>Ga0210390_10000165_pt1 | contig 70824 bp, 53 predicted proteins | sample IncBWH11OmetaG_FD_161050 | JGI IMG/M metagenome (GOLD analysis project Ga0210390, IMG submission 161050) | Forest soil microbial communities from Barre Woods Harvard Forest LTER site, Petersham, Massachusetts, United States - Inc-BW-H-11-O ...
TTACGCTGATGGAGCCGCGCACACAGCAACTCTCCAGCGAATTCACAATTTTCAACGAAACAGTCGAGCAGCTCCTCGAACAAGCGCGCCGCGATCTCACCGGCGACGGTTTGAATCTCGCCGACGCTTCCTTCGTTCTCGAACTGGACATGCTCTACGGTGGGCAATTCCACGTGAAAAGAACGCTCTCTCCGCTGCTCGCGATTCACACGCAGGAAGACGTCCGCGCCATCTGTGACGCATTCAACAAAGAGTTCAGCGAAGCCTTCAGCCCCTTCGTGGTGAATCCTGAAGGCGGCATCTTCGTCGAGAGTTTCATCTTGAAGGCCATCGTGCCCACAAAAAAAGTCGCCCTGCCGAAGTTGACTCTCGAAGGCCACAATCCCGCGGCCGCTCGCAAAGGGGCACGCCCCGTATACTGGCCAACGGACAAAGATTTTCGCGATACGTCGACCTTCTCCTACGAAGCATTGTGTCCCGGAAACGTAGTCGAAGGTCCCGCGGTTGTGGAAGGCGAATACACCACGCTCGTCGTGCCGCCTGCGATGCGTTTCTCAATTGACGAGCGCGGTCTCGGCATTCTGGGAAATAGGTAGCTGGAAAAATCGAGGAGAATCATGCCCATTCCAACTCTGTCCGAAAAACTAGCCTGGCTCAAGCCCTCCCCAGCCACGCCCTACGAAAAAGAATGTGCCGCCAAAGTCCCACAGGGCGATTACGAAATCGGCGTGCAGGTCACCAACGACATCCTTGACGAAGCCATGGAAGTTTTTGTGCGCTCCTCGCGCAGCTATTTCGGCGTCTCCGGCGATTCCATGGTTGCGCTCTTCACCGCAGGCGGCGATCTCATCAACGCATCTTGTGGCACCTATCTCCACGCCATCATTCAGCCCATCGTCATCAAGTTCATCCTGAAGTATTATGAAAAAAATCCTGGAATCCGCGACGGCGACATCTGGTACACCAACGACGCTCTCTACGGCGGTATCCACAATCCCGATCAAGTCGCGCTCATGCCCATCTTCCACAACGGCCGACTCCTCGCCTGGGCTTCTGCCGCCCTGCACACCACGGAAACAGGCGCGATTGAGCCGGGCGGCATGCCGGTCAGCGCCAAGTCGCGATTCGAGGAGGGTCTGAATCTTCCGCCCATAAAGGTCGGAGAGAATTTCGAACTCCGCAACGATTTCCTCGAGTTCTATTCGGTCTACGGTCTCCGCGCTCCGGCCATGTTCATCTCCGACCTCCGCGCGCGTTGCACCACCGCCGATCGTGTGCGTGTCCGCGTCCTGGAACTAGTCGAAAAGAGAGGCCCAGAATTCGTCGTCGGCTTGATGCGCAAAATGTGCGAAACCGCCGAAGCCGGCGCACTGAAAAAAATCAAAGCTCTGCCCGACGGCAAATTCCGCGCGGTCGTCTTCAACGACGCCATCGGCTGGACGCCCGCGCTCGTCCGCGCCTGCTACCTGACCCTCACGAAAAGCGGCTCGCGCATCACCTTCGATTTCGACGGCACCTCGCCGGAAAATCCATCCTCTTACAACGTCCATCCGCAAGCAGTCGTCGGCCACATCGCCAATTTCATGTACGAATACATTTTTCACGACCTTCCCATCGCTAGTTCCACGTTTGCGCCCATCGATTTCCAATTTCCTGAAGGGATCATTCTCAACCCCGACAAAATGGCAGCCACCAGTTGCTGCGTCTTCATCGGCATGCAAGCCCGCTGCGCCACGCACAACGCCTTCGCCAAAATGATTTTCTCGAATGCTGACCTCTGGCGCCAAGTCGCTGCCGCGCCCGGCAGCCAGCACACGTCGCAAATCTGCGCCGGCCATTCGCAGTGGAACCTCGCCGTCTCAGACGTGCTGTCGTTTTCGCTCAACACGCAAGGCCAGGGCGGCCGCTCCGCGCAAGATGGCATGGACGCCTATGGCTTCGCCTGGTGCGCCTTCGGCCGTGCGCCCGATTCCGAGCAAGTCGAAAGCGAGTTGCCCGTTACCGTCACTCTCTCGCAGCACTGGAAAGATTCCAGCGGCCCTGGACGCCATCGCGGAGGGTCCGGCGGCGTCCAGCAATGGATGATTCACAAAGTTCCCGAACTCGTTTCCATGTGCATGGGCAACGGCAGCAAAGTTCCTCTTGGCCAGCCACTTTTCGGCGGCTACGCTTCCTCGCCCATCCCCGGTATCAGTATTCGCAAAGCCGATCTCCTGAAACAAATGTCCGAAGCCAATCCGCAGCTCACCATGGACCACCGCGCCATCATCGAAGACCATTCCATTCAGGGAAATTGGACGATGGAATTAATCGCCCGTACACCAAAAGTTTATGAAGAGGGCGATCTGCTTTTCGGATTCAGCGGCGGCGGTCCCGGGTACGGCGATCCGCTCGAACGCGAACCCGCCGAAATTCTCGAGGACCTCAAGAAGAAGATTATCTCGGACTGGACCGCGCAAAATATCTACCGCATCGCCTATGACCCCACGCGCCGCAAGCTCGATCCAGAGAAAACCAAGCAGTTGAGAGACGACGAACGACGCGCCAGGCTAGTTCGCGGAAAATCGTTCGACGAATTTCACCAGGAGTGGAGCAAAAAGAGTCCGCCGCAAGAAATTCTGCAATGGTACGGCACATGGCCGGACGCTAAGCCGACTGGCCCAGTCTTCCGGCCGTGAATGATGAATCCCAGTCTCACTCCCAGGCAAATTGTCAAAGACCTGCTGCAGGGAATTAAGCTAGCCCGTCCGCTATTTCTGCCGATCGCATTTTCTCTAGGTGCAAAAATAGAAAACGTCCCGCTGCGCGACTTCCTCGCCAACCCTACAAAAATCACAAACGCACTCAGACAGATCCGCGCCCGCGTCCGCTCCGACGGCGTAGCCTGCTATTTCGGTTCCAACCTCGAAGCCGAAGCCCTCGGCGCCACTCTGCAGTGGCACCCAGACGACAAACCAGCAACGCTGCACTGGCCCAATCAGCCACAAAAAGGCGAACTCCCCGAAGGCCTCCGCTCCCCAGAAGAAGCCGCCAAGCATCGCCGCGTCGGCGTCGCAGTAGAAGTCATCCAACGCCTCAAATCACTGCTGCGCGATGAGCCTCTCCTGCTGGCCGGCGTCTCAGGCCCATTCACTCTAGCGGCGCAACTGTTGCAGCTAACCCAAAGCGAAACGACGCGCGGCGACGATCTGCCCCCCGACACCGTCGAACTCACCGCAGCGACAATCACGCAAATCGCCACCAAGTTAGTTGAAGCCGGCGCCCACGCAATCTTCATCCGCGAAGAAATTCTTCCACCACTCACGCCGCAAAGTGCCGAAGCCTGGGCAAGCTCCCTAGTTCCTGCCTTCAATATCATTCGCTTCTACCAAGCCCTCCCAATCCTGCAAATCACCGACACCCATTCCTTCGCCGAAAACAACGCCGTGATCTCCAATCAAAACTGGGACTGCATCCTGTGTCACACACTCCCAACGTCCAAAAATGGCGTTGCATTGCCGTGCGCACCACCCATCGGCTCAGCGCAAATGGGGATCGCAGTGCCATCCAGCGCATTTCAATCGGACGAATCCGGCACAGAAAGCTTCCGCCAATCGCTTCATAATATAATTGACGGGTTGCACCCAGCGATCATCACCACAGCAACCGACGTCCCAGCAACCACGGACGTCAAGCAGCTCTCGAGGCTCTGGGAGGAAATCCATCGCTGAAGATCAGAAGGTTACACCACCTTTCGACCAGTGCCGTGACCGCGTCCGCTCCGTCCGCCTGCGCACTTCCGGCGCCACCCTAGAACGCCTGGCCGACGGCGCGCTGCTAGTTCGCCCAGAAGAAGCGCTCGGTCCATATCCAAAAGTTCTTACCGACCGCCTGACCCGCTGGGTAAGAATCTCGCCGCAAAAAATCTGCGTAGCCCAGCGCCAAAAAAGCGGCGATTGGCGTGCACTTACGTACGCTCAAGTCGAGAACGCAGTCCGCCGCATCGGCCAGGCACTCCTGGATCGCAGCCTGTCAACAGAACATCCGCTAGCAATCCTCTCAGAAAACGATGTCGAACATTTCCTGCTGATGTTAGCCGGCCAGCACGTAGGCATCCCCACGGCGCATCTCTCGCCCGTCTATTCTTTGGTCTCTTGCGATTTCGGCAAGCTGCGCCACACTCTGAACCTGCTCACGCCGGGCCTGGTCTTCGTCTCCGATGGAGAACGTTACAAGCGCGCCGTCGAAACTGTTGTGAACCCAGACACCGAGTTAGTCGTCACGACAAATCCCGCGACCAATAGAAAATCCACACTATTTTCCGAACTAGCCGCGACGAGGTCCACGCCCGCGGTGGAAGCCGCGCATGAAAAAATCCAGCCCGACCACGTCGCCAAAATTCTTTTCACCTCCGGCAGCACTGGCATGCCCAAAGGCGTCATCAATACGCACCGCATGATCTGTTGCAATCAACAAATGATCGCGCAGGTTTTCTGTTTCTTGCAGGACGAGCCTCCCATCCTCGTTGACTGGCTCCCCTGGAATCACACTTTCGGGGGAAATCACAACACCGGCATCGCTCTGTACAACGGCGGCAGCTTTTACATTGATGACGGTAAGCCCGGCCCTGCCTTCATCGCCGAAACGATCCGCAATCTGCGCGAAATTTCTCCCACGGTTTACTTCAACGTTCCCAAGGGTTACGAAGACCTGCTCCCAGCTCTCCGCGCCGAGCCGAAGCTCCGTGAGAATTTCTTCCGCCATCTTCGTTTGCTGTTTTACGCCGGCGCGGGTCTCTCGCAACCTGTTTGGGACGCTTATCGCTCTCTCGCGCTCGAAACTTGCGGCGAGCGCATCATCATGGTCACCGGCCTGGGCTCCACCGAAACCGCGCCAATGGCGATTCAAACCACCTGGGAAACGGATCGAGCCGGCGTAATCGGCATCCCCATCCCCGGCGTCGAGGCCAAACTCGTGCCCCACGGGAGTAAACTGGAAGCGCGCGTTCGCGGCCCGAACATCACGCCGGGCTATTGGCGCCAGCCGGAGCTGACGCAAAAAGTTTTCGATGAAGATGGCTTCTACAGCTTTGGCGACGCGCTGTGTTTCGTGGATCCGCATGATGTCAACAAAGGTTTTCTGTTCGATGGCCGCTTTTCGGAGGATTTCAAGCTCGCGAGTGGCACCTGGGTCAGCGTCGGCCCGCTGCGTTCGCGCATTCTGGCCGATTTTGCACCGTACGTGCGAGATGCGGTCATCACTGGCCACGACCGTAACGATATCGGCATGATTATTTTCGCTGATGCCGATGCCTGCTGCGCGCTTTGTGGCGCCGACCGCAAAGAAACCGCGGCCGCGCTGGAAGTCTTCCGGCATCCGTCGGTTCGCGCGCATTTTCAGTCGCTGCTCGAGAAATTCGCGACGAGCGCCACAGGCAACTCGAATCGCGTCGTTCGCGCGATCCTGGCTGAAGAGCCGCCATCACTCGACGCTGGCGAAATCACGGACAAGGGCTCGCTCAATCAGCTCGCCGTCCTCCAGCGTCGCGCTGCAATCGTTGAAGATCTTTACGCGCCGGAATTATCCCAGCGCATTTTCAGAATCAAGGAGAACTGAATCATGGCAACAGTGGCAGGCGGTTTTTTCATCAATTACGATGACATCTGGCTCCTCGACGGCGTGCGCACTCCCTTCGCCGATTACAACGGCGTGCTGGGCCTGGTCTCCCCGATTGACCTTGGCATTAAAGCCGCGCGCGCCGTTTTCGAACGCTCCAAAATTTCTCCCGCCGACGTTGACTCCATAATCGCAGGCAGCGTCGCCCAGGCCAGCTTCGATGCATACATGTTGCCGCGGCACATCGGGCTCTACTCCGGTGTTCCAGTCGATCGTCCCGCGCATCTTGTGCAACGCGTCTGCGGCACCGGCATCGAAGCCATCAGCCAGGCCGCCGACGCGATCACGCTGAAAAAAATAAATCTTGCCCTCTGCGTCGGCGCAGAATCCATGAGCCGCAATCCCGTCGCGGCCTTTACTCACCGCAGCGGGTTCCGCATGGGACAGATCGAGTTCAAGGATTTTCTGTGGGAAGCTCTTCTCGATCCCGCGCCCGGCTTAACGATGGGTGATACTGCCGAACGCGTCGCGCTCGAATATAAGATCACGCGCGAAGAAGTTGACCGTTTCGCCGAATTAAGCTTCACGCGCGCGCTGGCCGCTCAAAAGGCCTGTTTCCTGTCCGGCGAAATCGTTCCGGTGGTTTCCGAAACCTTCGAGCTGAAAGGCTACAAGCCTCGCGGCATCGATATTTCAAAAAAGATTGAAAGCCTCGCCGCCGACACACATGTTCGCCCTTCGCCCTACGAAGTTCTCGCGAAAATCCGACCCGCATTTGGAGGCGTGCAAACCGGCGGCAATAGTTCCGCCATAGTGGACGGCGCCGCCGCCGCGCTGGTCGGCTCCGGCGCATACGCAAAATCGCGCGGCGTTCAGCCCCTAGCGCGCATCGTCGCGGTCGCTACTGTCGCCGTGCCGCCGGAAATCATGGCCATCGCGCCCGCCCCCGCCATTCGCAAACTGCTCGACGGCGTGGGACTTTCTCTCGATCAAATTGACCGCTTCGAAATCAATGAAGCCTTCGGCGCGCAAGTCATAGGAGTCGAGCGCGAACTCGGCCTCGACCGCGACAAGCTCAACGTCAACGGCGGCGCGATCGCCATTGGCCATCCACTGGCAGCTACCGGCATCCGCCTCTCCGTAACGGTGTCGCGCGCGCTGCGCCGTGCAAATCTGCGTTACGGCATCGCAAGCGCGTGTATCGGAGGCGGCCAAGGCATAGCTTTACTGGTAGAAAATCCGAGCTGATTGAAAGAACCGCGCAACGGAAGACCCGCGAGCAAGGTTTACTCTGCGTCTCTGCGGTGGGTACGTTTCTGCGTTGTTTTCACGCTCGGGAGATAACGCTTGCCAGCCAGTAAGGAATCCAAGTATAAGGTTGCGTTCGATATGCATCGCGGACGCAACCTCCAGCCAAGTCCCGTTGCGAATTTAACTGCCAATAAACGTTTGCTACCCTAAAAGGATAATATGTCCACGAAGACAGGCGGCTTTCGGTCGCTTCTAATACTGACCATCGCGTTCACCGCAGTCTCGATATCGATGGTGCACCTATCTCACGCGCAAGCGTCTGGCGCCCGGCAATCGGCTGAGCAAAAGGCCGCGCCCATTTCCATCGGAGGCGAACCTGTGGTCACACTCGCCCGCCCGTTGCCGGCTAATCCAACGAAACTGCAATTCGTCGAAGCCACGGTACTGCCGGGCAACGGCATGAATCTTTTGCAGCTGAAGGCCTTCCTTCCAGGGAAGGGAACGGTTGACGTACTCACCACGATGCCGTTGCCGGATGCCAAAAAATATCTGGAAACCGACAACGATTCCTTCGGCAACAACAGTTTCAAAATCGGCGGCGCCATCCTTTTACCATATCCAAATCGCATTCGCGGGACTCTCTCCCAGGATGGCGCGACCATCGAGACCGTCATTGACGGCCAACAAGTCACGCTTCCTGCGAACTGGCACGGCAAAAATCCCGGCGCGGAAGTTCATGCCATGCACGGCCTGATTCTGTCGTCCGATTTTAAGGACGTGAAGCATCAAAATGGACCCGCGCAGTCCACCGTCTCCGCGCTCCTCCACGCCGGCAATTTTGGCGGCCACTGGCTTTCGCAAACGGATGTGTCAGTTCAGATGGCGCTGAAAGACGACGCGCTTGATATCGTCGTTACCGCCAAGAACGTCGGGAAACAGCCGCTGCCCATGGCCATCGGTGCTCATCCCTACTTCGAATTTCCCAGCGGAGATCGCACCCAAGCTAGAATCCAGGTCCCCGCCGAAGAGCGCGTCCTAGTCGATAATTACGACAATGTTTTTCCGACGGGCAGGGTCGAGCCGGTCAAAGATACTCCGTACGATTTCAATGCTGCGGGCGGAAAGCCTCTCGGCTCTCTTTTCCTCGACGAATGTTTCACTAATCTGCGGCGCGACGCCGAAGGAAAAGTCGTAGTAAACGTCACCGACCCCGCCGCCAACTACGGCGTGCGCGTCATGGCGCTTTCCGCGGACATCAAAGCGATTCAAGTGTACGCGCCGCCCGACAAGAACTTCGTCGCGGTCGAGCCGCAATTCAATCTGTCCGATCCATACAATAAGAAAGTCTGGGGCAACAGAGATACCGGCGTAGTCACGCTCCAACCGGGCGCATCCGTCTCCTGGCACATACGCGTCGAGCTGTTCACCCCAACGAAGTAAAAGGCAGCGCCGTTGAAGTTGCAGTCGTAGCGGCGTGCTTTAGTGCGGAGTCTCAATCGAAACGCCGTGCAACCGGTCCCCGACGTCTACTACTGTTGCTGCGCCGGTTGCTGCGGCCTCTCCATCACGTCAGTCAATTCCGGATGCGCGGCCTTCAATTCATTCAATTGCTCGTGTCCCTCATCATCCAATGCCGGACGCACCCGCACATCGACTGACAATCTCTGCCCCGCGTGTCCTTTATATACGCCGCGCACCGGCGCCACATCTCCGTAATCCCGCCCGTACGCCACGCGCACGTGACGCAAACCGACCGGCCCTCCCAGCGTCGGATCGAATGCCATCCACCCCGACGCCGGCAAATACACCTCGGCCCAAGCGTGCGTGGCCTGGCCTCCAATCACTTCCTCTTGCTCTTGCCGTTCGCCCGGCAGCGCCGTCCTCCCCGGCACCAGGTATCCGGAGACATAACGCGCCGGCACTCCTCGCATCCGCACCACACCCAGTAGCAAGTGCGCGAAGTCCTGGCAAACCCCCGCGCGCAGCGCCAAGGGATCTTCGATCGAAGAATGTACGTGCGTCGCTCCCTTCACGTAGCGGAATCCCTGGTGAATTAAATTCGAAGCCGCATTCACGAATCCCACCACCGTGCCCGTGCTAACTTCCTCAGCCGTCCGTTTGATTTCGCCCAGGCCTTGCAAGTGCGGCACGTACCCGCTCGGCGCGACGAAGTCGAAATACTCTTCGCTGATTTCTTCGCGATCCAAATCGAAAGCCGCTAGCGTCGTCTGACACGGTTTCGCGGGCGGTGCCTCGTGCGTCAGCACGACCGACTCCGTTTCCACTTTCAACCACCGGTGTTCCGGCAGAATGCTGAATTGATGCACCCAATTGCTCAAACCGTCGCGGTGCGCGGTCACTCTCGATGTCGGCGTGGTAATCAGACGGAACGAAATGCAGCTCTGCCGCTCGTCCTGAATGGGACGTAGCCGCACTTCGTTGTAGCTTTCGGACACCGGCCCGTCATAGTGAAATTCCGTGGTATGACGCAGATGAAAACGATTCATGCCACCACCGCGTAATAAAAATATGTCCTCGCGATATCCTCGCCCACCGCTCCGCACATCCGCAGAAGCTCGTTCAAATAATTGTGCAAGCCTTCTTTGAAAATTTCGTCAATCTTGTCGTAGCGCAGCCGTTCCAGCACCTTGCCCGTTAGCCTCTCCGCTTCATTGGCATAGGAACCCGCGTTCGTATGACTCACCGCGCGCAGTCCCGCCTGCACCTCGCCGATGCTGAATCGAATCGAACGCGGATGCAGCGGGTGCAGAATCATCATCTCCGCCACTTTCTGCGGCTCGATCGCCGAATGATATTGCCGGTGATACGCCTCGTAAGCGCCCACCGATTTCAGCACCGCCATCCATTGATGGTTGTCCTGCGAGCCGATCATGGGCGGCGATTCGAAAAGATTGTGGTATTGCACGTCCACCAGCCGCGCGGTCATCTCCGCGCGTTCCAGCGACCACCCGATGCGCAAAAATTCCCAGCCTTCGTCGTGCGGCAAGGTCGCGTCCGTCACTCCGTGAAACCGGTGCGCGCCAAATTTGATCTTGTCGCAGAATCGGTGCGGACCCGCCGCGATTTCCTCCTCCGCATTGAAACGGCTTGCCGCGAAATACAGGCCATTGATGTCTTCCCACATCTCTCGCGAAATCCGGTCGCGAATCGTCCGCGCGTTTTCCCGCGCTTTGGCTACGCACTGCACGATCGAACTAGGATTGTCCGGGCGAAACGCCAGAAACTCGAAAACGTTCTCCGCGTTCGCTTCGCTGTAGAGTTGCCGGAAGCGATGCTCCTCGCCCGCCATCACGATCAAAGGGTCCCAGCGCAAACGGTACGGCTGGTGCGACTGTTCCAGAATCATGTGGTAATTCACGTCCAGGAGCCGGGCGGTATCCTCGGCCCTCTCGATATAACGAGCCAGCCAGAAGAGCGATTCCGCGATCCGCGATAGCATTTTATTTTTCCCCGCAGAGAACCCAGGTATCTTTGCTCCCGCCGCCCTGCGACGAATTCACTACCAACGACCCGCGCTGCAGCGCCACGCGCGTCAATCCTCCCGGCACGATCGTCACTTTTTCGCCGTCATACAAACAATACGGCCGCAAATCCACGTGGCGTCCTGCCACTGTCCCATTCGCGGAATCGTAAGAGGGCACGCGCGAAAGCGGTATCACCGGCTGCGCCACATAATTTCGGCAATCCGCTTGAATTCGCTTGCGGAATTCCTGAATTCGTCCAATCGCAGCCGCGGGTCCAATCAACATTCCATATCCGCCGGATTCGCCGACGGCTTTCACCACCAATTCCGGCAAATGCTCCAGCACGAAACTCAAATCTTCCGGCCGCGAACAAAGGTAGGTATCCACGCTTCGCAAGATCGGTTCCTCGCCCAGATAGTAGCGGATGAACGTCGGCACGTACGCATAGATGGCCTTGTCGTCCGCGACTCCGTTGCCCACAGCGTTCGCCAGCGCCACGTTCCCCGCGCGATACGCGCCCATCAGCCCCGGCACTGCCAGCAGCGAGTCCGGCCGGAACGTCAACGAGTCCAGAAACTCGTCGTCCACGCGCCTGTAAATCACGTCTACGCGCTTCAATCCGTAAATCGTCTTCATGTAGACGATCCCGCCGTCCACAATCAGATCGCGCCCCTCCACCAGTTCGACGCCCATCTGCTGCGCCAGGAAACTGTGCTCGAAATAAGCGCTGTTGTGAATTCCCGGCGTCAGCAGCACGATTTGCGCGTCATTTTCTCCACGCGGCGAAAGGCTCCGCAAAATCTTGCATAGTTCCGCCGGGTAGTGGTTCACCGGCAACACTTCGTAATCCTGAAACGCGTCCGGGAAAGTCCGTGTCATCACCAGCCGGTTTTCCAGCACGTACGAGATTCCGCTCGGTGTTCGCACGTTATCTTCGAGAACGCAGAATTCACCCGTCTTCGAATCGCGCACCAAATCGATTCCACAAATGTGTGTGTAAATCCCGCGCGGCACTTCGACGCCGATCATCTCTCGGCAAAAATGCGAAGACGAATACACCAGCGAACGTGGAATCTGCTTGTCCTTGAAAATGCACTGCTTTCCGTAAACGTCGCGCAGAAATAAATTGAGCGCCACCACTCGCTGCGCCAATCCGCGATCAATGCCTTGCCACTCGGAATTCGGCAGAATGCGGGGAATCAAATCGAAGGGAAGCAAGCGTTCGGTTCCTTGGCCGTCGTTATAAACAGTGAACGTGATGCCCTGCAGTAGAAAAGACAGGTCCGCCAATTTGCGCCGCTCTTCGAATTGCCCTGGCGCCATTAGCGCGAGTTTTTCGAATAGCTTGCTGTAGTGCGGCCGCGCGAACCGGCGACCGTCGAACATTTCATCGTAAAATCCGCCCGGATCGTATCCTTCGAATAGGCCTCGTCGTAACGTGCGCGCCGTGCTGGCAGACATGGCGGAACTGTATCAGGCGGTATCTGTTAAGCCCCCACAAAAAGATTTTATCGGCCTCATTCACGTTTCTGACCCCACCGAAACGCTTATGCCTTCCATCAAGTTTCTGGATTGTACTGTTCCCCCGAGCCTGGGTTACCTATTAACATGCGGTTTTCTCCCCCCAAACCGGAAGTGGACCACGATGCCTGCGGTGTGGGCTTCATCGCTCAGTTGGGCAGCCAAGGCTCCCGGGACGTTGTTGACCGTGCGCTGATCGCTCTTGCGCGCCTTTCTCATCGTGGTGGGGTTGACGCCGATGGCCTGAGCGGCGACGGCGCGGGTCTTCTCCTCCCGATTCCCAAGCACTTCATTCGCGAACGCGCCCGGGAACTGAACATCGAGCTTCCCGAATCCTTCGGCCTGGGCATGGTTTTCATTCCTCCCGGTCAGGAACTCGCCGCGTACTCAGCCATTGAAACTGCGGCCGCGAAATCAAGCCTGCGCTGTCTCGGCTGGCGCGTTGTACCAACTTCTCCTTCGCTTCTCGGCCCGTCCGCGTTGAGCACCATGCCGGTCATCCGCCAATGCTTTTTCTCATCCGAGGATTCCTCTGCAGATCTCGAACGCCAGCTCTATTTGATGCGCAAGCGCGTCGAAGCTCGCTCGATTGCCGGCCTTTACTTCTGTTCGCTCTCGTCGCGCGTACTTGTCTATAAAGGTCTGCTTACTCCGTTGCAGCTTCGCGCGTTCTATTCTGATCTCGGCGCTCCGGATTTCACCGCGCCTTTTGCAATTTTTCACCAGCGCTATTCCACCAATACCAGTCCGTCCTGGCAGCTCGCGCAGCCGTTTCGTTACGTGGCGCACAACGGCGAAATCAATACGATCAGCGCCAATCGCCGCTGGACGCGCGCGCGCGAAAACGCTCTCCGCCGGGAATTCGGCGCCGACGATGGTTTTCATGTCCTGGAAGAAGGCGTGAGCGACTCCGCCAGTTTGGACAACGTCGTCGAGGTGTTCTTGCGGCAGAATTACAACCTTGCCGCCGCGTTGCTGCGCATGGTTCCTCCCGCATGGGAATCCGATCCGCGCACTTTCGTCAGGCTTCGCACCTACCTCGAAAAAGCTGCGCGTCAACAGGAACCCTGGGATGGTCCGGCCGCCCTGGTCTTCAGCGATGGCCAAATGGTCGGCGCGAAACTCGACCGCAACGGCCTGCGCCCCATGCGCTACGTTCTCACCAGCGACGGCCTTCTCGTCGTGGGCTCCGAAGTCGGCCTCGCCGATCTGCGCGACAAACAAATCGTCGAACGCAATCGCCTTGGCCCCGGAGAAATCCTGCTCGTTGATGCTCTCGCCGGCGCGATCTTCCGCAACAACAATGAAGTTTCCGAATTGCTGGGTTCCGATCGTCCGAAAGAAGCCGTTCTTAATCCGTACGTCCCGCGCGGCGCTCACGCTCCTTCGCAGGTGCCGGCATCGATCGTGACACGCCTGCAGGCCGACATAACCGCCCCGCCAGGTTCCGCAATCGAGCCGCAGAAACTCGCGGCCGCGATGGGCTGGACCGAAGACCAATATCGCCTGCTGTTCCAGCCTCTCGGCCGGGAAGGGAAGGAAGCCATCTGGAGCATGGGTGACGACGCCCCTCCCGCATTTCTCTCGTCCGCCAAGCGTTCTCTGTGGGATTACTGCAAGCAGCGTTTCGCGCAAGTAACCAACCCGCCGATAGACCCGCTGCGCGAAGTCCACGTGATGTCGCTCAACGTCTATCTGGCCGCAAATCTGGTAGCCGACTCACCGATTCTCGACGCCGGACAAATGGCCGAACTGGAAGACGAATCGGAGGCAAATTCGCTTTGGAGCGCAGCGGCCAGCCCCCGCCTCGTCCCGCGAAAAATGGGCCCGGCCGTCCAAAGAATTGACTTCACGTTCGACCCCGGAAAAGGTGTCACATCCGCCGAAGCCGCGCTCGATCGTGTTCGTGACGACGTCGCCGATGCAGCCAAAAAGAATCCGTCACTGATCGTGTTGACGGATCGCCACACGAATGAATCTCGCGCCGCCCTCCCGGCCTTACTCGCTCTCTCCGCCGCGTGGAAAGAAATGGTCCTTCAGGGCGCGCACAATGTTCCGCTGGTAGTCGAATCCGGCCAAATAATCGAAACTCATCACATCGCCCTGCTGATCGCCGCCGGAGCCAGTGCCGTGTATCCCTATCTAGCGATGGAGCTCTCCGAAAATCTGCAAGCAGGCGGCGCAGCAAAGTATCGCATCGCGGTCGAAGCCGGCCTGCGCAAAGTCCTTGCGCGCATGGGCATCTCCACGGTCGCGAGCTATCGCAATAGCCATCTCTTCGAAACCGTCGGCCTCGACCAAGAAATCTGCACGGAATTTTTCGAAGACGCCTCCGCCAGCCTGGGCGGCAAAAGTCTGCAAAACATCTTGGACGAAACCATCGCAGCCCACGCGCACGCGTTCGCAGCAGCCACGCCCGCCGCAGCCATGCAAGACGCCGGCCTCTACCGCTTCCGCCACGCTGGAGAACGCCACTCTACATCTCCCGAGCTGGTCCGCCGGATGCACGGCTACATCAAATCGCCGACGCCCGAAAATTACGCGTCTTTCGTCGAACTGTCCGACACGCGCGAGCCCGTCGCCATCCGCGACCATCTCGAATTCGCGCCCGCTGCGCCCATCCCGCTCGAAGAAGTCGAGCCCGTCTCCGCGATTCTCAGCCGCTTCAGCGCGCAAGCAATGTCTCTGGGCGCTCTCAGCCCCGAAGCGCATCGCACGCTAGCGGTCGCCATGAATCGCCTCGGCGCGCGGAGCAACACCGGTGAAGGCGGCGAAGATCCTAGCCTGTATCGTTTCGATCCCGAGGCCGCCAATCGTGTCAAGCAGGTCGCTTCCGCGCGCTTCGGGGTCACCGCCGAATATCTCTGCCGCGCCGACGAACTCGAAATCAAAATGGCTCAGGGCTCAAAGCCTGGCGAAGGCGGCCAGCTTCCCGCGATAAAAGTGAATGCGTACATCGCGCGCTTGCGCCACGCCGTGCCGGGGATGTCCCTGATTTCGCCGCCGCCGCATCACGACATCTACAGCATCGAAGATCTCGCTCAATTAATCTACGATCTGCGCGCCGTCAATCCCGCCGCCCGTATCGGCGTAAAACTGGTCTCCGGCGCGGGCGTCGGCATCATCGCCGCAGGGGTCGCCAAGGCTGGTGCCGACGTCATCACCATCGCCGGCTTCGACGGCGGCACCGGCGCATCGCCGCTCACTTCGATCAAAAATACCGGCCTGCCCTGGGAGATCGGTCTTCGCGACGCGCACTCCGCGCTTCTGCGTGCGGGCTTCCGCGATCGCGTGCGCCTTCGCACGGACGGCGGCTTCAAATTCGGCCGCGACGTCCTCATCGCCGCGCTCCTCGGTGCCGATGAATTCGGCTTCGGCACCGCCACGCTGCTAGCCATCGGTTGCGTGATGGCGCGCCAATGCCATCTGAACACTTGCCCCGTCGGCATCGCCACGCAGGACGAAAAACTCCGCGCGCGCTTCGCCGGAAATCCCGAAATGGTGGTGTCTTATTTCCAGGGAGTTGCCGCCGAAGTCCGCCAACGCATGGCCACGCTCGGTGTTCGCTCGCTCGACGAAATAGTCGGCGCCGTAGAAAAATTGCGCCCACGCAATGAATGGGCTGCCGGAGCCCTCGCCCCTCTGCTGAGACCGCTCAAGCCCGCGTCGCCGCAAAATCATCCCCATCGCCCCGCGATCAGCGCACCCATCGAAATCGAGCTGCCCGAAAGCGCCATGGACATTCGCCGCAAACTCGTCGGCGGCGTCGATCGCAATAAGCCCGCCCCGCTTCAGCAATTTCTGCCCATCTGCAACGCCGATCGCAGCGTCGGCGCGCATCTCAGCGGCTACATTCTCCGTCGCACGAATTTCGACGGCCTCGCCGGCAAAAATGTCCAATGCGAATTTCGCGGCTCCGCTGGACAGAGTTTCGGCGCGTTCCTCATCCCCGGTCTGCGCTTCAAACTTTTCGGCGACGCCAACGATTACGTCGGCAAAAGCCTCAGCGGCGGCACTATCGCGATCAGCGCCGGAGCCGCGGCCGCACAGCGCGGCGATGTCCTCGCCGGAAACACCGTCCTCTACGGCGCCACCAGCGGAAAACTCTTTATCGCCGGCCGCGTCGGCGAACGCTTCGCCGTCCGCAATAGCGGTGCGCTCGCTGTCGTCGAAGGTGTCGGCCACCACGGCTGCGAATACATGACCGCCGGCGTCGTCATCATCCTCGGCCCAGCTGGAATGAATCTTGGTTCTGGAATGACCGGCGGCCTAACCTACATCCTTCGCGACGCGCTTCACGACGAAAATTACAATCGCGAATTCGTGTGCGCGGCAGAAATCGGCGAATCAGACGAAGTCAGCGCCACCTTGGAAACTATGCGAGGACAAGACGATGCGCGCGACGGTCAACGCGTGCGCAGCCTGGAAGAAGAATGGCTGCGCCACATCCTCCGCAAACATTTCCACCTGACCAACAGCCCGCGCGCCCGCCGCTTGCTGGAATCCGCACTCCCGCTGCCCCTGGTCCGCCTCCAACCAGTCCATCTCCCTTGCCCGATCGCAGAAACCTGGGCCCCTTTCCTGCAGCGCCGCGAACTCCAACCAACCGCCGCCGCAACGCAGCAAGATTCGGCAACCGCCTCGCCGCCGCTGGAAGCCATAGGCCAAACCGGCGAATCCGCCTGCTAACCAACTTTACTGTCTGCACCTGTCCCGATAGGTATCTAACGGCGGTCTCCCAGACCGCCATCGGTCGGCAACGCATCGCCCGATGGCCCCCAAGCACACGCCTAACTGCGCTGCATAATCAACCCGTCATCAGAAGCGCAACGAGGGACCTCTGTTAGTTTCCGTGGCACAGCTACTCCTGGCTGTGCTGGTCACCCCGGGAGCGCCAATCTCCCGATTGGCGTCCATGACCCGGTGCGTGGCCGACCCTCTCCGCCAATCGTTCAACCAAGCTTCTCCAGATGTAGGGGCGCTGCTTACTTGTATGCGCCCGCAGTTTCTTCCCGCAGTGCGCCGCGCTGTTATCGCCGCCTCTCTTGCTCCCGGAATGCTTGCTCGAAGTCCTTTTCCATCTCCGCCACGTGTCGCGCAAGCTCGGCCGGATCTACAAAAGGATTGGGTGCCCCCGGCTTCTGCCGCGCTGCCTTGCCCGCTAGATCGAAATAAAAACCATGCGACGCGAGCATCACATCCGCGTGCATCCCGCGGAGCTTTTGTAACGTGCCGCGCTCGTCCTCCACAATGTCGGGATACTGTTCATTGTTGGTGAGCTTGTAGAGCGATGTGGTCAAGCCGCAGAGGAAAAGCACATCGTAATCCTTGCCGTCTTCGTTCACGCGCATTGACCAGCTCGTGCATCCCTTGGTGTGTCCCGGCGTCGAATGGGCCGTCAAACTCACTCCGCCGAGTCCGACGCGCTCGCCATCCGCAACGGTGCGATCCGGCTTCACGGGTGTGTAGGCCAGCTCGTCACCCCAAAAGAAATCTCCTTTGCCGCCGCGCGCCATCAGCTCGCCGTCGAGCTTGCTCGCCACCACTTCCGCGCCCGAGCGCCGTCTGAATTCCGCGAATCCGCCGCAGTGATCGAAATGCGCGTGACTATTCAGCAAAAGTTTCACGTCCCCTGGCTTAAAACCGAGCCTCTCGATGTTCGCGGTCACCTGCGGCAGCATCTCGATCGGCCCGGTGTCCAAAAGAATGTTGCCCGCGGGAGTGACGACCAGAAACGAGCTGATCAGGTTCGAGCCCACGTAATAAACGTTGCCGATAATTTTTCTTGGTTCGAACGGCAGCATCCAATCCCGCAGCGTCTCCTGCGCAGCTTCCTTCCCGGCGTCCCTCCGGTCGGCGAAAAACACTTTCCCGACGATCTTCCACTGCCCATCAATTTTCAGCAGTGAAAGATGGTCGGTGAAAAGAACCTGCGGGTAATTCAGCGTCACCACTGCACTCGCCGCCGTTCCGGTCACCTCCAGCCTCTCGACGCGCCGGACCCTGCGGTATTCGTCCGCCGCCGGCTGTTGGAAACGTTTCGCAAACTCGTCGCGCGTCCATACCTTCAATTGGTCGCCCTCGACGAACTGGATCTTGGCGTCGGCAGCAAAGTTCTGCGTGATGAATTCGCCTCTGCCAAGAGCATGAGCCATGAAATAACCCTCGACCGCCGTTCGCGGACCCTCCTCTGTCCCCGTCTCAGCCGGCGTTTGAGTGCCTATAGCCTGTAGCAGGCCGAGCGGAAACAGAGAGATCAAAAGAAATCCCATCTGCGTTGGTAAAGTAGCCATCGTTTTTCTCCTCTTCGGCAGTAAAACATTCCAGTGCAGGGGAAGGTTCAAGCTAAAAATCAGCGCGGTGCCGTCTGCGGGAATGGTATCGTTCTACTGTTTAGGGCAATCTGCCAGTGAGAAGGTGCTGTTATGGCCGCACACTATCGAATCGGAGAGTTCTCGAATCTAAGCGGTGTTTCCGCCAAGGCGCTGCGTTTCTACGACGAGATCGGCCTGTTTCGCCCCGCCGGTGTGAACGCCCGCACCGGGTACCGGTTCTATCGTCCGCATCAACTCGAGGAATTGGCCTCGATCCTGGCGCTGAAGAGTCTCGGCGCATCGCTCACCGACGTCCGCAATCTGCTCAGGAGCGCGCGAGCCAGTAAAGACCGGCGCGCGGTTTTGTCCGAACTGAAGCGGACCATCGAGAGATCCATCGAAACGGCAACCCAATCCTTGAAATTCGTCGACGCGGCACTGAACGATCTCGACGATTCGCGGCGTCCGCTGCCCGTGGTTGTGAAGCGTCGTGCGGCCGCTCCCGTAGCCTCCGTACGCGCAAAAGTGTCGAATTACGAGGACATCGTGGCGTTCGAGCAAGAGCTGCTGAATGGCCTTCCGCCCGAATCCATCGGAAACCTGCGTGGAGTGCTCTGGCACAGTTGCGCCGACTCCGGTTCGCTCGAAGGCGAACCCTTTGTCGCGCTAAAACGCAGAGTCCCGTTTCGCAGCTTTTACGACGTCAAGGAACTTCCCGCCGCCACCGTAGCATCCACATACTGCGAATCGGACGACGACAGCGCAGAGCACGCCTACAACGCCCTGCGAAAATGGATGAACGTCACGAATTATCATCTGGCAGGTCCGAAGCGAGAGATTTACCTGGACGACATGCTCGAAATTCAATTTCCCCTGAAGTCATCATAGGGCCGCTCGCGTTTCGCGTCCGTGGTAGGGCGCTGCTTGCTGCGTTTTTGGATTGCCCTTGTAGCGGCCGCTTCGTCCCGTGCCTTTCGGGCCGAAGCGGGCAAGCTGTTCGCAGTTGACCTTCAATTCGGATCGTCCACCTTCACGCGAACGATTTTGCCTTGTTTTTCTCTGATGTGTCCTCTGCGCCTCTGCGATAGGAATGACTTTGCCTGGATCTCGCGGTCTAATCGGAAGGGATTTTCCAACCACCGAACCAAGCCCTACTTCGCCGCTTCCAAAATCCTCTGCACTGCGTGCTCCAGCCCCTTGTCCATGCTGACCGCCACGCGATCCGCCAAGACCGGCGAATATTTGAACAGCTGTGGGAACCCCACCTTATGCCACACAGGCAAAATCACCTTCTTCCCATCCACCTCGCGCCCCGCCAAATCGTTCAACTCTTCCTGCGGCCATTGCTTCTCCAAAAAGTGCTGGCTCACGACCACGATGCCCAATCGTGAACGCGACAATCCATAGTCAATGCACTTTCGTAAATCGTCCCCTCCCTTCAAGGAGTAATCCACATACCAGACCAGCAACCCCCGTGCATTCAGACCGTCCGCCAAAGGGCGCGCAATCTCCTCCTTGTCCTCCACCGCATAGGCAATAAAGAAATCCCAATGCTGCCTAACCCCCATCGCGTACTCACTCTGCATCAATCTTCTAGCCCCTCACCGGCACCGATCGGCGAAACATCGTCCGCAACAAAGCGGTCCGCGTCTGTTCGGAACACGACCAATACCCGGAATGCCCGGAAACGCGCGCCAGGCGGTCGCCCTTTCATGCTAATCGCTGTGAACAGAACCTGACGAAGCGATGCAGCATACCACCTAGCGAACCTGCCGTTGAATTTACGGCCCCATAGCTCCAGTCCTTGCGCAGGGATAGGGTGCCTTTCCCGCGAGCTTTTAACTGCTTGCGCCCCAGCCCGTCGCGGGGCACGTTTCCGCCCCCCCCCACAATCCCGGAATTTCTAATCGTCACCCCAGGTGATTAGAATTCGCCGCAACTCACACAAAACAAAGAGTCGCACCGGCTTCTAATTGTCGCTTTCGTGCAGGTTGTCGCTCCCGGCTCTCAACTATACACTTTCAACTTTCTCCATCCCTCAAATTTGCGCATCCGCTGAACCAATGCGAGAATGTCTTCATGCGAAAAACATTGGAGATGACGACATTTGCAGCAGCAATCGTCTTGGCGGCGGCTCCGACCCTGGTCGGCACTGCGGCAGCGCAACAAACGCCCGCATCGAATTCCCAGCAAACTCCGGCGACAACCCCACAGACCCCGGCGAAATCTTCTTCGACATCTACTTCCAAGGGCCAGACCACTACGGCAACGGGCTCGACGCATCACGCAGCAGCGAAACCCGCTTCTGAGCTCACCCTCACAACCGATAAGGATAAGGACAGCTACGCCATCGGCATGAACATCGGCAAAAGCCTGCACCGCGACGCCGTTGACGTGGACCCGGCGATTCTGTTGCGCGGCTTGAAGGACGCGATGGCCGGCGGTAAGACCCTGCTTACCGAAGAAGAAGCCAAGGCCGCGATGGCCACGCTGCAGGCCCAAGTGCGCAAGACCCAGGAAGAAAAGACGCAAGTCGCGGCAGACACCAATAAGAAAGAAGGCGATGCGTTTTTGGCCGAGAACAAAACCAAAGACGGCGTCGTCACGCTGCCGAGCGGTCTGCAATACAAGATCGTAACCCAAGGCACTGGTCCTAAGCCCACAGCCAGCGATTCGGTGGTCTGCAACTATCGCGGCACCCTGCTGAATGGCACTGAATTTGACAGTTCGTACAAACATGGCGAACCCATCACGATTCCGGTCGGCAGAGTCATCAAGGGCTGGTCGGAAGCGCTGCAATTGATGCCGGTGGGCTCAAAGTGGCAACTTTTCATTCCGCCGGATCTAGCCTACGGCCCACGCGGCGCCGGAAACGACATTGGCCCCAACGCCACCATCGTTTTCGAAGTGGAGCTAATTTCGATCAAGCCCGAAATCACCTCAGGCGCCACCGCGCCCGCGCCAAAGCCGCCGCAAAACTAAAAAATCGCGTCAAGCGGCCAAGGCGACCGAAGCTAAGTAGTGCATTATGTATAAGCTGGAAGCCCGCGCCTCCAAAGCTCAACCTGGACCAGAGGACAGTATGTTTCGCCAGCCACGTCCCTGATTCGTCAGCGGTTAGCACTTTGGCACACCCCAGCTACATTCCAGTTGAGTCCCTCCCCCATGCCATTTAAGTTAACCCCAGGCGTTACCACAGTAACTGGAATGCAACTACAAAACTAGGCCTTGGGCGGGGTTATGGCGGTCTTGGGGGATATGGCCGCGGCGCGCTTGCGTCGCAGCTCGAATGTGGTTTCGCGCGTCGTCGCCGATGAAGCGATCGTCGTGCCGATACGCCGTGGCGTCGCCGACCTCAATTCCATCTACACCTTCAACGAATCCGGCACGCAGTTGTGGTCATTGATCGAAAAGGGTTTGGATCCCGCCGAGTTGGTTAGTCACCTTCAATCGGAATACGGACTATCCCGCGAGCAGGCCACAGCGGACGCCGAAGCATTTCTGAAGGAACTAAACGAAGAGGGACTGGTCGAGCCTGCTTAGCGAGCAGGAAAACGTTATCCGACGAAGGCGGCCGGGTACTTGGGATGAACGAAGCAACCTACACCGCATTCAGTAGCGGGGTCCACACCCGCTACTTCGGCAAACGCGCACCGGTGGAGGTGTCCATCGAAGTTACGCGCCGTTGTCCGCTTGAATGCCTGCACTGCTACAACAATCTCCCCATGTCGGATACCGCCGCACGCAAAGGGGAACTCTCGCCGGAAGAGTACCGCCGCCTGCTGGATGAGATCGCCGCGGAGGGCTGCCTCTGGATCCTTTTCACGGGCGGCGAAATTTTCGCGCGAGCAGATTTTCTCGATATCTACGCATATGCCAAGACCAAGGGCTTCCTGATCACGCTCTTCACCAACGCCACGATGATCACACCGCGTATCGCGGATTTTCTCGCGGAGTGGCGCCCGTTTGCCGTGGAAGTGACGATGTATGGCGCGACGCGCGAGACCTACGAGGCGCTGACGCAAATTCCTGGATCGTACGATCGCTGTATGCGCGGGATCCGTCTGCTGAACGAACGCAAATTGCCGCTGAAGCTGAAGACCGTGCCGACGACGGTCAACCGGCACGAAGTCTTCGAGATGAAGCGCATGGCCGAGCAGGAGTTTGGCGTCGAATTCAAGTTCGACCCGCTCGTGAATCCGCGGATTGATTGCTCGCAGAGCCCGGTCGCCGTCCGGCTGAGCCCGGAAGAAGCTGTGGCGCTGGACTTTCACGATCCGCGACGCCCTCCCGAATATCGCCGACTCGTGGACCGCGAGATGTCCAAGCCCGGTACGGATCACGATCCCGATCACGTTTATTTCTGCGGCGGAGGGATCAGCAGTTGCGCCATCGACCCCTCGGGCCAGATGAGCATTTGCATTCTATCGCATCAAGAGACCTACAGCTGGCGTGGTGGAAGCTTCAAGGACGGTTGGGAAAACTTCCTACTGCGCACCCGGATGAAACCGAAGACCCGCCAGACGAAATGCGATAAATGCCGCATTCAGTCGCTGTGCAGCATGTGTCCGGCAAATGGCGAACTGGAAAGCGGGCATGCCGAGTCGCCCGTCGAGTTTCTGTGCGAGGTTGCTCATCTGCGTGCGTTCGCGCTGGGAATCGAAGTGCCTGAGCACGGAAATTGCGAATGCTGCACGGATAGTAAGACGCACGCAAAAATGACCGCCTCCGCGTTGCGAATTCGCAATGGCGAGATTGATGTGGGTTCCTGGGTTCCGGCGATGCCCGCGCTCGTCCTGCCAATTCTCCAGGAAGCTTCCGGCTGCGGAGCGGGCACAGGCTGTGGATCGTGCAGTTCGACGCACGCTTGATGGGGATAAGGACCTCGAAGCATGACTGAAGAAAACCAGAAGGCGGCAGGCGACCGGAAGCCTTACCAGGCGCCGAAGATTATTCGCGTGAGCCTGCGCCCGGATGAAGCTGTGCTGGGGCATTGCAAGATCTCGGGATCCGGTGGGCCCGTGAATCCAGGAAGCTGCACCGCGCTGAAGTGCAGTTCGCCGGGGTCCTGACCGGTAAGGCCATGCATACCTCCGCCTGCATTCGGGAAGACATTCGCCACGACCGCGCCGGGAAACGCCTGGCTGCGCGAATCGGCGGAATTTCACTCGGATTGACTTCTGAACCAAGCGGTCCGTTGCTGATCGCGGATGAGGCACTACAAGATTTTCTGGTGGATAGGGAGCGCTGCGACGTGGAATTCGAAGTGGGATTCAACGATCACATTGGCGCGCCTCATGGGCAACTGATTTTTGATTCAGGCGGGTTGTGGAAGCTTTATCGCGACGCGGAAGGATTTTGCTTTCGTTTTGCGACGCCGCATTTGGGACCGAGTCCGTACAAGCAAGCCCGTGTTTCGGACGATTTTTCTTGTGGGCGAATCGAACTGGCCCGGCAATATTTCCCGGCGGCAAAGCCAGTGAATCCGCTCGAATATCCACTGGACGAACTTCTGTGGATTCATCGACTGGCGATGGGCGAGGGTGTGGAGGTTCACGGGTGCGGCGTGATTGCGCCGGACGGGCGCGGCATGCTGCTCACCGGTCATTCGGGTGCGGGCAAGAGCACATCGGCGCGATTGTGGTCAAAGCATCATGCGGCCCGCGTGCTCAGCGACGACCGCATCATTCTTCGCCAGGAAAATGGCCGGATTCAAATGTACGGCACGCCGTGGCACGGCGACGCGGGAATTGCCGAGGCAGCGCAGTCGCCCGTGGATGCGATCTTCGTGCTGCAGCATGGCCCAGCGAACCAGTTGCGGCCACTCGGCGCTGCCCAAGGCGCCGCGGAATTGTTCGCGCGTAGTTTCGTGCCACACCATTCGCACGAAGGGCTTTCCTCGGTGCTTAAATTCTTTCATGCGGTAACGTCCAGCGTGCCGTGTTTCGGATTCTCGTTCGTTCCGGATTTCACTGCTGTGGAGGCGGTTTGCCGTGCGTGAGCCTAAAACGCCCGCAAAGAGCAATTCGCAGCAGTTCGCGCTGGTGTGCGCAGCAACGCTACAGCGTGTATTGACGATGCGGTTTCAGGCACGCGGACAAAGCATGAAGCCGAACGTGCTGAATGGCGACACCGTGGAGGTGGCGCCGATTTCCGTGGGCCAACCGCAGCGGGGCGACATCGTGCTGGCGCGCGGTCGCGCAGGCTTCCGGCTTCATCGAATCGTCGGCTGGGAGGAGGTGACGGGCAGGATTGTGACGCGCGGCGATGCCGGCCAGCAGAATGATGAACCAACGGAAATCGTTTTGGGAAAGGTCATCGCGATCGAGCGCAACGGGAAAAAGATTCTGTTTGGCGCGCCCGGAACCAACCTGTTGCACGCTGTTCGCACGCAAACACGGCGCGTACTGCTTGCCGCAACACGCCGCGCGCCACGTGTGCGCTCGGTTACGGCGCCATTCGTGTTTTTGCTTTTCGCATTATTCTTGTACGGGGCACCTGCCGCAGCACAATTTACGATCTCCGATGCTGCCGCTCCGACAACGCAAATCGCAGCCGGCGGCACGATCACCTACACCCAAGTTTTGACGTATACCGGTTTTCTTCCCTTCACGCCTTCCGGTGCCAACCCCGTTACAGTGACGCAGCCGGTTCCGACCAGCCTGACCTTCGCGAATAGCACCACCTACGTAAGTACTGTGGTAAGCGGACAGGCCAGCACACATTGGGCCTGTGTGCTTGCTGCCGGCACGGTCACCTGTACGGACAAGAGCGGCGCAGTGAGTTACAACAATGGCAACACGACCACTTTCACGGTCACGGTGACGATTGCCACAGGCGCACCGGCGGGCACGATAATCACGGATACGGTCACGGCGAACCCAGGCGCCTCCGTAGCGAACGCAACAACAACAGTCGGCGCGACTCCCGACCTTTCCGTGACGGAGACCGTCGCTCCCAATCCAGTGGCGACCGGCGGTACCATCACCTACACGGAAACGGTAACGAACAACAGCACGACGGTAGCTGCAGCTGGCGCGACCCTCACGCAGAACACGCCCGCAAGTACGCTTTTCTCGTCGGTGACGCCGCCCGCCGGATGGACCTGCGGCACGATGCCTGCAGTAGGGGCCACGGGCGCGATCATCTGCACCGCCAATGGTGACTTTAGCACCTCGACATCGGTAGGTTTCACGGTAGTGGTCTCGGTCAGCCCCGAGGCAACGGTCGGATCAACGATCGCGAATTCGGTGACGGTAAGTGAGACGGGGACGGACCCAAATACGGCAAACAACACGGCGACAGCTTCAGTAACAGTGCAGGGCGCCGACCTTGCGATGACGCAAGCTGCGTCCGCTCCAGCTGTCGCACCAGGCGCAACGATTACTTACACCGAGACAGTCACCAACAATGGACCGAACGCCGCGACGACTGCCGTGCTCTATCAGCAGACTCCACCTAACACCACGTTTTCGTCGATGACGCCGCCGACGGGATGGACGTGCACTTCGCCGGCAGTGGGCGCAACGGGCCAAATCATTTGCACCGATGGTGCTGCCCTCGCGAGCGGAACAACTACCACCGCATTTACCTTCGTCGTCACCGTGAATTCCGGCGGCAGCGCTCCGGCAGCGGGAACCACGATCGTGAACTCCGCGGACGTGACTTCGCAAACGACCGATCCAGTCCCTACGAACAACGCGACTACGACTTCCGTATTGGTGGAGACAACAGGGGACGCCGATCTAGCCGTTTCGATGAGCGCGTCGCCGACGCCGGTGTTCATCTCTTCGGCGATTACGTACACGATTCAGGTGACTAATTTGGGCTTGGCATCGGATTCTGGCGTGACGCTAAAGGATACGCTGCCGCCTACGTTAACGAACGCCTCGGCAACGACCTCGGTGGGAAGTTGTGGCGCGCCCTCGGGCGGGGTGATTACCTGCGCCCTAGGGGCGGTTGCTTATCCGCTTGGGTCTCCGATAACCATCACAGTCACAGGCACTACTCCCGCCACTGCCACAACGATGACGAACGTGGCCACAGTTTCGACGACCGGTACGGATCCCGTAGCCGCCAATAATTCTGCGACTCTGCTGACCGTTGTGCAGCCGCTGGTCTGCGCGACTCCAGGCAAAGACGGCGCGGCTGGCACGCTGACAGGAATCGTGGACGCTTACTACCCCCCGGGTAGTGCAGTCGGAACGCTGAATGCCGGCGCCACTTCCGTTGTCCTGGGGGCCGCAGCCGCAGCACCAGCGGCGCAGACAGCCATCGCGAGCGGTGATCTCTTGCTGATCATCCAGATGCAAAACGCCACCATCAACTCGACGAACACGGGCGCTTATGGAGATGGAGTTCCTGGTGACCCAGGTTACGGCGCGACGAATCCAGGTAGCTCCGGATTATTCGAATTTGTGACTGCGACCAGCGCGGTGCCGGTCACAGGCGGGACGCTAACATTCACGGGAACGGGCCCGACTGGCGGCCTGTTGAATACTTACGTCAGCGCTGCGGCGGCACCGACGACGAATCCGACCGCGGGGCAGTCCACATTCCAGGTGATACGCGTGCCGCAGTACACCTCCGCAACTTTGAGTTCGGGACTCACGGCTTTGGCGTGGAACGGCACGACTGGCGGCGTGCTGGCGCTGGACATCGCTTCGCAGCTTACCCTGGGCGGCACCGTAGCCGTGGACGCGGAAGGCTTCCGAGGTGGCGCGGGCCAGCTCTACACCGCGGCAACGACGCCACCGACGCCGCTCGCGACTGACTACGTAACACTTTCAACGCAAACAACCAACGCGTCCAAGGGCGAAGGAATCGCCGGGACGCCAAAGTATGTTGCCAATGCCACGCTTACGGCCGCGACGAACACCGCCAACGAAGGTTATCCGAATGGCAGCTTCGCGCGTGGAGCTCCGGGTAACGCGGCTGGTGGCGCGACAGACGCTCACCCGACCGCAAATGACCAGAACGACGGCGGCGGAGGCGGCGCGAACGGTGGCAGCGGAGGCACCGGCGGTTTTGGGTGGAATAGTGCAGGTCTTGAGGGTGGTTTCGGCGGCAAAGCTTTCCCTGCGACGACCAGTGCGATCCTGATGGGCGGCGGTGGTGGCGCCGGAACCACGAATAACGGTTCGTTCTGGAATCCGAGCACAGATACCGGCGGCAGCACTTCGAATACCTGCTCTACTCCATGTACTGGAATCAACAGCAGCGGCACGGCCGGCGGCGGAATCGTAATCATTCACACCGGCTCGGTAGTGGGCACCGGAGCGATAACATCCAACGGCCAAGCAGCTCTTGAAACCGAGAACGATGGCGGAGGGGGCGGCGGAGGGGGCGGCACCGTACTGGTGTTTGCGAACAGCGGCGGCGTGACCGGGTTGACGGCAAGCGCGGCAGGCGGGAACGGCGGGGTCACTTGGCCGGAGCAGGCACCCGGCGCCTTCCCTGGAAACCGGCATGGACCCGGCGCGGGTGGCGGTGGGGGCGTGATTTTCACTTCGTCGTCGCCGGGAGCTGCCAACGTCAGTGGCGGTATTCCAGGCTGGACTACGCTTGCCAACGATCCGTACGGCGCTACGAGCGGACAGCCAGGAGTTTCTGCCATTGCCTTGGCCATCACAGAAACGCCCGGGACGCAATCAGGTGCCTATTGCGCGGGCGCCGACTTGGCGGTAACGAACGCCGGAACACCTAACCCGGTTATTCCAGGAAACAACATCACCTACACGCAGATGGTGACCAATAACGGTCCGCTGGATGCGATTAATGCTTCGTTCGCTGAAGCAATCCCCGGTAACACGACATTCCAATCACTAACTGCTGCCGCGGGCTGGATATGCACGACCCCCGCCGTCGGCGCGTCTGGAAACATCAGCTGTACGAATCCTGATGTTGCGAATGGTGCGTCGGGCACCTTCACGTTGATCGTGCAAGTGTCTCCCGCAACCGTGAGTGGCACACAAATAACGGACACGGATTTGGTCTCATCCGGATCAAGCGATCCGAATCTCGCGAATAATACAGCGACAGTGGTAACGCTCGTTGCCGCGGCGAACACAGCGAACATCGTGGTTAGCAATTCCGCCGCGCCGAACCCAGTGCAGGCTGGCAACAACATCACCTACACCATTACGGTGACGAACGACGGGCCTTCCTCGGCGACGACGGTGACATTTAACGATGCGATTCCTACCAACACCACGTTTGTCTCATTCATGCAGACCGGAACAGTGTGGAGCTGCCCAACTCCAGGCTCAGGCGGTAAGGTAACGTGCACGATTGGCACGCTGGCCTCCGGCGCGACGACGACCTTCACGCTGGTGGTTAATGTGGCGTCCGGGACGGCGTCGGGCACAATCATTTCCGATACTGCCACCACGTCCACCTCGACTCCGGATTCGAATCCAGGGAGCAACAGCGCGACGGTGAACGTCACTGTCGCGTCCGCCGGTCAATATGACTTGAGCGTGACGAAGACGGGCTCGCCGAATCCAGTTACGCCTGGGAACAAGATCACCTACCTCCTGAACTTCGCGAACAACGGCCCGAACTCGGTGACGAACGTAACTTACAATGACACGGTGCCGACGGGCACCACGTTCGTTTCGTTGGCCATTCCTGCTGGAGTGACTTGTCCGACCCTTCCAGCCGCAGGTGGGACGGGCGCGATCAGTTGTTGCCCAGGTAGTGCCGGCGTTTGTTCTCTCGCCGCGGTTGCTTCGGGCGCCACTGCGCAATTCTCGCTGGTGGTGAAGACAAATCCCGGCACGGCCGGCACGACCATTATGAACACTGCGAGCATCGCTCCGACGACGAATGACGTGAACACCACGAACAACTCGTCGACGGTCAGCACTGTCGTGGCTTCGCCCTCGCAAGCCGACGTCGCCATCCTCAAGACGGCATCGCCCGAGCCCGTCGATCAAGGCGCGACGCTAACTTACACACTGCAGGTGACGAACAATGGTCCGGCGGTGGCGCAAGCAGTGGCGGTATCGGACCCGTTGCCGAGCGCGGTGAGTTTCGTTTCGGTGTCAACCACACAGGGAACTTGCTCGCAGAGCGGTGGAACGGTCAGTTGCAATCTGGGTTCGCTAAGCGTCGGCGGCCTGGCAATCATCACGATTAGTACCACGGCGCAGACGTTTAGCTCATCATCGCTAGCGGCGAATACGGCGACGGTGAGCGCAACGACCAGCGACCCGAACCTTTCAAACAATATCTCGTCCACGCTTTCGACGATTCAAGCGCCCACGGCGGTGCAGATGTCGTCCTTCCAGGCGCACCCGATAGCGGGCGGCGGCGTGGTACTGGAATGGCGGACGCGCGAGGAAATTCGCAATCTTGGCTTCCACGTTTACCGCCAGGATGCACAGGGACAGCATCGCCTCAATCCTTCGCTGATTGCTGGCGGAGCGCTCTTCTTGCGCGGTGCGCAGCCGCAGCATACGGCAAAAACCTATCAGTGGGTTGACCCTGACGGCGCGCCGGGATCGTCATACGTGTTGGAAGACGTTGATCTGGATGGCGGGCGAAGCACGCACGGTCCGGTGAGCGCCGATTCGACGGTTTCCGAGGCCGCGCCAGTGGCGCAAGCGGCGCTGCTGAGCCGGCTGACGCGGTCGTTGGCATCGTCTACACCGGGTTCGTTGGCGACCCCGTGGCGTCCGGGGGCGCGCTTGCCGCTGCCGCGACCGGTGCCGCCACGAGGTCCCCATCGTCCTGTGACGTCGGAAGTGTCGAGCGCATATCTCGATGGATTGCCTGCAGCGAAAATTTCCATCAACGCGGAAGGCTGGTATGTGATCACGCGAGCGCAGCTAGCGGCTGCGGGTTTTGCTTTTGGCGGTGATACCCGCATGCTGCAACTTTTTGCGGAAGGCGTTGAGCAGCCGATTGCGATCATTGGCAAGCAAACCGGACCAATTACTGCGGGTGACGCCATCGCATTCTATGGAACCGGGATTGACACGCCGTTTTCGGGTACACGCGTTTATTGGCTGATTCGAGGCTGGCAGCCCGGCAAGCGGATTCCGGAGTCGGCCCCGCCGAGCTCAGGTGCCTCCAGCTTGCAGAGCTTTTTGTCGACGGCCACCTTGGAACAGCGCACGACTTATTTTGCGGCACTGCTCAATGGGCCGAATGCGGATAATTTCTTCGGCGCATTGATCAGCACGGATCCAGTGGACCAAGATCTGACGGTCAATCATTACGATCCGACCTCGAGCATTGCGGCGCAACTGTCGGTGACGTTGCAAGGTGTGACGACCGGGCAGGCACATAGCGTGAGTGTTGCGCTGAATGGCTCCGCGGTGGGAGTCCTGAATTTCAACGACCAGGAAAATTACACCAGCACATTCCCTGTGGAACTAGGAATGATTCACGAGGGCACGAACACGGTCACGCTGACGGCTTTGAACGGCGACAACGACACCAGTTTGGTGCAGACCATCACGCTGCAGTACCCGCACAGCTACGCGGCGGATTCAAACTGGCTGCAGGCCACGGCGCCGGCCGGCGTGAACTTGAAAATCAAGGGCTTCGGCAACTCGCAGATCCAGGTGTATGACATCACCGATCCGTTGAATATCGTGCAGCTCGGCGGCTCCGTGAATATGGACAACTCCGCGTGGGATATCACCGTCACGGTGCCGGGTTCGGCTTCTTCGTGGGGCGCGCAACGGACGCTTCTGGCTTTTTCGGCCGATCAGATCTGTTTGCCCGCCGCGATCGCCTACCATCCACCCAGCACGCTGCTGGAGCAGCGAGGCGGCGCAGATTCGATCATCATCACACATTCGGACTTTGTGTCGAGCGCGACGCCTCTGCTGAGCCTGCGTAAGTCGCAGGGGCTGGACACGACGCTGGTCACGGTGGATCAACTCTTCGACGCTTTCAATTACGGCGAGCGCAGTCCGTTCGCGTTGCGCGCTTATCTCTATGATGCAGTCACCGAGTGGCGCGAGAAGCCGCAGTCCGTGCTGCTGCTCGGAGACGCCTCGCTCGATCCGCGAAACTACCTCGGCCTGGGCGATTTCGATTTCGTACCCACGCGGATCATCGAAACGGCCGCGTTCAAGACGGCTTCCGACGATTGGCTCACCGATTTCCAGGAGACTGGCTTCGCAACCCTACCAACCGGCCGCATTCCGGCGCGCACCCCCGCCGAGGCTGCGCTGGCAGTTTCTAAAATTGTGAATTACGAACAAGGTGGTTCCACGGGCAGTTGGACCCACCAGGCGCTGGTGGTGGCGGACCAGAACATAGGAGTGGATTTCTCCACCGAAGCAGAAATGGCGAACGCGCTGCTGCCGTCTTCCGTGATAACCACAAAAATTCTGGCGGATGGGCAGGCTCCCGGCGTGGTTTCCCAGCAAATTCTTGACGCCCTAAACAACGGAGTCTTGCTGGTCAATTACACCGGACACGGGTCCGAGGAACAATGGTCGTTCGCAGACTTGCTAGACAATACATCGGTCGCTGCGCTGACGAATGGCGGGCGGTTGCCGGTATTCTTGCTGATGGACTGCCTGAACGGGTTTTTCCACGACGTGTACGCGACGAGCCTCTCGACTTCGCTGCTGATGGCTCCCAATGGCGGAGCGGTGGCCGTGTGGGCGTCATCTGGTTTCACCACCGCGCCGCCGCAGGCGTCCATGGACCAGGCGCTATTGCGGATCCTGGCCGCGAATCCATCCGAGCCCCTCGGCCAGGCTATTTTGACGGCCAAGTCCAAGATCACGGATCCGGACGTGCGGCGCACGTGGATTCTGTTTGGTGATCCCGCCATGGTCGTCGCGTTCCCCAACACATATCCCGCGCACCGCAACCACCGCTAATCAAGCGCCAAGCCGCGCCTCATCGCACCCGCGAGGGCGATCAACAGCCTCGTTTCGAGTTCAACGCCCCGCGGCGCGATGTCACAAATCAATGAGAGAAATTGGACGCGTCAGGCATACAATCCAGGCTAGATCGCCAAATGGCAGACTTCGCGAGTTTCGCAAAACGGGGCGGGGGTGCGGTATTGACGTTGTTTGTCGTTGTGTACGCGTCCGACTACGCTTTGCTGCGATACAGGATGGGCAAGCATAGTGGCGCCGACGGGCTGGGGACGGTAACGTCTTACTACGGAACGGCACTGAAAGACGGCAAGATGGAGATTTTCACGGATCAACCTCTGACAGAAACCTGCGTTCATTCTATCTTCCCTCATTCGGGCTTGCGGCCCTGCTGGTACGCGAGCCGCAATAATGTCAGGCCGATCGGATAGATGCGTACTTCAGCGACATGCCCTTGGCGCGAGTGGTGACCGCTTAAGCGCGGCTAGTAGACCCAGATCAGCGGCGCCGCTTGCCTGGACGGCGGATGGGCGTCTCGGCGTTCGCCGCCGTTTGGAGTAGCTGCAGAAGCGCTTGCGCGTCGCGCGTTAGCGCGCGGTGGCGCGGGTAGATCACGTCCAGGTTGCGCCGCAGCGGCTCGACGTTGGCGATCTCGACCGCGACTAGCTTTCCGCGGTGGAGTTCCCGCGAGACAGCGATCTGCGGCAGGAAACTCAGCCCCAGTTTGCGTTCAACCATGCGCTTCGCCGCTTCGATTGTCTCGACCTCCAGCACTGTATTGGGTAGCTGACCGGCGCGGCGAAACAGTCCCTGACTTAACGTCCAATCGCTCGATCCACGGTCGAAAAAAATCAGGGGCATGGACTCGACGTCCTCCAAGCGTACGCGGCGCTTGCGGGCTGCGGGATGATTGGGATGTCCAACCAGAATCAAGGGATCGTCGCGCAGCGTCATGGTCTCCACTTCCGGATGATTCAGCGACCGAGCCACGCCAATTTCAGCTTCGCCATCCAAGACCATTTTCAGCACCTGCAGGGAAGTGCCAGAGCGCAGGCTGACCATCACTTTAGGATTGGCGGCCTGGTAGTCCTTGATGACATCCGGTAGAAAGTAAGTGCAGACCGAAAGGGCGGCCGCGATTCGCAATGCGCCGCCAACGGATGGTTGCATTTCGTGAATGGCTTGCCGTGCCCGGGCCACGTCGCGCAAGAGTTGTTCCGCGTGCGGCCGCAAAGCCTTTCCGGCCGGCGAAACAGAGAGGCCGCCGTGCACACGGGAGAAGAGCTTAACGCCGAGGGAATCTTCCAGTGCGCGAATGCGCGCGCTGACGGCAGGCTGGCTCACGCGCAGGGCCGCCGCCGCGCGGTGGAAACCGCCGTAGGTGACCACTGCAAGGAACGTCTCGATCTGGTCAATTTCCATTGCGCATTTCTCCATTGAGGTCCTTCGTTTATTCTCCACCGGGCGTCACCACCCGCACCAATGGCTGTCCAGTACCACGAGTCCTACGCGGAAAGCCCTATAGTCCCTTAGAACTGTCTGATAACAGTATTCTATCAACATGATAATGACAATCAGTTTGACTGATTAAGCATTCCATTCCACACTTACCTCACCAATTCGCGGATTGGGCGGTCCAGCCAGATTCCAAAGCGAAGTTCAATCTCTTCACAATCGAGGTCGCACCAATGAGCACTCATAACGGCAATCATCGCAATCTGGGGCATTCCTGGAAGACCGACCTGAGGTGGGAAGGCATTACGCGTCCGTATTCCGCGAAAGACGTGGAACAGTTGCGCGGCTCCGTACACATCGAACACACGCTGGCTCGTTTGGGCGCTGAACGCCTGTGGCAATTGTTACAAGACGATCTGTATGTTGCGGCGCTCGGAGCTCTTACAGGCAATCAAGCCGTACAGCAAGTGGCTGCGGGCCTGAAGGCGATTTACATGAGCGGGTGGCAAGTCGCGGCCGATGCCAATGACGCCGGGCAGATGTATCCTGACCAAAGCTTGTATCCGGCCGATAGCGTCCCAAACGCCGTGCGGAAGATCAATCAGGCCCTCGCGCGCGCGGACCAAATTCATCATGCGGAAGGGAAGAACGGAATTCACTGGTTCGCGCCGATCATCGCGGACGCCGAAGCCGGGTTTGGCGGCAATCTGAACGCGTTTGAATTGATGAAAGCGATGATCGAAGCCGGCGCGGCGTGCGTGCACTTTGAAGATCAATTGTCGTCCGCGAAAAAGTGCGGACACCTGGGTGGGAAGGTCTTGGTGCCGACCACTGAAGCGATTCACAAGTTAGTCGCGGCGCGCCTCGCGGCCGATGTGATGGGTGTGCCGACATTGATCATGGCGCGCACCGACGCCGATAGTGCGAATTTGCTCACGAGCGACATTGACCCGCGCGATCGCAAGTTCTTGACAGGTGAGCGCTCGAGCGAAGGATTCTTCAAAATACGCGGCGGCCTGGAATCGGCCATCGCGCGAGGTCTGGCCTATGCGCCGTATTCCGACTTGCTCTGGTGCGAAACTTCAAAACCGGACTTGGCCGAAGCGCGGCAGTTTGCGGAGGCGATTCACGCGAAATATCCGAACAAAATGCTGGCCTACAACTGCTCGCCTTCGTTCAATTGGAAAAAGAATCTCGACGACTCGACAATCGCGAAGTTCCAGGGCGAACTGGCTAAGATGGGTTACAAATTCCAGTTCATCACTCTGGCGGGCTTCCACGCGCTGAATTTGGCCATGTATGAACTCGCTCGGAACTACAAAGACGCGGGCATGACCGCCTACTGCCGCTTGCAGGAGAAGGAATTCGCCAGCGAGAAGCAGTTTGGCTATGACGCGGTGAAGCACCAACGCTTTGTGGGGACCGGGTACTTCGACACCGTGCAGCAAGCCATCACTGGCGGTGCAGCTTCAACGACTGCCCTGGCTGGGTCAACTGAAACTGCGCAGTTTCACGAGTCCAAGGCTGATCATCCGCGAAACGAGACGAAGGAGATGCGGCAGGCGGCTTCGGCTGATTAGTGTGCGGCGGCGGAAGTCAAAATCAGAAGAATTAACACAGAGGGCACGGAGAAAACACGTTATAGCAAAAGGGGCAGATTGTAAGGGGCGGGCTCATCGAGTCCGCCCCTTTTCCCCAGTGAGCCGCCAAAGGAACTAGTCAGCCGCGTGCACTTTTTCAGCGCGGCCGATTATTTCTTGAATATCCAGCCCCAGCCCTTTGGCCACGCCCGTGCCGTACGCAGGATCAGCCTTGTAGAAGTGCTGGATCTGTAGCTCCTGGATACGGCGCGGGACAGCCCCAAGGCTTCCGGCAATGTTGCTGATGAGGCGGTCCTTGGCGTCTTGCTTCATCAAGCGAAACAGATTGCCCGGCTGTGTGTAATAGTCGGAATCGAGCCGGTGATTGTGGCGATCCACGGCGCCGGAAACTTCCTTGGGACGTTCGCGGAATTTCGGATCCTCAGTCGGCCCATTGAAGCTGTTCGGCTCGTAGTTCGGTTGCGCGCCGTAGTTCCCGTCGAAGCGCATCGCGCCGTCGCGATTGTAGGTATGGAAAGGGCACTGCGGCTTATTCACCGGGAGGGAATCGTAGTTGACGCCCAGGCGGTAACGGTGCGCGTCAGGATAGGAAATCAAGCGAGCTTGCAGCATTTTGTCCGGCGAAAAGCCCATCCCCGGCACGACGTTGCGCGGCTCGAAGGCGGCCTGCTCTACTTCCGCGAAATAGTTTTCGGGATTGCGATCGAGCACCAACTCACCGACTTCGTGGAGCGGGTAATCTTTGTGCGGCCACACTTTGGTAAGGTCGAAAGGATTGATGTGGTAAGTCTCGGCTTCTGTTTCCGGCATGATTTGGACCGAGACGCGCCACTTGGGGAAATCGCCCTTGGCGATGGCCTCAAAAAGGTCGCGTTGCGCGTAGTCCGGATCAATTCCACGCTGTGCGCTGGCCGCTTCGCCGGTGAAATTCTTGATACCTTGCTTGGTCTTGAAATGCCACTTCACGTAAAAGAGCTCGTTCTTGGCATTGATCAGGCTGAAAGTGTGACTGCTGAAACCGTCCATGTGGCGATACCCGTCGGGCGTGCCGCGATCGGAAAAAAGAATCGTGACTTGGTGCAGCGATTCCGGCGATAGCGACCAGAAATCCCACATCATCGTGGGTGACTTTAAGTTCGTTTGCGGATCGCGCTTCTGCGTGTGAATGAAATCTCCAAACTTCAAGGGATCGCGGATGAAGAAGACGGGCGTGTTGTTGCCGGTCATGTCCCAATTGCCCTCTTCGGTGTAGAACTTCAAGGCGAACCCACGCGGATCGCGCTCAGTATCAGCGGAACCTTTTTCGCCGCCTACCGTCGAAAAGCGAATGAACGTAGGCGTCTTCTTGCCCACGGCGGAGAAAAGCTTCGCCGTGGTGTATTTCGTGATTTCGTTGCTGGTGCAGACGAAGTAGCCGTGCGCACCGGAGCCTTTGGCGTGTACCACGCGTTCCGGGATGCGCTCGCGGTTGAAGTGCGCCATCTTCTCGAATAGCAGAAAGTCTTCGAAAACGACGGGGCCGCGCGGCCCGACCGTCAGCGAATTTTGATTGTCACCTACCGGACGTCCTGCGTCGGTGGTCATTACCTCGTGCTTCGGCTTTTTCTCGTCCATGCTGTCTCCTTGTTGGGGAGGGCGTCTTTAGGTGCCCGAATGCGAAGGGTAGCGTGCGGAGTGCGATAGGAGAAATACTTTATTCGTCTCCGACTGATAGGTATCATCTATTGGTGGCGTCGCGCACGCCGGGGGGGCAAAATAATGGAAGTGCATCAACTCAGATATTTTTGCGCAGTCGCCCGGGCAGGAAATTTCACGCGCGCGGCAGCGCACGAGCATGTGGCCCAGCCGTCGTTGTCCCAGCAAATCCAGAAAATCGAGCAAGAGCTGGGCGCGAAGCTTTTCGATCGTCTGGGGCGGGGTGTGAGGCTGACCGCCTTCGGGCAGGCGTTCTTGCCGCGCGCGCAGGCAATCTTGCGCGAATTGGGTGAAGCGGCTTCGGAAATCCAGCAGATGGCTGGCTCGGAATCCGGGACGATTATTTTTGGTTCGATTCCCACGATCGCGCCCTATTTCTTGCCGCGGCGCGTTTCGCGTTTTCTGAAGAAGTATCCGCAGGTGCGTCTGGAGATGGTGGAGGAAATTACGCCGGTCCTTTTGGCTCGCCTGCAGGAAGGCACGATGGATATGGCGCTGGTGGCTCTGCCCATTGCGGGGACGGAATTCGTGTGCAAGGAAATTTTGAAAGAACGCATGTACCTGGTGGTGCCGAAGGAGCACCGGCTGGCACGCGAAAAATCGACACCGCTGAAAGAAGCGGAAGCGGATCCGTTCTTGCTTTTGAAGGAAGGTCACTGCTTCCGAGAGTCGGTGGTGTCCGCGTGCCAGAGGTCGCGAACGAAATTGAACGTGGTGTTCGAGACCGGCCAATTCTCCTCGATTTTGGCGATGGTTTCGGCGGGGATGGGAATTTCAGTGGTGCCGGAAATGGCGGTTGAAAATGTGAAGGGTTGCCGATTTGTTCCGTTAGCGGATGACGCCGCTTTCAGGCGCATTGGCGTGATCTGGATGCGCAATCATTTTCAGACGCGGGCCGAAGTGGAGCTGCTCGAGCATCTGACTAAGTCGGAGAATGGAGCGGCAGTTCGAGTTTGAGTCAGGGCCACGGTGTTCCCGTGCGGAGCGCGGTCACAATCTTAGCTGTCGTGATGGCTTGACCAACGTGACGCTGAGTGTGGTCGGCGATGTGGACGAGCAAGCCGCCGACGGTCGTGGGTAACTGCTTCTTGCCGACGTAGCGAGGTTCATCCAAGCGTGCAGGATCGATTTGCGCGATGCGCGTGGCGCATTTCGCGAGGGTAGTGTTCAGTTCCGTGAACAGATCGTGTCTAGTCGCGTCAGGGGTGAGCTCGTTCTTCAGCGCCGTGAGTTGTTCTTCATTCAATTGTTTTCCTTCGGCATAGGCGAGCAGGCGATCCACGCTGCGCGCGATGTGCCGCAGGTGGAAGGAGATGGGCGCGACCTCCGCCGGCCGCGTGTTTAGCTGTTCGTCATTCAGATTGCCGCACCAGCGAGTCAGGTCTTCTTTGGCGAGTTCGAGGGCATGCAGCACAGCCCTCGGTACCGGCGATATTTCCGTCAACGTGCCGCGCAGCCAGGGCTCGGGTTGTGTCGTTTCGCTCATTGTTTGTCCTCTCCACCCGGCACGCTACCCGAAATTCGGTGGTGGTCCAATGGCGGCGCGCATCGAGTTGATATCGGTGAACGAACTAGGGTAGCGGAATTGCGTGACGAGTTGAGGCTTACCGCGCCTTGACGGCGGGCGCTGCGGCGTCGGTGGTCTTTGCATCCGCTGCCTTGGCTGCTGACGCAGGGGCGCCGGCCGCCGCATCCGGTGCTGCTTCGGGCTTGATCATACATTGAACGATCAACGAAATGCGCCGGTTGGCTGGATCCGGAGGCGCATCAGGCTTCCGCAGACGCTGATCGGCAAATCCACGAACCTGCGTCAGTTGGGCGTCTCCCAGGCCATTCTGTTAGATAAGTCTGCGCGCCGCCTTGGCCCTATCCGCCGAAAGCTCCCAAATTACCGTAGTTGCTGCCTTCGGCATGCGGCTTCGAGTCCGTGTGCCCTTCGATCGCGATTTTATTGAGTCGCTTGCCCAGCTCCTGCGCGAGGATCTTCAGCAAATCCTGCCATCCCCATTCAATTTCGCGCTCCCGGAATCGTGAAAAGTTCCACTGGCGGATTCTGTCGGCTCGATTCGCAGTCCTTCGTTGGTCACCGTCATATCCATGTGATTTTTCAGCTATACATCAGGCAGCGCCCGCAGGGCGCACGATTGAGATCGCTCTTGAAAATCCAGAGTTCACGCGGCTGTAACAATCCCCTCATAATATGGTTCGTTTCTTAAACGCTATCTGGTGAAGCACTTGCCGCGCAGTCAGGAGAGACGACTCGATGGAGAAGCGGAATTTCTTGTTTGTTTCACTTACGGGGCTGATCAGCGATATTGCCTGGCAAGTTTCGAAGGAGGGCCACGAGGTCCGTTACTACATCCAAGACAAAAAGGAACGCGATATCGCGGACGGCTTCGTAGCCAAGTGCAAGGATTGGGAAAAGGATGCCGAGTGGGCGGACATCCTGATCTTCGACGACACGCTAGGACAGGGCGAGAAAGCGCAGGCTCTGCGCGCTGCCGGCAAGAAAGTGATTGGCGGCACACCCTACTCCGATCGCCTGGAAGACGACCGCTCGTTTGGACAGGAGGAACTGAAAAAAGCCGGAGTGAACATCATTCCTTACTTTGAATTTGCGAATTTCGACGATGCCATCGAGCACGTAACGCAGAATCCGGGCCGCTACGTGATCAAGCCTAGCGGCGAGGCGCAAAACGTGAAGCGGCGGCTGTTCGTCGGTGAGGAAGACGACGGGCAAGACGTGATTTACATGCTGGAGGCTTACAAGAAAGCGCTCTCGGACGAAATCAAGGTTTTCCAATTGCAGCGTCGCGTGACCGGAGTGGAAGTAGCCGTAGGCGCATTTTTCAACGGCAAGAATTTCGTCTATCCCATCAACATCAATTTCGAGCACAAGAAGCTTTTCCCGGGAGAAAACGGGCCGCCAACCGGAGAGATGGGCACGACAATGTTCTGGAGTGAGCCCAACAATCTATTCACCCAGACCCTGCAGAAGATGGAAAAGAAACTGGCGGAGGAAGGCTACGTCGGCTACATCGACCTGAATTGCATCGTCAACCACCACGGAATTTATCCGCTGGAGTTCACTTCGCGCTTCGGCTATCCCACGATCAGCATCCAACAGGCAGGAATGATCACGCCGATCGGCCAGTTTTTCTGGGATTTGGCAAACGGGAATGACCCTAAGCTGAAAGTCCGCAGCGGTTTTCAGATCGGAGTGCGCATCGTGGTACCGCCGTTTCCGTTCGATGACGACGAAACATTCGACTCGTTTTCGAAGAACGCTGTGATCGTTTTCAAAAAGCCGCCTACCGACGAAATGCACATCGAGGACGTGAAACAAGTGAACGGCCAGTGGCTTGTGGCCGGAACGTCCGGTGTGATTCTGGTGGTCGTAGGCTTGGGCCAGACCATGAAACAGGCGCAAACGCAGGTGTACTCGCGCATAAAGAACGTCCTCATTCCCAACATGTACTACCGCACCGACATCGGCGATCGTTGGGTGGAAGACAGCGATCGCCTCCACACCTGGGGTTACTTGCGATAGCCGAAACTCGGACATTCTTGTCAATCGGGACCCCGTGCGTTAGAGTACGCGCTTTCTTGTCGAAGACGGAGCGCACATGGCAGTGGTGGTCGATGGCGAGAAGCTTAAAGTACTGATTCGCCGGGCGGCGATTCAGAAGCGCGTGCGCGAAGTGGCGCTCCAAATCACCAAGGACTTCGCGGGACAACGCGTTCACTTGATAGGCGTGCTGAAGGGCGCGTGCATCTTTCTTTCCGACCTGGTGCGCGAAATCAATCTGAACACTTCCATTGATTTCATCGCCGTCTCCAGTTACGGCAAGAACAAGGAAAGTTCCGGCCAAGTGCGCCTGATAAAAGACCTCGACAGCAGCATCGAGGGGCTCAACGTAATTGTGGTCGAGGACATACTCGATACCGGTATTACGCTGACCTACCTTCTGCGCGTGCTCGAACAGCGCAAACCTAAATCCTTGCGCATCGCGGCGCTGCTCGATAAGCCTTCGCGCAGAATCAAAGACGTGAAGGCGGATTACGTCGGATTCAAGATCCCCAACGATTTTGTGGTCGGATACGGCCTCGATTACGCCGAACGGTATCGCAATCTCAAGGACGTTTGCGTTCTAACGCTGCCTTCCGAATGACTATGACGCTTACCCCACAACAAATCGCGCGCCTGATTGACCACACGTTGCTGAAACCGGAGGCGACGCGCGACGAGATCAGTAAACGATGTGACGAAGCGCTGAAATACGGTTTCGCGTCCGTGTGCGTGAATCCTTGGAATGTACCGCAAGCCGCCGAGTTGCTCCGGAGCAGCGCCGTGAAGGTATCGACAGTGGTTGGGTTCCCGCTGGGCGCCACTCTGCCCGAAGTGAAAGCGTTCGAAGCGCAACAGTCCTTGGAGCGCGGCGCGCAGGAAATAGATATGGTGATCAATATCGGCGCCATGAAATCTGGTCTGCTGGACGCCGTCACAGCAGATATTCGAGGCGTCGTTGATGCCGCGCACCGTGGCGGCGGAATTTGCAAAGTGATTCTGGAAACCGCGCTGCTTACACGCGAGGAGAAAGTGGAAGCGTCGCTGGCCGCGAAAGACGCGGGCGCGGATTTCGTGAAAACTTCCACGGGATTCAGCATTTCCGGCGCGACTCCCGAAGACGTGCGGCTAATACGCGAAACGATCGGGACGAGCACTGGGATCAAGGCGGCTGGGGGAGTACGGACGCTCGAGGACTTGCTGAAGATGGTCGAGGCCGGCGCAACGCGGATTGGCGCGAGCGCCGGCGTGACGATCGTCGAGCAGGCGCGTTCCGGGAAGGCCGCGGCAGGTTCAGCGCCTGACAGTGGAAAGTATTGAGGAATCAACTTTTCCGGGTGCCCTCGGCAAGCGCCAGTTCTCGCCTGTTATAATATATTGATCACGCATTTGCAGTGGCCTTGCTGCGACCGCATTCTATGCGGAAAACAGACTCTTCCTCGGCGGGGGCTGAGGCGCTTTAATCTTACTCACATGGATTCAGCAAAACTCAATTCGAAAATTGAGGTTCCGGCGGAGACGCTCGCGATTCTGGCGGAGATCAGCAAGGAGATCAACGCGTCGTTGAATCTGGACGAGGTGCTGCCCAATGCGGCGGCCCTCATCAAACGCCTGATTGACTACGAAGTGTTCGCCGTGCTGTTGCCTGAAGAAGGCACGGACCAGATGTATTTCCGGTTTGCCATCGGACACCGGCAAGAAGTTGTGGACCACTGGCGAATTCCGATGGGCGAGGGAATTATCGGCGCGGCAGCGGCTACCGGCCAGGCGATTCGCGTGGGCGATGTGCGCGGGGATTCGCGATATCTCAATGCGCTCGACGGTGTGCGGTCGGAACTGGCCGTGCCGCTGATTGTGCGCGGCCGCGTGATCGGCGTATTGGACATAGAAAGCAGCCAGCCTGACTATTTCACGCCGGACCAACAGAACATTTTGACGCTGGTTGCGTCGCGAATCGGTACGGCGATAGAAAATGCCAAACTCTATGAGCACGAGCGCAATCAGGCTGAAACGCTGCTGCTGTTGAACGAGGTCAGCCGCGAAGCCAATTCGACGCTGTCAGTCGAAGAGGTTTTGCGTCGCTCCGCGGAACTGACCAAACGCCTGATCAATTATCAAATCTTCAGCATTTTGCTTTACGACGAGGCTGCGAATGTTTTTCGCCATCGCGTTACTGTGAAATTCGGCCAGCGCGTTCAGGAAAAGCATGCCGTACCGGCGCACGAAGGCATTGTTGGCGCGGCGGCGACGCTGAAGCGTCCCGTAGTCGTCCCGGATGTTGCGCTCGACCCGCGCTACTTGATGATTAATCCCGAGACGCGCTCCGAACTGGCCGTGCCGATGCTCAATAAAGACCGCGTGATCGGCGTGATGGACCTGGAAAGCCCGCAACTCAACTATTTCACCCCGGACCACGTGCAGGTGCTCTCGATTCTGGCCGCACACCTGGCGGTTTCCATTGAAAACGCGCGCCTGTACGAACAAGTGGCGCAAGATGAAGCGCGCATGGAACGCGATCTGAGCGCGGCGCGACGCATTCAGGGTGCGCTGCTGCCGCGTTTGCCGGGGCCGGAGTTCGGCCTCGACATCGCGGCTCGCGTCGTCTCCTCGCGCGAGCTCAGCGGCGACCTTTACGATTTTTTGCGTTACGGCCCGCAAGAATTGGGCGTGGCGATGGGCGACGTCAGCGGGAAGGGCAGCGCTGCGGCGCTTTATGGCGCAGTGGCTATCGGCACTCTGCGCAGCCTGGGACCACAGAAGCATCGTCCTGCTGAAATGCTGCGCGCGGTTAATGGATTTCTCGGCGATCGGCGCATTGAAGGACGTTTTATGACGCTGTGCTTTGCCACGTGGCATCGCGGGCGACACAAATTGCGCGTCGCCAATGCTGGGCAGGAGGAGCCTTTCCTGTATCACGCGGGACGCTGCGAAAGCATTCCCCTAGCCGGTTTTCCGCTGGGAATGTTCGAGGATGCGACGTACGACCAACGGAGCTACATTCTGAATGAGGGCGACGTGGTTGTATTTCACTCCGACGGAATCGGTGATACACAAAACCCGGAGCTGGAATTTTTCGGGCACGCGCGGCTGGCGCAGATCATCGCGGCTACGCACCAGCTAACGGCTGACGGAATCGCGGATCATATTCTTGAGGAAGTGGACGCATTTTCTGGCGGGAAGCATCCGTTCGACGACCGGACGCTCGTGGTACTGAAAGTAAAATAGCAGCGTGGGGTTGTTGTGGCGGCGCACTTCAGTGCGCCATTGAAGCCGAACCGCCGATCGATGGCGGTCTGAAGTGCGCCGCTACAAAACCGTTGGTCGCTGCTTTTTCTAGCTGGGGTTGGCCGCGCTGGCCGGTCTTTTTTGGCGATTCGGATGCAAGAAATCAATCACACTATCGTTGAACATCTTCGGCTGGTCCACAAAGGTCATGTGGCCACTCTTCGGCAAAATCGAAATCTCCGAGTCTGCGATTTTTTCATGCATTTCCTGCGATAGCGATGGGTCGCATTCGTCGTGATCGCCGGCGAGAATCAGCGTAGGCACGTGAATCGTATGCAACTGCTCCACGTACTCCACCGACTTTAGATTTCCGTCAATCACGAACTCGCCGTCGGAGCCCCACATCTCGCGGTAAAGGTCCCAGGGTATCTTGCCGCTGTCCAACGGATCGTAATTCGGGTCCGGATGGTTTTGGTAGAGATACGGAAAATATCCCTCGCCCCAAGCCGCGATCATGTAATTGTTGGTGTAGCGATTTTTTTCGTAGTCCGTGCCGTGTCCGAAGAGGCCTTCTTTTTCCTCGCGGTCGATTCGCGCGCGCAGTTCCGTGGGCATCTTCTCCTTCATTTTTACGAATACCTGATTCATCTGGGACGTGCTGGGAAACGTGCTACACAGAATCAGGTGAGTGAGATTGTTTTGATATTTCAGCGCGTAGGCTTGGGCCAGCACGCCGCCGTACGAATGTCCAAGCAGGCTGATTTTGCCTAGCACCAAGCCCTGGCGCACAGCCTCCAGGTCCTCGACCATGTTCTCGACCGTGTAGCCGGAGGGATCGTCGAGCTTCTGCGAGCGGCCCGAGCCGCGTTCGTCAATGAAGATCAGGCGATTGTGGCGTGCGAGCGGCAGCAGGTACGGCAGAAAATAATCGTGCGATGCGCCGGGGCCGCCGTGCACGATCACGAGCGGGGCCCCACGGCCGACGGTCATGTAATAAATCAGGATGCCGCGCGAGTCGATGAAGCCTTCCTGAATTGGATAATCCGCAATTCTGGCGACCGGCTTGGGCTTTTCAGCTTGCGGCGCTGCCGCGGATTCCGCGGCCTGCGTCCCAGGCTCGCCCGAAGGAGCCCCTGCGTCGGACTGCGCTTGTAAAAGTGGGCCGGCACAGGCACACACCAAAACCATCAGTCCAAGACGAAAGTATGATCTCATCTGAGTCTCCTCGATTTTCGCTCACTCGCTGTTACCGCTCGCCCCAGCGCAGTTTGCTGCGAAGAATTTCATAATAAGTTTTTCGCGGCGGGCGAACCACATGCACTTTCGTGGACGCCTTGGTGATCACCACGCTGTCCTGAGGTTGAAGCTGAAAACCAATCTGACCGTCGATCGTGAGAAATACTGGCTCGCCAGTGGCTGGGAAACGCACCTCGACGCGCGCAGTATCTGGAATCACCAGCGGGCGATTGGTCAGCATGTGCGGGCAGATCGGAGTGATCACGAACGCGTCTATGTCTGGATGGATGATCGGTCCGCCCGCGGCCAGCGAATAGGCTGTCGAACCTGTCGGCGTGGCGATGATGAGTCCGTCCGCGCGATAGCGGCCCACGTGGTGCTGATCCACGTGAACGTCGAAGTCCAACATGCGCGCTAGCGCTGCCTTGTTAGCGACTGCGTCATTCAAGGCGGTCAGCCGCTCGGCCGGTTTGTTGCTGTGGATGATCTCGGCCTCCAGCATCATCCTCTCGCTGGTGAGGTGCTCGCCGGCAAGAATTGTTTCGAGCACGGGGTAAAGCTGATCGAGCGTGACGCTAGACAGAAATCCGAGGCCGCCCAGATTCACGGCAAGGATTGGAACGGTTCGCCCCGCCAACGCTCTCGCCACGGCCAGCAATGTGCCGTCGCCGCCAAGCACGATCAGCAGGTCAACCTTGTCCACCATCTCTTCGCGAGGCAGAGCGGGGCCATTCGCCCCGACCACGGCCTGGGTTTGCTCGTCGATAAAAACGCCGATTTTGCGGTCGTGCAGCCAGCTCTTGAGCGGCGGGACGACGGCTGAGACCATTTCGGGGATTGGTTTGCAGATGATGCCGACGGCGCGAATCATATTGGGAGGCAGAATTCTACTCTAGACCCGCACGCGGGCGTGGAGAAAAAACTCCTGGTTGCCCTCGGTACCCGGTAATCGGCTGGGACGTACGCCGAGCAGTTCCAGCGAGCACGCAGCTGCGCCTGAGCAAACGCGTTCAATGGCTTTTTGGTGCAGCACCGCATCACGCACGATGCCGCCCTTGCCGATTTCGCCTTTTTCGAGCTCGAACTGCGGCTTGATCAGAATCAAGAAATCCGCAGAAGGCGCCACTACCGGCACCACCGCCGGCAGGACCTTGCCGGCGGAAATGAAGGACACGTCCATGGTAACTACGGCGGGGGGTTCGGGTATATCCTCCGCGCGAAGATAGCGGGCGTTGCGTTCGATGACCGCGACGCGCGCGTCCTGGCGCAATTTCCAATCAAGTTGGTCCACCGAGACATCCACCGCGAAGACGCGCGTCGCGCCGCGCTGCAGCAGGCAATCAGTAAATCCTCCGGTCGAGCTGCCCACATCAAGGCAGATTTTGCTCTGCGGTGTGACCTGAAAATCCTCCAGCGCGCCCTCCAGCTTTAAGCCGCCGCGACTCACATAGCGCAGCGTCTCGCCAATTATTTCAATGCGCGCGTCCGAGGAGACCTGCGTCCCCGGCTTTTCCATTTTTTGGCCGTTCACCAGGACATTGCCCGCCAGCAAGATGGCTTGCGCTCGTTCGCGCGATGGAGCAAGACCGCGCTCAGCGATCAGGAGGTCCAGCCGAGTTTTTCCTATCTTGCGCTCGGCGCGGTGATGTTCGAGTACGGCGTCATGCGTGCGCTTTGATTTCATGCTCGAAGTAGACGCGTTGCGATTACCGTAAAAGATCACCACAGCGTTCACAGAGAAACTGCGGGGTGCACGGAGACATCGGAGCATCGCGCGGGATAAGCGCACGGCACACTACGAGCGGCGCGCCACCAGAAATTGCGCCAACTGGCGCAGCCGGATGCCGCGCTCTCCGTAGAAATCCAGTTCCTTCAGCGCCTTGGCTTCCAGGTCCGCGGCGATGTCGCGCGAAACTTCCAATCCGTGCAGCGCCGGGTATGTAGCCTTCTTCTGCGCCTGATCCTTGCCAGCCGTTTTTCCCAGCGCCGCGGACGATTCTTCGACGTCGAGAATATCGTCCACTACCTGAAACGCCCAGCCGATGTTCTCGCCAAAACTGAGCAACCGCGTCACGTCAGCGCGATCCGCACCGCCAGCGATGGCGCCGGCCACGATCGAAGCGCGAATCAATGCAGCGGTTTTCGAGCGATGGATATATTCGAGCATCGCTTTGTCGGACGCCTTCCCTTCCGCCTCCAGATCGGCGACTTGGCCGCCAATCATTCCGCGGTCCGTACCGGACGCCTCGGCGACCATCGCCAGGATCGCGAGGCGCCGCTGCGGTTCAATCGGAGCCATCGCCAGCGTGTGGAACGCCAAAGTCAGCAATGCATCGCCCGCCAAAATTGCGACGGCCTCGCCGAACACTTTATGGTTCGTGGCTTTGCCGCGGCGAAGGTCGTCGTTGTCCAGGGCGGGGAGATCATCGTGGATCAGAGAATAAGTGTGAATGAATTCGAGCGAGCAGCCGACGTGCACCGGGCCGTTCTGGTCGCCCGTAAACATCCGCGCAGCTTCCATGCAGAGAATCGGACGAATCCGCTTGCCACCGGCGAAAACGCTGTAGCGCATGGCGCGATGGATGGACGTCGGGAGCGCGTGCTCCGGTGGCAAAAGCTCCTGCAGAGCCGCTTCCACCGTGGTGCGGTCGTGCTCGAAAAAGTCGGGGACGGTCATTAGTTTTGAGAGGGTTCCCGGGATCTGAGTTAGCTGCGAAAAACAAAGCGAGCGACGGTACTAACCATTTTCATCTCCCGGGTCAAACGGTTCGGCCACAATCTTTCCGTCCGCTTTTTTCAGAAGGATTTCCACCCGGCCCTCTGCCTCTTCGAGCTGCTTCTGACATTCGCGTGAGAGCTTTACGCCCTCTTCGAAGAGCTTCATAGAATCATCAAGGGACAAATCTGCGTTCTCGAGGCGCTTGACCACTTCCTCTAGCCTCGTGAGCGATTTTTCAAAGTCTCCCTTCTTGGGAGGTTCTGCTGGAACCGCTGCTTTATTTGGCACTGGACTCATTCCGCCTCAATTCTTGCTGAATTCCCGCAATGCGAAACTACGATTGCTTCGCACGTTTCCACATCGATTAGCGCCGGGCGTGTCCGAATTCTATCGCGATGACCTCAATGCGGCAATGCCGCGCTGTCCGATGCCGGCACCAATGTCAACGTGTGAATACGGATGCTCGCTTCTGCCGCGGCGCTGAATGGGGCAGGGATTCCGCGACCCGCAAACCATTCGGCGAACTGATCGCGATAGTAGGGGCTGGCGTACTGGCCGGATTCTCCCGTGGGGATCTCCATCAGCGACTGATCGAAATTCGAAAGATCGGCCACAAAACGCATCGCGGGTCCGTGCCCCACTCCCATGGCGCGCACCGTATCCACGGTGCCGCTTTGCGGGTAAGGCCCGATGCTTAGTAAACCGTGGAGCGATCCCGAACGTCCCAACGGATGGATCATATCGAGCGGATGAAGGCGTCCCCAGGTCCAAGCAGCCTCGTTGCTACCGCCGGTTTGCTTTTGCAGCGCCGCCACAGCTTCGTCGGCGCTGGTCATCAGCAATTCGTCGTAGCTTGCAAACCCACTTGGCAGCCACGCGGCTGGACGTTCGCGCAGCACCTTTTCCAAAAACACTTTGTCGCGCCACCACACGTCGTTGTAAACGCTCTGAGGCTCCCAAAGCTCGTATTTGGTGACCTCGTCACCCAAGTATGGCGCAAGCAGATGTCGAAAAAGCGCGTGGCGCGTGTATTCGACGAGAGACGTTTCAACCGAGTCTGCTGTCGCGCGTGCGTCCCAACTTTGCAATTTCGCGATTAGCTGCTGCGTGCGCGAGTCGCGCGGTCGGTCGGCATTCGCAGCCTCTATCAGCATCCCCGCGAGAAAGCGATTGGGCAGACTGACGATATCATTCTGAATCGCATTGCAATCCGCGGGAGTTAAACCCCTACGATTCGACAAAAGTTCATAGAGCCGAGCCGTGCGATAGGGCCCGGCTTGCCGATCGGTCAAATAAAATTTGTATCCCGGACCGACCGTTCGAGCATTCGCTGTGGCGACGATGCCCTCTGGCGGGTTCAACACGCGCGGCAATCCTTCGAACGGTATGTAACCCTTCCATGCGAAGTCGTCGGTGTCGCCCGGCACCGGTAGTGCACCATTGCCTTCGCCGCGAATCGGAATCCGCGCGGGGATCGTGAAACCAATATTGCCGTCCACGTCCGCGTAAATCGTGTTTTGGCCTGGTCCGGCGATATGACGCGTAGTCTCAATGAAGTCATGCCAATTCTGCGCTTGGCCGAGCAGCGGGAAACCAAAATCGAGCCCGCCGGGTTCGAGGGCCGTCCACCGCAGCGCGTAGGCGCGCCCTCCTTGTTCTGGCGGATCGCGATGCACGATGGGCCCGTGTCGCGTGACAATCACGTCAAGGTTCACGTCGGGCTTGCCGCGCACGCGAATCGTTTCGTGGCGTACGTCTGCGGTTAGCAGTTTTCCATTCGCGTGATAGAGCAAGGGATTCGTGCTGTCGAACGTCTCGACGTAAAGGTCCTCGACATCCACATTGCTATTCGTGAATCCCCACGCGATGCGGTCGTTGTGGCCGATGATAACCAGCGGCGCGCCGGGCAGCGCAAAACCGTCGACGTTCAAGCCCGCCGCCGTCAGATGGATCACGTACCACAGCGCGGGAACGGAAAGCTGCAAGTGCGTGTCATTCGCAAGTAGCGGCTTCCCGGATGCAGTGTACGCCCCGCTGACCACAAAGTTGTTGCTGCCGATGATCTCACTTGTTTGCTCATCGAATTGAGCGAGAAATGTGCGCGCGGCTTCCCAAACGATAGGAGCGAACGGTGGCGCATCGTCAGTGCTGTGCGTGTCAGCGGTCAACGGCTTAGTATTCGCGGAGGTATGCGGAGAACTAAGCTGCGACGCCGGCGATCCCGCCGTCCAGATGTAATGGTCGAGCGGCGAATCTTCAACGAACAGATCGCGCGCACGATCCGGCCCGACTCTTGTAGTGATCGACTGGCGGTTCAATTTTTCCTGCCAGGTGGAAGTCAGAGTCTTGTACATGTACAGGCTGATCAGATATGTGTCGGCGGGGGTCCAGGGCTTGGGCTTGTAACCCAGTGCAAGAAATTCAATGGGAAGCTTCTTCCTTCGCTGTGCGATATTTTGATTCACGCCACGCGCATACGCCTCCAGCAAACTGCGAATTTCCGGTGAAGCGTCCGCAGCGGCGCGTTCGGCGGCCTGCCGCATGCCTAAAGTCCGGCTTTCTTCGTCGAAGCGCAGTGCCACAGCGCCAAAAATCTCCGACAGGTTGCCGGCGGAAACTCTGCGCAACAAATCCATTTGCCAGAGTCGGTCCTGCGCCATCACGTAACCCTGGGCCGTGACCGCGTCTTCCAGCGATTTGGCACGAATCCAGGGACGCCCCCATTGGTCGCGGTCAATCGGGACGGCGTCTTTTAATCCTGCGATGGCCAGGCTGCCATCCATCTGTGGCAGCGGACGGCGCACAATCCACCAGCCAAGCAGCAACGCCACGCCGACGAACAGCAGGAGTGCGACGAACAGATTGCGAAAAACACGCGTTGTGCGATTGCTCATTAGTGGCCGCGAAGGCAGCCGCGCAGTGTAGCCCACGCGAATCTGTCTCGCAACGCCGGTTCGTCTTCAAGTGGCGAATCGGGCTGACAAAATAGCGTGTTGCGCGGGCCGATGGTGGCTTGACCATGCTTGCTCCCAGGCCACCAAAGATGCAAAATCCCGGTATGCCTCAGGAATTGAGCACATCCTACGTGCGGGACGCGGAGAAGACGCTCCGCTACTACAAGCACCTGGGCGAACGCGCTATCGCGCAAGCGCCTGACGATGCGCTGGCGACTTGCCTGGATGCGGAGTCAAATTCGATCGCGCTCATCGTCAAACACATGGCAGGAAACATGCGCTCTCGCTGGACTGATTTCCTGACCAGCGACGGCGAAAAGCCGAACCGGAATCGCGATGCGGAATTCGAGGCACCGCCGCGGACCCGCGCCGAGTTGCTGGCGATGTGGGACGAAGGATGGAAGCGCATGTTCGACGCGTTGGCGCCACTCGGCGACGCCGATCTTGGCCGTACCGTGCTGATCCGCAGTGAGCCGCACTCGGTGATGCAGGCGATTCAGCGGCAAGTCGCGCATTATTCCTACCACGTCGGCCAGATTGTTTTCTTAGCCAAGCACTGCGCTGGCGAACGGTGGACGTCTCTCAGCATTCCGCGAGGAAAATCGACGGACGTCAATGCCCGCGTGCGCGGCGGGACGTCAAAGGCGTAGCGCGGCGATTTGACCTGTTCGTTGCTGTAATAAACAGATCGTGGCGATGGCACCAGCTACCAAGGGTTCTCTCCCGTAGGACCGCGCCTCTTGCTAGAATCGGCGGTGATGGGTGTCTTGGCCGTGCTTCCATTGCAACTCACTTCGTGCAGAGCGATGGTGTGCCCCATCGCGATACGCAATCGCATGGAAATTGAGGGGCCCGCGCAATGATCGCTCTGCAACTTTTCGCCGTTCTGGCGCTGGTGGGCATCAACGCATTTTTCTCGGCAGCGGAATTCTCTCTTGTGGCCGTGCGCCAGTCCCGTGTTCGCCAGCTGGTGGAAAAGGGCGATGCGCGCGCCAAAGTCGTGGAAAGCCTGCTCACCGATCTCAGCCGCGTGGTTTCCGGAGTGCAAGTTGGCATTACGCTGGCGAGCCTCTCGCTCGGGTATCTGGGCGAAGTCACGCTCGCAGGGATTCTCAGTCCGCTGGTGCAAGCGATTCCACGCCCCTGGGCCGCGGTGATCGCGCACGGAGCAGCGCTGGCGATCGCCTTCGGGCTTTTGACGGTGCTGCAAGTTGTGCTGGGGGAACTGGTTCCCAAGAGCCTGAGTCTCGCGCGCGCCGAACGAGTCGCTCTACTCATTGCCCGCCCTTTCAACTGGTTTCTGCACACGTTCCGTTGGGCGATTGATTTGCTCGATGACTCGGCGGAGAAAATCGTGCGCGCGCTCGGCGTTATCTCGCCGCACAACCACACCCTGGTGCGTTCGACCGAAGAGTTGCAGGTGATGATTCAGCAAGCTCGCGACCGTGGCCTTCTGCCCGCGGCCGAAGTGAAATTCATTCAAGCCGCGATGGAGCTGGGGCAAATCCAGGTCCGCGAAGTGATGGTTCCACGCCCCGACGTGCACGCGCTGCCCGCTGGCGCCAGCCTGGAAGACACCATGACGATGTTTGCGACAACCCAACGCTCGCGCATTCCGGTTTACGAAGGCTCGCTCGATCACATCCTGGGTTTTGTGCACATTAAGGACATGATCTGGGTGCTTCTGGATCGCACACGCCGTGCGGAGGACAAGCAACCGTTGCCCGAGTTCAATCTGCGCGCGGTCGTGCGCGACGCGCTGATCGTGCCGGAGACCAAGCCCGTTAGCGAGTTACTGCTAGAATTTCGTTCGCGGCGCACCGGCCTGGCTATGATCGTGGATGAATTCGGCAGCATTCTCGGGCTCGCCACACTCGAAGACATCCTCGAGCAAATGGTCGGCGAAATTCACGATGAATTTGACGTGGTCGAGCGCCCGCTGACGTTGCCCGACGGTGGGATGATTTTCGACGCGGCGATCAAAGTCCGCGAGTTGGAAGCGCGGTACAACATCGTGCTCCCCGAAGACCCATCGTACGAAACGGTAGGCGGATTCGTGCTCAATCGTCTCGGCTTTATTCCACGCGGAGGAGAAAGCTTTGAGACCGATGGCTATCGTTTCACTGTGATGGAAATGGATCACCGGCGCGTTTCGCGGTTGAAAATTAAGCCACTGCGCGCGGCGAATGCGCCTGTTTCCTCGGGGGGCTCAGCGCTGGCCGTCGAACAGCAGGCGAATGTCGATAGCCCGCAAAAGCCCGAATCCGCTTCGAGGGAATCGAGCATGTCTGCACCAGTCAAATCAGGTGGTGGCGCCAAGGCGCGGCGCGCAGCACGCAGCTCTTCTTCAGCGGGTTCATCGCCTAAATGATCCGCTACATTTCACTGCGGCTCCTTTTTGCATTGCCGGCTCTCTGGCTAATTGTCACGATGGTTTTTCTGTTGGCGCATATTGTTCCAGGTGATCCTGTGGCGCAAATGTTGGGCGAGGGAGCGCGCGCCGACGATTTGCAGCAGTTGCGCCACGCTTTGGGGCTCGATGTGCCGATTCCCATCCAATATGGACGCTACCTGAAGGGCGTGCTGCACGGAAATCTCGGCGAGTCGTTCCGTTTTCAGCAGCCCGTGACAACAGTGATCCTTGAACACTACCCGGCAACTCTGGAATTGGCCGCCGTAGCGCTGGGCGTATGCATATTGATCGGAATTCCGGCGGGCGTGCTGGCCGCGCACAAACGCGGTGAAAAAGCCGATCACGCAGTAGGAGTGCTCACGCTCTTCGGCCTCTCCCTTCCCAACTTTGCGCTCGGCCCGGTGCTGATGCTGGTATTTTCAGTGGTTCTCGGCTGGCTGCCTGTGACCGGCCGTGGTGGGATTCCACACTTAGTCCTTCCCGCATTCACGCTCGGCGCGGCGCTGGCGGCGATTCTGACGCGTATGGTGCGCACGTCCGTGATCGAGGAACTTTCCGCCGACTACGTGCGCACGGCGCGCGCCAAGGGCGTATCGGAATCGGGGGTCCTTTTCCGCCATGCATTGCGTAACGCGCTGATTCCCATTCTCACAATCTTGGGGCTGCAATTTGGCACTTTGCTCGCGGGAACAATCGTCACCGAAACCATTTTTTCCTGGCCGGGGATCGGCCATCTAACTGTCCAAGCGATCAACGCGCGCGATTATCCTTTGTTACAGGGCTGCATCCTGCTCATCGCGGTGTCCTACGTAGTCGTCAATTTGCTCACGGACCTGGTGTACGCCGTCGTGGACCCGCGGGTGCGATTCGAATGACAATTCTTCTCCAGGAACTCGCCCGCGAGCTCAGAGAATTCCTGCGCCGCAGCAGTTTGGGACGCTGGGGGTTTGGACTCACCTTGCTTCTGCTCATCGTGGCGCTGTCAGCGCCGTGGCTCGCGCCCTACGATCCGATAGCGCAGAATTTGCCGGCGCGGCTAGCCGCGCCAAGCGCCGCGCACTGGATGGGCACCGACGAGCTTGGCCGCGACATTCTTTCGCGCATCATTTACGGAACGCGCGTTTCGATGCTGGTCAGTGTGAGCGTTGTCTTCGGCGCGGGAATCATCGGACTGGCGATCGGATCGGTGGCAGGCTATTTCGGTGGATGGTTCGATCGCCTCGTCAACGTCGTGCTGATCAACGCCTTTCTCTCGTTCCCGGGAATTTTGCTGGCGATTGCTTTTGCAGCATTCCTTGGCCCCGGCCTGGACAAAGTAATTCTCGCGCTCGTCGTCACGGGGTGGGCTGGCTATGCGCGTCTCGCGCGCGCTCAGGTTCTGCAAGCGAAGGAAATGGAATATGTTCTCGCTGCGCGTTCCCTGGGTGCATCGCACACGCGCATTTTGATCAGGCATCTTTTGCCCAATATCGTGCAGCCGTTGCTGGTGCAGGCCACAATCGCCATGGCCGGTGCGATTCTTGCGGAATCCACGCTGAGCTTTTTGGGTGTGGGAATTCTGGCGCCGATGCCGAGTTGGGGGGCGATGCTGAATGATGCGCGCGGCCACCTCTTCGACGCGCCGCATTTGGTGATTTTCCCGGCGCTGGCGGTGATGACAGCCGTCCTGGCGTTTAATCTTCTCGGCGACGCGCTGCGCGACTGGATGGACCCGCGCATGCGTTCATACCTAATCGTCACCTCTCTGGCTCGATAAGTCACACGACTGTCCGACAGATGCCAATCGTCGTTTAAAGTCGTGTAGAATGCCGACATCTTCTGAAAGACAACGTTAGTACTCAGCGGGCGCTTGGGATTTCCGCTTTGCTTCGCCCCTGCCTTGCGCTTCGGACGCAAGGGTCAGCAGGCGTGACTCGCCTGATCCGGGAATCCTCTACTGGGATCGGGCGGCGAGTCGAAGAGGAGAGTGAGCGTGGATGCAATGGGCAGCGCGTTCCTAATTTTGCTGGGGATTGTGTGTTTCCTGGTTCTGGTCGTGATCTTAGGCTCGTTCTTCACGGTCGAGACGGCACAGGTGGCTATCGTGCAACGGCTCGGAAAGTTCGCGCGCGTAGCCGGCCCGGGATTGAATTGGAAGACGCCGATTCTCGAAAACGTGGTCCAGCGCATGAGCATGAAAGTTCAGCAGTTCGAAGTTCAAGTTGAAACGAAAACACAAGACAACGTGTTCGTCCAAATCCCGGTCTCGATTCAGTACAAGGTAATCCCGGACTCGGTCGAATCCGCTTTCTATAAATTGTCCGACCCGGTGAAGCAAATTGAATCCATGGTTTACAACGTGGTCCTGGGCCACGTGCCAAAAATGAAGCTGGACGACACATTCCTGAACCAAGCCGACATTGCCGGCGACCTGAGAGATAGTCTCGACGCGTCGATGAAAGAGTACGGCTACTCCATCGTGAAGGTCCTGATTTCAGACATCGTCCCCGACCAGAAGGTGAAAGCGGCAATGAACGACATCAACGCTGCGCAGCGTGAGCGGGAGGCGACTGTGTCCCGCGCGGAGACGAACAAGCTGCTCCTGGTGAAGCAGGCCGAGGCTGAAGCCGAATCGAAACGGCTGCAAGGAGAAGGCATCGCGAATCAGCGGAAGGCCATCATTGCAGGATTGAAAGACTCGGTCGAGGATTTCGCGAAAACGGTGCCGGGTTCAACGCCGCAGGACGTGATGCAGCTGGTTTTAATGACCCAATATTTCGACACGTTGAAAGAAATTGCGGCAAACGATCACAGCAACACGGTCTTGATCCCGCATACGCCGAACACTCTTACGGACCTGTTCAGCCAGATTCGCAATGCAATCATCACCGGCGCGGAATTGACCAATCACTCGGTGGCATCTTCGGCGACGCCAGTAGAACGATGAAGCCCAAACTCGGGGCAGTCAATGCAATTAGGCGGGAGCAATCTCGATCGTGACTTCAGCGCCGCGGGCAATCCCTAGCGCACGAGCCGCGCTGCCTTTATTCACGCACAGCTCCAGGTAGCCGCCGGAACCGATGATCGCGAAGGGTTCTCCCGGGGTCCCCAGCGCAAACGTTGGCAACAGCTTCTTGATCTCCGCATTGCCGGCGCGAATCGTAAATTTCGCATCCGGCGCGACCAGAGCCGGCGTTTCCTCGCCCTTCAAGTTGGTGATCAAATTTCCAAAATGATCGAGTCGCAGAACCACGCACTTGATCGAATTTCCGTTCACCTTGGGCTTGGGGATGCTGAAGCGCACAAAATCCTCGATGGCCTCGCCGAAGCTGGCTGTCTGCCAATTTTTCGAGAGCCACGCAGCCACCGGCGCAAAAATGTCGCGGCCATGAAATGTATTGCTCACCGGATGACGAAAATAGTGTTCTGAGGTTACGTGCCAGGCGTAGAGCGATTCCGACTGCTCGTACACGGCGGAAAGCACCCCATTATCGGGAGCCACAAAATAGTGCTGATCGCCGGCCACCAGAATCGGCCGCCGCTGGGTGCCCACTCCGGGATCAACCACCACCATGTGAATCGTTTTGGGTGGGAAAAACTTGTAGAACTGGCTCACCGTGAGCGCGCCATCCAGAATATCGTGCGCGATGACGCTGTGGGTGATGTCCACGATATTCACTTCCGGGTTGATGCTCAGGATCACGCCTTTGAGCACTCCCACCAGATGGTCGCTGGTGCCATAATCGGTAGTCAAAGTGATAATTGGCCGCGCCAAGTCTCGCCCCCGTGATTCGCGCGGCGCAATCGTAGCTATTCTCAGGCCGCGTCCTTCGACGCTAGCGGACGCTCGCGGTGCTGTCAAGGCAGCGTGCGCCTTACAGTTACTCGCAATGGCGTGCTCGGAATGAGGTTCGTTGTGAAGACGAGGCTAGATCGAGAGGGAGTTGGGCCACTGGGCGGGCAAGCAAATAGCCGCAACGGCAGACTCAATGGGAACGGGTATGGCGCAGGCAACGCGGCTGCTAAGAAGACACCGACGCGCAGCCGTCAAGATCTTGATTGGGTAAATAGGGCTTCCCGGCGCATAAGAAAGCCCGACCGATCTCGATACTATTGATTCTCGCTCTTGCGCCGAAGAACCGAAATACCGCCCAAACCCAGCAGTCCCGCGCTCAGCAAAATAAGAACGCCAGGCTCCGGCACGGTCGGATTCTTATCGCATTTCTTCGGCTTGTTGTCGCTGCTCTTACAGCCCTGTGCGCTCGGGTCCGCTTGGGCGGCGACGGGTGCAAGTAGAGCCAAGCCAAGAGCCATAACCAACGCAACGTTTTTCATCATTATCCCCCGGTCTTGTGCCTGAATGTGCCCCCGGACGCAACCACGCGCGACCGGGCGAGCTGCTTATTGCACATATCCTGCCAAAGTGCTGGCTTCGTCGCAGCCACAAACTGCCAAGATTCTAAACGAGTTCGGCGCCATGTTTCGTTATGGGCGGTACGATTAACCTACAATTCGATGCACATATGTGCACTAGGCGTTCTTTCAGCGTCTCCGGAACGTATCTGAGGGCTATTGCGACATGCCCTGCGCCGCCGCCGACAGGGATCGTTCCGCTCTCACCAGACCTTTCTTGACCGTCCTCGCTGCTAACGCTATTCTGCAAGTGCGCCACTTTCTGCCATGCATATTTACCTCGACTACAACGCAACCACCCCGGTGGACCGCGAGGTTCTCGACGCCATGCTGCCGTATTTCAGCGGCAGCTTCGGCAACGCGAGTTCGATCCACTCGGCGGGACAGCGCGGGCGAGCTGCGGTGGACGCCGCGCGCGAATCGGTCGCAACTCTGCTGGGCGCCAAGCCGTCGGAAATTGTGTTCACCTGCGGTGGGACAGAAGCCGACAACCTGGCGCTTTTCGGCACCGTGACGCACTGCGTTCAGCCGCGCAAGCACATGGTCACCACGGCCATCGAGCATCACGCCGTGTTGAATTGCGCGGAGGCGCTCGAAAAGCAAGGCGTGGATGTGACCTACGCTCCGGCGGGCCGCGATGGCATCGTTGACCCCGACGAAATTCGCGAAGCCATCCGCCCCGAGACCGTCCTAATCAGCGTGATGCTTGCGAACAATGAGACCGGCACGATTCAGCCCATCGAAGAGATTGGGCGCATCGCCGCCGAGGAAGACGTTTATTTCCATTGTGATGCCGTGCAGGCCGCCGGCAAGTTGCCGCTCGACGTAAATCGCCTCGGGGTGGATTTGCTCTCGATCTCCGCGCACAAAATCTACGGACCGAAAGGCGCGGGGGTTCTCTACGTCCGCACAGGCACGGAGCTTGAGCCGATTTTCCATGGCGGCCATCACGAACGTGATCGACGGCCGGGAACGGAAAATGTTCCCGGCATCGTTGGTCTGGGTAAAGCGGCGGACTTGGCCATTAAGAATTTGACCTCCGACGCGGCGCGTATGGCAGCGCTTCGAGACAAGTTCGAGTCGGCGCTGCTGTCGCTGCCAGGGGTACACATGAACGGCGACCCGCATCATCGCGTGGCAAACACTTGCAACCTGTCGTTCGACGCCGCGGGTGGGGAAGCGCTGGTCATAGCGCTCGACCTGCAAGGAATCTCCTGTTCCACTGGCGCAGCCTGCTCCTCCGGCGCCGTGGCGCCCTCGCATGTGCTGACCGCCATTGGCCTTTCGCCTGAGCGGGCGCGCTCCAGTTTGCGCTTCAGTCTGGGGCGGCCGACGACGCCTGAAGAGATCGATCGCGCGATTGAAATCATCCCCGCAGTGGTCGAGCGTCTGCGCGCGCTGTCACCACTGAGCGTGCCCGCGGCGACGTAACGTCAGGGTCTTACCGGCAGTTTCGCTGAAATTCAGATACAATCATTTGCGTTAACACTATGTCTGCAACCGTACAACTTGAGCCTTCGATTCCCGTCGCGAGCGCGAGCGCCAGCTCAGCCGCAACCACCGTCGCTGTAGCCATGAGTGGGGGTGTGGACAGTTCAACTGTTGCGGCCATCTTGCACGAACGCGAACAGACGATTGTAGGCCTCACGATGCAGCTCTGGAACCAGCGCCGCTTGCCACAACTCCAGAATGTCGGCGGACCGGCGCAGCATCGTTGCTGTTCGCACGATGATGTTTACGACGCGCGCCGCGTCGCAGAGCATCTGGGCATTCCTTTTTACGTTGTGAATTTCGAGCGCGAATTCGAACTGAACGTGATTCAGCCGTTCGTGAATGATTACCTCGAAGGCCGCACGCCCATTCCGTGCACCCTGTGCAACAACCACGTGAAGTTCGATCAGTTGCTCGTCACCGCGCGGCAGATCGGCGCCGAGCGCATTGCCACCGGACATTACGCACGCGTGCGTCATAACCCGGAAACGGGCCGCTACGAGTTGTTGCGCGCCGTGGACGAATCGAAGGACCAATCCTATTTTCTTTTCGGCCTCACACAGGAGCAATTGGCGCGCACCGATTTCCCGCTGGGTGAACTTTCGAAGCACGAAGTGCGAGAAATCGCTCGTCGCCTGCAGGTGCCTGTCGCGGAGAAGCCGGAAAGCCAGGAAATTTGCTTCGTGCCTACGGGCAACTACGTGAAGTTTATCGAAGGATATTTGCAGGAGCAGGGAAGCAAGCTGCCCGAAGATTCCGGCGACATCGTTACGACATCAGGGGAGGTGTTGGGCCGCCACAAGGGCTTGCATCATTACACTGTCGGCCAGCGCCGAGGTTTGGGAATCGCTGGCGGGCGGCCAATGTACGTCGTCGCGCTAGACCGCGCGCGAAATCGCCTGGTGATCGGCGAAGACCAAGAACTCCGCAGCACGGCGTGCGAAGTTCGCGATGTGAATTGGATTCCTTACGGTTTGCCTGACGGTCCCCTACAGGCGATGGTCCGGATTCGAAATCGCCACGAACCCGCCGGAGCGGAAATCGCGCTGCTGGACGCCACCTCCGCCCGGGTGACGTTCCGCGAGGGTCAGCGCGCCATCACCCCAGGCCAGGCCGCGGTATTTTATTCAGGCGAAAAAGTCCTCGGCGGCGGCTGGATCCGCTGACAACCGCCTTGACGGGGTTTTGTTCGGAAGCGATACGTCCTACGGGGAGCAATCACGTCAGATAAATAATTCTTCGTCTTCTTCCGCGGCGGCTTCGGACGCCGGCCTGCGTTCCTGCTGATTACGCAAAATATCCAGGCCCACTTTAATGCCCTTCATCACGGCGGAGGCCTGCCGGATGGGCCCCCACAAAGTATTGCGGAACTTGCTGCCGGCTTCGTCCACCACTTCGAGCGCGCCGGTAAGAATCTGGTCGGCGCGGATCACTTGAATGCGCAGGCGTTCGATCGTCTCGGTGACGATGCGGTCCATCTTCTGGGCTTGTCCGCGCGCAATGCGCGTGATTTCAGCGGTGTCGCCCATGACGCTCGAAAGGCGGCCCTCGGAATCTTCCAGAATGCGATTGACACGCGTGAGGATGGGGTCCACGCGACCCTGCAGGTCATTAGCGATCCGGGTAAACTCTCGCATGGACGTTTTTAGCTGCAAAAACATCCCGAGCAGGATCGCCATCTGTATCACGATGGCGATCGCCGCGATGAGGATGAAAAATTCTACCCAGCCGGGCATGGAACTCCTTGGCGTGGCTTAGGAAGCTTTGGATTCCCTCTTGTAGGTGTCTTTTCCAGCTTCGACGGCCGTGGACAGCGCGTCCTTTTGACGCGACATGATCTCTTTGCTGCGCTCGAGCAAGTCTTCGGCGCGTTCGCGCAGTTCGCGCGCTTTCTTCTGCGCGTAATCGCGGCCTTCGTCCGCCTTACCGGACAAGTATTCGCGCGTTTCGTCGCCGGATTTCGGTGCGAAAAGAATCCCGACCAGCGCTCCTATGCCCAATCCAACGAGAAAAAAGCTGACCCTTGAACCCACATTATTGTCCGCCATTATCCACCTCCGAACCTGACAGTAGCATAGGCTTCTCAACCGAGGCAAGCAAACCGAGCAAGCCAGCAAGCCGAGGCGTTCCTGCGCTAGAACGATTCCCATCGGCGCGACTCTAGGCATGCGGAGCTTGTTGAGATTTCGTGCTGTTTCGTAGTGCTTCGAACACGCGTAGAGCTTGCGCGCGCGGGATTTCCGCGGCGAGATCGTCGACGCTGAGATTCTGCAGTTGCGTGACGCTGCCGAACCGGCGTAGGAGTTTTTGCGCCGTCCGCGGGCCGACGCCCGGAATTTCCGTCAGCGATGTACGCAGGCGGCGGCTCGATCTTCGCTGGCGATGGAACGTTACGGCAAAGCGGTGCGTTTCATCGCGAATCTGCTGGATCAGGTGCAGCACTGGCGAATGACGCTCGAGTACGATCGGCTCGTCTTCACGGCCAAGAATGTAAAGTATTTCTTCTTTTTTCGCGATGCTGGCCATCGGCTGGTTGATGATCGCGAGCTTTTCCAGCGCCTTCGCGGCTGCGTGCAATTGCCCAATGCCTCCGTCAATCAGGATCAAGCTCGGCATCGGCTTATTCTCCTGCTGCAGACGATGATAGCGCCGCTCCACCGCTTCCTGCATGCTGGCGAAATCGTCGCGCAGAATTCCGGCGGATTTTTCGCTGCCTTCCGGCATGGCCTCGCCGCGAATGATGAACTTCCGGTAATCGGATTTCTTCATGCGTCCCGCTTCCCAAACGACCATCGAAGCCACTGTATCGGAACCCTGAATGTGTGAAATATCAAAACATTCGATGCGTTTTGGCGGTTCGGGCAGGCCCAGTGCGGATTCGAGAGCCTCAACAATCGCAGCGGAGCTGGGCTTCAAGACGCGAAATCGCTGAATAAACGAGTGCTGCGCGTTCTTTTCCACCAGTTCCAGGAAAGCGTGCTTCTGCCCACGCTGCGGATTCAGAACTTCCACACGATGCCCGGCTTTCTCGGTCAAGACTTCCTCGATCAGCGCACAATCCTCGAATCCCATGGGCGTATGGATGTAACGCGGTAAATATGCGGCATCGAGATAGAGCTGCTTGATCAGCGACGGCAAAAATTCGGCGGGATCGAATTCGTCCATGTCTTCCCAGTAGAAATCGCGCCGGTCCACCGCGCGTCCTCCGCGCAAATGGAATAAATTGACGGCCACCTGCGGCGGCTCGGCGTACCAGGCGAGCACGTCGGTATCGTCTCCGGACGCCGCCGCAATTTTCTGGCGTTCTTCCATTTCCGCGAGCGTGCGCAAAAGGTCGCGATACCCCGCCGCTTCTTCGTAGCGCTCCGATTCCGAAGCTTGACGCATGCGCTCTTCGAGGCTATGCGCCAAGTCGCTGCGGCGGCCTTCGAGAAATAGACGCACATCACGCGCCGCCTCAGCGTAGCGTTGGTCGGTAACCAGCCCCGCGACGCACGGGCCCAGGCAGCGGTGAATGTAATATTGCAAACAAGGCCGCGGATGCGAGCGCGTCAGATCCACTGTGCACGACGGCACCAGGAAATGTTTGTGGATCAGATTCACCAGTTGATATGCGAGCCGCGCAGGGAAGTACGGGCCAAAATAAATCGAGCCGTCTTTCTTCAGTCGCCGCGTGACATACACGCGCGGATATTTTTCGTACGCCGTGTATTGAATGTAAGGATAAGTCTTGTCGTCGCGGAGCAGGACGTTGAATTTCGGCTTATGCTGCTTAATGAGATTATTTTCAAGCGCCAGGGCCTCCTTTTGATTGTCAACGACGATGTAATCGAGGTCCGCGATCTCGCGCACCAGCGAGCCGGTCTTGGCATCCTGCCAGTGCGATTCCAAGAAGTAAGAGCGTACGCGGCTACGTAGCGAATTCGCCTTGCCCACATAGAGAATCGTTCCGCCGGCGTCCTGGAACAGGTACACCCCCGGCTGCGTAGGGAGTTGCGCGACTTTTTCTCGAAGTTCCATTCCGGCGAGTTACAATGTTCAAGCAGGCTCCGGGTTCAGTGCTACCCACCGGCTTGCGTGCAACTTTCATTCTAGCAAACGCAGTCTAAACGCAGCGAGGAAGCCGGATGCGACTCAGCACCGCAAAATTTGCATTTTTGACCCTGTTGTTGGCGGCGCGGCCCGCAGTTCCTGTCTGTTTCGCCCAACAAGATCAGCCCCAACAATCCCAACCGCCATCCACGCCTCCGCAGCAGGAACCACAACAGCCGGCAAAGCCGCAGCCTCCTCCAAGTCCGCCGCCTAACCAAGACGATTCAAGGCAGGAGTCGTCGTCAAAGAAAGTATTGCCGCCCGACGACGAATCCGCGAAGAAAGAAACAGCGCGTGCTTCCAAGCCCGGCGTTCTGCCTCCGGAAGACGATCCCGCCTGGGACCCCTTTCACGCGCAGCAGGATATCGACGTTGGCACCTTCTACATGCACAAAGGCGATATCGACGCGGCGATTTCACGGTTCGAAGATGCCATCCGTTTGCGCGCTAATTTCGCCAAACCGCGTTTGTTGCTGGCCGAAGCCTACGAGAAGAAGGGCGACAAGTCCGAAGCCATCCGCTACTACAAGGAATATCTGAAGGTCCTGCCGGACGCGCCCGACGCCAAAAAAGTGCAAAAGAAAATCGAAAAGCTCTCCGCCGAGAAATAGCAGGAACCCGCGCCGCACTCCAAAGAAAAATCAGCGAACGGGGAAGCGATCGAGGAACTTCATGGCGCGAATGTAGTCCGCAAACTTTTTCTCTTCCTTGCGAAACACCGGGCCGTGCGATTCGCGCCTGCAACGCGCAAACCGCATGGGATGTTTTACGTGCAGCATCTCGTGGTACATCACGTAGCCCACCACAAATTCGGGGACGCGCTCCCGATCGAGCTGACGGTTGATCACGATTTGCTGCAATGCCGGATCGAAACAGCCCAGCAAACTGCGCCACACGCGCCGGCTCCAACTCAGCCGCGGCTTTTCGAGTTCACCGCCGAAATACCGCGCGTTCAGCCGTTCAAATAATGAATCAAGGTCGTGATGCGCGCCTGCCGGCCGGTGCTCCATGCGCCGCGCGCGCCGTTGGCGCAATGCGAGCAATCGTCGTCGCGTAGCTCCGGCATAGGAGAATTTGCGGTAAGTCTCCAGCAGTTCCGCGGGAGGTTGCCGGCGATACAAACGCCCGAGCAGAATCGCAGCCGTCGCTTCCACGACCGGATGCGGAGCATCATCTAACGCGTCTGACAAGCGAACGTAAGCGGTATCTTCACGAAGCCGAATTGTGTGCGTCAAATCCGTATACGGATGATATTCCACCACGAAGTGCGGCGGCCGCCCTTCGCAGCCGAGGCGCGTGTAAATCCTCTGAAAAATCCGCTCGCCGCCGGGCACGAGATTTTTTACGCGCTGCCGTTTCACGAAGGCTTTCTCCGCACCGGCACGGGCGTCAATTCCTTGGACGCTTTGTCCGCGTCAGAAAGTGCGTCTTTGGTTCCTTCGATCGCGTCTTGCAGGGTGTCCTTATAAGTCTGGTATTCCGGACCGCCTTTATCGATCTTTTCGAGAACGGCTAGAAATTCCTTGCCTTTCGATTCGATTAGTTTCAACTGCCCGCGAATATCAATTTGCTTCTCTCTTGCCAGGCCGATTTGATCGGCGGCGTCATCCATGCATCCGACATAGGCATTTAGCAGACCGTTCAAAATCTCAGCGCGCCGTCCTTCCGGCACGGTGCGAGTGAGTTCGTATTGAAATTTCTTCAGCCGGTCGTCCGCAAAAGAAATATACAGCTTGATGCGTTCGGGCGGCGTAACCGCATCGCGAATTTTGTCGGCCTCCGTTTCGGACAAGTAATCCTTCTGCGGATCCTGGCTTGACCGCGCGGGCGCCGCGCCCCTGGAGGCCATCAACAGAACGGAAAGCGTTGCGAACATCACCGTGCGGAAACGCATATCGAACTCCTAAGCCTTCGGTTTGGAAGGCTCCGACACCTTATCTGGACGCTTCGGGAAAAGTTGATGAATGAGTTGCCCGTCCATTTTTTCCAGGTCATCGCGAATTTCCTGAAAGGGCTTCTGGTCATCAGCCGCCTGACCGATCAAGATATCATCCAGCCGGCGCACTGACTCGCGAACGGAAATCTGCAGCTGCCGGTAACCGTCGGGATGTTGCTCGGGGTCGCGTTTCTTTCCATCGAGCGCTTCCTGCGCGGCGTGGGCTTCATCGCGCACCTGGCTGGCGATCGCGGCTGCATCGGAAAGATTGCCGGCTGCAATCTGGTTCTGTATTTCGCCGAATTCCGCATCCGCCAGTCGCGGCAAAATTTTCGCTTTCCGCACCGGATCCGTCTCCTTTTGGAAGCGGGCCCGCAATTCCGGCACCCGATCCTGGTCCACGGCCGAACCCGCTACCAGGACAATCGCTAAGACCGCCCAGCCAACGCCAACTTTTGCGAACAATGTACTACCTCTTCTTGTTCTGGAGCTCGCGACTCAGTGTCCGTGCGCGCGCAGCGGCTTCGAAGTACATGTCGCTGTTCTCATCTTTATTCAATTGCAGAAATTTCTGATATGACTCAAGTGCCGGAGCCGCCTGCCCCAGTTTATCGTAACAAGTGGCGCGAATGAACCAACTTCCCAGCGGCAGTGTTTCACGTTGCGCCAAAAGATCCAGGCCATGCAACGCGGCGGGATAATTCTTGTTCAGATATTCGGCGGCCACCAGGTCGGTGAGCACATCGTTCGAAGTCGGGTTCATTTTGATGGCGACAACCAATTCGTTCACGGCGTTCGCATAGTCTTTATTTTCCATGTACGCGTGTCCGAGTTGCGCGGCAAGGTCCGGATCGTTGGGCGCCAGCGCGACAGCGTTCTTCAGAACCGGAATCGATTTGTCGTACTCTTTCTTGCGAAAATAAATCAGCGCGCGCAGCCGCAACGCACGAAGGGACTCGGGGCCGCCAGCGGCGGCGCGGTCGAGCTCGGCCAGGGCATCATCGTCTTTGTCCGCGTCCACCAACAGGGAAGCATGCTCCAGCCGCATGGCCGCGTCGTTCGGATGAGCGTCCAAATACACGCCCAGTTCGGTCGCCGCGTCGTCGTTCTTTTTTTCTGCGATCAGCGCGCGCAGCAATCCTTTGTGCGCCTGGCTTGCCGCTTCGCCACTGGGCTTTAGTGCGATTGCCTCGCGAAACGCTGCTTCGGCATCACCCGCGCTGCCGGTTCGCAGTAGCGCGAAACCCAGCGAGTTGCGGATGTCAGCGCTCTTCGGGTCCAGCTTCGCGGCAGCCTCATACTGTTCGATCGCCAGCGAATCCTTTTTGGCGGCTTCCAACGCGACGCCCAGGAGCCACTTCGTTCGCGCGTCTTCGGGCATTAGCTCGGCGGCGTGCTGCAGCGGCTCAATGGCCGCCGCGGGATCGGTGGGAATCAGAGTCAATCCAAGATTTTGATACGCGGAAGCCAACTTCGGATCGAGCGCAATCGCTTTTTCGTATTCCGTCTTCGCATCCGCCGGACGTTGCAGGGCTGTGTACGCGTAACCGAGATCGTAGTGCACCACAGCGTCGTCCGGTTTTTGGGCTAGATAGGCCTGATAGTCGCGCGCAGCAGTTGCGTAGTCTTGTTTGTTCACGGCATCCTGCGCGGCGGTCAGCAGGCGATTCAGTTCGGCTGAGGCGGGATCCTGTGGAATTGATTTCTTTGAAGTGCCGACGGTTTGAGCGGCTGTGAAGTAGTGGCCAGCGCCGAAAAAGGCGCTCAAAAGGCAAAACGTGAGCGGCCTGATGGTTCGTTTCATTCCGTCCGAGGACTCAACGGAGACGCGGCGATCTTGGCCTCGGCTGAGTGATTGCCGTGATTTGCACCGTTGCGCGAATTCAGCACGCGGGCCAGAAATTTTCCGGTGTGCGATTGCGGATTGCGCGCCACCTGCTCGGGAGTTCCCGCAGCCACCACGCGCCCGCCCGCTTCGCCGCCTTCCGGACCGAGGTCAATCATCCAGTCCGCCGATTTGATCACGTCCAGATTGTGCTCGATGATCAGCACCGAAGCGCCGCCCTCGATCAATTTTCGGAATGCCGTCAACAGCTTCTGTATATCATCGAAATGCAGGCCGGTCGTAGGCTCGTCGAAGATATACAGGATACCGCTGTTTTCCTGCCGGGTGAGATGCGCGGCCAGTTTCAAACGTTGCGCCTCGCCGCCGGAAAGCGTCGTGCCGGATTGCCCCAGCCGCAAATAGCCCAGGCCGACCTCTTCCAGAACGTGCAGTTTGGAAGTGACTTTGGGGTGCGCGGCGAAAAACGCGAGTGCTTCGCGCACCGTCATTTGCAGCACGTCGTGAATATTCTTTTCCTTGTAACTCACGTCCAGCACGCTGCTCTTGTAACGCGTGCCGCGGCATTCTTCGCAGACCAGTTCCACGTCCGCAAGAAACCGCATTTCGACGGTCACGGTTCCGTCGCCCTGGCAAGCCTCGCAGCGCCCGCCCGGAATGTTGAATGAAAAGTGTCCTGCAGTGAACCCGCGCTTTTTTGCTTCGGGTGTCGACGCAAACACCTCGCGAATCGGATCGAACGCCTTCAAATAAGTTGCGGGATTCGACCGCGGCGTTCGCCCGATGGGCGATTGATCCACCATTTCCACCGCAGTGAGCGCCGCATCGCCTTCCAGCCGGTCGCAACACTGTCGCCAATTCCCGCCGGTCCGCTTGGCCTGCAGCGCTTTGTACAGGACGTCGTAAACCAGCGTGGATTTGCCGGAGCCCGAAACGCCGGTAACCGCGACGAGCAGCCCGAGCGGAATCATCACGTCCACGCCCTCCAAATTGTGGCTGTGCGCGCCGAAAATTTTCAGGAATTTGCCCAGCGGCTTGCGGCGCCGCGCTGGAATGGCAATTCTCAACTCGCCGCGTAGATAACGACCGGTGAGCGAGTGCGCGTCCTTCAGCATTGCGTCGCGCGTACCCGCAAAGATTAGCTTCCCGCCGTGTTCGCCGGCGCCGGGACCCAAATCAAGCACATGATCGGCGGCCATGATCGTGTCTGGATCATGTTCCACCACCAGCAGGGTATTGCCCAGATCGCGCAAACCCTTCAGGATTTCGATCAGACGATTCGTGTCGCGCGGATGCAGTCCGATCGAAGGCTCGTCCAGCACATAGAGCGCGCCCACCAGATGCGAGCCCAGCGAAGTGGCCAGCTGAATACGCTGCGCTTCGCCGCCGGAAAGCGTGGAGGTCAGCCGGTCGAGCGTCAGGTAGTCCAGGCCCACATTATCGAGAAAGCGGAGGCGCTGCTGAATTTCTTCCAATACCTTTTCAACGATCGTAACTTCGGAATCGCTCAGTTGGAGCGCGCTGAAAAACGGCCGCGCTTCTTTTACGGTCATCTGGCAGACTTCGGTGATCGAACGCCCCGCGATTTTCACGGCGCGCGCTTCGGCGCGCAGCCGCGTGCCGCCGCAATCCGGACAAGTGGCATAGCCGCGGTAGCGGCTCAGGAAAACGCGCACGTGCAATTTGTATTTTTTTCGTTCGAGCCAGCCGAAAAATCCTTTTACGCCGGGATAGTCCTCCTTCTTATCGCCGTCGAGGATCGCAGCTCGCTGCGCCGAAGTCAGTTCGCGAAACGGCACATCCGCCGGTATTCCCTTGGTGCGCGCATATCGCCGCATATCCATGGCCAGTTGCCGGTAACGTGGTTTGGTCCAGGGCTCGATCGCGCCGTCGGCGAGTGTTTTACTCTTGTCCGGGACTACGCGATCGAGATCGAAATCCACTGTGTTTCCGAATCCCTGGCAGCGTGGGCAGGCACCGTAAGGATTGTTGAACGAAAAAAGGCGAGGCTCCGGCTCCTGGTACGTGGCGCCGCATTTCTTGCATTCGAAACGCTCATTGAAAACCATTCGCTCGGGCGTGCCGTCGGCCGTGTCCGGAACAAATTCCAGAATGGCTTCGCCGCGTCCTTCGCGGTAGCAGATTTCAATGGAATCCATCAGACGCGAACGCACCTCGGGCGAAAGCGCGAGGCGGTCCACCAGTACGTAAACAGGCTTGGTGAAATCGACGTCAAGCAATTCTTCCGGCGTGGAAAACTCGAAGACACGGCCGGCTTGATAGATGCGATTGAATCCGCGTTTGCGCAAACTGACCAGCGCCTCGCGGACCGCGTCCGGCCCGGGCCTTGCGGGTTTGCGCGCGCGGGGCGCTTGAGGCGCGTTGGTGGCCGCGTCGGGTGTCAGTTTCAGTTCGTACAGAACGTAGAAGCGACGGCCGGCGGGAAGCGCCAGAACTCGCGACGCGATTTCGTCCAGAGTGTCTTTGCGGACTTCCTCGCCGCAGCGCAGGCAGAATGTGCGGCCAATGCGCGCGTACAGTAGGCGCAAATAATCGTAAATCTCGGTTGCCGTCGCCACAGTCGAACGCGGATTGCGTGTGGAATTTTTCTGGCGGATTGAAATGGCCGGGGCAATTCCCGTGATTTCGTCCACGTCCGGTTTTTCGATGCGCTCGAGGAATTGGCGCGCATACGCGGAAAGGGATTCGATGTAGCGTCGCTGCCCCTCGGCATAAAGCGTGTCGAAAGCAAGGCTGGATTTGCCCGAGCCCGAAACCCCGCTGACCACCGTGATCGCATTGTGCGGAATCACGAAGTCAATGTTCTTCAGGTTGTGAACGCGCGCTCCCCGGACGCGAATTTCCTCAATGTCGCCGGGAACAACTGCGTGGGAGCGCGTCATCGGCGACGCAGGTTCGCCAGAGTCAGAAGGGAGCTTCCCTATGGGTTCCGTCGCCATATGTATAAACCCAAAATTGTACACCCGACCGCAAGCCGCGGCAAACTGCTCAAGCGACGGCCGAAGGCTGCCCGTAGCTGCGTGTTCTGCGTACTAGCTGCATTTGCTATAGTTCGGTGATGCGCTTCACCGTGGTGTTTATCCTATTCGCCAGTTCGGCCTTCGCTCAAACGCCGCTCCAGCGCCAGATTCAGGGCATCGCAGCTGACGCCCACGGCAAAGTCTCCGTCGCATGTTCGCTCCCGGACTCGTCATTGAACTGCGATCTGAACCCTCAGGCACGTCCACCCATGCAGTCGGTCTTCAAATTCCCGCTCGCGGTCAGTGCGCTACATTTGGTCGAACAAGGGAAGCTCTCTCTTGATCAGTCCGTCCGATTTCTCCCGGCCGACCGCATCCTCCCGCACACTCACAGTCCACTTCAGGATAAATACCCAGACGCGAACGTAGAGGTTCCTTTGCGGGAGCTCCTAGGTTTAGCCGTCTCTCAAAGCGATAACGTCGCCGCAGACATCGTTCTGCGCACAATCGGTGGTCCCGCTATCGTAAACCGCTACATGGATTCAATCGGCGTAACAGGTTTTCATTTGGAGGACGGCGAGGATGGCCTCGCTCTCAACGCCGCAGCCCAATATCGCAACTGGTTCGAGCCGGCAGGTGCCGCTCAATTGTTGCGGCGGATCAGCGACAATGCTCCTCTTACGCCCGAACACACGCGAATCCTCTTTACGTGGATGCAGGACGGAGCTACGGGCCTAAAGCGGATTCGGGGCGACCTGCCCCCCGGAACGATCGTGATGCATAAGACAGGCAGTTCAGGGACCAGGGACGGCGTGACATTCGCTACGAACGACATCGGCCTGATCACGTTGCCCGATGGGCGCCGCCTGGCGATCGCCATTTTCGTCAGCGATTCCAGGGCCGACGACGACGCTCGCGACGGAGTCATCGCTCGCATCGCCAAAGCCGCTTATGACGAAGCCATTCAAACTAAAAAGTGAGCCGGCCCTCTCGTACACTTTCAATGCCGCGACGAACGTGAAACATAAAGGAGAAATCGGTGAAGCAGGGGAGCGCGCGATTTGAGCGGGTAATCTGGATTGTCCTCGATAGCGTCGGCATCGGCGAACTTCCAGACGCAGCCGATTACGGAGACGTTGGCCGCGACACGCTCGGGCACATTGCGCGCTCACGCCCGCTCAAGCTTCCCTGCCTGGTCGGTCTCGGT
>Ga0210390_10000166_pt1 | contig 70643 bp, 61 predicted proteins | sample IncBWH11OmetaG_FD_161050 | JGI IMG/M metagenome (GOLD analysis project Ga0210390, IMG submission 161050) | Forest soil microbial communities from Barre Woods Harvard Forest LTER site, Petersham, Massachusetts, United States - Inc-BW-H-11-O ...
GATGCTGGTGGCAAAGTCATTGCCCAGCAAAATCGGAGTCACAACCACCGAATGACCCTGCAGCTTTGCTTTGACGATGGCCTGCTTGGTGTTGGGATTGTTCGCCGGGTTGGAACAGCTGATGAAAACGTCGCGGCCGCCGAATGCCATGTCATCGTATCCGCCACCGTGCGCCGGCTTGGCAAACGTATACTTCTTCATATTTCCGTTCTTGGGATCAAGGATCACCAGGTTGGGGTTGGCATCTTCGTTCTGCAAAAGCCAAACCAGATTGGTTTGCGGATCGACCTTGATCCCATCGTTGTGGCCCTTCACCTCGTAGATTTGCATCACCGACCCGTCCATCGCATATTGGACGATGGTGCTGTGACCGAAGGTCCCATCCGGTTTGGCATTGTTGCCATAGCCGATGAATACGGTATTGCTCCACACCGCAATGGAGTCAGGCTGGTAATAGTGAGGCTTCATGCTTTTCGCGAAAACCGAAACCGTGTAAGGGTGGCACGGTCGTAACCTGTGCGCTTGCCGTCACGGTTCCTGCGGCGACCGCGAAAAAGATGGTGAAAACCGCGAAAAGCTGGAAATGAAACTTGCCGATTGAATTCCTGCGCGCTGATTTCATCAGATTCTCCTCGTTGATTGTTGTCTGAAGCTGACGCACAAACGAGGCTACTACCGCCGCCCCACAGCCAGATGAATGGCAAGTTAATTTTGCCTTCGCAGTTTTTCCGGGTGTTCAGAGTCGATTGCACGGCTTCAACATCTTGAAGAGAATCCGTCGAAATACTTTGGCGTACATCAGCAAGGAGACTATCGCGCACATCGTCCGCATTGCTGCCCCCGCACCACCTCAATCATGCGCGGCCAATTGGAGAGAATCAGAACAGGGAGCAAGCCAAGAAGACGGCGTGATCCGATGACGGCTCACTATTGGATTTTCCGGACACGGTTGTTCGCGGGATCAGCAAGAAAAATCTCGCCTGAAGGGCTCACTGCAACCGTATAGGGAATCATGTTGGTTTTCAACGAAGCCAACCCGTTGCCGTTGTAGTAGGGATGTCCCGATCCTGCGATGGTTTCGATAATCCCGCTGGTGTTTACCATTCGTAACCTGCAATTGAACGAGTCCGCAATCAGCAGGTCTCCCTTCGAATCAACCGCTACTCCCTGGGGATAAAAGAGCATCGCGTTAGTTGCGGGTCCGCCATCCCCGCCAAACCCAGGGAGTCCATTCCCGGCAACAGTGTGGATAATGCCATTGGTGTCCACCATGCGAACGCGCTCGTTATTCGAATCCCCGATGTAGAGGTTTCCCCTAGAATCAACTGCCACACCGTACGGTTCGCCTAGCAAAGCCTGCGTGGCTGGAATCTCGTCAGAGTTGTACCCACAATTCTCGCCCACTCCAGCAACAACGGTGGAGGCGGCATTCCGGGCCACCTTCAAAATCACGCAATTGAAGCTATCGGCGACATACAGGTTTCCCTGCGCGTCCAATGTCATTGAGCGGGCGTCGCCGAAGGCAGGCACCGTACTGAACGTGCTAATAAATCCGCTCTTGTTCACCTTCCGAATTACGAAGTTTCGCCGGTCGGCTATGAACAGATTTCCTTTGCTGTCCGCGGCGAGACCGTCTGGAAAGTTCAGTGATGCTTTCTTCGCGGGCCCACCGTCCCCGCTGTACGCGCTGATTCCGTTACCCGCAAACGTCGAGATCTTTCCCGATGGAGTGACCCTCCGAATGCGGTGATCATAAGCGTCTGCAATGTAAAGATTGCCGAGGGCATCAAGAGTAATGCCTTCCGCGTCGCTCAATGCCGCCGAGGTTGCGGGCCTTCCGTCGCCGATAAAGCCACCCGCAACCGTCGTGATTATCTCTGTTCCGCTACCCTTGCGTATGCGACAGTTTCCAGCTTCTACTATGAGAACATTCCCGGCATGGTCCAACAACACGTCGGACGGAAAGCTGAGCAGTGCCGTGTTGGCAGGAATACCGTCGCCATTGAATCCACCGACTAACGAAATACCTGCGTCCACTGATACAACTCGACCCGGAACCGATATCGTGAATACTTGAGAGTCTGAGTAGTCTGCGACGTGCAGGTTGCCCGAGGCGTCGGTCGTGAGGCCTTCCGGAGCACAGACCTCGAAGAATCCGCACTGGGTAGGACCGAAGAAAGTCGTGATGATTCCGGTTTTCAGGTCAACCGGCCGGATGGCGGAGTTGACTGTGTCAGAAATCCAAAGCGTACGAGTCTTGCCGTCAAACGCAACTCCAACCGGCCAGAACAATTCTGCTTCTTTGGCTGGACCCCCATCCCCAGAATAGCCCGAGTTCCCGTCGCCTGCAACTGTCGAGATGACTCCCGTGCTGAGAACAACCTGCCGAATACGTGAGTTTTGAGTGTCGGCAATGTATAGCACGTCGCCCGCGCGGCCAGTTCCTATCGCCAACTGATTAGGATTGTTCAGGCATGCGTGGATCGCTGGCTTGCCATCTCCACAGTACGAAGCCTTTCCGTTGCCTGCAATGGTCGTAATCGTCCCTGCGAGGTCAATCTTTCGAATGCGGGTACCTTGATCGCCAAAGTAAGCATTTCCGGTTGAATCTACCGCAATTCCCGTGGGGAGAGAAATTCTCGCGCGAGTTGCGAGTTTCCCGTCGCCGGCAAATCCACAGATTCCAGTGCCCGCGATGGTCGAGATAATTCCCCGACTGTCCACCTTGCGAATTCGACAGGTATCGCTGATCAGCAAATTGCCTTGCAAATCAAATGCGGCAAATTGGGGATATCCAATTGCGGCGGAAGTGGCCGGTTTGCCGTCTCCGACATAACCGCCGGCCACTGTGACGACCTTTTGAGCTCCAGCGCAGGGAGCAAGAGACAAGAGCATGCAAATGGAGATTGCCAGGATGCGGAAAGATGGGAACGGCTTAGGTACGGTCATTTGCTCCTCATTGTTAGGGTGGCGCGCGCCACCCTCGGGGCTTCCGATCATACATCGAAATGGGTTCGCGACCAACGGCAACATCACGAACTCGTTTAAGCCCGCGCCCCGCCCCGTTTTCTTGTTGACCGGGCCCTTTAATGTTGATAACCTTAGTTATATTTCATTATCTCAAAGATAATAAACGATCTTTGAAGATCTAACCGGTTCTCCCAGCTCGCCAGTTTCAAAATGGGACGGTAGGCACAGCGCCGCCCGGAACCCCCAGGTTCGCTAGATTTTGCGTGTAAGTCCTGCAAATTCAAAGATCTAGCACATAGTCGTAGAGTTGATCGTTTGTTTTCTGGATTTTGTAGCCAACAGGGCGGACCCGATACTAAACAGTGAACTTGCCGCCCAGCTATGGGAATGCGCACAGTATTTAGGATAGGAGACTGGAGCCTTTTCCGGGGGGCATCGAGATTCAGTTCCCGCAGGCCAGTTCACTGGATCATGAAACCGCACGCTGCGATTGCGCATTGGAACCTATAAACGCGGCCGTATCCACCTCGACTGGCCGCCCGGAAGAGCGCGACTCTACCGCGCGCAAAGTCGCCAGCGTCGTGGACACAATCTCCTCAAACGGAATCGGAGATTCGCTTCGGCCCCGGACCGCCGCGGCGAAAGCTTCCAACTCAGCGCGATGCCCTTTGTCCTGGCGGAACCGTGAGCGAAAAGTTTGTTTGCGGCCATGGCGCACCAGCTCCAGACGCCGAAAATCTTCCAGCACAGCCACCGCGCCTCCGCCAAAAACTTCCACTCGTTCCTTGGAGTAGGACCGGTCGCCGTTGGCGAGATAGCTGATCGTTCCCTGCGATCCATTGGCAAATCGCAGCGAGATGACAGCATTGTCGTCGGAATACGATTCGACGCTGGTCACGCCGCGCGTTTGCACTTCGATAGGCAGAGCATCGGCAAGGAAAGTTAAGAAGTCGACAAAATGACAGGCTTCCCCAAGAATTCGTCCGCCGCCCTGCTCAGGATCGTTCACCCAGTGATCCCGCGCGACGAAACCGGCATTGACGCGACAATGCAAGACCAACGGTTCCCGGATCTGCTTGAGAAACGCTTTCATCTTTACCGCCATGGGAGCGAATCGACGGTTGAAACCCACCATCACCACGGAATCTCGGCCGGAGTTTGCGTAAGCGTGAACAATTTCCGCCAGATCGATTTCGTTGAAGCAAAGCGGCTTTTCGCAGAAAATGTTCTTGCCGGCCGCAATCGCTGCCAGCACCTGCGACGCATGCAAATGATGACGCGTGGCAATCACAACCGTGTTGATAGCAGGATCGCCGAGAATTCTTTGATCCCCGGTTGCGCAGTACCGGAAGCCAAACTTCTCGGCGGCGTGCCGCGCATGCGCGCCGTTCGCGGCACACACTCCAACCAACTCCACGTCGCGAACCTGTTTGATTGCAGGCAGCAGCGTGCTCATAGCGAAGTTGCCAGCACCCAGAACTCCAATCGTCATCGGCATCTCGCCCGCGAGCGAGAGCGCAGTTCCCTTCCCGGATAGCTGGATTTCGTGTCGTTCTTCAACCAACTCGGGATACGTGATCAACACGCCAAGGAAAGGCTGGCCCACCTTTCCCGTAATAAGCTCGTAAGCAGCGTGCGCCCGTTCAATGGGAAAGCGATGAGTGATCAGCGATTTCACATCGAGCTTGCCTTCCGCCAGGAGTTGCAGAAACGCTTCCATGTTCCGCGTTTCCGTCCAGCGCACGTAGCCGATGGGATAGTCGCGGCCCTTCTGCTCATAGGCGGAATCGTATCGGCCCGGCCCATAGGAACGCGAGACCCGAAAATCAAGCTCCTTCTCAAAGTAGAGTTTGCGTTGGATGTCCATGCCAACGGTTCCCACTGCAACCACGACGCCGCGATCGCGCGCTACTTCCCCCGCCAATTCGACGGGTTCGCTGCTAGTGGTTTCGGCGGTAATCAGAACGGCGTCGGCTCCATGCCCGTTCGAGCTTCGCAGACACAAATCGCGCAGGCCATCGCCACTGACGCTGACGTCATCCGCGCCCAGGCGTAACGCGAGTTCGGCGCGCTCGACGGCGATATCCATTCCCAACACGTGGCAACCGGCTGCTTTGAGAATCTGCACCGTCAGTTGCCCGAGCAGCCCGAGCCCGATGACCGCAACCACGTCCCCGAGTTTCACATCCGCCGTGCGAATCCCGTGCAGAGCCACCGCACCTAGAGTGGTAAAAGCTGCGTCCTCAAAGCTCACCGCGGAATCGGGGCGAATCCTTGCGACCAGCAGACGAGGAACGCAGGCAAATTCCGCATGCACCGCGTAATTCGCTCCGGCACATGCCACACGATCACCCACGCTGAGATCGCTAACGCCTTCGCCAATCCCGACGACGGTGCCAGCACTGCTGTAGCCCAAAGCATTAGGCTGATCGAGCCGGCTGCGAACCGCCGTAACCGCGGAGAAGACGCCATCTCGCCGAACTTTACTGATCACGTCGCGAACCAGATCTGGCCGAGCCTGGGCTTTTTGCAGAAGACTTTTGCTGGCGAAGTCGCAGGAGGCGCGCTCGGTGCCGGCTGAAACCAACGATGCCGCCATGCGCACCAGGACGCATCCCGGAAGCAGTTTGGGAGCGGGCACATCCACCACCGCGATCTCGCCGGTCCGCGCTTGTTGCAGCACTTGCTTCACGCTTCGCCCGCCTGTGTTGCTGTAATTGAGTTCTGCACCAGTGATTAATCGCTACGTTGCCATATTACTTGGAAGCTGCCGTCTCTCTGGTGACACAGTAGGCACCGCTGCCAGCACATCCTTACTAACGCAGCTCAGCCGATTGCACTGGCGACCTTCCGTGACCTTCGTAATCTATCGCGAACCAAGATGCGCAATACAAAATAAGAGGTTCATTAGGTGGAACTCCAGCGCTGTCCACCAAGTCCGTGCCGGAACGTGTTTCTAAAGGCTTGGATGGTGAATCCTGAGCGACTAGAAACGACGGGCTATCCTCATGAAGTGCCGGATTATCGCAGTGCTCGGCACCAGGCCGGAAGCAATCAAACTGGCCCTGGTGATTCACGAATTACGTCAGCGTTCGCAAGAGTTCGAGACTGCCGTCGTTCACACCGGTCAGCATCGGACCATGCTCGACCACGCCCTGCAGTTCTTCAAGATCAAGCCCGACTTCGATTTGGACGTCATGCGTCCCAATCAGACGCTAAATTCCCTGACCGGGCGTGTCCTGGATACGGTGGAGAACGCGTGCCATCGCTTCGAACCAAACATGGTGCTGGTGCAAGGCGACACCACCACTGCCTTCGCCTCCGCACTGGCGGCTTACTACTGCAAGATTCCCGTGGGTCACATCGAAGCGGGCTTGCGGAGCCACGACATTTACAATCCGTTTCCGGAAGAAGCCAACCGGCGGCTGGCTTCAGTGCTGACCGAGATTCACTTTGCACCCACAGCCTTGTCGCGGGACAACCTGCTTTCCGAGGGCGTACCTGACGAGAAAATCGTGGTCACGGGCAACACCGTGATTGACACCCTACGCGCACTCAGCGTGTTGCCGCATTCCTGGGAGAACACTCCGCTGGCCGGCATTCCGGACGACAACTCACGCCTGGTTCTGGTTACATCTCACCGGCGGGAGTCCTTGGGAGCGGATCAGGAAAATATGTGCCTTGCGCTCAAGGATCTGGTTAAGCAGCATCCCGATATTCGAGTGGTTTATCCCGTGCACCTGAATCCCAACGTGCGCAGTACGGTGAATGCGCTGTTGCAGAACACCGACAGAATCCATCTGACCGAACCGCTCGATTACATCACGTTCGTTAGCCTGCTGCGTCGTTGTTTCCTGGTGCTGACCGATTCAGGCGGCATTCAGGAGGAGGCCCCCACATTCGGAAAGCCCGTGCTGGTACTGCGTAAGCTTACGGAGCGTCCCGAGGCTTCCCAGTTTGGCATGGCTAAAATCATCGGCATGTCTCGGGAGGGAATCTTCAATGAGACGACGCACCTACTCAATGACGCGGACGCGTATCAGGACATGTCCGAGGGCGAAAACCCGTACGGGGATGGTCACAGTTCGGAGCGAATCGTGGAGGCCGTCGCCCGCTGGTACGCAAAGAAGACTCCTCTCTTAGAGGCCGGCAAGCAGTTCAAGCTGGCGCCCCGGCCGCAGCCTCGCCGCCGGAAGAGCGACGCCGAGGAAAATGCACGGAAGGCCGCCGCAGCAGGTAAAGAGTGATCACAGAGAACCTACCTTCGGGTTGTGGTTGCGCGCCATGATTTATGCCCTCTACATCATTGTTCTTGTCATCTGCGTCTACACCGGCCGCCATTATTTTTTCACACTAAACCGACTGTTCGCTTTCCAGAGGCATCCTTACATCGACATCGACACCGCCGACTGGCCGCCAGTCACCGTGCTGGTCGCAGCGCACAACGAAGAGAAGGTCATCGCTAACATTCTCGAAGCCTTGATGACGGTGAAATATCCCGCGGACAAAATGCTGGTGATTCCGGTGAACGACCGTTCCAGCGACCGCACCCGCGAGATCATCGACAAGTTTGTAGAGGAATTTCCTGGACGCATTCAGCCGTTCCATCGCGTTGGGGGCAAGGGCGGCAAGGCTGCGGCACTGAAAGATGCGATGGAACTCGTGACTACCGAGGTCATTCTTATCTTCGATGCGGATTACATTCCAGGCGCGGGACTTATCAAGCAACTCGTTGCGCCGTTCTTTGACCTCGAAGTTGGCGGCGTAATGGGTCGGGTGGTTCCGATGAACGCCGGCACGAATCTGCTCACGCGCTTGTTGGATCTCGAACGATCGGGCGGATACCAGGTGGACCAGCAGGCGCGGATGAACCTTCGCCTCGTGCCTCAGCACGGAGGAACGGTGGCCGGAGTGAGGTTGAGCGCTCTGCGGGAAATTGGCGGATGGAATGAAAACTCGCTGACCGAAGACACCGATCTGACTTATCGCCTGTTGCTGAATGGCTGGAAAACCGTGTATCAGAATCGCTCCGAGTGTTATGAGGAAGTCCCCGAAGTTTGGACGGTGCGTATCAAGCAGATCATGCGCTGGGCCAAGGGCCACAACCAGGCGATGATGACCTACGGTTTTCGCCTGCTACTGGGGAAGCATCGCGCAACGTTGCGCGAACGGATCGATGGGACATTGTTGCTTGGCGTGTATGCTATGGCGCCGGTGACGCTTGTCGGGTGGGCGCTGGCGCTCGGCGTGTTCTATCAAGGAGTAGCTCCGCTGCATGGTGTGATAGCCCTGCTCTCGCTCACCGCCTACGCTGCGCTCGGTAACCTTGCGGCTTTCTTCGAAATCGCCGCGGCGGTCCGGCTGGATGGGACGCGCAAACGAATCTCCCTGTTGCCGTTTCTCATTCTGGGGTTTGGGGTGAGCATCTTCTCGGTCTCCCGCGCCGCGGTGTCGCAAGTCAGCGATCTTGTGACCGGAGCTGAGTTCCACTGGGATAAAACCGAGCGCTTCCGGAAGGTCCTGTGAATCCCTTTCTCGCAGTGGCCGCTCTGGTCTTCATGGTCAGCCTGATGTTCATGCTGCCTCTTGTCCCGGCACTGGTGGAACTACGCCGCAAATCGGACGCACAGCCGCTGAATGTGATTCAGCAGAATGCGGGCGAGATCCGCCATTTTGCGACCAGCTTTCGGAGCTATATCAAGGGACTTGAGCCGGCCATGCAACGCTGTGTGGCCGCGGGCACCTCGGCCACCGGCACTCTTCCGGATGGCGAAGAATATGTTGTGCTGGGCCGCGCGGACGAACCTCTGGTCTTTGCACTCCAGCAACGAGACGCAACCCATCCCGTGGTGATGGCGGCTGGCGCGGACCTCACCCTGCCGCCTGACTCTACGTTCTCGAGAGATATCTACGCGGGCGGTGAATTCCAGGGAGGAGAAAAAAACAATTACCGCGCGATCCTGGGAGAAAAAACTGTTTACCTGGGCGCGTCGAGCCGGGTGGCTCGCTGGGTTCACGCCGTAGGCGAGTTCACCGCCGGTTTCTGCTGCCAACTCGTCGGGCGCGTCTCCTCGGACGCTCTGATACGTCTGCATGCCGATTGCAGTTTTCTGCGGCTGAACGCTCCCCGGATTGAAATCGGAAATGCGCACACTAACACGCACGAGGCGATGCCGCGCTTGAGCCTGCCCGCAAGTATAGGCTCCGAAACGCTCCGGCGTTTCTTGCATGACGGGGACTTCGAAATTCCTGCCGGCCAGGTCATCAGCAGCAATTTCGTAGTTCGTGGCAGGCTGCTTATCCGCTCCGGAGCGCGGGTTTCCGGCAGCGTGAAAAGCGTTAAGGACATGGTTCTCGAAGACGGGGTCGCGGTGGAAGGCAGCCTGATCAGCGCAAGAAAAATCCGCATTGGCCCGCACTGCGCTATTCACGGGCCGGTGGTTGCCGAACGCGAGCTCGCGATTGCCACTGGAACTCGATGCGGCTCGCAGGAACATCCCACAACGGTCAGCGCGCCGCGAATCGAAGTCGAGGAGGGCGTTTTAGTGTTTGGTACATTGTGGGCCCGCGAATACGGTCAGGTGGTCGCCAACCTATGACGCTCCGCCGAACTATCTTCGCAACAACTGGCGTGATCTTCGTGGCTCTGATCGCATGGTCGTGGGCGACCCACGACCGCTTTCGCTCGACTGCCGATCGCCTGCTCCTGCTGGTACCTGATAGCGTCAGCTTCTCCAATCCCAAAGTCACCATGTGGCTGGACGCAGGCAGCGAAGAAGGATTGCATGTCGTCCCGGTCCATGACTCCGAATTTCTTCGTCCCTTGTGGGGAGAATCCAAGTGTGCGGGAGTGATCCTCCCTGATTCGATCCACCAGCAGGCGAGTGATCTCTTCGTCGCGACGCTGCACCGCTTCGTAGCCGAAGGTGGAAAACTCATGCTGGTCTACGATGCCGGCACATTCTCGCTGAATGGCGCTTATTCAGCCAGCCGTTCCCGGCTCTCGGACCTGGCGGGTGTGGATTACGCACTCTACGGCAAGCTTGGAGATAAGACAATTCAATGGGGCAAAATCACCAGCACCAGCGCAATTATCAGTCAGATGGAAATTCCTCCCGGAAAGTACTACCCGTTTCATGCGGGAGCCAGTGTCTCCGTTTCTAAGGATGGCCCACCTTCTTCAGCCCGCGGAACTTTCGACATTGAGTTGCGGCGCTACAAGTATGGAGATCTCCAGTATCCAAGTTTTGTAACCTCGGGCGACTATGCCGGCGAGGTTTTGTTCCATTCCAGCAACGGACTCGTGGCTGGTCAGCAGTCCTATCAAAAAGGTTCCGTCCTGTTTGTGAACTTGCCTCTCGGGTATCTGAAAGGCAGCACCGACGGCTTGATGCTGCACGCCTTTTTGAAATACTTTGGGGAGCAAGCGCTGTCCTTACCTTATTTAATGACCGTTCCCGATGGAGTCGGCGGTCTGGTTTTAAACTGGCACATCGACTCCAACGCCGCCATCAAACCTCTTGAGGAGATGGCTTCGTGGACATTGCTGCAGCAGGGACCGTACTCGATTCATATCACTGCCGGGCCCGATGCCGGGAAAGTGGGCGACCGCGGCGGTTTTGACGTTGACCACAATCCGGCCAGCCAGGATTTGATCCGCAAATACGAGGGCCTCGGCTACGAAATTGGCAGCCACGGCGGCTGGATTCACGACTACTTTTCCGCACACGTCGAAACCGACAATCCCAAAGACCTCGAACAGTTTCTCTCACTGAACAAGGACGCTCTCGAACGGGTCACGGGAAAACCGGTTGCCGAGTATTCCGCCCCGAATGGCAACCAACCGCCTTGGGTCACGCACTGGCTTGAGGCTCACGGCTTTGTCGCTTACTACTTCACGGGCGATACCGGCATGGGCCCAACGCAGGGTTATCGTGATGGCGAACGTGAAGGCCGCAACGTCTGGGCGTTTCCCATCCTGCATCTGGATAAGGCTGCGGGCTTCGAAGAGATGAGTACCGAAGGATACTCCGATTCCGAAATCGAACGCTGGCTTGCGGCCATCACCGACTTTACGAGTGATCACCGCTCGGTGAGGCTGGTCTACTTCCACCCTCCAGGAATTCTGCAATATCACGATCAGGTGAACCGTTGGGTGGAACAAACCGGCCGTCTGAAAGCGGAAGGACGATTTCGCTGGTACACCATGACCGAACTCGCCAACTTCCTGAATTCCCGAAAACAGGTGAAATGGAAAGTAACGGAAAACAGCGCCCTGATCACGGTTGAAGCCACACATCCTCAAACCCTTGATCATGAGACGTGGAGAATTTCGGCTGGCAAGTTTTCCCAACCGAAAATTATGGCAGGCGCCGCGAAGGTGGTCCGCGACAATGACGCCTGGATGATCATTGCCGGCGAGGGAAAGGAACTCCGATTCGAGACCGAGGCGCTGACAAAGTGACGGTGACTTACCAGCCACGGCGGCGAGTCGCAGCTGCACTGCTGCTTTTGATTTTCGCGATTGCGCGGGCCGCATGGGCACAGGACAGTCCTGTTTCAGCCAATCTTGCTCCAGGCGATTCTGCCCAAGCTTCCCCGCAACAGGCTGGCGCCGATGTCCCGCCACAACCCGGGCCGAAACAGTTGACCAACTATGTGGAAACTGGTGGCGACTACCTCACGCTGACCAACGGCTTCGGCTACTGGGCAGGCGGATACGGTCGGGGCGTTCTCACATCAGGCAACAACATCTGGAATGCCGAGGTGAACGGTCAACACGAATTCGGAGACGCTGGCGTGTACCTGGCTGCTGGCGACACCTATAACTTCAATTCTGACTGGTATGGATCGCTGACGGCGGGCTCGAGCGTCGGCGGCTTTTTCTGGCCACGCTTCCGGGCCGATGGATTCATTAATAAAAAGTGGATGGATCGCAAGCAGTTGATTACCACATTTGGAATCGGTTATTACGCCGCCAAGGACGTCCACCGCGACCACAGTTTCTTCGCAGGCAGCACTTATTACTTCACCAAGCCCTGGATTCTTGAAGAAGGAATTCGTTTCAATGTCAGCAACCCAGGCTCGGTGTTCTCGCCTGCAGGATTCGTAGCTGTGACCCAGGGAAGAAATCAGCAGCACTACATTACGCTTCGCGCTGGTTTTGGAGTGGAGGCATACCAACTCGTCGGGCCGACCGTGACCCTCACCGATTTCGAGAGTCAAACTTTAACCGTGACGTGGCGACAGTGGGTGGGCAGGAACTGGGGCGTCAATCTGGTGGGAGACTACTACCACAGCCCTTTCTACATAAGAGGTGGAACCAGCGTTGGATTCTTCCGCGAATTCTGAGCGCCACGAGAAATCCGGCAAAGAACCTAAGGTCTCAAAAGCGGCGGATCCCGCTCGTCCCCGCGGACATCGTGGCGGTGTCATTGCCATGCACCGCGCGCTCGCTCACTTCCATCTCGGTCCCATGAACCTGGTTGCCGCCATCTTTCTTTTTGTATTCTTCTCGTCGATCTGGTTGCTGCTTCTGCCGAAAATTTGCAATTTCTGGAGTCGTATTCTGGCATTCGGAATTCGCGTTTTACCTTTGCGCGCTGAACTCGGACTGGCGCAACATCACCTGACGCCTTTCATCCACTTCGAAATTCCCTATCTTCGCATGGAACCCGTTCTGCCCAGCGCTCAGATCTGGTGGCTGACCTGCGCGGCAACTTTGGCGCTCTTCGGCGCCAGCTTCCTTTTGCCCGGCAGGCTGATCCCCGTCATCTATCTGCTGCGTGGAATTTTGATGGTACCGGCGACGGCTCTCTTGTATTTCGCGCTTCTGCCGGCGCGTTTTCCTCACACGCCTGACAGCTATATGGAAGGACTCGTCACCGCCGGAATAGCGTTGATTACCATCGTGCCTCTGCTGTTCGGGCTGACTTATTACATCTTCGATTTCGGCTTGCTGAAGAAGTCCTTCCTCACTGCCATCACCATGACTCACCTTGCACTATTTCTGCCCCTGCAAGTCCTCCTGCAAGCTCTGTTTCTGCAGAAAACTGTTCTCTTCATGCCAGTGCTCTACATTATTTTCGGAATGCCCGTAAACATTCTGATCATCATCGCATTCTACTCATGGGGTATGACCTGGTTCTTCCGCACAGCGCATGAGGCTTGACTGGCTCCAGCGCCGGCGCGCCAGAAATTTAAGCTTGGGACTCCTGGAGATCAAGGCGTAGCTGTCGAAGTTTGGTCGCCTTGTCGGGATCGATTCCGGGCTGCAGATCGGTTTCTTCCAAAAAGTAGCGCCACCCCGCGCTTCGGTCTTCCTGGCTCTGGCACCATTCGAAGTCGTTGAGAGTTCTTTGCCCACTCGCGTCTCCCTTGACCACGGCCATGACCCCGCCCGACATGTAGGTTTTCTCGTTGAACCGAATGACGGCGAAGGAACGTTCAGAGTTGTTTTTCATTTTTGATTTCCGAATCGGAGATTCAAAACGCCCAGACATGTTGTAATCGAACCGGAACGCTACAACCTCGCCAAATTCCAGCGTGCTCTTCGCAACGCAAACACTAAAAACTCTTCGTCGCTAAAATACTTATCTCCAGAGATTTCGTAAATGGCCTCTTGGTGTGATCAGGTAGCACAGGTGGGGTAAGGTACACGGACGCTTTTCGTTTGTGTACCTTTGTGTCCTTTGTGGTCCCAGCATTTGCACTTCGTCGACCGCGAATAGCAGAGGTGCGCAAAGGAGCGAAAGCTGTTTGCGGTGAACTGGTACGGCGTGCGCTTGCTAACAACTCAATCAGAGGTTCCGAGAAGCAGCCTCGACCCGCATAGGGTGCCCCACTGTTTGAGGGAGGAGAAGAATGAGGAAGGAACGCCAGAAAAGGTAAAGGCCGTGATATTGGTTATCCTCTAGCCGCCAGCTCCTGCGAGGGAGCTCTCAGCGTGGAGTATGCACCATCACGGCCCTTGATGCGATCACTGCTTTCGCAGTTCCAAACCCCAACTACCCCTCGCAGAGCAGTCGGTTTTTTCGGGTCTGGTCGTCTGCCGGGTCGCCCCAGCCGACTGATCACCCAGCTTACTTTGGACTAGCCAACGATTATTTTAGCTAACCCTTTCAGCCGTCGACGGCGCAAAGGTAAACAGTTCGCGCACAATTGTCAACGCCTATTGTTGGTGCAAACTGCGTACGCTATAACCGAAAACACGAGGAATATAGCTCATTGAAGAAAAACGATTTATGAGATGTGAAAATAATATTTCCCATTTTTCCACAGCATTTCGCACAGTGGCTGTGATGCAGAGAATCCGGTAACAAATCAATTCCCGCAGCGAACCAACAAAGCACCTTGACGCCAAAGGGGGACCTAACGCATGTTGATAAGAGGGGACAAAGCAGAATGCCGGATGTCGTAGCGTACGTGGACGGCGGTTGTCTCGGAAATCCCGGGCCGTCCGGGATTGGAGTAGTACTGGCCAGTTCCGAGGGCCGCACCATCAGAATCGCCAAATGGATCGGCCACCAGGACAACAACGTAGCCGAATATGTCGCTCTGCTGGAAGCGCTACAATGTGCAACGACACTCAATGCCCGGAAACTTCACGTCTACTCCGACTCCCAGGTAGTGGTCCGGCAGATGACCGGGGAATACACTTGTCGCAGCCCCCGCCTCTATTCCCTGAACTGGATCTGCCGCAAACTGGCAAGGTCCCTGGACTTCTCGATCTCGCACGTCCGCCGAGAAAACAACACCGAAGCCAACCGCCTGGCCAACTCGGCGGTTCGGAAACACCTTTTCTAGTCGTCGCTAATTCGCCAGATTTTCAAAATTTTATGCTTGGCCGTTATGGCTTTCTGAATTTTTACCGCTGAAGGCACATCAAGCTGTAATTCATTGATACTATAGCCATTAAGTAATGCGTATGCCTCGAAGGCTTAGCCAGCAGACCTGTGACTCGCCGTCGCCCACGAGGTAGTCGGTTGAACGTTCCCTTTTTTATCGCGATCTGCCGTCAGCTTAGTCAACAGTTTTTCCAACTTCTCCACTCGCAGCTCGAGATTCGAGGTTTCAATCGCGCGCAGCTGCAGGTTCATGAGAGGCGCCAGACCGGCAGCCACCTTCGGGTGAACCTTGCCCGAGTGTACATCGGCGATTAACCGCGCCACCGCGTCGCGTACCGCGATTGCGTTGTCCACGATCTGCAAGGGCTCGGCGCTTTCGACAGCATGGCCCCTTTTGCTGCCGCCGATTCTGCCTAGCTCAGAGGCCTTATTGGGATTGGCGTGAAAATAACACAGCCCACCCGCGGTTGCAGCAGCCCGGCAAGGGTTACCGCTTTTCGTTTGACCTTGGCAACGAGAATCAGGCTTGTTAGTTGGCATCTTCTACTTTCTTAATCCCGAGGTATTCGGCCTCTCGTGCTCTATACTCATCCAACAGGTCATCGAGCCTACACCGCTCATCTTTTTTCTGGCCCGGTCCGACGATCCTAAAGACCATTACGCGGCCCAGACTACGGAATCCGTGGACGGGACATTTCTGGTTCATTTCCGCCTCGAAGTCCTCGGGCTTGTTTGAAAAGGCAATTGTCGGCGAAGAGACGCCGTCCTGGAGCTTGCAGATACAATCCGCTAGCTCTTCTTGCTCCGCTGTCTCACCTAAAGCCTTTTCGATCTGAGCCAGTCGCCTCCGAAAACCAGCGAGTTTTCCTGACACTAATCTCCACCTCGCCGGGGCTTTCTCAAATCGGCTGTAAAATCAAATTATAGCTGACTCCGGCAGAGTCCCTGGTAAAAAGCACAAGCAAATTATCGAAGCATTAGCCTTTTTTCTAATGAGTTAGACGTATGTTGTTAATTTTTACCCTCATGTTACTTAGGTAACCAACACAATTGGTGTGATTTTAACCGTTGCAACAGAACTACTGTGGTCGCACAAAAGCAACACTCTGTAGAGTTTGGCCGGACGATAAGGGGAGCCCGCTGTCTGGAGGTCCGTCCTCCTTCTCTGTGATGGCCAGTGCGTCGCGCAACTTGGTGGTGCGCATCCCGGAGCTGGATTGGGTGCGCCCGACGACTCACCTTCTCGAAACAACAGCATGCATCACGATCTCGGTGCAGGACGATGTTAATACTATGAGGCAAACCGTTGAGCGATTCGGTGGAGCCGACACTCCGGGCAGACTCAGACTTCCCCACGTCTCTCTTGTGGCGTCGTTCGTTCGGCTGGCGCTTGGATGCATCGGGGAAGGTCAGTCCGTCGGCTTGGTACCCACCAGTCCTAGCATTCGCTCGGGAATTAGCGCCCGGTGTCTCCGCAGACCAGAGGAAAAGCAAATTCTGTCACTCGCTGAAGCAACCGGCGAAATTGGTCCGTACTTTTTGAACTACTTACTCTTTTCCTTCGATCGTGACAATAGTCGATGAATATATGCGGCTCCGTCCTTTTCGTACTCGCTAATGCCGCCTCTGAGAAAGAGCTCGCAAATTTGCGCAACGCTCCGACCTTCCTTGCGGGCGATCTGCAACAACACAGCCTTGACCTCACCGCTCACCCTGAATCCGATTCGCTCTTCTTTCGCTGACATCATTTGTCGCGGATTTTAGACCTTCGAGTGCGGTTTCGTAAATGGCTTTTCCACTTGACCCAGTATTGATTATGGTTCACAATGTTTAACAATGTTGTTGTTTGTTCAACATCTGCAAAAACCCTTCTCGAAGGAGCTTGCTATGAAACACGCCCGAAAGCACAACCTAGCTGCAGAAAATCTGCGTTTCGCCAAACGATTTATCTCCGGCAACCTAACACCTCTTTTGGTCCAGCAACTGCGCGAGCTGACATCTCGATTTTCGCTCTCGCTGAAATTCGGTGATCTCATACTTCTAAGTGGGGGTTGGTATGTCACGCATGCCGGCCTCATTCGTTTAGCTGAACGCTCAAACTGCTCTGGCATGCAGGTGCAACCCGTTCGCCATCTATCTGACCCATCATCCGGTCGGTACGCCTTCCGGGCCACTGTCTACAAATCGTCACATTGTCGCGGCTTTGTCGGCTACGGCGACGCCGATCCCTCCAATGTCTCGTTCGTCGTCCAAGGCGCCGAGATGCGCGTCGCCGAAACTCGTGCGGTCAATCGAGCGCTGCGCAAAGCGTATGGAATCGGCATCTGCTCGGTCGAGGAGATCGGTTCCCTGACGGAACGATCTACACCCCCTCCCCAATCCAAGAAACTTCCTCCGCAACCGACCAACGGAAACTACGGCGGACGGACCGTCCGCGATCACCTCTGCCAACTTATTCGGCAGCATAAACTCGATGCCACCCTGGTCAAGTCGTATGCAACTGACTTCTGCGGGGTCAAGACTCTTCGCGAGGCCACTCGCGAGCAGGTGGAAAACTTCGTCGCCCAATTGGCCGATTGGGCCGACAAGAATCGCGATGCCCTACTGTGCCAGCTCAACAGCTATCTCGGTACGAAAGAAGGTGTAGCATGAGACGTCGAATCCAAGGCCTGCACGAGGCCGATCAATCTGCAGCTTCTCAAGTTCGCGATGGCCTGCTGCTCGTTCGCATCGAACGGGCTCAGCATCGGTGGGAGTCACGAAAACCGTTCTATCTCCTCCGCTTCTCAATTCTGAAGCCCAAAGAACTGACGGGACACTCCGTTGCCGGACGCCTTTACTGCACGCCCAGAGCTCTGTGGAAACTCAACTGGTTTCTGCGCGACTTCGGTTACGACACCGAACTGCTCGGCCGGGATGAGATCGACGAGAAAAGCCTGATCGGGCTCCGCGGCGTCATAAAGATCAGCCACACGGTCGTCAACGGCACTTCCCTGCTCAATCTGGACGGTTTCGCACCTGCCATCCAATGGATCCAAGTTTCGAGTTCGTCACCCGCCAGTCTCGCGGTCTGGGAGGCGTCAAGGTGACCTACAGCTACACCCAAATCAGCCAATACTTGACCTGCCCGCGCCGCTATCGCCACCGCTACCTCGATGGCTGGCAAGAAAAGGATACTCGGGCAGCCATGCTTTTCGGGCGCGCCTTCGAGCAAGCACTATCCGCATACTTCTTGCGGCAGGACGCTGCAGCTGTCCTATTCCGCGAATGGTCGCTCTACCAAAAGCAAAGCTTGCATTACTCGAAGGGCGACACGTGGGACCGGATGCTTCAACAAGGAATTCAGCTGTTAGACCGATTTTGCCAGGATGATCGTATTCGTATTCGTCGACCACAGAGCGAACTACAGATCAAGTTCACGCGGCCGGTTTCTGGGAAAAATGACTTTGTCGCCTACGTTGACGCCATCGGGAAGCTCGACAACGAGGGCTGCTTGATCGAGTGGAAAACCACATCGAGCCGCTACTCAGAAGAACCGGATGGGCTGCTTGCGCTTGATCCCCAACTGGTTTGCTACTCCTGGATGACGGGGATCTCTCAAGTCGCCCAGATCGTGTTCGTCCGCAAGCGACTGGTCGAGATTCAATACTTACGTACAACCATCACCGATGAACAGCGTCGAGAGTTTGGCCAGCTGGCGGAAGACAGTATCGGGCGAATCGAATCCGCCCACTTCTTGCCTCACAGCGGCGTTCGTTTCCCACAAAATCCCTGCAGCAACTGCCCTTACATCGGGCTTTGCCTCGGAAACCAGCAGACGATCGAAACTCGTCTCGTTCGACGCCCCGGAGCAGAAAACCTTGGTTGGCTTGACGAGCTTGGTTACTAGGAATCCGCCTGTGTTGCCGAAGCTGAATCACCGGCGAGCGCTCTTCGTCCTCACGAAGATCGACGAGATTCTGTCGTGGGAAAAGAAGAACGAGGCGGAACGCGATACGCGCTTTGTCGAACTCGGGCGTTATTTGTGCGAAGTCCGAGCAGGACAGTACTGGCGAGTGGAGCAACTGGCGTCGTTCGATGACTTTCTCGCACGACGATTCCCGGAATCGAGAAGAAAGGCCTATTATCTGATGTCTATCCACGAGCACCTTCCTCCGCAGGCCCGGCGTGACCTGAAACAAGTTGGATGGACGAAGGGTGTCGAACTCGCGAAACTGGCGCGTAGAGACGGTCAGGACTTCGATTGTGCAACCTGGTTGCACAAAGCCCGCGAGATGCCCAAGGAGCAGTTTAAGCACGAGGTCGAGAAGGAGTTGACGGGGCGGGAAACGGAGCCGTCGGAGATTGTCTACTTCAAGCTGTACCAGAGCCAGATACCGGTGGTCGAGCAGGCAATCGAAACCGCAGCCTTGATGCTGGGGACGGACAAGTCCCGGGGCTACTGCCTAGAGATGATCTGCGCAGACTTTCTGGCGGGAGCGAATCTGGAGAACGAAAATCCCGAGGTCCTCTTGCAGTCAGCGTTACGCTTCTTCAAGTTTCTCCCTGGTGACGAGAGAAAGACGTTTCTGCACCGCGTGACCTCAAAGGCGTCATGACTCGGATCCGACCGAAACGTGCACACATTCGGCTCGATCCCGAGCAGTACGACAATGTCCGTAATCAAGTATTACGTCGCGATGGCTGGAGATGCCAATCCTGCGGCACACGGTCAAATCTTGAGGTTCACCACAAAGAGTTTCGCAGCCACTCCGGTGATGATTCTAGCCAGAATCTGATTGTTCTCTGTGCGGCATGCCACGCCGGCGTGCACCGCAGCTAAAGGCTCAAGCCGTGGTGAAGATCTTCCCTCCGTCAGCCAGACGAAATGAGGTCTCGAAGCGACGGCACGGAGACATTCAGAGCTTAATAATCGCGGCCTTGCCCGCTGAGACCTCCGGATCTCAGACCGCCCCATCGAGATTTGACGGGGCGGGTCGAAGACGGAAGCGAGGAAGATGAAACCTCAAGAACCGGTCAGTGGGTAATCCTAAACACCGTACCTTCCTTGGGGCCACCGCCAAGCGAGGTTGTGCCGTAGAGTTGTCCGCCCTTGCCGAAGGTCAGACTGGCGTTAGGCATACTGCCATCGTGGCCGCCCGAAAAGTCGTAAAGTGTGGTTTCGCTCCATGGGTCGCCCTGCCCGACCGGCGGTGTTAGTTGAAAAGCCGAGCCATTGTTATTCTCGCCGCCAGAGGTAGTTGTCCCGTAGAGGTTGCCCGCCTTGTCCTTCAGCAGACCCGCGGTCGGATTCGCACCGTCACTGCCGCCGGTAAAGCTGTAGATGACGCTTTCCGCCCAGGTGCCGAATGTAATCTCGAAGACGACCCCGTAGGACTGCCCCCCTACATACGTTGTCCCGTAGAGGTTCCCCGTTTTATCCACTATCAAGCTGCCATTTGGACTTGCTCCGTCGCTGCCACCGGTAAAGCGGTAGAGCACCCCTTCGGTCCAAGAGCCGCCTTGCGTGGCCGGCGGCTTCAGCTTGAAGACTGCACCAAACTGTGCCTTGTTGTTGCCGCCTTGGGTCGTCCCGAAAAGCGCCCCACGCAAACCAAAAGTTAAGCCGGCCGCGGGATGGGCGCCGTCGCTGCTTGTGCCGAACCGGTGGATCACGGTTTCAGTCCAAGGACCGCCCTTGGTGACCGGCGGGGTTAGTTCAAAAATGGTGCCACAGGTGCTTGTCCCGCAAGTCACGCCACCACCGTTATACGTTGTGCCGTAAAGATTCCCCTTACTGTCCGCGATCAGGCCCACCAGGGGATTGGCGCCGTCGTTTAGTCCCGTAAAGCTGTAGAGCACAGTCTCTGTCCAAGGGGCGCCTTGCGTGGCCGGTGGCGCGAGTTGGAAGACGGTGCCGCAGCCGGCGGTACAATTTGCGCTGCCCCCGCCGGCAAAAGTCGTTCCATAAAGATTGCCGGCCTGGTCCATGATGAGGTTGCCGAAGGGATTGGCACCGTCGTTGCCCCCGGCGAAGCTGTAGAGCACAGTCTCGGTCCATACCGTACCGGGCGGCGAAACCTCGAAAATGGTACCAAGGTTAGACGTCCCACCGTGCGGGGTCGTGCCATATAGATTGTGCGCCGGATCCTCGACTAAGCTAGCAGTAGGAAGGGCTCCGTCAGTGCCGCCTTTGAAGTGGTAGAGCACGCTCTCCTTGGGGGTAATGGCCAAGGCGGTGATCTCGAACAGCACTACAGCAAGCGCCACGAGCGCTTGGGTGGACGTGCGTGGGAAAACATGGGGTTTCATCTGGTTAAACTCCTTAATGAACAATCTTGGCGAAACAGCCGCCCAGCGCGGGAAGCAGCGCAAAGCGAAGAGTATTCTACACCCGTTTTCGCTCAATTCTGCAAAGGAATTAAAGCTTCAAAACTGGAGTGAGGCTCTCTCGAGACCGCTGGGATAGGAGCGCTTCAAGATCAAAAAGACTCCGACCGCTCCGCACTACCGCTGGTCACGCGCAACGGCGGATTCCCGGACAGCACTTGACCCGGACGATAAGCGCCGGAGCCCGCTGAAGGCTGCGAAAGGGCCACGAGCGGATCATTCCGTGTCACGGGGCAAGACCGGGAATAACCTTTTAGCAACAGCCAATCTCGACTCTGCCAACTCAAATGTGCTGTTGTATTCAATCCTTTGATCATTCAAGTTCCTCCCGAGCGTGGAACGAAAAACGTTTCTTGATCACGTAACGCATGTGGCTGCGTGAACCGGTTGACACCAAAGCGCGAATCATCGACCGAAGTCAAGTTCGGAACATCATACTGTTGACAGTTTCTTGATTCAGTGTAAGATTTCTGGACCGAATAGCATGTCATAGTTGGCTTGGACCTCGTCCTTCGGTACCCAAAGCTGCCAGGAGAACACGTGAAAGCATGACAACCCATATTTGGATGCGTATCGCGCTTTTTCCCACCGTTCTGCTGACTCTTCTGACGCTAGGCTGTGGCGGTGGGATCAACGATAGCCCTGGGCTCAATAGCACCGAAACTACGGCGTCGGTAAGCACCACCCAGCATCCACTTGTGGCTAAGTATACGGTGACCCCGTCCCACCTGGCTGCAACCGCATGGGTAGAGTTCGGAACGGATACTACATACGGCAGGCAGACCTCGACGACGGCTGCGACCACTGACTACGGGGAGACGCTCACTATTCTGGTAGCCGGGATGCGCGCTAACACGACGTACCACATGAGGGCGCACGTCGAGTATAGCGGCGGATCATGGATAGATCGGGATCAGACCTTTACGACCGGCCCCTTGCCGGGCCAAGGATTCGCCTCCTCAACCTTCACTAACCCCTTTCCTCCCGGGCTAACCGTTACGCGGCCCACCCCGAATCTATCACCCCAACCTGGTGTCGAGTTGATCGACGTCGTTGCACCCGCCAATGCGCCGCTTTTGTCGTACTTAGCTACAGATGTTGATGGCAATATCATTTGGTACTACAACCCCGGTCCGGGTCACACAGCAGTGCCCTGGAAACCTCTCCCAAACGGCAATATCGGCGTTATCGATGTCAATGGATCCGGAAGCTCCCTCAAAGAAATCGACTTAGCCGGTAACACAATACGTGAATTGACAACCTCCACTCTGAACCAGGAATTAGCCACAAAAGGGTATTCGATCTCAATCGCTAATTTTCACCACGAGATCCTGCCCTTACCGAACGGGCACTGGATTGTCTTAGCAAATACGACAATGCCCTACACCAATCTGCCGGGTTACCCCGGCACGACCCATGTATTGGGCGACTTTGTGATCGATCTCGACCCCTCTTGGAACCCGGTTTGGGTGTGGTCGTCCTTTGACCATCTCGACGTCAATCGGCACCCTCTATTTTTTCCAGATTGGACTCATAGCAACGCCCTGGTGTACCTGCCCGATGGCAACCTGCTCCTTTCCATGCGGCACCAGAGCTGGGTGCTGAAACTCGACTACGAAAATGGAGCCGGCAGCGGCGACATTCTTTGGCGTTTGGGATATCAGGGAGATTTTACTTTGACGCAGGGAGATCCGACCCAGTGGTTTTTTGCCCAGCATTTTCCCTCTCTGGTGGCTTCGAACGGCTCGCAGTTGACCTTGGCCGTCATGGATAATGGCGACGACCGGGTACTGTCTGGCGGTGGAACATGCAACCCGTATTCCACTCCAAACCCTTGCTACAGTCGTGCCACGATCTTCGATGTAGATCAAGATGCCAAGTCAGTTAACCTGATGTGGCATTACGATCCCGCGGGGATTTATTCTTATTGGGGCGGTTCCGTTCTTCAATTGGAAAACCAAGACGTGGAGTTCGACATGACGGACCCATTCAATTCCGCATTCTCACAAGTCATGGAAATCGCTCCGGGTGCCAGCCAGCAGATTGTCTGGCAACTCGACATCACGGGAGGGAACGCTTACCGCGCTTACCGCATCCCAAGCCTTTACCCGGGAGTATCCTGGCAACAGTGAAGGCGGGCTCCATAAATCAATCTTCGATGCCGAGTTCTAATACCCCGAGGTGACTCGATCTGCTAGGGCTTTGCAAGGTGTTTTGAGAACCACTTCGGGTTTCGGCCGCACGGGAAGCATCCGTAAATAAATTAGCTTTCCACACGGGTTATTGCACGACCAACGTTACCTTCGTGGCATGGGTCAATGTGGTCGAGCCGGATTTGAAAGTGCCCGTAACCGTAAGAGTGTAGCTACCCGCCGGCGTGCCCGCCATCCCGCCTCCGCCGCTACTGCTGCTGCCGCCACACCCGGTTATTGCGAGTCCCAAAGCAAGCATACAGACGAACGTTGGCCCATAGATCCATCGCCAACTTCGCTCACGCCGCCAACCGATCAGGCTCGTCAGAACCACCAGTCCCATCCAGCCCGAGACCGCCAACCATGAACCCAGCCGGTTGCTAACTGGCGGGCCACCGTATGGTTGGGTCAAGCCCATCGTGGCGGCCGTCGTGACTACAGCGATGTTAGCTGCCACGTCCTTGGATCCGTCAAGGGTTACTGAGGACGGTGCCACGGTGCAAGTCGCCTGGGCCGGTGCTCCACTGCAACTGAGTTGGACCGTCTGGTTGAATCCGTTTACCGGAGAGATGCTGACGGCGTAATTCGCCGCCTGCCCGGGTGTTACCGTCACAGAAGTCTGGGACGTGGTCGCGATGGCGAAATCCTGCACCGTCCCCGTCAGACCTATCGCCTGTGGGCTACCAAGTCCGTCGTCCGTGATGCTAACCGCCCCGGGCACAATTCCCGAGGCCGTCGGAGTAAACGTAACCTTGATCGTGCAGTTCGATCCGGGCGGCAAGCTTCCACCCACCGGGCAGTTGTTCGTCTGGGCGAACTGGGCACTCGCCGTGATGCCGCTGATCGCAAGAGCTGCGCTGGCGGGATTTGACAAAGTTACGGATTGCGGAGCGGTTGTGGTTCCAAAGTAGGAGACGAAGTTAAGGCTCGACGGAGCGATCGTGACAGCCTGCACCGTCCCGGTTAACGCAACCGATTGTGGGCTGCCCGGACCATCGTCCGTGATGCTAAGTGAGCCCTGCACAGTTTGCGACGCCGTCGGAGTAAACGTAACTTTGATGGTGCAACTCGACTTGGGCGGCAAGCTTCCACCCACCGGGCAGTTGTTGGTCTGGGCAAAACTGGCACTCGCCGCAATGGCACTGATAGCAAGGCCGGCGCCTGCGGTATTTGACAATATTACGCTTTGCGGGGCACTCACTACTCCGATGTAAGAGTAGAGGCTGAGGCTCGCGGGAGAAACGGCGGCGTTGCCCGATTGCAGATCAACCCAAATCGTGTTATTGGAATTAGCAAGTACGACATCCAGCTTACCGTCTCCGTTGAAGTCTGCCGCCGAAACCCACACCGCTTGATTTCCACTTCCATTTGGAAAAGCCTCGAACTCCGGGAATTCCCCAGTACCGTTTCCGGTAAAAACCGCGGATGGCGTCGCCAGATCAAGAAAGCCATTTCCGTGGAAATCGCCAACGGCCGCTGCACTGCATCCGCCGGCAGTGACGATCGGAGTCTGGAATGTTCCATCCCCGTTGCCGAAGAGCACGGAGACATTTCCACCATTGCAAACTATGAAGTCAAGATTCCCATCGACGTTCAAATCGGCCGCTGCGACAACCGATGAAGACGCGCCTACTTCTCCTTGATCGCCCTCGGAATAACTTGTTGCGAAGGTGCCGTCGCCTTTACCCAGTGCGACGATCGCCGTATTGTCGAGGTCGAGAGTCGGAGGAAGAAGCGACGAGGCTAAGTCGATCTTGCCATCGTTATTAAAGTCACCAGCAGCCAGCGATTCACCGCCCGGGGCGGAAGAGGCATTGATATAGGGTTGAAACGTGCCATCGCCGTTACTCAGAAAAACAGAGGTCAGTCCGCCAGAGAGCACTTCCGGGGGCTTCACGCCGTATTCCTCAAAAACTACATAACCATAGCTCGCCGCCAAATCGAGCTTTCCGTCTCCGGTAAAGTCTGCCGAGAGAATCGCCCCGCCGGCCAACTCACACACTCCGCCTGTGCAAAAGGAATACCCCGGATAGTCGACATGAGGTTGAAAAGTGCCATCGCCATTGCCCAGCAAAACGGATATTTCACCTGGAGTGAATACAGCCAGGTCAAGCATCCCGTCACCTCTAAGATCTGCCGTAGTCACAGCGACGGGTGAAGCGATCGTCGCGTAGTCTACCTTTGGCTGAAATGTGCCGTCGCCGTTGCCAAGAAATATCGAGACCGTGCCGCCGCCGCTATTCGCAACCGCCAGATCAAGCTTCCCGTCTCGATTGAAATCGCCAACCGCGATAGAACTTGGTGATGCACCGGTGGTGAGAATCTGAGTATTAGTGAAATAAACGGAGCTGGCGGGTACGGAGACCGGAAAAAATATCGGATTCGAAACTCCGCCTCCGGGAGTTGGGTTTGTGACAGTAATCGCGGCCGTGGTAGCACCGACGATGTTCGAGGTGGGAACCATTGCCGCCAACCGGGAACTGCTAACGAACGTGGTGCCCAACGCAATGCCATTCCAGTTGACGACCGCACCCGAGACAAAGCCCGTGCCATTTACCGTCATACTGAACGTCGGCCCACCCGGAGCGGCGCTCGTCGGCACGAGCGGTTGATTCACAAGCGGAACGGGATTCGTTTGAGCCAACACCACCTGGCTGAACAGGACGAAGCAACAGAATGCCACTGGGAGGAACAATCGCACACGCATGAGCGCTCCCTGCGAACCATTTGCTTTCTGGAAAACCGGCGCTTGTTGCAGACGAATCCCGCGGGCGCACGCCAGTTCACGTCAATACTACAGTGCTACCAACCCAGGTTAGCTAGAAAGTTGCGCGGCCGAACTTCTAATTGCGCAAGCTCGGTTACTGCTTAGAGATGATCAGCGCGGACTGCGGGAGCCAACTTGGAGCGACTGTTGTAGATGCCAGTCGTGCAGCACAATTTCCAACTTTGAGGTTCACCGTAAAAGAGTTTCGCAGCCACTCCGGCGATCATTCGACCCAGAATCTGATTACCCTCGTCACCGCATGCCATGCCAGACGTTTACGCCGCTGATGCCTTGAACCTGGCGGAAGACACTTTCGCACCGCGCACATCACCCACGAGGTGGTATACTCAAAAACCTAAAATTCTGCTGTACGCCAAGGAGGGCAGGTTTATGACGAGGAAAAACCTACTGATCAACACGTTTCTCAGTGCTGCATTGTTCTGCAGTGGCGTGACGCTGGCTCAAGACCCGGTGCAGGACATCGACCCGAACCGCCACCCCCAACTGGCAGCAGCACAAAGAGATGTTGTTCAAGCCAACACCCACATCTCAGACGCACAGAAGTTCGACAAATACGACATGCAGGGACACGCCGAAAAAGCGCGGGCGCTTTTGGTTCAAGTAAACCAAGAGTTGAAGCTCGCCGCTATGTCTTCCAACGCTGCCAGTCAAAAGAAGTAGATCTGACCGGCGCAGTCTGCAGGAGTGCGAGCGAAGCGCGTCTCGCGGGTGAAAACCAAAGTTCGTTCTGATCTTAGCTCGGGTCGCCGCAGCTGTTATCGGGACGAGCAGGGAGAAAATCTCTCTCTTGCCCAAGAGATACGATTTGCCCCCTTGATAGGAAATCAAGGACACCTTAGGCACCGTGGGTCTTATTGCCAGCGCAAAGCCAGGAACGGCCAGCGTCGTAGGGCCCACAACGTGCTTTCTACGTGGTCAATCAGATCGATCGGAGATCTGAAGGGAACTGCGTCACCGCACGGTCAACGTCACCATAGTCGCATGCTGCGTCGAGCCCGAAGTCCCAGTAACAGTAATCGTGTAGTTCCCTGCAGGAGTCCCCGGAGTACCGGTTCCCCCGCCGCCACCACCTCCGCAGGCCACTTGGAACACCAAACCTCCACACAACAGGGCGCACATCAGCAGGCCAGCAAGTCTCTTCCTTCTTCTTCCGCCAGAAATCGCGCCCATTTCCAGCAGTGCCACTCCAAAAATCGGAAACACCATCGCGTAAATCGGGGCCAGGCCACGGCCGAGGTCTGGACGAGAAAGAAACGCCGTCGCTGCGGTTGTGTTGACGTGTAAGATCGACGCCGCCTGCCCGCCGCTCGTCACTGTCACCTGACTCGAATTTAATGAGCACACCGGCCCCAACGACGGCGCCGGCGATACCGTGCAAGTGAATGCCACCGTTCCAGTAAATCCGCCCGTCGATCCGACCGTCACCCTGGCCATCCCCGATTGGCCGGGCGCCACTGAACTCGGGTTCGTGGTCGTTGGCGCAGAAACGCTAAAATCCGGCGCAGCAGGTTTCACCGTAAGCGAGGGGTGCACGCTGAATTGTTCATCCCCGGATGCGCCGGTTATCGTTAGTGCGTAGGTTCCGGGGGTTGTGGATACACTGGGGGTTACCGTTACCGTCGAACTGGCGCCGCTTGCTGTGGGGATGACACTGGCAGGATTCGCTGTGCAGGTCCCGGAAAACGGGAGGGGGCATGCAATTGTGACTGTGTTCTTGAAGCCGTTAGTTGTTGTCGCGGTCACGGTGAAGGTTGCGGAATCCCCCGCGTCGACAGTCTGGCTCGTAGGGCTGGCTGCAAACTTGTAACTACTTGCCGCGTTACCAGTATTAAGCAAAATGGTCAAGGTGTTGCTGTCGGTAAAATCGGCAACTCCACCGTTGATCACAGCTAGGTCTGGCTTGCCGTCTCCGTTGAAGTCGCCAGTCACGGCAAAACCCCCCGATAGGGCTCTCCCGGTTGGATAATTCTGGACGGTCTGAAAAGTGCCGTTGCCGTTGCCCAGTACTAACCCCGCGGTGGATAGATAACCAAAAGCTACGTCCAGGTTACCGTCGCCGTTAAAATCCGCCACTGCAAGGGACGGCCCGGAGAAAAAATTGACATACGTCGGCGCCTGAAATGTGCCGTCCCCATTGCCCAATAGAACCGCGAACGGGGGAGTGCCGTCTCGTGCACTGCCTCCTACTGCCAGATCGAGTTTGCCGTCGTTATTGAAATCGGCAACGGCAATCGAGATAAAGATGCAGTCCAAAAATTGGCAGTTCCCCAATTCGTAAGGTAAGCCCGCTCCAAAGTTTCCCCCGCCATTATTAAGGAATACGGTCACTGCCGTCCCGCTGCTCGTCCCGCCCGACCCGCCTACCACTGCAAAATCCAGCTTGCCATCACCGTTGAAATCTGCCAGCGCTAACGCCTCGGCCGGCACACTGTAATTCGTGGGGGCTTGAAACGTACCGTCGCCGTTTCCGTAGAGTATGCTCACGGCTTGGTTGTTACAGGCCAACGCCAAGTCCTGCTTACCATCCCCGTTCAGGTCACCAATGGCAACGAACGAACAGCCGGGTGCTGTGGGATAGTTAACAGGCGCATCGAACGTGCCATCTCCATTGTTCAAAAGAACGCTCACGAGATTGCTGAGCGGCAGTGCGACCGCTAAGTCAGGCTTGCCGTCGCCGTTGAGGTCACCGATGGCTACGAAATCTGGCTCCGGAGGGAGGGCGTATTTCGTCGGCGTTTGAAACGTGCCATTCCCATTGCCAAAAAACACACTTACATCGTAGTCGCTCCAGTCCACCACCACCAGGTCGAGATTTTTGTCGCCATTGAGGTCGGCCACAGCGGCAGCAACTGGGCCGTGGCCGAGCGGATAAGACATATTCGTATTCGAGAAGCCAGCTGCCCCGTTGCCCGCAAGAAAGCGCACTCCGGAGGCCAATCCATAAGCGGCTGGGGTACATAAAATCTCTAAGTCTAGCTTCTGGTCCGCATTGAAATCACCGGCGACTGCCGCGATCCCCTGGCCGCCGGTGCCGTAGAAAAGCGTCGGTTGTGAAAAAACGCCGTGGCCTTGATTTACAAAGATTTCCGCAGTCTCATCCTGTTGGTTCACGACCGCCAAATCGAGTTGACCGTCGCCGTTAAAATCGCCAGCTATCACCGAGGACGCCTGCAGGCCTGCAGCATAGACTTGCTGGGGTTGAAATGTGCCGTCACCATTTCCAAATAGCACGTTTAGGCTGCCTGTCGTTCCAAATGCCACGCCCGGGCCATTCGCTACGCCCAAGTCAAGAATGCCATCGCCGTTAAGATCGGCGGCCACGATTGAGGCTGGCGCCGCTCCTGTGGCATACTCCGCAGGGGCTTGGAAAGTGCCGTCGCCGTTACCCAGAAGCACTGAAACCTCGCCCGGTCCACCGCTGAGATAACATGGATCGCTGCAGGCAGTAACAGCAAGGTCCAGTTTACCGTCGTTCCGGAGGTCTCCCACGACAATCGCCCAAGGAGCGGGAGTGGCGATGTCCTTCCTTGAAGGAAAAGTTCCCGTCCCGCTGTTCAGGAATATGCTGACTGAACCGCTCCCGTTGTTCGCTACAGCAAGGTCCGGTTTGTCGTCCCCGTTGAAGTCGCCTATCGCCACTGCGACGGGGCCAACTCCCGTCCCGTAGCTCACCGGCGTTTGAAAAGTGCCATCCCCGTTGCCAAACAGGACGCTCAGCGAGGCAGATCCCGTTACTGCGATGTCCAGCTTGCCGTCGCCATTGAGGTCACCGACGGCGACGGACGAGATCCCGTTCTCTATCGGGTAAGAAACTTTAGATTGAAAACTGCCGTCGCCATTACCCAAGAGGATGGTAAGTCCGGACCCCGCTACCACGGCCAAGTCGGTTTTGCCGTCACCATTGAAGTCTCCGGTTGCCATCTCCTCGGGTAACGCTTGCGAAGATATTCCTTGCAAGGGAGTTAGCGGCGGTTCAGGAAATATCCCGGTTTGAGCCATCGCCTGAATTCCGGCGAACACGCAGTAGAGGGCCAGAACCAACGATCGGGCGCGCATAATGCCTCCTGACGAACTATTTACGGCGTGCTGAACCCGGGGCTGGAACGTTCGCTGCCGGCGCGCTCTCAGCGGCGCACGCCAGCTCACGTGAATACTACAGTGCTACCAACCCAGAATGCTGAGGAAGTTGCGCGGCGGAACTTCTAATTGCGCAAGCGGAAGGAACAGCGATGTCTACAGCAGAGCCTATGTTTTCGTTAGTGGCAGTACCAGCCCGGACCATTGTTCACGAAATTCTCATACTTAGCCCACATACTTCCCCTGCCCGCCCTGCACAGACAACTCGCGGGGTTGCCAGTTGAGCAACTCGAAGGGTTTGCGGGCTCACAATTGGTGCAGAATTGCTGCATGCCTGGTACTGGCGATGGAGGGAGATTCCCATACGGAACGCCTGGTTGAAGGAGTGCACCTGGAATATCGACCGACCTGGCTGCGGCTGTGCCCAACACCAGATCACCGCCGGATGTTTCTTGGATATATCCATCGGCCTGTCGCTTGCCCTGGCTATCAAAACGAACGAAGCCTATAGACTGCGAGCTGCTGTTTGGCGTACCGCCCGCGGCTCCGACCTGCAGAGCCTGAGTGCAACAACCGTCGCTGGACTCGATCCCGAATGTCCAACCCTGGTGCGGTATTCCAGAAGGCTCGATATTGATGGCATAGGAGTTAGAGGGCATTTTGCCGCTGCCGTTCAGGGTAAGTTGCATTCCGAAGATAGACTGTGGAGTACCCAGAACATACATGTCGGCCTCATAGCCAATCTCGACGTTACCAGTAGTGCCCGCTGTATCCGTGGTTGTGGTATTTATTCCCCAGACCCCTCCGTAGTTTGCCGTTGATTCGGTTACGCCGAAAATGCCAACACAGTTTGATCGAACTCCGGGACCGCCGGTTGGGTGTGAAGGTGCTCCGCGACGACTGTCGGCATTGGTCTGACAGTAACCGGCCACGCCCTCCGCATTGTAGTTCACGGTGGCGCCAACTGGGAGAGTTACGGTGCCGGCCACTGCGTCCAGATTGTTTGTGGAATGTCCGTGAAAAGCCCCGCCCACAGTTGCCGAGAGATAGGACTGATACTTTTCTCCGCTGAAAACGCCGGGATGAGTCACAGTCTGCGGGGCAGTGAAAGTATTCGCTGTATCTGATGCAGCGGGGGTGTGCGTCTGCGCCAATGCGAACCCACCCAGCTCTGCCATCAATAGGCCTAACGCTGCTAACTTCGGACCAGATCGTTTCATAGTTCAGTTCATCCTTTCAAACCTACAGCATCGCAGAACCGCGTCAATGGGATTCATTATTGGCGCAGCTGGCCCGGGCCAATTTCAGCCCCAATGGCGCTGCCCTGAACCGGCTCTACCAATTGTGAAAGAGAATAAGCATAGTAATTCGTGCTGCCCACCTGTTGCCAGCCCACCGCGCGTGTGGGATCGGGCGGCGTCTCATCTGAGACCGCAATCAAGGCTCCGCTGCGCGCCAATGCCGCCAGTGTGCGCTGCTGATCTAAGTCACCCAGTTGCCAGAAATCCACCACATCGCAATCCGTTTCCGCCACGATATGTGCTCTCGCTAAGCGCGCCCACAGGACGTTGCTCCGGTTCGACCAGCACACCGACGCCACTTTATCATTCGCATGCAGGCCCAGTTTCTGTAGATCCATCGCTACCTGCCACCAAACATTCGGGGCATGGGGGCCCAATTTCTGCAAACCCCTCGCCGTCTGAGACGAAACATTCACTGACGCGCTGTGCGCCTGGTGGGTGCGCGCCTCCAGCGTGAGGCCGGCAGACCCTATCACTGCCCACAGCAACCCAACAACCACGATGCCGGCCGCCAGACGTTTCCCCGGGATGCGGATTGCCGTATATGCAGTCAGCAGCAACACCGCCTCAAAAGCGCCGATGTATCTCGTCTCGACGTGCACCATGCTGTAAAGCAACATTGCAGCCATGCTCGCCGACCATGCCGGCCACGTCGCCGCCAGATTCCCAAGGACTCGTGCCTTGTTTTTATCGAGTAAAAAGCAGATTCCCCATCCCAGCAAGAAGCCTCCCGCCTGCCGTGCCAGGAGTTCCAAGATCCATTTAATATTGCTTAGCATCAAACTCGTCATCCGATAGGGATCAATCTTTATTCGCAGCCCTTGATACCAATAAGCGTCGTCGTAGTGGAGGGGATAGGTGACATCTGGAAAGACACCGCCGAACTCATACACCCGCGGCGAATCGAGCAATATCCGCGGCGGATGCAGCGGTTGCCCGACGCCGGCCGGTCCTCCTTCCCAGTGTCTAAGTGCCACTCCGTTCACATACCACCCATAATTCAACCGGCTCGTGTCGCCGAATGTCAGGTGACCCGTGGCTTTCGAGATTCCTGCAATCAACGGCATCGTAAGCAAGCCGAATACGAATGCCGCGATCAGCGCACGCCGCCACCGGAGTACTATCCACGCAATTATCAGCAGCACGAAACCGATCGGAAACATCACCGCCTTGCTGTAGTAGCCGACCGCAAGTGTCATGCCCAAGAGGACGGGCGTCAGTGCAGAAGTGGTCTTGGCATTATATGCACGCAGCAGAATCCCCAGAGCGGTGTAAAAACTGGCGGCGACCAGCATGTCGGCGTTCACTGTCCACACTCCGATCAGGATCAGAGAAGACCATAGGAACAGCCCGTAAGCGATCACGCGAACTGGCACCTCATTCTCGCGTCTCAACGCCAGCCATCCGCGCAGGAAGTACTCAAAGCTCGCCACAGTCAGCACATAGATTCCGAAGTTGAGCAACTCGACTACCGGGTACTCCCAATACGGGGAGGGTCGGAAGATCAGGAAATCAAGGCCGATCAGCCACGCATACAACGGATTCCAAAAACCATTGAGCGCAGAATGCCAATCCCCCCGCACGTAAGCATTGGCCATATCCAGGTACGGCACCCCATCGTTTCCCATGTAGAATCGATTAGCCCAGACTTGGATCAGCCCCAATACCAGTGCAATGGCCCAAAACGGCGTTGCAGAATTCCAATTTCGAGGATCAAAAAAACGCGTCCACAACTTTTTTTCAATATTAGCCATTATCGGAAATTACGTCCGCGCAGCAACTGCGTGTTCGCAAAAGCTCCGCCTGTCGCAGAGGCTGCTCCACAACCCATTCCCATGCGAATTGTACGAAACCGGTTATGGATCAGACAAACTTTTTCATCTGGAACCGGGACTCTCACCGCGACCTGCTGGCCTAGGAGCGTTAGGGGACGGCCTGTCTAAGCCGACAGCATGAGGGAAAATCTTGCGATTACCACGAGGAGGGAAGTCAACGACGAAGCGACGCCGTTCCGGGAACCGCTTCCAGTTGCGGGGAGTTGGTTTTCGGCGGTCAGGAGGCTAAGTCGGACCCGAGCAAACTCGTAATGGTCGCTGGTACTGCTTCCCGGAGTTCCGTACTAAGCTCGTTTTGACGTGAGTATCCGAGGCGGTCCAACAGCTCTCCCGCGTGATGCTCAATGAGATCCACCTGCTCCGGATATAACCGCTGCTGCCATCCACCCACCGAACCAACTCGAACCTGACGTCCGGCTCCGTCTGCAGGCCTACTATGAAAGTGATCCTCCTTCACGCGCATACGCTGCAGATCATTGTTTGCGACGGCTCTCCGAATTGTTTCAGCGTCGACCGAGACACCGAGGAACTTGACGATGTTCGAGAGCACCTGTTCGGTATTACGACGCATCTCCTCGTACTTAACAAGAAGAAGACCATTACCCTTGGCAATCGGCGAATCAAGCCAGCCTCTCACGTGCTTGCTCCAACTCCCGAAAGAGTTAGTTTTTCCACGGACAAACGCTGCGATAAAATCATCGAGGCTATCTAGAGCAAAGTGCTTATCGCCCCTCTCAAATTCATAATTTGATACGACGACGTCTCGCGGATCACGCACGAAGTAGACGGCCTTTCGATATTCCCTATGGTACCGCTCGTGTGTTCTGAGCAGCCGCCCACCGTTCGCAAGTACTGACGGAATCCTCCCGTGAGGGCGTAGTCGAAGAGTAGGAATAGTTAACGCCACACTCTCGAACCCTGCGTCGCCTTTTGTTAGGATTTCGCAGAGCAGAAACCGAGCCCAAGTGTTGCCGGATCTGGGGTACGACGCGAGGAAGGCGTCGTTAGAACGAACTGCCAAACGGTGACGTAACCAGACTAGAGGAAATCGTAAGTTTGTTGTGCGTCCCCGATATCGAATAGTTTCGACTACCTCGTGACAGTTCATTACTCTTAGCCTCCAGAGGGATTGGACATTAGTAGTAAGTAGTACACTGCGATTCCGAGCCGAACACTACCCAACTGTTACGCTGAGCAGGTTCCAGGTTTGGTCGAAAGTGACCGACTCAACGGCGCAGGCGGCGCTCGGCGTGACCTACCGACCTTGTCAGATAGCAAACAGCGTTCCAGTCGAGGCAACGAAACCTTAAGGAAGTTCCTCACAACGTAAGCAGCTCCGGCCGCTTTGAGCTTGTCACTAGACTGATTGCTGGCCACCCCAATGCAACTGAGGCCAGCTCCTCTAGCCGCTTGTATACCGGACACAGCATCTTCGACTGCTAAGGCGCGCTCTGGCGTGACATTGAGCCGCTCGCAGGCCAAACAGTAAATGGACGGATCTGGCTTCCCGAATGCGACATCGTCTCCCGTCACGATGACTCTCATCTTACGAAGCAAACGCAAATGTTCGAGTGTGTGTCGAGTGCGGCTCTCGCTGGCAGACGTGGCCACCGCCGTTGCAATGCCTGCGTTCCTCAGAGTACTCACAAACTCTAGTACGCCCGGTACGGGCTTCACTTGAAGCGCTGCCTTTCGAAAACACTCGTCCTTGCGGTTCCCGTACTCCTCCACTTTATCTTCGGACAGCGTGCCCAGAAAATGGCGCAGAATCTCCTCACGCTTCCGGCCATCGAGGACGAAGTCGAGTTCGGGCTCCGACACGACTCTTCCCAAGCTTCGCAAAAATAGGCGCCAAGCTTCCCGATGAGCCGGGTGACTGTCGACGATCACCCCATCCATGTCGAAGATCACTGCTTCTAACATTCGTCCCTCTTTTAAGTTTTAAAGTTGTTGCTTCTCGCAGGAATGAACGCCAGGCCAGCTACTCTGCGCTGTCTGATAATTCTCCATCGTACCGATATCGAGTAGATAATCGCTGATCGGATATGCCCGCATTCGGCCGACAAGGCGTGGCAAGACATCAAATCCTAAGTCGACGGGAACTCGGTCAGGGATATTCCTCAGCAGTTCAGGAGTAGCGATCATCAATCCGGAAAATGCCCAGTTGCTCGTAGGATTCGCAGGTTTCTCGATGAATTCACGAACCACAGAATTCGCATCGAAGGCGACGATACCACATCGACGAGGATCCTCCACCTTGTACAATCCGATTGTGGCGATTGGCTGCTCGCAGTCACGGTGGAAATTCGCCATCTTGCCTAGATCCGCAGCCGTAAGCACATCAGCGTAAAGAACCCAGAAGCTCGACTCGCCCGCGACCCACTCTCGATTGGCGACCAAAGTGCCGGCCGAACCGAGCAAAGTCGTCTCTTCCGAAAGATGAACAATAACGCCCGTCTCTTTGTCACGAATAGCTTCCCTGACGACGTCCGCGTGCGCGTGCAAGTTGATCAGTACTTCGTCAATACCTGCCTTCCGACATACCTCCAGCCAGATTTCAAGCATAGGCACACCGCGGATGGGCACCAGGCACTTTGGGATACTTTCCGTAAGTGGCCTAAGCCGAGTTCCATGACCGGCGGCTAGGAGGAAAGCCTTCAAACATACTCTCGCATTCGATACGCCATTCGGAGGTCCCGTCTCTAACTCACGGCAGACGCTGGCACAAAAGTCCAGCGCGAACCACCGCGTTCGTCTCCGTCAATGAACGGATCGTTTACAATGACCTGAGCTCCTTGTGAATCGAAGGCAAACGCCATCTCATTAACCCCGGTAGCGGTCATGGCTGCTCTCAGAGAGTCTTGGTGTTCAGGATCGCAATACAACAGTAGGAATCCACCTCCGCCTGCGCCGGTAATCTTGCCGCCCAGCGCGCCATGCTCGCGAGCAATCTTATAGAGTTGGTCGATCCGGGAAGTCGAGATCTTACTGGACACTTGCTTCTTTGCCTGCCATGCTTCGTCCAGCATCGCGCCGAACACACTGAGCTGACCGTTTTCCAGTGCTTCTCGCATGCGACCCGCTAAGGTACGCACTGCATGCAGAGCATTCACCGCTGATCCCGAATGACCACTGGTCGACTTCTCCTGCTCCTCAAGGATGGTCCAGGAATTGTGTGCCGAACCTGTGAAATAAAGCAAAAGATTCGACTGAAGTTGTCCCATGACGTCGGTATCAAGCTCTAGTGGTTCCACCTGTACGCCACCAGCTCTGTGAAACGTGATGAAGTTTAAGCCACCAAAAGCAGCGGCGTATTCATCCTGCTTCCCCACGTGCCGGCGCAATAGATTCCGTGCGATGTGGAAGGAACGCTCCGCCAGTTCGTATTTTGAAAGTGGAATGTGCAGATAAGCGGTGAGTGCCTTGAGAATGTTAACGCAGACGCTCGCAGAAGAACCCAAACCCGTTCCGGGAGGAATCTCCGAAGCCAAAAACATGTCCACCGAGACGTCACGCCCTATGTCCTTTAGTACCGCGAGCGGAATCTCCAGCCCGCTGCCTTCCGTGCTCTTTGCCGTAATATCCCGCCATGTTTCAAAAATGCGCAGATCAGATGAAATCACTTGAACACGACCGTCTGTACGTTTTCCAAGGATCGTATAAAAGTACTTATTGATTGCGGTGCTAAGAACAGATCCGTCGAACTGTTCGTAATAGGCCGGCAGGTCAGTACCGCCACCCGCAAAGCTAATCCGCACTGGACTGCGAACGATGAGCATCTTGTAATGTTTTCTCCAGAAAATGGGGAACAACGCTTTCAAAAACAACAGCCCGCACGCCGGGTTCGGCTGCAATACGCCGCGGGTATCGGATCGACCTCATAGTCAGAGTCCACAATGTCTGCAGCAAGATTGCAATGTCCCCTATTGCGGAGGGATTCAAAATATACTGGAGGTCGAAACGCGCTTTTTCCTCCGAAGAATTTTGGTCCCGCAGACCCTGTACCTGCGCAAGGCCGGTGATCCCCGGCTTGATACTGAGACGCCTTTGCTGCCATTCCGAGTACCGACGCACTCGCTCGGAAGACTCAGGTCGCGGCCCAACCAGGCTCATTTCGCCGCGCAGGACATTCCAAAGCTGTGGCAATTCGGTGATGCTCATGTTCTCCAATAGATGCTCGAATCTGGTCGCCGCCCGGTGACGCTCCACATTGAGCCGAAGCATGGAGAACGCTTTGGCGTGTTGCCCGCAACGCATTTCCCATCGAAATGCTCTCCCCTTACTCCACCGCAATCCGATGGCGGCAGGCAGCAGGATAGGCAGTGCAACAAGGGACAGCGCTGAAGCAAATGCAATATCTACGAACCGCTTGAAACGGAAGAAGAAATCAGAAGCGAATACCTCACGCAATTCCAAGACGGGAATGCCATCAAGGTCAAGCAGAGCGGGCCTGAAGAGATACAATTCGTAGGGCTGTGGAACGAAGCTGACGTTGATTCCCTGTTCTCTGCAGCGGGCAACCAAATTAAGGATCTCGGGCATGGATGGCCCCGGAAGGGCCAAAATCAAGTCGCTGACGTGGTGGCCTGCCAAGAGGCCGGTGACGCCCAAAGTAGGCACCGTCGCAGCCTCTTGGCAACTCAGATTCGCGTCATCCTCGGGACACAAAAACCCAACGACGTCGCACATCATTTCTGGGTGCCGTTTGATCTTAAGCGCCAACTCGCGAGCAATGCGGTTCGCACCAACAATCACCACTCTGCGGACCTTGCCAGCGCGGTAGCGTGCAAGGAGCAAGAGCCGGCCAAAATAGCGGATACCGACGAAACCCCCGAAGAGCGACACTCCGAAGTAGGTCAGAGCCAAACGGGAAACGTACTCCCGAGCGAGATAACCTCCCGAAAGAAGGACACACATCAGACAGAAGGCTGCGAGAAACAGACGGGCAAAAATTGCTGGGAAATGCCAGCCGCCACGGAAGCAATCCAGCTTCATCCAGACGGAGAGGACTGTCCAGACAACAATGGTTACCGCCAGAAAAGGCAGCAGGGCATACATTGAGCTTCGATCCGCTGCTCTCCAGAAAGCGCCGTAGCGAAGAGCGGTGGCACCGAGCAATGCCACAACGGACCATGCCAAATCCGCAAGTAGTATCCCGCGACTAACGCTGTTTGGTTTCATATTGGTCGACCTGCGTCGTTGGTCATCAGCTCTCAATGTGTAGCAGCAGCCGCAGAGCGTTGAAAAAGCCTCTTCCTGACGACCGTAAAGATCGCGTGCGCCACACAAAGATGCAAGTCTTCGATAATCTGCATGTTGTCGGAAGGAACAATCATACACTGGTCGCACAAATCCTTCATCTTACCGCCTTGATACCCGGTCAAGCCTACCGTGATCGCACCTGCGCTGCGGGCGAGTTTCAGCGCCCGTAGCACATTCGGCGAGTTTCCGCTGCCGCTGATCGCGAATGCAATGTCATCCCGCTGAACGAAGTTGGACAATTGCTCGGCGAAGATGTCCTCATATTTCGAGTCGTTCGACCATGCGGTCATAAGTGGCACATTATCGGTCAGCGCCAGTACTCGGAAACGCTTACCGGTTCCGTTTGCTGTCCCTTTGCCCAGATCACAGGCAAAATGTGAAGCCAGGGCCGCACTTCCTCCGTTGCCGAACAAGTAGATCATCCGGCCTCGATCATGAGCACGCAGGAGCGTCTCAGCGATCTGGTCCATGGTTGCGAACGGGAGGTCTTCGATTGTCTCGGAAAGACAACCGAAATACGAGCTCGCATTAGGAATCTCTGTCATCTTGCCCGGCTCCTTCCAATAAACTTTATGGGGTACTTTCTTGCAGATTGAGGAGGTATTTCGAAAAGAATGAAGAACTTGCTCAAATAGCACTACTGAGGACCACGCCCGCATTTTTCATCTCGGAGTAAGCGTCGTCGACTTGCTCAGGAATACCGCCTATGCTCTCGATCCAATGCAGGAAATCGTCCAAGATGACTGAGATGTTGCGGCGCGGACGCCAGCCCAATGCCTTGAGCTTCTCGACGCTGGAAACACTGTGGCGGTTGTCACCGCGGCGGTATTCACTCGAGACGTGCAGACCAGCCGAACAAGAGGGCCTGCGCACCACGGACTTCGCATAGTCCAACACCGTAGTTGCCTTGCCGCTACCGACGTTCAGAGCTTGGAAGTTGGCGCCGTCGTTTTCCAGTACAAGCATATTGGCATCGACCACATCTTGCACGTGCACAAAGTCTCGTGTTTGCTGGCCATCTTCATAAATAACGAGAGGACGGCCGCGCATGGCGCGACTGCAAAAGATACGGCACACTCCCGAGTAGTGGTTATAGAGGGATTGACGTGCTCCTTGGGTGACAGAATAGCGGAGCGCGACAGTGGGAATACCGTGCAACCAGCCCAACCCTAGAGCCGTTTTTTCTTGAGCTAGCTTGGAAACTGCGTATTGGTTATACGGGTTCGTACGTTCCTCCCCCAGGAGCAAGGATCTCGCGAGCTTCCCGCATCCGGGACAGCTGACGTCCCACTCTCTCCGGACAAGTTGCTGTTGAGAACGTGGCGACGGCAGAAAGAAACCGTGCTCCGTGCATTCATATTGTCCCTCACCGTAGACTGCTTGCGAAGAAGCAATAATGACCTTCCTGATTGGCAGCCGCTGCTGCACGATAAGTTCGTACATCAGCGCCGTGCCAACAGCGTTCACTTCCAGGAATCGAGAAAAATCCGGCATATAGTCCTGGTAAGCAGCGTGGTGGGAAACAATGTCTACTCCCTCTAAAGCGCGCAAAAGAGCATTTCGATCCGTGACACTCCCTTCAATGAATTCAATGGTTGAGGGCACATAAGAAGGGCGACCATAGGGATGTACCTTGGGATCGAGGTTATCGAGCACGCGAACCTGGAAACCCTCTTGCAAAAAGCGGTCAACGAGATGCGAACCGATGAAACCCGCGCCTCCCGTGACTAAGACCTTTTTCATGCGATACCTATCTGGAGTGATTGTCCAATCTGGAGATTCAAGTTCTAACGCCCCGAACCGACAACCACCTCACGAACCGTCCTCAATAGAATCTTTAAGTCGAGAAGAAGTGACCAGTTGCGAATGTATTCCAGATCAAGCGCAACCCACTCATCGAAATCGACTACATCGTTCCTGCCGCTGACCTGCCAGAGGCATGTAATGCCCGGTTTCACTTCGAGTTTCTGCCTCTGGTAATCGGTAAACTGCGCGTATTCCGTAGCCAGTGGCGGCCGAGGACCCACTAGGCTCATATCGCCCTTCAGCACACTATAGAGCTGCGGCAGCTCGTCGAGACTGTACCGCCGCATCCACTTACCCAACGGCGTCACTCTGGGATCATGAGTAAGCTTGAAGACCGGGCCAAGCATCTCGTTCTGTTCGGCCAACGTCGGCTTCAGATCGTCAGCGTTCATCGTCATTGAGCGAAACTTGTACCCGAGGAACGGATGACCGCCCTCGCCAACAACGCGCCACCGATAGAATACTGGTCCACGGGAAGTGACCTTTACCAGCACACTTAGGATGACCAGAAACGGTGATAACAGGACCATCAGGAATGCTGAAGCGAGGATGTCGATTGCACGCTTACACGCCAAGCGAGAACGGCTGCGCCACCGCGGCGACCGAATCAAAGGCCGAACAACGTTAGGCTGTATTTCATCCAAAGTGTAGCTAGACATTCGAACTGACCGATCCGTCATTATATTGATAAGGCTTTCTTTATGCTGAAACTACCTCTCTCGATCTTAGGTATACCTGCAAGGCGACATCGATGGGTTGCATCAGGTCTAGTCCGAGCGCCATAAGTCTCCTGTTTTCCAAGACCGAATACCGTGGGCGCGGTGCCACGGAGGGCATGTCTCGCCAAGAAACCGGTGTCACTTTAACGTCTATCCTGGAATACTCAAATATCTTCAATGCAAACTCGTACCAGGAATAGTCGCCGTGATCACTAGCATGATAAGTACCGTAGTGCTCAGTCCGAATTAGTGAAAGTACCTGCTTCGCTACGTTGTGAGTATTGGTCTGGGCCATCCGAAGATCGTTCACCACCCGAACTTTTCCGTTTTGACCGCCTAGCCGCAGCATGGTCTCAACGAAGTTGCCTCGTTTGACTCGGCTGCCTACAAGCCCATACAGCCCGGACGTTCGAATTATGAAATGGCGTGGCAAAACCGCTCGCAAGAGTTGCTCTCCGGCCACTTTGGAAACTCCGAACACGCTGACAGGGGTGGTTCCGTCATCTTCCGAGTAAGGCCGCCCAAGCTCCCCGTCAAAGACATAGTCAGAACTGAAGTGTACAACCGCTGCGTTTCTTTCCTTCGCAGCAAGTCCAAGTTCACGAACTGCCGTCGCGTTCACGGCAAAACTGCGTTCCGGATGGCTCTCACATTCGTCCACCGGATGGTAGACAGAACAGTTAACGATAACGTCAGGAAGGTGCTCGGCCAGTTTCTCTCGCAGAGCTAACGGCTCAGTAACATCTAAGTCCCGGCGAGTAAGGGGAACAACCTCATCTTTGCTCTCCCGTAATACTTCGACGAGATCCGAACCCAGTTGTCCGCCGGCGCCGACTATCATCACACGCACGGGACAGCGCTCCTCTGCTTCGAGACTGCAGCCCTGACTTCTTTGAGTTGGTGAGAGTTCAGATTCAGCACCGAGTCCGGAAAACCCGATTTCGTCCTGACATCCTCTAGTAGGTCGAGCCAGCGGATGTTGTGAAATGAAGGATCGGCAACGTCCTGGAAGGCCCCGCCCTGTATCTTGTTGACGAGGTCCACAACCGTCTCCTCCACAGTCACTTTAGGAGTGAAACCCAGCCGTGCGGCAATTTTTTGTCCGGATTCTTGGCAACTCCGGAGGTTGCGATAATTGTAATCGGGGTCGAGTTCGCAATTGACGCCGATCTCTCCGAGCTTCTTTTGCACGCGCAGTGCAAGTTCAGAAATCCGAAAGTTCCCGTTCGTTACATTGAAGATCTCGCCCCGGATCTTATCAGCGGGTGCTTCCAGCATCAGCCGATAAGCGGCTGCCGCGTCTTGTATGCTGAGTAAGGGGCGCCACATTTCCCCGCCATTGTGAAGCACGAGCCTACCCACCTGCAAAGCGTTAAGAACAAAAGCATTTACAACAAGGTCAAAGCGCATCCTGGGGGAGTATCCATAAATCGATCCCTTGCGGATGACGACGGGAGTGAAACTGTCATCGGCCATTGCCAAGATTTCCTTTTCCGCTTCACGTTTCGAGATGGAGTAGACACGAAACGGCTGAACCAGAGATTCCTCGGTGTGCACGATGTCCTTCTCAGGATGGCCCGCGCCGACATCGTAAATGGAGCCCGATGAAGCTTGAACAAATCGGCCAACCTTCTTTTGTTTGGCAAGTCTAGCAAGCTCGACCGCGGCCTGGAAATTAATTTCATGGTTGGCCTCGGGGCGATATTCGGCCGCCGGTTCCGTCGAAAGCCCGGCCAAATTGATTATTGCGGATACTCCATCGAGCAACTCGGGTGGAACGAAACGAATGTCGCCCTCGATGACCTCGATGCGGTTGCTGACGCTGTCAAGGCCAGCGCCTCCGTAGAACATGATATCGAAAACTCGAACCCGATAACCAGCATCGAGAAGAACTGGAACCAATTGACAGCCGACGTAGCCGGCACCACCAGTCACCAGTACCAAAGGCTGCGACCCAGTACTCTTCATTATTCTTTTCCTCTCCTTAAAGTATTCGTCAAAGGTATTCGATCCGGACCACACTGTTGTAATGCAATGAAGGATGGAGTCTTTAATTCGTTAGTAGCGAAACCGGTCCGACTCCGGAGATTTCAACCATTGGGCTAAGGGCATCGCACTTCGATCGCGATCCGAGATCTGGGGATTGGAAATCGGCCACTCGACGCCGATATCCGGGTCATCAAACTTAATCGCGACATCCGTGCTCTTATTATAAAAGCTGGTCACCTTGTACTGGATCTCTGCCCAGTCCGAGAGTACGCAGAAGCCTCGAGCGAAGCTGGCCGGAGCCCACATTTGCTTCTTGTTCTCGGCGGAAAGTTCAGTACCCCACCATTTTCCGAACGTCGGAGAACCCTTGCGGAGATCAACGGCGACCAGAAAAGCTTGCCCGTTAGTGACTCGCATAAGCTTACCCATCGGGGGATCGTATTGTAAGTGCAGTCCGCGTAGTACGCCGTGCTTGGAACGGGAGTGGTTGTCTTGAACAAAATCCTTGGAAAGACCTAAAGCTTTGTACTGATCGGCCCGGTAGGTCTCCATGAAGAAGCCGCGTTCGTCTTCAAACACTTCAGGCGCAACTATGACGATTTCACCGAGATGGGTGGACTCTTTCTTCACTTGCATTAGCGGGATTCGACTCCATTCAAAGTTTGGTCGATCTGGACAGATCCTGTATTGTCGGTTCCGGCGCTCAAAGGGGCGAGCGTGGGGTCTTCCCCGGATGCGAGCCTTAGGAAAAATTCTTCATACTGGCCGGTGATCTTCTCCCAATCATACTTTTCACGGATGCGCTCTTGCGCGCGCTCGCGGTAAAGGGTGGCAACCTCAGGGTGATCCTCGACGTATTGAAGCTTAATGGCCAGATCGTCGGCTGCTCGCTCAAACTGGATCCCATAGTCTCCGAGCACCTCGCTATTCGAGGGCGTGCAAAGGGCAAGAATGCAGTTTCCACAGCCAAGCGCCTTGAGCAGAGAGGGATTCGTGCCACCCGCACTGTGCCCATGAACATAGGCGTAGGCGTTGCAGTGCAGCTCCTTGACGTGGTCAAGGTCGCCTATATGACCTAAGAAGCGAACGCGTTTATCCTGTGTGCTTTTGAGCTGTTCGACGAAGCTACTTCGGTAGTTGGCCGAACCCGCGATCGCCAGCAGACGATCGGTCTTCAGGCTTCTAAATGCTTGGACGATCAAGTCAGCGTTGTTTTCTGGCACGAGCCTGCTGCAGATCAGATAGTACTGAAAAGGCTCCAAACCGTACCGACGCACCACATCGGGGTCTTGAGAGTTTTCAACATTCGCTGCGCACGGGATACAGGCCGATGTTGTGCCAAATTCCTCCAGGTACACCTTCTGCATGTCCGCTGTATCGGTGATAACCCCACGAGGACAGATCCGGCCAACCCAGCGAGCGCTCATATAGAAATACGCTTTGCCGAGCCGTCCCCACTTGTCTCGTCTCCAATCCAAGCCGTCCACCATCACCGCGACGGACTTGCGGAAGAGACGTGGAATAACGCAAGGAAACGCATTCGTCAAGTTCCAGGCAACGATCACGTCGGGGCATCGAAAAAGCACATCCGCCATGGACAGTACGGTGTGCGTGGGTGTCGCCAACACTTTGGTGTCGATACCCGGCAGGTAGACAAGTTGAACGCCTTTGTAGGACGCGGGGCGCTCCCGGAACTGGCTGCGGTGGCAGTAGACGATCACTTCGTGGCCGCGAGCAGCCAAACGGGGCGCCAATTCCACCATAACTGCTTCCGCTCCACCGTAGGTGTGCGGGATGCCCCGGGTTCCGCAAAAGGCGATGCGAAGTCTAGTTTGTGTCATGTGTTAAGCCGAGTATCTCCCACCTGTAGGACAATCAATCTCTCGCCAGTCAACTGCCGAACTTGATCCCAACTCTATCGGCTCGTCAGCCGCCTTTGGGAAACATCAGGATAAATCGGGCCGGAACCGTATGCCCAACTTTGCGTGGCGACCGTCCCAAAATCCCTCGGCCATTTTTCTTAGGCAGGCCAGCTTTCTAGATCCGAACAGTAACGAGCCGCCCGCGTGACGAAGCAAGTGGCGCACTACGAACCGCTTGGTCGCTGCGTCTGGGTAAAGCCACCAAGCTGCGTACGCTAGACTCCGGCTGATGTAATACTCGCGCCATGGTGCATAATCCGGCCAAAGACGAGAATATCCGGCCACCCGTACTTCCCTGGCGCTCCCCCTCTCGTGGGCCAACTTAGCCTCAGTGATGATGGCAATCTTGTAGCCAGATGACCTACTTCTGAGACAGTACTCGAAATCGGCAAAATCCATAAAGAAGTCGGCACGGGGCAACCCGATCTTCTCCACGACATCGCGCCTGATCATGGACCCTGAGGCAAGGACGAGATCGGCAAACCACATCGGCTGTCGGAGCACTTCGTCGGACGGGGTCACAAAACCGTGATGCCAGAGCAGCGGCAGGTAGGAAATTCCCGTTCCCCTGTGAAATAGCAAAGGGGCGATCATCCCAACGTTGTCATCCGTCCTTCCGAGACACTCGACGCCATTTAGCAAAGTCCCCAAAGTGTCGTCGCTTGGCATACTATCGTCGTCGAATGTCCAGATCCAATCATGATGTCTTTCGAGCGCCGCATAGGCCAGACCAAGAGCCCACGCCCCGGCTGTTCCGAGATTCTGTGGGGTGCGGATGACTTTCACTTGGGGATACCGCTCGCTAAGCATTCCAACTGTGCCGTCAGTGGAGCCGTCATCCACTACCACTATCTCCTGCAACGGCCGCGTTTGGCGCAAGAGGGCTTCTATTTGGCCCGGCAGAACCCGCGCGGAGTTGTAAGCCGTGGTTACGCTTGCGACCGAGACGCCCACCTGAACTCCCCCTTTGCCATACTGATCACTCAAGTTCGTTATTGAGACGCAGCTTAACTGGGTCGGAAACGTATCCCCAACGTTGCCCGCCGACCGTCCCAGAGTCCTTGCCCCATTTTTATTAGGCAAGCTAGCTTGTGTGAACCGAAGAGCAACACCCCCCCGGCATGGCGAGCCAGACAGCGGATGGCAAATCGTTTCACGCCACGACTTGGGTAAAGCCACCACGCTGCATACGCTAGATTTCGACTCATGTAGTACTCCCGAAACGGAGCGTGGTCGAGCCAGAGGCGCGAGTAGCCGGGCCACTGGATCTTCCGAGTGTTTCCGATCTCGTGAGCTACCGTCGCACCGGTGATGACTGCAATCTTGTAACCGTTCGCGCGCGCGCGAAGGCAATACTCAAAGTCGACAAAGTCAATGAAGAAGTCAGTGCGAGGCAACCCGATTTTCTCCACTACTTCGCGTCGCACCATGCACCCTGAGCCAATCACGAGATCGGCGAACCAAATTGCCTGCCGGAGTAATTCCGCGGAGGGCTTCACGAAGCCATCGCGCCAGAGTAGGGGTTGATAGCAGGCACCCGTTTCCTTATGGACAGGTAGTGCTGCTGCCATCCCCACCTCGCTCGCCACATCACCCAAAGACTCCGTTGCCTCAAGCAAGATTTGCAATGCGTCGTCCGCTGGTGCGCTGTCCCCATCGAAGGTCCAGACCCAGTCATATCGCTTTTTCAGCGCGGCATAAACCAGACCCATCGCCAATGCCCCGCCGATTCCGAGATTCTCGGGCATCTTAAGCACGGTCACTTCTGGATATTGCTCGGCAAGCAATTCGACGGTGCCATCAGCCGATCCATTATCTACAACGATGATTTCCTGCACGGGCCGGGTCTGCCGCTTCAGGGCATCCAATTGACGCGGCAAAACATCCGCGCCATTGTAGGCTACCGTCACACTCGCAACCGACTGGGTCACCTGGCTGTCTTTGCCGTGCTCATGCGTATTTACCAACATGCTGAGGATCTGATTGTCTGTTGAGAAGGTGACATTTCGAATACCTTCGATTACGATATTGCGCCGCGACCGGGAAAACCGTCCGGAAGATCTCAGCCGAAATTTCCGATTTCAACTTTATCCCTCCGGGTGGAACACTGGATCGCCAACCCTATAGGGAACAAAATCCAGCTAGACAATCGGCGATCGGCAAGCGGGAGAGTAACGACCATCGCAAGGCTTATACTAACTAGGATCCCCAGCGCGGTATATCCCAGTTGGGATTGTTGCTGCCACACACGACGTAAGGCGCTAAACAAGAAACCGGCAAAGAGCAGAACGTCCACCACCCCGTACTCCGAGGAGAGTTGCGGGTAAGTAGTCTCAAAAAGTCTTGTATTGTTGTCTTCGTGGAGGGCTACTGCACTAAGCCTCTTGTTGCCGGCACCAAGCGGATGGTCAGCGGCAAACTTCAGTCCGCTCAAAACTTCATCCTGATGACCCTCAGCGGATTCGTCCTGTCCCGTTTTCTGGTAGAGAAGATAATCGCCGAGGCCGAGAACGGGAATCGAGGCTACAAAGAGCGCAATGGACAGCGTGGCATACATAAGGAGCCTTTTGCCCTGTTTCATGATGATCGCCAAAAAAGGAATTGCTGCGGCGGTGCCCAACCAAGCAGAACGCGTCAGCGAACAGATGAGGCCAACGGCGATCATGCTGGCAGGCAATGGATTTCGGCAATATACCCACCACAGGATCAACGCAATCATGCAGAACATGCCAAACCCATTGGGTCCCACCGTCGTCGCAGCTTCGCGCATTCCCCCAAATCCAGCGCCGTGGAACGATGCGGTTAACCCACCTTTCCCTGCTTCCGAACCTATGGCTAAATAAAGCACGGTTCTTGGCCCCTCCCCGAGGATGAATATCTCGACAAGGCCAAGCACGGACAAAACCGCAACTATCCACACAGCACATCTGGCCCACAACTGTTCCTGCTTTTGGGTTAGGATTGTCATCCTTCCAACGAAATAGGGGATTACGAAATTGAAATCGGTCCACAAACCAACCAACGTACCGTCAAAGACCGTGTGCACAGCAGCAAGAGCGAGACACGCCAATAGAAACCAATCAGGCGCCGCAGGCTTGAATCCGTTCCGCCACCACAGAATGAAGGCGACCAACAACAACGGCACCTCCTTGTCACAAACCGAAACCACGGTCATGTAAGGAAGCCCAAAAAACTTGCCAAGCGCGATCACCATGAAGTCAACCGGCATGAAGGCCAGGACAGCTCCTAGCGTACTCAGGGGCCAGCGAAACACTACCCACAGGGATGCCAGTCCAGCAAATGGAACGAGCAGGAGCATCAGTGACGGTACGAAAATGAACAAGGAGGCAACAATTAGAACACCAAGCACGACACTGCTGGTGCGAAATGCCGATGCAAACGGATTTTCCAGCGACTGGCCGTTCACTTAGAAACTCGTTCGTCCGAGAGTATTGGGCCCCTGTTCATGAGGTGAATTCAGCAAAGTGGAAGAGTCTGGCTATTCGTCCGGCGATGATAGAACTAGACTAGGAGATCCTTAGCCACGCTCCCCAATCCATTGGAATATCGCCAGTAACGGAATGTGGCGACTTCTCGGACAAGAGAGGGTAAACGCAAAACTTTGGAACTCGGAAAGCTGCCTCGTGTTTTCCGATGGTTGATTTTTTCCTGAATCATACGGAGTGCCTGTTGGTGAGGACGAAATGTGGCAATATGACAGCGGAGACGCTCGCTGATTTCATTGAATCGCTCGACTTCACCAAGGTAAAAGTCACGGCTCATTCGCCTCGAGACCTGTGTGAGTTGCCAAAGGGAATCGATATTCCCTGCACCAATCTGTTGCGCCGCGTGTTTTCGATATTGGATCAGTAGATCCCTGATAGGAGCAAGTTGCGACACAGAAGCGATGAGGAGAGCTATCCAATGATCATGAATCTGGCTTGAAGGGATCGGAAGCACCAAGTCCTTGAAATCCCTTCGGAAAGCCATAGTCGCTCCCGTGACGACGGGATGCTTGAGCATGACTTCCAGTCCTCCCCCGTCTTCAAACTTGTCCTGTTCCCGGGAATTAAAAGAAACGGAATTCCACAGCGTCTTAGCTAGTGGACGAGAGTTTGCGTCGATCAACTCAGCGTCACTAAAGACGGCTCCGACGTCCTTCTCGCGGTCGAAGACTTCACTTATCCGACTTAGCTTGTGCGGGTGCCAAACATCATCTTGATCCGCGAGCACGATGATTCTGCCTTGACAACGTCTGATGGCGTTTTCAAAATTTCCTGTTGACCCAAGATTGTTCTGGTTAAATTCCACGCGCACAGCGAATGTCGCCTGATGCGTGAATTTCTCTAGAGTCTCAGGAGTCTCGTCCGTGGATCGGTCGTCACAAATGATCAGTTCATCTGGAAGCCTCGTCTGAGCGGCGATGCTCTCCAGTTGCTCGCGGAGATAGCGCGAGCCATTGTAGGTGCACATCGCAACTGATATCTCAAGTCGTCCCATCTAGCTGTTCGTCAGGTTATGGTCTTGCCAGGCTGGGTGGAGACCGGGACGCCAAGAATGTCCTTAGCACCCTTGTTTTCGACAAATCCACCATCGTCGCTTCTGTTTGTCGAGGGGTCCAGCGAGCGGTGTACCCGAGGCGACGACCTTGCTTCGTCCAAGAAGCGAACTCCCAGCCGTCCTCTCCGTCCGTCTACAATTCCTAGGAACATCATCTTAAGACAAGCGGTTTTCTGCTTCCCATACAAAAGAAGCCTACTAGCGCGCTGAAACAAGCGACGAAGAACCGAATATTTGGGTCCCCAACCTGCATAGTAACTCCAGATCGTGAAGACCTCATTGCGGGCCATATAGTAGTGTCGCCAAGGGGAATGATCCGTCCAAATGGCTTCATGGCCGAGTAGCTTAAATCTGCGGGGACTTCCGATTTCATGAGCCACCTTAGCCTGGGTGATGACGGCAATCTTGTAACCATGCGAGCGGGCGCGGAGGCAGTACTCGAAGTCGAAGAAGTCCATGAAGAAGTCGGAGCGTGGCAATCCGATTTTCTCCACCACATCCCGGAGCACCATGCAGCCGGAAAGGATTACGAGATCCGCGAACCAGATCTGCTGGCTGAGTAACTCAGCAGAAGGCGTCACGAAGCCCTCGCGCCACAATAGTGGCGGGTAGGAAGTCCCCGTTTCCCGGTGTACCGGGAGAGGTGCAACCATGCCGATCACGCCGTCCGTAGTTCCAAGGGTTTCGACAGCGTTAACCAGACTGTGCAGCGCGTCAACGTTAGGCACGCTATCGTCGTCAAACGTCCACACCCAGTCGTGACGCTTTTTGAGCGCCGCGTGGGCCAAACCCGCGGACCATGCGCCCGCCGCACCTACATTCTCCGACATCTTCAGAACCGTCACTTGAGGATAGCGTTCGGCGAGTAGAACGCTTGTGCCGTCGACGGATGCGTTGTCCACGACCACGATCTCCTGAAGTGGACGGGTCTGCCCTAGAAGCGCCTCCATTTGTCGCGGTATCGAACTCACGGCGTTGTAAGCCACAGTCACGCTTGCGACCGAGAGAGTCACGTCGCTTTCTCCTTCACTCGGTCTCCGCTAGGAACTTCTGATAAGCGATCGGACGCAAAAGGGCTACTGTCCCGATAGCTGGCGTCGGTCCCGAGGAAGCTTTCGTTGTTGGGCAGTCCTTTGCAGGCGGCAGCAAGAATGATGATATTGAATGGCTCTATCGGATCAACTCGAAGCACCTGGTAGGCTGCATAATCGACCATCCTCAGGGCAGACAGAGTGTCGAAGACATGATGATGGATGGCCCGGTTCGAGATGTTGTCAAGGCAACGTCGACGGAATTCGTCTGGGGATCCAGCAGGCTTGTCTTTCTCCAGATCGTGCAAGGCGAGAATCTCGGGGACATGGGTGAGGTCATTCTCGCCGATGCCTTGGTCGTGGTCCTCGATTATATGGGACAGGGTCGTGATCGGACGACGCCAGTCGAATGTAGCGTCTTTGTGGGGGAGCACCAGGAGCAGAAGTCCATCACCTTTCATCACGCGCTTCCATTCTTCCAGCGCGCGGAGAGGATTTGCCACATGCTCGAGGCAATGGCTCGCCAAAACACACTCATAGCTTGAGTCCTTGATGATTCCTAAGTCCGACGCCTCGCAGATAAACTGAGTTCCCTTTTGTTTTTGGGGATGGAATTCAAAGGTTCGACCAACCTTCACGTCGCCTGTCCAAAGTGTCCGATCGGAATAAAGACAATTATCCAACATTCCCAAGCTGCTATAGACCGGTAGCGGACCCGAATCGTCGAACATTTCACTGGGACCGCCTATTTCGAGGCCGTGTTTCCCGCTCAAACTTGACACGTAGGTATCGCAACTCGGCATCGGTCGACGAAAGTAGCGTCGAATTGCTCTTCCGAGTTGCGGACCCAAAACTCTTCCAGCGACTGCGCGAACTGGCTTCAATATCTTCAAGGAATATATTCCGGGGCTTCGAGATTCAACTCAGAACCTGACCGGCGGGATACGGCGAAGCAGAGTGGAGAAGATCGATCCCGTGGCGTTTCAACACCACCCACATCAGGCCGATTACAACGATTTCCACGCCCATCAAGCAAGCTCCAGCGCCCGGCGAGCCGAACCGCGAGATCGCGGGAATGGCACATGCTAGACTGCTGAATCCAGCGAAAATGTAGATCCGGCTTAATTGCTTTTCCAGGCCAAACGGAATCATGGTCTGGATGGCGAAAATACTGCTGATGGCTAGCGCGAATGGCAACAGCGCAATCCACCGCAAGGTGGAGACACTACCTTCGGCGCGCGACGCGAAGAGGACAAGTGCGATCGGACGCGCGAAAACCAAGAGCAAAGCTGAGGGAATAAACGATAAAACTGCGATCCAAGCCAAGCTCTTGCGAAGGAATCTCATCGCCATATCGCGCGACTGCCCAACCAAAACACTTATATGGGGAAACACAGTCTGAGTAACGGGCCCGAGGACCCCGATCATGGCGCGCGTGAGCTTTTCCGCGGCGCTGAAATAACCCGCCTGCGTGTAGCCCGCCAAAATGCCCACAAGAAAGACGTAGGTGTTCGTGTACAGCGTGGCAGCAGCGTTGGACACAAAAAGATGCCATCCATCCCTCAACACCTGTCTGAGATCTTCCCGCGTTACGCTGCAAAAAGAAATGTTGAAACTGGCTAGTGCGCTGGAGAAGCCAACGATGCCAGCAACCAGAATTCCACCCGACTGCAGCCCCAATGCGAGCAAGTAGTCGGACGGGTGACGAACAAGGATAAAGATCAGAACAGCCGACAGGGCTTTGGCGCCGCCGCTTGCGATGGAGATGTAACGCATCTGCTCCATGCCCTGAAACAGCCACAGCGGGAAAAGAACACCGCCTACAACGGCGAGATAGGCAACCGCATAGACCGGAGCATCGGCACGGAAGTGCGGCACCAAAATCAGTAATGGGGTCAGAATCAGCGCCCCTACCGCCATCAGTCCAGCCTTAATTAAGATCACGGCCCAGAAAAGGCGGGAAACCTGATCCCCACTGTGCCGTATCAGCGCGATTTTCTTGGTGGCGGAGAGATTGAAGCCGTAGTCGGTGAACGCAGTGAAATACTGCGCAAAAGCTTGAGCCGATGCGAGAAGTCCGTAACGCTCTATTCCCAGAGTCCTGACCAGATAAGGCAACACAGCCAGGGGGACAAGATAGTTAAGACCTTGAAGACCATAGAGCCAGATGACATTGCCGAGCAGTTTTCGCCTGGTTGGGGTAAGAGCTTGGACCATTTCAGCGGTCGTGATCTGCCTTCCTCAAGTTTCTTCAAGCTTGGTAGAGCTCACTGAGCCGGCAAAGAGTCAACTAAGAAAAATCCCTATTCTGGAGCTGAGGATCGTGTCACGCTCTCGGCCTTCAGGCGCGGCGCAGCCGATGACCCTATCGATGAGCTTTCTTCGCCATGATAGATATACTTCTTTTTTAGCTACCTGAGGATTCGGACGAAGCTCTGCCCCGCTTCCACCACATCCTGGTCCTTCCGATCACGGGGAACCTCTCAGACCATCGGAACCAGGTTGCAACGCATCGAGAAGCTATTTCCTGCCCGAGTTGCTTCCGCGGGTCCTGCTGGTCCATGTGTTGCCATGCTGCAGTTCCAAACACCCAAACTGCCCCACCAATGAACGAGAGCAGCATGCCTAGAAACACGATCAACGTCCGATGGGGACTCGACTTTTTTTCCGGCCAGCTCGCGGAATCCAATACCTTGACGGTCGGGATCTCTTTGGCTTCCTCGATTTTCGCGGATTCATATTCCTCGGTAAGCATCGCGTAGACGGCTTCCTGAATTTTGGTCTCGTGGTACAAGTCAAGCCAGCGGACGCCTAAAAGAGGCAGCTTGCGAATCGATGGATAAAGCTGGTCGGACTGCGGCGTCGGCGAACCGGCGGGGGTGGGAGCGAGACTAGCATTACTACCGCCCATCTTCTGCAACTGACTTCTGAGCTCGTCGACTCGTGCCTTCAGAGACCGGACGCGAACATTATTGCCCGTATAGATCTGCTGCAACGCCTCCAGTTCTGATTGAGCGGCGATCAACTGGCCTTGAAGCGACGCCGCACCTTCTACCATTGCTTTCGTCTGCGCGTCAACGTCGATAACGGTATTGTTGCTAGCGTATTGCGCAAACTGACCGGATGCCTTTGCAAGGTCGTCCTTCACCTGCTGAAGCCGCTGCTCAAGAAAGACACGTTCGCGGCGGGCTGCGGATGTCGAGACCAACGCATTTACGCTGTCCAGTTCGTCAACGTAAGCTTGAGCGATCTGTTGGGCGCGCCGTGGGTCGTGGTCCGTGACGACAATCGTAATGACTCCGCTCTTTTTGTCCACCGAAATCTGAGTGTTTTCCTTCAGTATCTTTCGCGCTCCGTCCCAGTAAACAACCTTATAAAGCTTGCGCAAGGCGAAGCGATCGATAATGCGATCCTGAACGGTCCGACTCGCCAGCATGTCCGCCCATACAGCACCTGGATCCTTCGTGCCAAGCAGATCGCTGGCAATACCACCCAAACCAGCGGATCCCCCTAGTAGGCCATTCCCCCCCCCACCACCACCACTGCCGCCCATCGCTGCCATCATGGCCATACCAAGCCCGCCCGACTTAGTGTCGGCAGGCATGAGGCGAGTGGTTGATTCGTACGACTTTGGAATTAGAAACGCGATAATCACCGCGAGAACAATCCCGCAGATCGTCCAACGCCCAAGAGTACGGCGGTTGAGCCACAGCAGCCAGGCCCATTCGAAACCGCCCGGTTGCGGTGCGTCGATCAGGTTCTGGCCGGTACCATTACCCGGATCGGCAACTTCCATCTGGAGTTGCCGAACCTCGTCGTCCGTTTCAACAGTCTGTTTCACGCTGACGTCCCCAACACTAGTTGAGCAAGCACGTTGATTCTAATCTTGATTTCGCTGGACTCAAGCCCCAGAAAAATCTGGAGACAAGCTTCCTTCTCCGCCGCCTCAGCACTGTATTGTAGCAAGAGGTCGTCTCTAAACCTGCCTGACGATCCCACTATTTACCGATCCTCCACTTGGGATAATAGGTCAACTGGACGGAAGCCGTGACATTCGACTGCCCGCTCGCAGAAAGAACGGGAAACCTCCATTGTTCATATTGCAACAAGCCGGAAAACATGACCTCGTGAGACAACATGAAGTTCCCACTCGCTGAATAGTCAACCAACCGGCCACCCTCAAGGAAACGAGGAGAGACTTCCTGAAGCCGATACCCCAATTGAAACTGCGTCCGCGGCGAAAACGAGTAAGTCAGCCAGCCTTGGCCACCCCGGCCTGCCCTTCCAATCCAGGTAGCCAACAGGATTGCGTCATTAGTGTAACCACCGAGATAACGGCGCTGATCGAAGTAGACAAAACCCGGTACAAATTCGTTGGTGGTAGATTCGTGAATTCCTTCCGCCCTAAGCTCCAGCTTGGGAATCTTTGGAAATTGAGGCATGTAAATACCCGGGTTCACGTTTGCACGAGTGGAACCGATCGGGGAAACCTCGTCTACCACCAGAGAATCCATGTAAAAAGTCAACCAGTTCCTCAGACCGGGCACTCGATAGGTGAAATCGGCGGCTGAAATTCGCTTACCAGGGTTGTTGGCAGCATTCGGCGAGTGAACGTAGTAAGTACGAAAAAAATTGCCGAACGTGACAGGCAGACCGGGTCCGCCGAACATGGCCGTGATTCCCATGCCGAATTCAAGATTTGGAGTGGGTTGAAAACTGACCTTCCCTCCGTGGATAAATGGTTGCGGAGCAATGTTGGGACCAACCACGTTCGGGTAACCAGGATACGATTTGCAAGTCGGCACGTTACAGTACTCCCATTGGTGCCCCGAGAGCTGACCAATGAAGAACTCCGCGCGGAAGGGTCCGAGTATTCTGGAAAGTCCAGGGATCTCGTGCGGGGCGACGTCGTCAATCTTGAACGCTGGGAACGGCGCGGCATTGTTGCTCATCAGCAAGGGGCCGGCTTCACCGGGGCCGAGCCACTGACTCTGCTCGCCAAACGAAAACTGCACATTATCTACGTTGAGCAAAACAGCGCTGTTTATAAGTTCGAATTGATTGGCTGTGCCTGTTCCATTAGGCAGGGGTGGAGTGCCATTGGCCTCGCCAATCGCTGCCAGCACCTGCGGAGAATCGGAAGGGACGGCGGGCGCGTGTTGGTATTCGCCTTGAAACGAAAATGCCACTGGCCCCGCTTCAGCGTCGGCACTCACGCCCGTTATATTGTTGAAGCCCTCCCAGTAGGGTCGTCCGTAGTCGTTGACAATGGTTTGGCCGAAATTGTAGCCGTCGCGCAGGGGAGAACCGGAAATCCCCGTCACTCGAGTGTAAACTGAGTCCACGCGTGCGCCGACGTTTGCGGCTCCGTTCAGTCGCGCTTTCTCGGTCGCGAATTCATTAGTTAACGCTCGGTAGATTTTTCCCGCTTCACCGGCTTCCGTGCCATCATTCTGAAGCTTTTCTCCGGCCTCTTCCACCATCCGCGCGCAGGCCATGCGGGTCCAAGGGCGCATCCCGAGCATGTTGGACTGCATGTAGCCCAAAGCGATCAATCGTTGCAGTGCGGGATAGATCCAACTGTCTATCGGGACATACGGTGAAGCCATGTAATTGGGGTTGCGGGCGCCTTCAGGCTTTTCCTCGATTAGATTGCCCCACGGGGCTCCTCCGACTTCCGGGTCGTGGTGGGCGCGGTAGACCTGGCGGCCGAAGTACCAGCCTAGCGCACTGCCAACGATTACGTCGGATGGGAAGTGTTGTTTCGCAGTCACGCGGGTAATCGTAATTGTGGACGCCAACCCATACGCCCCCAACTGGCTGAGCCAACCTGGGTATTCATGGGCCCAAACGCTCGCGATCGACCAAGCGATGGCCGAGTGCTCCGAGAAAAATGAAGAGCCTCCCGTAAAGAAATCTCCATTCCCGTTGCCTTGGAGAGGACGCTGTCTCTGCGTAATTTCTTTAAACAGGTAGGTCACGCCGGTGGCGTTGATGGCAGCTTCGCCACTCAGAAGTCCGGTTTCCTGGAGGTGATCATCGTGAGTCATGGAACCAAAAAGGAAAGAAGCTCCGCCCAAACCGATTAAGGAATACGTGCCGTAATCCGAAATATGCAAGCTGGTTTGCTGGTGATTCAGGTTCACCTGCTTCGACCACCAACTGTCGCTGGCGATGAACGCCGCCGTGATGCCGACGCTCGGCAAGATCCACTTGAGATCTTTTGTGCGAAAGCGCGCGGGACTGGTCCAGAACTGCTTCTGGTCGCTCACGATGTGTTTAAGAAACGGCGACACTAAACGATTCTGAGGATCCTCGCCGGGTTGCAGGTCGTAACTATGAGCCGAATCTCCCGCCTCTCTTTTTTGGGTTGATCCAGATTGTGCGCTGGAGTTCTCGTTATTGCCGGAAGGACCCGAGGGCACAGTGGGCATGCCAGTTTGTGCGCGAAGCTGAGCACCCACCGCGATGACCAACAGCGCGATTTGCAAACTTCTGCGCTGAACCCAAAATAAAATCAAGTGACTCAAGTCTAGAAACTATGCGCCGCTCCGATGGCGATTGCTACAGCTGACAAAACCTGGGCCACCTGGACCGTATTTTGCCACTTGCGACTTACCGCGTATATTTTTTGCGGCACGATTACCATGTCTCCGGGTTGCATTGCGGCATTTTCTACGCCGCCGCTAAACAATCCACCTGAGCCGCCAACCACCGAACCATCTGCCCGAATCACGAAGATTGCCTTCTTCTCGGCGACGTTCGTCGGGCCGCCAGCCTGTTTCAGAAACCACCCGGCGCTTTTCCCCGGCTTATAAGTAATCGCCGTGGGGTTGTAAACAGAGCCATCCACGAGAACGACATTCGGTTTTTTCGGAACGAAGAGCGTATCCCCGGCCCGCACTTGAATGTCTGCCGAGGTATTGGCCCAGTGCTGCATGTTGGTCGAAATATGGATCACCAGCCTCCCTTGAGGCGGCATGTTTTGCAGGCTCTCCAGCGTCGTTTGATACTGCTGCAGAACCGCTTGTTTGGCTAAGATGTCGTCCTGATTCTGCTCGGGAATGTTCTTCACATCGGCGGCCTGGGTCTGTACGGTTTGGATCAGGTCTGATCGATTCTTTTCCTGCAATTCCTTGATTTTTTCACGTTCGAAGACGACACCGTAGGGATAGGCATCGCTGCGGAAACCGCCGGCACGTTGAATGATGGAACTGAGGCGCTCGCCTTCCTGGATGCCGTAGGTGCCGGGATGGACGACTTCGCCAGTCACGGTAATCATCGCGCCGACGTCCTTCCAGCCGGTAAGCTCCCGGATCGCGAGCACGTCGCCGTCGCGGAGACGGACGTCGGCGTCGGGCTCGTCGGCCATGGCTTTCGCGATCGGCACGGTCACGTGGTCGCTGACAATTTTGCTGCCTTGCGATACTTCGTAACGGGTAAGGTCGGCTTCGTCCGTATAGGCACCCCGCTTGAAACCGCCGGCAAGGCGGACCAGGGCAGCGGCAGTCATATTGGTACCGAGCGGATACTTTCCGGGACGGGCCACTTCACCCTCCACAGCGACGGTCGGTGGGTCGAGCTTGTTGAGGTCCCGGTGAATAAAAACTCTGTCCTTAGGCTCAAGAGCAATGTTGTCTTTCGCGTCACCTTCAAGTGCCTTGGATAGATTCACGTTGATTACTTCCAGCTTGCCGTCGCTCGTCTTGCGGAAGACTTGAGCGTCGGTGAGCAGGGCGTCACGAGTAGTTCCGCCGGCGAGGTAGACCGCGTCGCTAAGGTGGGCGACTCCGTTGGTCAAGTGATCCCCGGGATCTCTTACCTCTCCGGTAACCGTAATCACCGGCGGATCCTCGAAGTCGAATCTTCCGAAGACGCGAACGATATCGAACGGCTTAAGCACCAGATCCTGATCTTTGCCCGCGAGCGCATCGCCCAGATTGAACGCGAGCACCTGGGGCGCAAAGTCGGGCTGGGACAGGCGGATGATCTCTGCGTGAGTGATGGACGGCTCGGGCAATAGATCTTTGTAAGACTTGATCAGGTCCGTGACTTTCATGCCGTCGCTGTAGGCAAACTTGCCGGGACGGGAAACGTGGCCGTCCAGGTAAACGGTTTTGTCGGCGTAGGGCAGGATCGGAGTGATCTTGATCTTGTCTCCGTCCTGGACTGCGAAATCTTCCAGCGCCTTGTTAACACTGGCATCGCTATTCGTCTCCGGAATGTCGAGGCGCAGCATGGTCCGGCCTTCGTGGCTTTCCACGCGTTCCACATCCACATGGCGCAACGTACCGGAAGGCAGAACGCCCCCTGCGAGTTCCAAGACTTCTGCCAAACCCTTTTCGCCGTTCAACTCGTAGATCGCGGGCCGTCGGACCATGCCCTCGATTGTGACTTGCCCCTTCAAAGGCGGAACCTGAATTGTGTCTCCGGCTTGCAACCTTTGAACGTCCCCACGAATACCGTGCAGCAATAGGTCGTAAACGTCGACCTCTTGAACGAGCTGCTTGCCGCGATAGTGGCGGAGAATTCGCAACGAACCGCCAGAAGTCGGACCGCCTGCGATGTAGAGAGCATTCAGTGGCGTTGAGAGCGAGCTCACGTCGTAGGCTCCAGGACGCTCGACGTCGCCGGTCACATAAACCCGAACCGTGCGAATGCGGGAAAGCGAGACATCCGCTTCAACTCCGCGGAACTGGCCGCGCAGAACGGTCTGCACAAGATGTTGCACGTCGCCCAGACTGCGGCCGGAAACCTCGACGGCTCCGACTTCGGGCAAAGCGATGCGGCCTTCGCGATCTACCACCCTCTGCAGCCGTTGCGAGATTCCTCCCGTGAGGCTGACCGTCAGCCCGTCACCAGGGCCAACCACGTAGTCTGGTCCAGCCGGTAAATCCATTGGAAGCTCGTCGAGGTTGCCGGTGCCGTTGAGGAAAACATCCTCTCCGAAGCGCTCAAGCCTTGGCGAACGCCTTGAGTACTGGGCATACAAATCGTAAAGCGAAGGTACGTCAGCGTACGGGTTGGGCCGATGACGAAGCATTGGCTGCTGCGGCGGCTTCGGAAATGAATACTGTTGCAGGGGAAAACGGTTTTGATCTTCGAGGCGCGCCTGTTGCGGAAATCCGGAACTCCCGTTCTGGCCTCCGAGCAGAGATCCGATCGACGAGCCTAAAGTAGAACCCGCTGAGGAACCTAGCCCGGGGGGTAGAGCCAAACCCGAAGTGCCAGAACCGGTCGCTCCCATCCCTCGTGACGGCATCGAGAGACCGCCTGTCTGGCTAGCGCTCAATAGACTTGGGAGCTCGTCTGGCTGAATGCTCGCCATCTCGCTTTCGTCGCTGTCCATGCCAAAGTAGCCTTGGGGCGGTTGGGCTTGCGTTAACTCAAGCTGCCGACGGTAGTCCGTGGACGGACCCTGCTCCGGAGTTTGGGACGGCGGATTTTGTTGTTGAGGGTAAGGTTGCTGGGGATACTGTTGCTGCGGATATCGTTGCTGAGACGGATACTGCGAAGCTGGATACTGCAGTTGGGAAGGAGATTGCGGGTACTGCGTTTGTCCGAAAGAGTAAGGCACGCCATAGGGAAGATACTGAGTCAGGTAGCAATCCAAGTCATTCTCGTGCTTGAGCCAATATTCCTCTTCCTGGCTTGGGGGGCGCTTTGTGTTCGCACTGGCGCTTGATGATGAGCGATCCGGCTGTTTGGGGGCGATCCCCTCTGTGCTCGCCGGCATCAACTGTCGGCACGGAAAGTCGCGCGCGAGTTCTTCTCGGGTGGGCTTCGCCTTGATATAGGAGCGATCTACAATCTCACGTGTCGCGATCACGCGGATGTTGTCATCCTGGCGAATCAGGGTAAATAGCGCGTCGTCCGTGAGTTCATTCGGATCGAGTATTCTTCCCTGGTCGAAGGCTTTTCTGACCAATGCCTTTTTGACTTGAAGCAGCAATCCCGGTTCCTGGCGAAGAATGGTGAGGATTCTGTCAGCAGAAAGCGAAACCATTTGTTCCGCTTCGTGTTCCGCGCGGGAGTTGGCTTGATCGATGGCAGTGCTGTGGCTGTAGGAAGCTGGTTGTTGACTCCATGCGGCGGCAGAAAATGCCAATCCCACGCAAAGCGAAACGATCTTTGAGCGGTGACGAAATGTGCGGAAGAGTCTACTCATGGGACCTCTACGCGGCTGCGCTCAGCCGGAATCTCTTGATTGTCAGAAGCAACATTCGGGCGAAAGCTCAGTTGGACTCGACGACGATTTCGAACCATCTTCAACAAGGCTCGACGTCCGCCTGATCCACTTCGACCGCGACCGAACGCATGATCAAATCGATCGACAGTACGATACGAAACTTGTCTTTCCTGCGTACCAGAATGCCTTGCGTACCAGCCATCGGCCCGTATTTCACCCGCACCCGATTTCCAACTTTCAAATATGGATGCGGTTCGGCCCGAACCCCCTTGGCCAATCCATTGCTCAGAGCCTCGATATCGCTGTCCGGCAGCGGCGCGGGGTAGCCATTAAAACTCACGAACCGGACCACACTGGGCACCTGCAGCACCCGCAACCGGTCTTTCAAATCCAGGTGGACAAAGACATAGCCCGGGAAAAGCACCAGGTCAAGCTCCTTGCGCCGATCCTTCCATCGGCGGACGCTGCGATACACGGGCAAGAAGCAATCGACACGCCGCTCTTCCAATTGACGCGCAACCTGCTTTTCATGACGGGAACGCACATGGGCTGCATACCAATGAGATTGCTGCAGTGCAGTTGATTGAGGGTCCAGCTGCAAAGACTCGGTCGCAGCTACGGGATCTGGACTCTCCGTCAATTCGCCACTCTCGTAATCGAGGCGCTAGCTACAGCTTCGCCCTCTCACTTACAGGGCTTCTGTGAGCTAACCCATATTCAATTCAGCCGGTTTAGAGGTTCTGCACGCCGTGCGAAACAGTTCTGTCGCAGCGAGCCCGCACGATTCCCGACAACCAACCCTGCATCTAAACCCCTGTTAACGCACGAAGTCGCGGAGAGGCGAGTTCGAGCGGCCTACAATTCCGCGACCGAGAGGGTCGAGGCCACCACCTCGGTTTCGTGGCCGCCACTTTCCCTTGAAATACCGTTGTATTCGTTATCTGCATTCGCGCGTCTAGATCCCGACTAACTCCCGCTTGTTCCGCAGAACGCTCAAGATTCCTTGCTCGGATGATTCGACATGCGTCGAACGGATATCGACGAAGGCCCAATAGAAAATGCCTCGATTCCGCTCCGCAGCCAGTGCAAGGATCTTCATTTCCGGATAGCGTCCCAGCAAAAATCCGCTCAGGCCGGGCCGGACTTCGGGATCCTCCAGCGCAATGATCAAGTAATCGGGACGCGTGCGTTCCACCAGTTCGGTGATTTCCGCTTCGTCCTGGGTTTCGCCAACAACTTCGATATCGGGTTGATCCCCAATCGTGGCCAGGACCAAATCCTTCATCAAGCGCGGCCGGTTCGCAACCAACACTCTGATTTTTTGCACGATCCTCTCCGTGCCGGGCAGTATCTCCTGTTCTCCCCAAAAACGTAAGGCTCAAATCATACCCAGAGATTCAACGCAGGCAGTACCAGGAAGGTTCCGTGAAGCGCTGGCGATGCAGCCACCTTCCCTAACGTATCAGTACCTAAAAAGTACTGGTCCTTGCGCGGTCGGCATTGGGTCACGCGACCGCCCCCGGCTGGCGACAGAGCTCTACTGCGCCCAACCGGTCGGTTGCTCCCAGCTTGCGCAGCATACGATGAACATGGTTCTTCACCGTCTGTTCCGAAAGGTTCAACTGGGAGGCTATTTCCTTATTGGTTAATCCGTGGCTAATCAGTTGAACCAGTTGCTGTTCCCGGCGAGTCAGCCCGAGATTATGTCTGATCACAAAGCTAGCAGGATGAGTGTTCTGATTGGCCACGCGCTCAAACAGCGCCAGACAAAGACTGGGAGGACAAACCGCCTCCCCGCTTGCCACCGCACGGACTGCAGCCGCCACTTCCATCGCGGACGCTTCCTTGAGTACATAGCCCGCAATTCCGTCGCGCACGGCGCGCAGAAAGATTTCCCGGTCGGCATCCATTCCGACCATAACCACCTTCATGCCTGGGATCGCGGCGCGCACTTCCGAGACTAACCGCAAGTCCGATAGCGCCACCGCGGCCGAATCGGACAACAAGACATCAGGAGCGGCGCTCCTGATTTGCGAAACTACGTCAGGCGAGAATGCTGCCGCTCCAACGACCTGGATGTCGCACTTTTTACTTAGAATGCGCGCCAGGGCTTCGCGCAAAAGTCGGTTTTCCGCCAATATGAAAACCTGTACATTCTCAACTGAATTAGACATAACTCTTCTCTACACCTTGGCATGCGCCCCCCCGCGATGTTTTCGGTGCTCTCTGTTGAATTAACCCTGCTTTGTTTCACCCAAGGATATATGGTTTCGCCGCAAAATGCGAGAACGATAGCAGTTAATATTTGCATCCTCCGCTATCGAGGTGGGAACCCCCGCAATTATCGCTAACGAAAATACGGTAAAGAGAATATGGCTCATGGAACCAAAAATCTTACCAATTTCAGGCTCGATGTTCCACTATCGAGGATTTTTTGCCTTGGTCGAAAGCCGACGGGAACCGGATCACGAATCGCCTGCCGGTCCCTCCAACATCGAAGGCCCCGCCTTGACCGGTATACTCAAATACAATCCGCAACGAATCGCTCCCCAACGTGTTGGTTGATCTTGTAGACTTCAACCGGATGGCGTCCGATGAAAACGGCGCAGTTCACTACCGCCCCGCGGTTGCAGCCCTGTGGAAGCTGACATGGCAATGCTGACGTCCGCCCTCGTGGCCCCGCTTGTTTTATTGTTGATAGGCTCGTGGGTTTATTGTGTGCTCACCACCATCGCGGCGCGCCGTTACCTCGCTGTTTCTCCGCCTGTGCCGGCGACATTCCCGCCCATCAGTGTCCTTAAGCCGCTTTGTGGCCAAGACGATCGCCTGGAGGAGAATCTGCGCAGCTTCTTCACTCAGGATTATCCGGACTACGAACTTCTGTTCGCTGTCCACCGTTTGGACGATCCTGCGGTCGCGGTGGTGAACAAGGTATCCCGTGAGTTTTCAAAGGGTCCGAGCGTTCGTCTGGTTGAGACCGGCGAACCCACCGCGCCCAATGCAAAAGCGCATAGCCTCGGGCATCTGCTAACGCGCGCGCAACACAGCATCCTGGTTATGAGCGATAGCGATGTGTATGTTCCGCGTGACCTGCTGCGGCGCGTCGCAGCCGAATTCCAGACCACAGAATCGTCGGAAGTGCCCGTGGGTGTGATCACCTGTCCTTATCGCGCGGTACCGGGAAGGGATTTCTGGTCGCGGCTCGAAGCCATCGGGATGAACACGGAATTTCTGGCTGGCGTGCTGGTAGCATGGCTGGTCGGTGAGATGGATTTCGCCCTCGGCCCAACCCTCGCCGCACGCCGGGAAGTCGTTGAAGCCATGGGAGGCTTCGACGAACTCGGCCACTACCTCGCCGAAGATTTTGTCATCGGCAATCGCGCCCCCGGCCTGGGATACCGCGTGGTCCTCTCTTCCTGCGTGATCGAACACCGCATCGGCAGCCAAACCTTCAAGGGAAATCTGCGGCATCGCCTGCGTTGGGCACGAAGCACCAGGCGCTCCCGCCCCGCAGGGTACTGGGGAGAAATCTTCACCAATTCCCTTCCCCTCGCTCTGCTGCTCTGGCTGATGTCGCCCAGGCTTTGGCCCTTCGTCGTCGTCACTGTCCTCTTTCGCGCACTGGCCGCATGGAGCACGGCCAAGTGGGTGCTGCACGACTCGCTCACCATCCGAAGATGGTGGCTCATTCCCTTTCAGGATTTAATTAGCGCGTTAGTCTGGGTCGCGGGATTCTTCGGCAACACCATCGATTGGCGTGGCCGACGATACAAACTCTTGCGCGACGGCCGCTTTCAATTCGTCGGCAGCGCTGCTGGGACAACCGCAGCCAAGGCCATACTTCAATCCTCCGGCAGGACGCTTCGCTCGGACGGCCTCAACCCTCGCTCGACTGACGATGAAGTGCGCAGCCGGTAGGAACTCCGGGGGTATCGAGAATATGCCAGATGGGTGTATCATCAGTGCCGCGTTTTGAATCGAATCCCCCGGATTCGGCCTCGGTGCACGCAAGTCTCAGTGACCAAGTCTCAGTGATAAAGATAAGGAGGAGCCATGACTCGGCCAGAATTGCAGCCCCACAGCCGACCTCGGACGCCCGTACTGCTCAACACTAGGCTCGATCGTGGTCTGCTGGCGTATACCAGCGCTGCGATTGCGGCCGGAGTGGGAATCCTAACTCTGGGCCAGCCTGCTGCCGCCAAAATTATCTACAAACCAGATCACCGGGCCATCGATGCAAACAGCACTGTCCCATTCGATGTCAATGGCGATGGAACCGTTGATTTCAGTTTCAAGGATATTGCGACCGTCACCTCGTTCGGTGGTGGTGGCGGGGCTCTGTGGATTACTCCCGCCGCTCACGCCAATGAAATCTGGGGACACACTCGCTCAGGAGTGGGGTTTGCTTCCGCCCTTTTCGCAGGAGTGCTCGTCGGCCCCAGCCCGCATTTCTCCGCGGGAACGAGGAACATGGCTGTAAGCGGGTCTACCCGCGGGCTCCGCCCTCCGCTCACCAGCGGCCCGTGGGTCAACGTCACCAATCGCTATCTGGGCTTGAAGTTTATGATCAAGGGAAAGGTCCACTACGGCTGGGCACGGTTGAACGTGACAGCCAGCAACATGGTCGTCACCGGCACCTTGACCGGCTACGCTTACGAAACAATTCCTGGCAAGGCTCTCCGTACCGGTCAAAAGAAAAGCGCCGACCAGGCCAACAATGCTCGCGCAAAGCAAGCCACTCTCGGACGCCTCGCTCAAGGAGCCGTGGGGCTTGAACACTAGCGGCAACGCACCGCGAATACAGTCGCCGCGACATCTTGTGGGTGGAGGTAACCATCTATGCGTCATTTTAGATTTGCGCTGGTTCTGACTCTTGGCGCCACTCTGCCAGGTGTGGTTTTGGCACGCAGCCAAGCCGGTACCGAGAAAGTGATTTACAGCTTCCTGGGTGGACACGACGGGAGTGTGCCGTACAATTCTCTCGTCTCGGATGCAGCAGGCAATCTCTACGGCACGACCGCCGAAGGGGGCAATTCGAAATGCTTCTCGAGCGGCTGCGGCACTGTTTTTGAACTCATGCCCCAAAAGAACGGCGGATGGAAAAAGAAGATCCTCTACACCTTCAAAGGTGCGGCGGACGGTGGCGCACCACAATCCGCTCTGACCTTCGACGCCGAAGGCAATCTTTACGGCCTCGCGGAGGAGGGCGGCGTAGTGAACAGTGGGTGTCCCTATGGCTGCGGTGTGGTCTATGAGTTGTCCCCCAATGCCAACGGCACTTGGACCCAAACTGTCCTCTATCGCTTTCAGGACGATACTGACGGATCGGGACCGGCGGGCAACCTGATCTTCGCTGCCGCGGGTAATCTCTATGGCGCAACCGTCCACGGTGGGGGGCACAATATCGGCTGCAGTGGCGACTCGTGTGGCACCGTTTTCGAGTTGTCGCCCAAGGCTGGCGGCGGCTGGACTGAAACCGTACTCTACCGCTTCCAGAGCGGCTCGGACGGAAGCACGCCATCCGGCGGGGTTTCTCTGGTATCCGGAAATCTCTATGGGACAACTTTATACGGGGGCGCCAGCGACAGTGGCACCGTATTCGAACTGAAGCACGCGGGAAATCAGTGGACGGAGTCCTTGCTTTACAGCTTCATGGGAGGCGGAAACGCAGGGAACCCTTACGGCGGACTCGTCTTTGACGCCAAGGCTAACATCTACGGCACTCTCATAGGAGGAGGAAACGGAGGCGGAGCCGTATTCGAACTGAAGCGGGTGGGCAGCGGATGGAAGGAAAACATTCTCTATTTCTTTTGCACGCTCAACAACTGCGCTGATGGCGACGAACCCTGGGGCACTCTGCTTGCGGACAAGAACGGCAATTTCTATGGCACAACAGCGCTCGGAGGCTCCGCTACATGTCCCTTCGGAATGGCCCAGTGCGGCACGGTGTTCGAGATGAAGCACAACCGGGATGGTTGGAAGGAGATTGTGCTTCATCAATTCGGCAACAGCGGCGACGGTTTCTCGCCCCACTCCGCCGTGGTTTTCGATACCAAGGGAAACTTGGTCGGCACCACAATCTACGGCGGGGCGTCCAACCAGGGTACAGTGTTTGAGGTTCAACCCTAGCGAATTGTGAAGAGGCTATCAGGAATTTCTACCGCGAACGCCGAAACCACGGGGATTTTTGGATCAGATGCAACTCATCCTTGTTGATTGTTGGTTTTGTAGTTTGCCCTGCGTGTGCCCCACCCTTTATAACGCGCGCTGAATCAGCTCGCAAACACTTGGACAGGAGAGCAAGGTTAGATATCACCCGCTCGGTTTGATAACCTTGTTGATCTGGACCCATCGATGGATCATGCAACCGCCGCGAGAAGCGATCCGTATGCCAAACCCACTCTTCAAATTGCTCGACCAGGTTGGATCGTCACCGCGACCGCTTGCCTCGTCTTCCTCATAAGCATCGCCAGCCCTCCGCGCCTTATGGACGACGTGGACGCGGTGCAAGCCCAAGCCGCGCGCCACATGCTCGAATCCGGAGACTGGGTTACCGCACGCCTCGACGGCGTCGCATATCTCGAAAAGGCTCCGCTCAACTACTGGATGATGGCGGTCTCGTTCCGCATCTTCGGTGTCCACGACTGGGCGGCGCGGATTCCGCTCGCCCTCGGGGTGGTGCTCCTGTGCTGGGTTACTTACCGCTTCGGACGGTGGGCTTTCGATGACGCCGCCGGGTTTTACGCCGGGCTCGCTCTCAGCACTTCGGTCGGCCTCTTCCTCTTCACCCGGATCGTTATTCCCGACGCCATCCTCACCTTAGCCATCACCGGAGCCATCTGGGCGATCCTGCGTCTGCTTGAACCTGATGAGGAATCTCAACTGCAATGGTCCTTGATGCTGGGCGGTTGCTTGGGAATTGGGCTGCTGCTGAAAGGATTGATAGCCGCAGTGTTCCCCGTGATGGCGGCTCTGGCGTATATGGCTTTGACCCGCCGCCTGTTCTCGGGGACGGCGTGGCGTCGTCTCCATCTCGAGTTCGCGATTCCAGTTGCATTAGTCGTCGCGGTGCCGTGGTATGTGCTGGCGACGCTGCGGAACCCGCCCTACTTTGCGTTCTCCCTGCATAGCGGGCCGGGCGAGTACCGCGGATTCTTCTGGTTCTACTTTTTCAACGAACACCTTCTGCGTTTTCTGGGTTTGAGATACCCGCGCGACTACGACACCGTCCCCAGACTCTGGTTCTGGGTTCTGAACCTGCTCTGGATTTTTCCGTGGTCGTTCTATCTGCTTTCCGCGCCCACGCTCGCCTACAAGCCGACTTCGCGCGCAGGCAGAACCAGATTGATGGCAGCCTGCTGGATCGGCGTGGTGATGTTGTTCTTCACCTTCTCGACCACGCAAGAATATTATTCAATGCCAATTTATCCCGCGTTCGCGTTGTTGGTGGGATCTGCCCTCAGCAACGGCGGTCGCTGGGTACGCGCGGGCACGCATGCTCTTCTGGCTGTATGCGCGATTCTTTTTGCCGTGCTTTCAGTCCTGCTGGTGTCGGTCTGGCACGTTCCCGCACCCGGCGACATATCACAGGCGCTGACGCAACATCCTGAACTGTACACTCATGCTCTTGGCCACATTTGGGACCTGACCCTCACCGCCTTCGCCTATCTGAAGTTGCCGCTGGCGCTTGCAGCGCTTGCATTCGGAGGCTGCGCTATTGCGCTGGTGTTCTCACGGAACAACATCCGCAAAACCGTTCTGGTTATCGCTGCCATCATGATTGTCTTTTTCCAGGCGGCACGGATCGCGCTTGTCCGCTTCGATTCGTATCTCGGCTCTTACCCTTTGGCGGTAAGCCTACAAAAGAGCCCGCCTGGGGAGTTGATCGAAGCCGATTCTTATTATGCTTTCTCCTCCGTTTTCTTCTATACGAATCGGACGGCGCTGCTGCTGAACGGTCGCAATAACAATCTGGAATACGGCTCTTACGCGCCCGGCGCTCCCGACGTATTCATCGATGACAATAAATTCAAATTGCTGTGGTCGGGAGAGTCTCGCTGGTACCTTCTGGCCTACGGCTCGGAAATGCCGCACCTGGAGCAACTCGCCGGCCGAACCAACTTGCACGTTGTGGCCGAGAATGCCGGAAACTATTTGCTCACCAACCGTGCTCTTCCCTGAGTGCTCGCGGCGAGAATTCGAGAGCGACGAGGTAAACAGTGACGACATTGCCGAAGCCAACCCCAGTGAACTGATATATTATTTTCAATCACTTCCTTGCCCGCCCGGGTGGCGAAACTGGCAGACGCACGGGACTTAAAATCCCGGGTCTCGAAAGAGACGTACCGGTTCAATTCCGGTCCCGGGCACCACTTAAGCTCTGCCCAATCAATCACTTCAGTTCGGCTTCGCAGCGCGCTTCGGCTGCTCTGCGGGCGCGTTTGTGACCATCTCGCTTCTAGCATGTTCGAGCTTGAGCATAGCATTCGAGATGCCGCGCTGGTCCATAGAGCGATGGCGATCTCAGGGCACAAGACGCGCTCAGTCTTTGATCGTTACTCGTTCGTGAAAAACTCCGTTGTTCGATCCGTAATGAATAGCGTGCGCGAAAAGTGTTTTTCCTTTTCGTCGCTTCTCTATCCCTTCTCTTTCAGAGAGTTCCTCGCCCTGTGGCCTGCTCATTCCTTCCTTTGGAATGCCGTCGCGTCGTCGCTTAATTCATAATCGCAGGCAGGTGATTCAATGAATTTCGTAACCTAGCAGGCTGCTCCGAGCTGTGAATCGTAGAGCTCGATTCGCGAGTGTCCTCGGCGCCATGAACGCTCCCAAACTGAATGATCTAAGTACCCACGTTCCCAATCGCGAGACCTGGGGCACCCGTGTCTGCGTCAATATATGAAGTTCCCCTCAACTCCGTTGACTTCCGAGGCGATCACCCCTAACATGGCTTGCCAGTCAATTCGTTTGCGCGCCGCTCATGATCGGTCAAACCGTATCCCATTACCGGATTCTGGAGAAGCTCGGCGGTGGCGGGATGGGCGTGGTTTATAAGGCCGAAGATACCCGGCTGCACCGTTTCGTCGCGCTCAAGTTCTTGCCCGAGGATGTAGCCCGAGACCCGCAAGCTCTTATCCGCTTTCAGCGCGAGGCTCAATCTGCTTCGGCGCTCAATCATCCGAACATCTGCGTTATTTACGACGTAGGCGAGGAGAATGGGCAGGCGTTCATCGCCATGGAACTGCTCGAAGGCGAAACCCTGAAGCACCGCATTGAAGGCAGGCCGCTCAAGGTCGAGCAGGTAATGGAGTATGGAATTCAGATCGCCGACGCTTTGGACGCGGCGCATGCCAAAGGAATTATCCATCGCGACATCAAACCCGCCAACCTGTTCCTGACTCCGCGGGGCCAAGTGAAGGTGCTGGACTTCGGTCTGGCCAAGCTCTGGGATAAAAGCAAGGCTGGCGTGGAACATGATGCGGCGACGGCGGTTTCGCAGGCGCAGCTTACCAGCATCGGGTCCGCCGTCGGCACAGCCGCTTATATGTCGCCGGAGCAAGCGCGCGGAGAAGAGTTGGACGCGCGCACCGACCTTTTTTCGCTGGGCGTTGTGCTCTACGAGATGAGCACGGGCCGGAGAGCGTTCGACGGCAATACTTCAGCGGTGATTTTTCACGCCATTTTGGAAGGCATGCCGACCGCGCCCCGTACTTTGAATCCGGCGCTTCCTCCCAAGCTGGATGAGATTATCAACAAGTCGCTCGACAAGGACCTTGAGACTCGTTATCAA
>Ga0210390_10000167_pt1 | contig 70552 bp, 58 predicted proteins | sample IncBWH11OmetaG_FD_161050 | JGI IMG/M metagenome (GOLD analysis project Ga0210390, IMG submission 161050) | Forest soil microbial communities from Barre Woods Harvard Forest LTER site, Petersham, Massachusetts, United States - Inc-BW-H-11-O ...
TCGCGGGATACCACTTCAGCAACGCGATCTTTAACGGATTCCCTGCCGCCCAGTTCTTACTCGGTGCCTGTGCTTCGCTGCCATTAGCCTGCTCGCCCGCGCTGGCCTCTTGCGCGCTGCTGGGCATTAAACTCGCCATCGCAACCACGACGATGATCAGCGACACAGGAATTGCTACACGTACGTTCATGACTCTGCACCTCCCCTGGGTTCGGTCCGGAAATGCGAAGAAAAACCTAAACTCGAATCGGAGACGGGCTTTCAAAATCCGGCCCAGAACAAAACTGCGGGGTCCCTGCCAGCGCCTCAAGTCAGGCCGTCTGGACACTCAAAATTGGCTGTCACTGTATCACGGGTTGGCCCCGTGTCCAAGCGCCAAAACGCCGTCGTGAAGAATCCAGAAAACGGCCATTCATACTTCCCCATCTCCAGTCCGGCCCCCGTTTTCTCCTCGACTTCATCCCTGCCATGTAGATGATTGATTTGTAACGGAATTATCTATTAGATAACATCGATCTTTGACAATCCGATTCGGCAGCTGCGCATCCATGCCCCGCCCGGAATCGGGCCAAAGGGTCCGACCCGCTCCTCACTCCTATGCCTGGTTCGGGGGAGAGCTTGTTCCAAAACGGAACGGCATACCTTGACGCCCCAGCCCTAACTCCCATGTTCTCTGACGGCAAACTCGGGACGACAAATGCGGGGACAGACGGGTGCAGTTCACCCGTCTGTCCCCGGTTTCTTCCGCGGCGACATCCGCCTCCAGGTCGTTTAAAAGAATCCCAACGCCTTTGGGCTGTAACTTACCAGCAGGTTCTTGGTCTGTTGGTAGTGGTCGAGGATCATCTTGTGGGTCTCGCGGCCGAAACCGGACTGCTTGTATCCGCCGAATGCGGCGTGCGCCGGATACAGGTGATAGCAGTTCGTCCAGACGCGGCCGGCCTTGATTTCACGGCCTACGCGATAGGTGTTGTTCGCATTGCGTGACCACACGCCTGCGCCCAAGCCGTAGACTGTGTCGTTGCCAATCGCGATGGCATCTTCGAGGTCCTTAAACTTGGTCACGGAAAGTACGGGGCCAAAAATTTCTTCCTGAAAGATGCGCATCTTGTTGTGGCCCACAAACACGGTTGGTTTGAGGTAGTATCCGTTTTCCAGATCGTCGCCGAGATGGGCTTGTTCGCCGCCGATGGCGCAGCGCGCCCCCTCGCCCTTGCCGATTTTGATGTATTCCAAAATTTTCTCGAGTTGGTCACGCGATGCCTGCGCGCCCATCATCGTGGAAGGGTCGAGGGGATTCCCTACCTTGATCTTGCCTACGCGGGCAACTGCACGCTCCAGAAACTGGTCGAAGATTGATTCCTGAACCAGAGCGCGAGATGGGCAAGTGCACACTTCGCCTTTGTTGAAGGCGAACAGGGCGAAACCTTCGAGCACTTTGTCGAAGTAATCGTCGTCGGAGTCCATCACATCGGCGAAGAAGATGTTGGGAGACTTGCCGCCCAACTCCAGGGTCTGCGGAATGATGGGTTCAGATGCGTACTGCATGATCTGACGGCCGGTGGTAGTTTCGCCGGTGAATCCGATTTTCGCAATGCGGGGATTGCCAGCCAGGGCTTTTCCGATTTCGCCGCCAGGGCCCGTGACTACGTTCACGACGCCAGGAGGTAGCAAATCGCCAATCAGTCCCATGAGCACAAGCAGACTGAGAGGAGTGTTGGACGCGGGTTTGATCACAACGCAATTTCCAGCCACGACGGCGGGCGCCAGTTTCCAGGCGGCCATCAACAGCGGAAAATTCCAGGGGATGATCTGACCGACGACGCCCAGCGGCTCTTTGAAATGATAAGCGACGGTGTCGTTATCGATTTCGCCGAGCGTGCCTTCTTCGGAGCGGATGCAGCCCGCGAAATAACGAAAGTGATCGATGGACAGCGGAACATCGGCGGCGCGAGTCTCGCGAATCGGTTTGCCGTTGTCCAGGGTCTCTGCGAGAGCCAGAAGCTCGAGATTCTCTTCCATCTTGTCGGCGATCTTCAGCAAGATGGAGGAGCGCAGCGCGGGTGCAGTGCGGCCCCAGAGATCCTTGACCGCGTGGGCGGCATCGAGAGCCTTCTCCACGTCTTCGGCCGAGGAACGGGCGATCTCGCAGATCGGCTCGCCGTTGATCGGGCTGTAATCGGTAAAATACTTTCCCTTGATCGGGGCGACCCATCGGCCGCCGATGAAGTTTTCATATTTGGATTTCACGCCGCCCTTGCGAAGCGTTTCGACCGCTTCCTGGACGGATGTTTGTTTTACCAGATCTGCAACTGCCATGACGATATCTCCTTTTCTGCAATGAGGTGAAAGATGACGATTCCGCGTACGCTGCGACGATATCGCTCGTGGGATTGAGAGTCGGTGAGCGCTGTCACAGCCCTCGGTGACATTGGCCCGGCCTCGCAAAAAACAGAAGCGGAGCACGCTGCTCGCATTGCGACGAGCACCGTAGTCCGCCTCTTGCTTACCCGCAGCGGAGAATCAGATAACCGAGACTCACGCGACGGCGTGAGTTTTAGCTAAACTGGGGCCGGCCGATTTCTTCGCACCGGATTTCCCAGCGATATCGAGAACGATTCGGCCATTGACCTTCCCCTTCTTGAGCCGGTCGAAGATATCGTTGATCGATCCCAGTGCCTGTTCCTCGATCGTCGCCTTCACCTTGCCGTCAGCGGCGAACTGTAGCGCCTCTTCGAGGTCCTTGCGGGTGCCCACAATCGAACCCCGCACGGTCTGGCCATTCAGCACCAGATCGAAAATGGAAACCGGGAATTCGCCCGGAGGCAGGCCGTTCAGAACACAGGTCCCGCCACGGCGCAGCGTGCCCAGCGCCTGTTTGAACGCCGGAAGCGAAACGGCTGTCACCAGTGCGCCATGTGCGCCTCCGATTTTCTTCTGGATCACCGCGACCACATCTTCTTCCTTTGCGTCGACGGTCACTTCAGCCCCCAGCTTGCGGGCCAACGCCAGTTTCTCTGGTCCGATGTCAATGGCGGCAACGTGCAGGCCCATAGCCTTCGCATATTGAACCGCAACGTGGCCGAGTCCGCCCACGCCCGAAATCACGACCCACTCGCCGGGACGGGCTTGCGTTTGCTTCAAACCCTTGTATGTCGTGACGCCGGCGCAGAGGATCGGCGCGGCTTCAGTAAAGGACAGTGCGTTTGGAATGCGACCCAAGTAATCCGCTTGGCCCAACGCGTACTCAGCAAAGCTGCCGTTCACCGTGTAACCTGACATATTCTGCTCCGGGCAAAGTGTTTCCCATCCCGTAAGGCAGAATTCACAGTGCCCGCAAGCGCTGTGCAGCCATGCGATTCCAACTCGGTCGCCTTCTTTCAAATGGGTCACGCCCGGCCCTAACTTCGCCACAAAGCCCGCGCCTTCGTGCCCGGGGATAAACGGTAAAGTGGGTTTGATCGGCCAATCGCCATCCGCCGCGTGCACGTCTGTGTGACACACGCCGCTCGCGACGATCTCGACCAGAGCCTGTCCCGGCCCTGGATCTGGAATTGGAACTTCACGAATCTTCAATGGCTCGCCGAATTTCTCGACGAACGCCGCTTTCATTGTTTTCGCCATAGTATGTCTCCTGAAAGTCCTTAGTTTGAGTTCTTCGATCGCCTGTCCAGCGGAACGGCAACAATTCTCCGCTCGAAATGCAGACGCCATGATCGCCAATTTCCTTGTGCCCGTATGTGAGCTAGCGCACAGGCTTATGTGCGCCGACGCACGCAAGCGCCTAGCCCTTGGCGTGGCAAGGCAAGAGCCGATCCCAAGGCGCAGTCCAAGCCCCGGGAGGTCGGCAGGAGCGGACGCTGCGGTTGTCTCCGCGGCCGGCGAAGCGAAACCGCGAAATTCTTTCCGTGAGGGCCTGGCACTTCTTTTCAGTATCTGGTGCCGGCAAGCGCCGATTCGGGCGTTTCCAGGTGGAACAGGCGCTGCAGCGCAGAGGCCATCTGCTCCTGCTCCACCTTTTCTGGAAGTTCCTTGAGTTCACGGGCCAGGGACCCGGCGATTTTTTGCGTCATCCGGGACATGATTGCACTCAACATTTCATCCTGGTCCTTCGAGAACGGTCCGTTCTCTTGTCGAAAGGAATCCAGTTCTTGCCGGCAAATTTCATCTAACCGCAGGCGCAGAGCCACGATGGTCGGCACTACCCGCTCCGCCATCAGCTTGCGGCGGAAACCTTGCGCTTCGGCCTGCAAAATCTTTTGTGCTTCGGCGGCCGCAGCCTCGCGTTCGCCCGCGTTGTGATCGACCACGTTTTCCAGGTCGTCAAGATCGTAAAGGAAAATGCCTTTGACGTCGCGCACCGCGGAGTCGATGTCGCGAGGCATTGCGATGTCGACGATCACGAGAGGCTGGTCTTTATCGCTATCCCTGCCCCTGCGTCTGCGAACCATGACTTCGGCTTCCTCGCGACTGAGAATCGTGTGGGGGCAGGAAGTCGAACTGATGATGATGTCGGCGTCAGCCATGTGCTGCCAGCGCTCTTCAAACGGGATCGCAACTCCACCGAGCTTCGCGGCCAGCTCAGCCGCGTGCTCGAGCTTTCGGTTGATGACGCTTACCGAACTGGCACCGTGGTTGAGCAACCCTCGGGCTGAAAGTTCGCTCATCTTGCCCGCGCCTAGCAGCAGCACCTTCTTGTTCTCCAAAGTGCCAAGAGTCTGCCTTGCGAGTTCCACGGCGGCGTAAGGAATCGAAACTGCAGCATTCCCAATCGCGGTCTCGGTGCGCACGCGCTTCGAGACGGTGAGCGCCTTCTGCAAAACAGCATCGAGGAATCGGCCCGTAGCTCCAACCTTCTGCGCCTGTTGCCATGCATCTTTCACCTGGGCGACGACTTGGGGTTCGCCCACCACCATGGAATCGAGGCTGGATGCAACCCGGAAGATGTGCAAGAGGGCCGCTTCATCCAGCAAGCGATAGAAATGCTTCCACTCGCAGAGTTTGAGTCCATATTCGGCGCCGAGCAGCCGCATCACCGAATTGGCGGCCAGCGTAACGTCGTTCGCCCACAGCCAAAACTCGGTGCGGTTACAGGTAGCCATCACGACTACTTCGTCGATGCCTTCTGCTCTCGACAACTGCACCAGGGCCTCGTAGCGCCGGTTTTCGCTGATCCAGAAGTGTTCCCGCACCGCCACTGGAGCGGTGCGATAGTTCAGACCGACGGCCATCAAAGTGGGTTCCAAGACTTCATCTCCTGCAGACCACTCCAACGGAATGCATCCGCTGGGCCAAACATGGCTTGTGCAGGCTGGTAGTAATGTGTCATCTTTTTCAGCGAGTTACGATGGCCTAGGTCAGTAGAGAAATCGGATTCAGGGAGCTAGATTGCGGGATATCGCGCTGGGGCGTGTCTTTTGGCCCCTGATGTGTTTCGCCACAGAGACACAAAACAAATGAGATATCAGCTCATGGGATTCGGTTTGCGGCAAGCAAATTCAAAGGACTTTCTCCGTGCCTCTGTGTCTCCGTGGTGAGCTTTTGTTCAACGTACGACTTCCGCTGGCGCGATTTCCTTATCCTTCAGGCTCGTTGTACGCGGCTGATAGACGCAGAACGGCTCCTCATCGAGATAGTTGCCGGTGGCGGCGTAGGCGCGTGCGCGGCAACCCATGCAGATGTTGCGGAACTCACAGCAGCCGCACTTTCCCTTAAGGTTGTTGACATCGCGCAGTTGATTGAATACCACGGAGTTTTCCCAGATATCCGCGAACGGCTGCTTTCTGAGATCTCCTGCCAGGGCCGGTAAATATCCGCAGGGAAAAACCTCACCTTGATGCGAGATGAAACAAACGGCGGTTCCGGCGAGGCATCCCTTGGTCATTGCGTTCATGTCGGAAGGATGAGTGCCCGGATGTCCGACTGCGTGTCCGATGCCATGAGGTTTCAGTTCGATGCCGGTTGAGCCAGGCATCGCCATCTCGGTGGCGCCAATGTGTGTTGCAGTATGCACTTCGGGCGCCGGATGTGCGGCCTGAGCCGCTGCCTCGGAACGGCGCTCCGCGACGCGTCGCTGGCGAACCACGCGGAAGTAGTGCGGCGCGCACGTTGCCTTCATTTCAATGCCGCCTTCGAGAGAGCGATCGTAAAACCAGTTCAGCATCCGCTCGTACTCTTCCGGCGGGACCATCTGTTCGGCAGCGATGTCCACGCCGCAGCCCACCGGCACTAATAGGAAAGTATGCAACGCGTCCGCGCCCAGCGACTTCGCCAGTTCAAACACTTGCGGAAGCTGATGGGCATTGTGGCGCGCGATAGTTGTGTTGATCTGCACCGACATGCCGAGATTTTTCAGATTGCGGAAGCCGGCAATGGCGGCATCGAATGCGCCGGGAATGCCGCGAAACGTGTCGTGGGTGAGGGCATCGGCGCCGTCCAGGCTGATGGCAACACGCTTCACACCGCTATCAACAATCATGCGGGCGACGTGCTTGGTCACCAGCGTGCCATTTGTGGCCAGCGCCACGCGCAGACCCTTATCCGTGCCATAACGCGCCAACTGGAAAATATCCGAACGGAAGAGTGGCTCACCCCCGCTCAGCACCAGGATGGGAGTTGATACTGCGGCGATCTGATCGATAATCTCGCACGCAGATTGAGTGGAGAGATCGCAAGGAGAACTCAGTTCGGTAGCGCTAGCCCGGCAATGGATGCAGCGGAGATTACATCCTTTGGTCAACTCCCAAAAAATCAATCGCGGCTTATTCTGGTTACCTTGATTGGAATGCAGCTCGTTGCCGTTTGCTGAAGCCATGCGCAGCCTCCCTGACTTGAACCTGTAATGTTGTCGCTCACCCTGGGGTAACAATAAGGCAACAGGGATACGCCTAGCGGTGATAGTCATCACCCGGAATTGTGATCCCCGTCACGCGACTTAAGTCCTTTGGTTGCTGATTAATGGAGATGGAGGACGGACGCCCTCGCCCGTCCAGCCGGGCAAGGACGCCGGCTTCCATCAGAAAGCGGCTAGTTGTGGTTTGCGATCTCGCGCAGCGCTGCCGCGTTGCGAATTACCAGGGTCGAGCCTTTTGCCTGCACGATCTGGTGCTTCTTCATATCGGCAAACAGCCGGGTCACCGTCTCGCGCGAGGTTCCGATCATCTGTGCGATTTCCTCGTGCGTGAGTCTGAGCTTCAACCGGGGTTCCGACTTGGAGGACTCCCCGTTCTTAACGCTCCACTCTAGAAGCAGCTTCGCCAGTTTCTCGGCGGCGGAGTGGGACAGTCCCAAAGAGCGCACTTCCTCGCAGGCATTGTGATATTTCTCGCTTAGCTGCTCGGCCACTTTGAAGCAGGCCTCCACGTCATCCTTCAAAAACCGAAGAAAATCATCGCGCTTTACGAAGTTGACCTGGCAGGGATCAATGGTTTCCGCCGTCACTTCGTAAGGTTTGCCGGAGATTGAGGCACTCAATCCCAGAACTTCCCCCGGTTCGGCAAGCTTTACAATCATGGTCCTGCCGTTTGGGGAGTTAATCGAAAGCTTTACGCTTCCTCTGCAAAGTACAAAGATGCCGCGTGGCATCTGCCCTTCGACAAATAGTACAGCTCCCTGCGGATACGCGGTCGCATACTTGATGTTTTCAAAGTTCTGCAGCGCAGTGGCAGGCAGATTGCAGAAAATGCGATCTGCGCGGAACTTGCAGGTAAGACAGCTTTCTACAATCTCCATTCCATATGGTGAGAGCATGAACCAGCCTCCTGTAACACCTTTTGTATGACGCCCTCGGGCCGGGCTCATTCTTGGATCGCGCGTTGCACTGTGCGCAGCCAGTTTGAGCCAGTCTCGTCTGAGGTCAGTGTCCGTCCAGAAGACCCGGTTGGCTGTGCTGCAAGGCACACGCCGTTGTGATCTTCCTCACACCGCGATTCCTTGTGATGCGCATCACATGTCTCTGTGACCTGCCTTGCTGCGTTCCCGCCTGGCATCGTCCATGCTTATGCAATCAAAAGTGGAAACACAAAAATTGGGAACTTATTTATACAGAAGGATGGCCGGTCGATCATGAAGCGCAAGTTCAAGACCATGGATGCAAACGAGGCGGTCGCTTACGTCGCCTATCGGGTTAACGAGGTTATAGCCATCTATCCCATTACGCCTTCTTCGAACATGGGCGAATGGGCGGACGAGTGGGCATCGCAGGGAATCCAGAATATTTGGGGTACGGTGCCCCATGTTATGGAGATGCAGAGCGAAGGCGGAGCCGCCGGAGCGGTGCATGGCGCGCTGCAAACCGGCTCGCTGTCCACCACGTTCACGGCATCGCAGGGCTTGTTGCTGATGATCCCGAACATGAATAAGATCGCCGGGGAGCTGACGCCCACGGCGTTCCATGTTTCGGCGCGCACGTTGGCTACCCACGCGTTGTCGATCTTCGGCGATCATTCGGATGTGATGTCCTGCCGTGCTACCGGCTTCGCCATGCTGTGCTCGAATTCCGTACAGGAAGCCATGGACATGGCTCTGATCGCGCACGCCGCCGCGCTCGAGTCGCGCATTCCTTTTCTACATTTCTTCGACGGATTCCGTACCTCGCACGAAGTGAACAAGATTGAAATGCTCAATGAAGACGACATGCGCGCTCTCATCAACATGGATCGCATCATCGAGCATCGCCAGCGCGCGCTTTCACCCGATCATCCCGTTTTGCGGGGTACGGCGCAGAATCCCGACGTGTTTTTCCAGATCCGCGAACGTGCCAACTCTTATTACGACGCTTGCCCGCAGATCGTTCAGTCAGTGATGGATAAATTCGCCGAGACGGTAGGCCGCTCTTATCACCTAGTTGACTATGTGGGCGCACCGGATGCCGATCGCGTGATCGTGATGATGGGCTCGGGCGCCGAAGTCGCTCACGAAGCCGTCGATCATCTGAACGCTCAAGGCGAAAAGTTGGGAGTGCTGAAGGTGCATTTGTACCGTCCCTTCCCGGTGCGAGCGTTTCTCGCAGCCTTGCCTGCCAGCGTGCGGAAGATCGCCGTCCTCGATCGCACCAAGGAATCGGGAGCGATTGGCGAACCGCTCTATCTCGATGTGGTGACCGCGCTGCACGAAGGAGTGAAAAGCGGATACAGCCCTCGCAAAACTCCGCCGGCGGTTGTAGGCGGACGGTACGGGCTCTCATCCAAGGAATTCACTCCGGCAATGGTCAAGGCAGTCTACGACAATCTGGAAGCCGATCAGCCCGCCGGCCAAATAAAAGATCACTTCACCATCGGCATTCAAGACGACGTCAGCCACACCAGTTTGTCTTATAACGCCGAGTTTTCTACCGAGCCCGACAATGTTGTCCGCGCAATGTTTTACGGTTTGGGCGCGGACGGCACAGTAGGTGCAAACAAGAATTCGATCAAAATCATCGGCGAGAACACTGCCAACTACGCGCAAGGCTACTTCGTCTATGATTCGAAGAAGTCGGGTGCCGTAACCATTTCGCACCTTCGGTTCGGACCGCAGCCCATTCGCTCCAGCTATCTAGTCTCAAAAGCTAACTTCGTTGCCTGCCACCAGTGGATATTCCTTGAGCGCTACGACATGCTGAGTGCCCTGGTTCCCGGCGGCACGTTCCTGCTCAACAGTCCGTTTAGTAAAGATGAAGTCTGGGACCATCTTCCGCGTCCGGTTCAAGAGCAGCTCATTTCGAAGCGCGCGAAATTTTACGTGATCGACGCCTATCAAGTGGCACGCGACACCGGCATGGGCAGCCGCATGAACACTATTTTGCAAGTGTGCTTCTTCGCCATCTCCGCTGTTCTGCCGGGGGATCAGGCGATCGAAGCCATTCGCAAATCGATCCGTGACACCTACGGCAAGAAGGGCGAAGAGATCGTTCAGAAGAACATGAAAGCCGTAGAAGAAACTTTGGCGCACTTGTTCGAAGTGAAAGTCCCAGCCGAACTCAGCAGCACGATTGAAATGCCTCCACCGTTCTCTCCCTCGGCACCGGAATTCGAGCGCAACGTACTCGGTGCGATTTACGCCGGACACGGCGACGAATTGCCGGTCAGCGCATTTCCAGTAGACGGCACTTTCCCTACCGGAACCGCGAAGTGGGAGAAGCGTAACCTGGCACTCGAAATCCCCACCTGGGATCCGAAGATTTGCATCCAGTGCGGAAAGTGCGCCATGGTTTGTCCGCATTCGGTCATTCGCATTAAGGTTTACGACACCAAGGAATTGCAGGGCGCTCCGGCGACTTTCAAATCCACGGAGAGCCGCGACAGAGAGTGGCAGGGTCTCAAATACACGATTCAAGTGGCGCCGGAAGACTGTACCGGTTGCGGCATCTGCGTTGAAGTTTGTCCGGTCAAGAACAAAGCCGAAACGCGACTGAAGGCGATCAACATGGTACCGCAGCCGCCGCTGCGCGTGCCCGAAAGCGAGAACTGGGATTTCTTCCTCAAGATACCGGAACTTGATCGCCGCAACATCAAGGTCACCAACATCCGGCAGCAGCAAGTGCAAGAGCCCCTGTTTGAGTTCTCCGGCGCCTGTTCTGGTTGCGGAGAGACTCCATATCTCAAGCTGATGTCGCAATTATTCGGCGACCGCGCAATTATTGCCAACGCGACCGGATGCTCGTCGATTTACGGCGGCAACCTTCCGACTACACCGTGGACGAAAAACGCAGCCGGCCGCGGCCCGGCCTGGTCGAACTCTCTTTTCGAAGACAACGCCGAATTCGGTCTGGGCTTCAGGCTTTCCATCGACAAACAGACCGAGTTTGCCCAAGAACTAGTTAAGCGCGTTGCAGGAACGATCGGCGAAGAACTTGCTACCGCGATTCTCACCTCCCCGCAGAAAGACGAAGCCGACGTCTACGAACAGCGCCAGCGCGTGGACCTGCTAAAGGAAAAACTGCACGGCGGCAATTCGCTGGACGCGAAGCAACTGCTGGCCGTCGCCGATCTGCTGGTCAAGAAAAGCATTTGGATCGTCGGCGGAGACGGCTGGGCCTATGACATCGGCTACGGCGGCCTCGATCACGTCTTGGCCAGCGGGCGCAACGTCAACGTGCTGGTGCTCGATACCGAGGTTTATTCCAACACCGGAGGCCAAGCGTCCAAGTCCACGCCACGCGCCGCAGTGGCGAAATTCGCTGCTGGCGGCAAACCTGGTAACAAGAAAGATTTGGGACTCATCGCCATGAGCTACGGCAATATTTATGTCGCAAGCGTAGCCATGGGCGCAAAAGACGAGCACACGCTGAAGGCGTTCCTCGAAGCTGAGGCCTACAACGGACCGAGCCTGATCATCGCCTATTCGCACTGCATCGCTCATGGCATCAACATGACGACAGCGATGTCGAATCAGAAAGCGGCAGTCGATTCCGGACAGTGGCTGCTTTATCGCTACAACCCTGAACGAACTGCTCAAGGCGAAAATCCGCTGACCCTCGACTCACGAACGCCCACGCGCAAGGTTGCGGATTTTCTGACGATGGAAACTCGCTTCAAGATGCTCACCAAGAGTAACCCGGAAGAGGCAAAGCATCTCTGGCATGAGGCGCAACACGACGCTGAAACTCGCTTCCGCCTTTATGAGTATCTGGCGCAGCGGAAAAACGGCAACGAACCGGCCAAGAAGCCACAGCAGACAGAGACGCAGCAAGCTGCGCCTCTACAGAAAACGTAAAACAACGGTAGAGATGTTGCTTGCAACGTCTCCCGCGAGGAGAAATCATGATCGATCTCAGCACCACTTACCTGGGTTTGCGGCTTCGCACACCCTTGGTCTCTTCCGCATCGCCACTGTCCCAGGAACTTGACGGCATTCGGCACCTCGAGGATGCAGGCGCATCCGCCATCGTGCTGTATTCGCTGTTCGAGGAGCAGTTGCGGCAGGAGAGCTACGAACTGGATCGCCATCTGTCGGAAGGCACAGACAGTTTTGCCGAGGCCGCTTCGTTTTTTCCTCAACCGTCCGAGTTCCACTTAGGACCCGAGGGATATCTGAATCACATCCGTCGAGCCAAGGAAGCGGTGTCGCTGCCGATTATCGCCAGCCTCAACGGCACCACCGTCGGCGGGTGGACTCAATACGCCAAGCTGATTCAAGAGGCGGGCGCGGACGCGCTCGAATGCAACATCTACTCGATTCCCACTGATCCTGAGCTCAGCTCCGCCGCGGTCGAGCAGGAGTATCTCGACATTCTCAAGGCCGTGAAATCAGCGGTAACAATTCCGGTCGCCGTAAAGCTCAGCCCATTTTTCAGCAATATGGCCAACATGGCGAAGCGGTTCGACCAAGCTGGCGCCAACGGGCTAGTGCTGTTCAATCGCTTTTACCAACCCGACGTCAACCTTGATGAGTTGGATATTCAACCCAACGTGTTGCTCAGCACTCCGCAGGCGCTACGGCTACCGCTGACCTGGATTGGTATCCTTTACGGCCGCATCCGCGCCAACCTGGCAGCCACAAGCGGCGTGCACGGCCCTGAGGACGTCATTAAGCTCGTTATGGTTGGCGCCGACGTGACCATGCTTTGCTCGACGCTGCTGCGCAACGGCATCAGCCATCTTCGGCGCATCGAAGCGGGCGTGCTGGATTGGATGGAGAAACATGAATACGAGTCGGTCCAGCAGATGAAGGGGAGCATGAGCCAGATCCGATGTTCTAATCCCTCAGCCTTCGAGCGCGCGCAATACATGAAGGCGGTAAAGGGCGTTCAACACGTAATGGTTACTGGCCGCGAAGCCTGGAGGATCCTTAGCGCCGAATAGAGGCGGTTTCATACAGTTGTATTGGGAGAGCTTAGCTTCACAGTTTGCGGAAAAACGCCGAAATTAGCAGCTGGATGCCTTGAAGGAGCGCGGCTTCGGCCGCTCTGCACATGGTTTCAAAGACTCACGGCACGGCTAGGTAGCCGAGCTGCTTTCCGGCACCGGAACGCCGATGGTCACCTCCGTGACAACAAACAGGGCACAAGCCGACGCTTGTGCCCCGACTGGATCTGTGTCCTGTCCGCCAGTCAGTAGAAAACCTACTTCGCCTGCAAAGACTCGACGTACTGGGAAAGGTTCGACACGCGTTGCTGAACCTCGCTCTCATGTCCGTGGCTCATGTTCAAGAACAACGATCCCCATACCGGCATCTCCTTGGAGCCGTGCGCGGGATGGTCGGAGTCGCCACGGATGGCGGACGTGACCTTCAGAGCGGGATATTTCCCGCCATTGTTCTTGGCGAGCGCGGTGAGGTCGGCGGGAGGAACCTTCAGCGCGCTGGCGGCCGGACCTCCACCTTTGCCGTCGGTTCCATGACAAACGGCGCAGTAGGAATTAAACATCTCCTTGCCCGATGCGGCTGACGTTTGCTTCACCGGTACATGCTGGATGACTTTTGGGGGTTGACTCTGGGTTTGGTCCTGCGCGGCGACCGTGTAAGTAAGTACGATAATAGCGGCAAACATCCAAATCACTTTCTTGATGGACATCGAATTCCTCCTCTAAGCCACGATTCTACTTTTTGACTTCAAACACACTGAGAACTGCCATCACCAAAACTTCCACCGCGCTTCGAGCTACTCTGCGGAGACTTTCCATCCCTGATCGGCCCGCGCCAGCGTGAGCGTAGATTTCGACGGATTCCCGTGATAGAAATCGGCCTCGTATTTATTGATCAGAGTTTGACGATCCCAGAGATTAAAGCTTTTGACCGTCGGGCCGCCCGCGTCGAAAAGGTCGCCCATTTGGTTGGGCACCCATTGCCAAGTGTACTGAACGGTCGCGTTGTTCACAGCAGTCATCTTGATGTCGTTGATGCTCACCAGTTGACGCTGCGCCAAGGGAACCTGATACGTGAAGGTCCCATCCGCTTCCTTCCACTTCTTGAAACCCGGGATGGCGGTCACCAGGCGTTCTCCTCCAGGTGTGACTGAGATCAATTCGGCTCCGTGGGGGGCCTTCGCCAATTTCACAATTCCGACCTTTTCCAGCAATCGATAATTCGGATCTGCCGGTTTTTCTGCGACACTGGAAACGACGAGGCCGCTGCGGAAGTGAATGACCGCTGCACCCGGCCCCTGCAGCACCGCTTCCACAACCTTGCTCGCATCCTGCGCATTGAGAGGCGTCCGCGTCCTGACTTGGAATACGACGTAGGTCACCATACCCAAAATTGCCGCTACCAGACACACCATGAGTAACATTGGCAAAAACGAAGAGCGTCGTTCCATTTCGACTTCGGCTTCAAACATGGCATCCTCCTCTTGAAAGACCCAACTCGTCGACCACCCCTTATTGTTATCCACCCCCTTTCCTGATTGCTGTGATCAAAGGCACAATCGAATGTGTTTCCTGTCACGATGACGGAATTTGCCGGAGCAAAACCTGTTACAGCGGTGTGCGGCCGCTCACCTACATCCGTGATTGTTGTCACATCCAGCCCCATCGCCACCCAGCATAATTACGTACAAGAATCGGGGAAGCTTCTACCGCCCCGAGCGTGGAGATCCCGTGGCAAAAGGACGTGTTTCGGTTGTCGTCGAGCGTTGCAAAGCCTGCGGCTTCTGTGTGGAGTTTTGTCCCTCCCACGTGCTCGCACTCTCTTCCGCTTTCAACTCCAAGGGCTACCATCCGCCGCATGTCGTGCACCCGGAAAAGTGCAGTGGCTGTGACTTGTGCGGAATGTATTGCCCAGACTTCGCAATTTTCGCGACCAAAGTAAAAACCGCAGGAGGTGACAAATGAAGGCTGATCCTCGCGGTGTGCTTACCGGCATCCACTTCATGGACGGCGACCATGCCTGCTGTGAAGGCGCCCTGGCTGCCGGCGCCCGCTTCGCCGCCGGATACCCCATCACCCCCTCCACCGAAGTCGTGGAGCGCTTCGCCTCGCGTGTGCCGACCGTCGGCGGAACCTTCATCCAGATGGAAGACGAACTCGCGGCCTCGATCACCCTGCAAGGCGCGGTCTGGGGCGGAGCCAAGGCGTTCACGGTGACCTCCGGCCCCGGCTTTTCGCTGATGATGGAACACATCGGCTACGCGGTCATGACCGAAACACCTTGTGTGTTCGTCGACGTCCAACGCGGAGGCCCGTCGACAGGCCTGCCCACCCTCCCCGCCCAAAGCGACATGTTCCAGGCGAGGTGGGGATCGCATGGCGATTACGAGATCATTGCGCTTTGTCCGAATTCTCCGCAGGAGTGTTTTGACCTCACTATTAAGGCTTTCAACCTCGCCGAAGAGTTTCGCGTGCCCGTGATGTTCATGATGGACGAAGTCGTGGGCCACATGACCGAGAAGGTCGTCATTCCTCCGGCTGACCAGATCGACGTCACGCCACGCCGCCATACTCACAAGTCGTTTGAAGATTATCTCCCCTACGGAACGAACGGCGACCAGGTGCCGGAGATGGCGCACGCTGGCGAAGGCTACAAGTTTCACGTGACCGGCCTGACCCACGACGAACGCGGCTATCCGAATATGACGCCACAGGTCCAGGACAAACTGGTTCGCCGCCTGCAAAGCAAGATCCGCGATGCCGCCGACCGCATTGCCCTGTTCGAGGAGGAGCAAATCGAAGGCGCCGATGTGGTTGTCATCTCTTACGGGATCACTTCCCGAGTCGCGCAACGAGCCATCGAAGCGGCTCGTGACCAAGGCCTGTGCGTCGGCAAGCTTCGCCTGATCACAGCTTGGCCCTTCCCCGAGCAAAAGATTCGCGAACTCGCAGCCAACGTGAAAGCGTTCGTTGTCCCCGAACTTAATCTTGGGCAGATGGTGCGAGAAGTGGAGCGCGCCGCGGCAGGCCAGGCAAAGACATTTGCCGTCTCGCATGCCGGCGGCGGAGTTCACAATCCCAACGACATCCTCAAAGTAATCGTGGAGGCCAGCCGATGAGCGACAGTTTGCTCTCAGACATTTTGAACAACGACGGCGTCAATCCGGTCGAGCAGTTCCTGCGCAGCGATCGCATCCCGCACATCTGGTGCCCTGGATGCGGCATCGGCACCACCGTAAACTCGTTCGCCCGCGCGCTCATCGAATCGAAAATCGATTTGCAATCGCTGGCTCTGGTTTCGGGCATCGGCTGTACTGGCCGCGTGGCTGGTTACGTCCAACTGGACTCTTTCCACACCACGCACGGCCGTGCCATCCCGTTCGCCACCGGGTTGAAACTGGCAAACCCAAAGCTGAACGTCGTCGTGTATTCGGGCGATGGCGATCTCTCGGCTATTGGCGGCAATCATCTAATCCACGCCGCGCGCCGCAATATCGACCTGAAAGTCATCTGCGTGAACAACCTGATTTATGCGATGACTGGCGGCCAGACGGCGCCAACTACTCCGGACGATTCGATTACTTCGACCAATCCCTACGGCGTCTTCGAGCCCTCGTTCAATTTGCCGCAGCTGGTCGAGGCCGCGGGCGCGGTTTACGTCGCGCGCTGGACCACTTTTCACGTACGCCAACTGGCGCGCTCCATCGGCGAGGCGTTCCAGAAAAAAGGGTTCTCATTCATCGAAGTAATCTCGCCGTGCCCCACCCTTTATCAGCGCCGCAACAAACTCGGCGATGGCCTCGACGCCATGAAGTACTACAAAGAGAAAAGCAAAGTCCGGCACGGAGCCCCGACCAGTGAGGTCGGCCTGACCATGACCGGAGAAATCGTCGTGGGCAAATTTGTAGACCGCGACCGCCCCGACTACCAAACCTTAATGCGAGGTCAATTCGCCGAGTCGCTGGGCGAGCGCTTCGTGGAACAGACGGAGATGGTATGCAGCTAACCGAAATTCGTATCGCAGGCTTCGGCGGCCAGGGAGTGATTCTCTCGGCCATAGTCCTCGGCAAGGCCGTCTCGATTTTTCAAGGCGAGTTCGCCACCATGACTCAGAACTTCGGCCCCGAAGCTCGAGGTGGCGCGTGCAGCGCGCAGCTTGTGGTTTCCGATACGCCAATCCTGTACCCGTACGTGACGAAGCCCGACATCCTCGTGGTGATGTCGCAAGAGGCCTACGTGCGCTTCATCCCCGAGTTGAAGGACGGCGGCATCCTGATCATCGAAGAAGATCTGGTGCGGGTTTCCGACCTCGGTAAGGAAATCCAGGTTTACAGCGTCCCCGCCACCCGCATCGCCGAGACGCTCGGCAAGCGCATGGTGCTGAATTCCGTGATGGTGGGATTCTTCACTGCCGTCACGCACCTTCTGGACCCCGACGCCGTAGGCAAGGCAGTCGCGGATTCTGTCCCGGCAAGTTTCCGGGACCTGAACCTGAAGGCTTTCGAAAAAGGATTGGAGTACGGAATCACGGCGTTAACCGCCACCCCAAACCCAGCCGACGCCGAACTGCAGGAGCAGTATTCGCCGGAGTAGATTGTTTGTATAACCGATTTTTGAGGAAGACGGGTATTTTACTGGGATCGCGGGAATACCGTCCAGGACGCTGGCAGCTCCGCGGTGCACACTGGTCGGGCGCGGTTCCGCGCTCACTTGCCGCGTACGTCCGTTAGAGCTCGGCGTAATTGTCGAGAAATCACCGTTTCGCTCATCGAGGGGTTTTGAGCGCTATGGCCTGCTAACGTCAATTGACAGGCTTTCAGCTCCGCAAATTGCTAGGGGACCGAAAGTAACGTCGACTCATCTCCTCTATGGCGATACGATTTAAGAGTCATGACTTGTCGCGTGTTGATTCGTTTGGCTTTGATTTTGATTGCAGGAATCATTTCGACCCAAGAGGCTTCCAGTCAAAACATTATCCTCGGCATTTTGGAAGACAACCTCGGCCACTACGCCGGAGACCCAAACTTTCGGGCAGTGCGAGTCATTTTTGAACGACGCGGAGAGGAATGGACGCCATTTCTGAACAACTGCCGGAATAGAACATGTTTGAAGACAGCAACGTCACACTATCCAAGAGAACTTAGCTGGACGATTACGTTTGACGGCAGGAAAGTAGGCAACGTCACTAGCCGTACTCCGACTGATTTCGCGTGGTACGGCAGCATAGGCCAGCAAGAGATAACGGGCAAAGACCCAGTCCCGGCAGTCGGGGCGAAGTCTCCGGAGCTGAACGGCTTGCCGTACCGCCCCTTGATTGCAAACTCCAAGCCATACTTTAAGGACCCCGATGCGTGGAAGCCCGCGCCATTGCCTCCAACCGCTACTGCGGTCTTACAGCAAGCCTTCCGCAAGAAATTTCCAAACCTATGCCGTTCAAGCAAAGCTGACAACAGCAAGTTGGAACCATACCCTTATCGAGATGAGGACGTGAAACTTGTTAAGTCCTACAGGTCCGGCTCTGGTTGGGTCGTGGCGCGATTACATCTTGATGCAATCGACTGCAACGATGTTGAGGCTGGTGACGACATCGACGACCCGTGGTTCGTAATGGACGCAGAGAAGTCCATAAAATATCTCGATTCGGGAATTTGGCTGGTTGATGCGGGCGACTACGACAACGACGGCAAATCCGAGCTGGTGTTTTCCATCAATCGCGAGAACGAGGGCGGATACAAAATCTATTACGATGATTTCAGGAAGCACGCGACATTTAAGTTCAACTATCATTGACCTTTAGTTCGTGCCCCTCGTAGTTGGCGAAAAATTCCCATTACGCTCATCAAGCGGGAGTGAAAAACATTTCCCTCGTTAAATACTGCGAAAAGCAGAGCCGGCATCGTCATGGGAAATCTCTATCGGACTCCCGAAAATTGGCGTAAATAGAAACGCGGCCCTCGATAGGTCGCGTTATTGCTTTAAGCTTTATCTGCAATTTTAGGTTAGTATCAATCGGCGCGGCTGGCAAGGGACTTTCCTAAATGGCCGTACCAGCGCCGTCTCTTGCGCGGTACATCAAACCGAAAGAGTCAGACTGCTGTTTGCAGCGGTTCATCACTGCGCTCTTTCCCCGACGTTTTGGGAGTCGGAAGAACCACGTGTATTCGGGTTCCCGAACTGTCGGACTCGATGGTCATCGCCCCGGAGAATTGGAGAACCCGTTCTCGCATGCCTCGGATCCCGACCCCCGATCCCCTCGACTGAATTTCTGACAATCGTTTGGCGGGTATGCCCTTGCCTTTGTCCCGAACGTCCAGGACGAGCGCTTCTTCATCCTGGATGATGCGGATACTTGCGGTCCTGCTTCCCGAATGGCGATGAATGTTCGTGAGGCATTCCTGGACAATGCGGAAGAATGACAGTTCATAATCACGATCCAGACGTTCGATCGCGACGGGGAGGTGCAGCGATACCTGAATTCCACTCCGTTCGGCGAACCCATTGATGTAGTCCGTAAGTGCAGACTGCAGGCCGACGTCGTCCAGAAGGGGAGGATAGAGAAGGTGAGACATGGTACGGATGTCTTGCGTCATTTGTACAACTAGCGACTCAATATTGTCGAGCGACGAGGCGGCACGCGAACTCAACCGGTCGCGCTCCGTGGCTAGATTGGAGGCCTCCATACCGAGCGCAGCAATCAGTTGTCCGGCTCCGTCGTGGAGTTCCCTCGCGATTCGCCGTCTCTCCTCGTCCTGCGCTTGCAAAATGCGGGCAGAGAGCTCTCGAAGCTCATGGCTCGCATCCAGCAGATCCTGCGTGCGTTCTTGAACTCTCCGTTCCAGCTCCGCCTGATTTAATCTGAGTTGCGATTCTCGATCCCGCTGCAGCCGGGCAATCTCGAGCCTGCCGCTGACGCGAGCCAGAAGTTCCCGCGCAGAGAAGGGCTTTATCAAATAATCATCCGCACCTGCCTGAATGCCTTCCACGCGTGATTCTTCACCGGCGCGGGCTGAAAGGAGGATGACTGGAATGGTTCGAGTCTCGTTATCTGCCCGCAGTGCCTTCAGAAGCTCAAAGCCATCGAGGATCGGCATCATGACGTCGCTGACGATGAGGTCCGGTGAGTATTGATGCGCAGCCTGAATGGCCGCATGGCCGTCAGCAACAGTTTTCACCTCGTACTGTTCCGACAATAGACGGGCCAGATACTGCCGCATGTCGGAATTGTCGTCAGCGACCAGGACGCGAGGACGGGCTGCACCTTCGGAGACCGGCGGACAGGGGATCGGCAGCAACTCGTCGTGAATGGAAAGAACTTCGCCGCTTCCATCAGTCGTGTCAGGAAGCCACCTGAGGGCTTCCTCCACAAACGGCTTCGCGCCCACGGCGGTTGAAGACAAACTGCGCGATCCACCCATTTGGCCGAACGTGAGGTGATCTTGCCCAACGGGTATGCTGACGAAAAATGTAGTGCCTCGTCCCAGAGTGCTTTCGACTGTAATAGATCCGCCATGCAGTTTCACCAACTCATAGACTAATGCCAGACCGATCCCACTCCCCTCGTGGGTTCGACTACGCGTGTTGGGAACACGAGTGAAGCGCTCGAACAATTTGGAAATGGCTTCAGCGGGAATTCCAACTCCAGTGTCGCGGACGCGAAGCTCAGCCGCGTCCCCCACTCGATGTACGCTGACGGCAATTTCTCCATCGAAGGTAAACTTGAAGGCGTTGGAGATCAAGTTCAGAACGATCTTCTCCCACATATCTCGATCGACGTAGACGGGTTCCCCAAGATCGTGGCAGTCCACTACCAGTCGCAACCCGGCTTTGTCGGTGGCCGAACGGAATACGCTGGCGAGCTCGGCCGTGAACCGGGATAAGTCGGTGGCTTGATAGACGGCCTGCACTCGTCCGGCTTCAATGCGCGAAAAGTCCAGCAGCGTATTAACTAGGCGCAGGAGCCTTGCGCCGTTACGATTAACCAAGTCGAGTTGTTCCTTGGCCGTTGGAGAAAGGTGAGTCTGGCTTCTTGCAAGCAGATCCTCGAGCGGCCCCAGCATCAAAGTCAGCGGAGTGCGGAACTCGTGGCTTACGTTGCTGAAGAATGCTGTCTTAGCGCGATCAATCTCGGCCAGCGCCTCCGCACGCTTCTTTTCCGCCGAGTAGGCACGGGCATTGGCGATGCTGGCGGCGATCTGGCCGGCGACGAGATTGATGAATCCAGCATAGCTAACATCCAGGGGGCGGAATGGATTGAGGGCGGCGACGATCACTCCGGCGGGCTTGTCTTGCCCCTGACTGGTGATGGGGAGCAGAAGCGCTCGCCAAGGCGACTTGTCCCACGAGCCGGAGGGGACCGATTCGAACCTCTCCGGCAAATTCTCAACGACCACGGAATCTTTCCCAGCGAGTAGGTCGCTGATTGGCCAAGGTTGATTCTCTTCGGTCAATTGCATCGACTTCGGCGCGGCCGGGTGATCTTCCGCGATTCCGGTCTGACAGGCAAGGCGGGCTTCCTTCCTATCTTCCGTGAAGAGATACAGAAGGGTAAACGGCAGGTCCTTTTGATTTTCGCCAAGACAGCGAGCGATACACGAAACCACTTCCTCCTCAGTGATCGTCTTGCTCAACTCGCCGGCCAGGGAGCGCAACGTCTTGAGCCGGCGTTCACCAATCACGCGATCTGTTTCTTCTGTTACTACGCATAGAAGTCCGGCAACTTCGCCGTCATCTCCAGGCAGGGGACTGTAGGAGAAAGTGTGATAAGTCTCCTCGCGATATCCGCTTCGCTCCAGAAACAAGAGCAAGGCTTCATCCCATGTCGCCTCGCCGCTGTCCAGAACTCGCCGAATCCGGGGAGCAAGGTCGTCCCAAATTTCCGCCCATACCTCCTGAAAAGGCTTTCCCAGCGCCCACGGGTGTTTTTTCCCAAGAGTCATCCGGGCGTAGTCATCGTTGTAGAGGAAGGTGAGTTCTGGCCCCCACCCCATCCACATTGAAAAGCGTGACGTAAGCAACACACGAACCACAGTCTTCAAGCTTTGCGGCCATTCTTCGATGGCGCCAAGCGGAGTTCTGCTCCAATCGAATTCACGGACGAGTTGGCCTAACACGCCTCCGCCACGCACCCATGGTGGTGTGAGGGCGGCTTCTTCCCTGGAGCCCTCGGGGGTTGTCGGGCACGGTTGCTCGAACAGCCTTTTGATGGTGATAGGCAACACCTGGGAAAGCTCCGACTTCGTCACCGAGCCTCTCGCATCGACCGCGGCAGCTTGCTGGCGGGCGATAGTTTCGTGATTCTGAGTAACAATGATGACGTTGCAGTCAGGAAGCTCCCGCCGAATAATTCTTGTTGCTTCCAATCCGTCCATGCGAGGCATGTTGATGTCCATCAGGATGACCTGGGGACGCAGTCGCTTCGCCTGTTCGATGGCTTCGATCCCGTCGCCAGCTTCTCCGCAGACGTGCCAATTGGGCTGAGATTCAATGAAAGATCGCGCGGTGCGCCGAAACAACTCATGATCATCGGCGATCAGAATTTGGACGGCACTCATGTTCTCATCCTTCTGGGGGCTGAGGTTCATGGAATTTCGTACAGAAGTAGTCAGGTATTATCTACGAATCCAAATACGTTGGCTTTACAGTCTGCGCGGTATTACTCATTGGTTAACACGTCATAAACGTAGTGTACGAGATCACGCCGTAGCAGGTGCTGGCCGGAGACGCCCAGCACCTGAACTGCGGCTCTCCCGATCTAGTAGGTGTCAGGGTCCTGGTGTTCCCTTGTAATTGATAAAGCAGGCTGCGTCACATTGATTCGACTTGCACAGTGTCTGGTTGCAGAGCTGACTGTGTTCACCAACGTAATCGGTTGAACCGGATTTTGGCACGCTTGGGTAAAGCAACCAAAAAAGTCAGAGAAGATCACCCACGTTGTTAATTCCGACGCGCAAGCGGGATGCTCACTGTGCATGCATAGCCGGCGCATGAATTTGTCTTCCTCGGTCAGAACGACCGTGTATTTATGTTCCGATTGTACGGACTCGGCGGCTACCGCGTCGTCATAGGGCAGCTTGTTCTGTTGCGCGCAGGCACCTTCACACTGCTTGCAACCAATGCACATGGTACGCGTCGTACAGCAGAGCCTTGCTCATGGAAATTGATCCTGCTCCCAAGCGAGACTTTCGTTCCAGCGGGATGAAATACGAGGTAAACGTACGCTGGGGCGGAGCAGGCTTTGGAACCGTACAGAACACCTTGGGCTGACCGACTGCAAGGAAAGAACCGGGTCCGGACAGGTGCGCACCCGGACCCGGGGAGGCTGTTCCATCTTGAAAGGCGGATCGGGGAGGAGATTTCCGGCTGGCCACGGATCGGCCGATTTTCATTTCCGTCCGCCGAATTGAGCCGGACATCTTCATACTCGCCCTCACGCCTTCTACCGCCGCTGCGGGGACGCATGGTCGCGCAGCAGCGGCGGTGCGCTAAGAGGAACAGCGATGGCTACTTCTGCAAGGTTCGAATGTACGAAACCACCATTTTCACCTGGTCCGGGGTGAGACTCTTTATCGTGCCAGGGTGCTTTGCCGTCTCGGAAACAGCCTTGGCGAAGTTGTCATCCGACAGTTTCTTTACGTCGTCCGAAACCAAGCTCGGAATCTTGGCAGCGGGCTTTCCCGTTGCATCGGCTCCGTGGCAGGCTGCGCATTTTGCTTTGTAGGTCGCCGCTCCGTCATCGGCGGCCCAGGACAAATTGGGGATCAGGATGAAAAGGGCTACTGCAATCGTCATGACCAGCATTACCAGCTTCGTAGTCTTCATGATTTCGTTTTCTCCCTGTAAAATTTTGCAACTGAATTGAATCAGCGGTCGTTCTCGCGGCCCTGTGCGCTGCGAAAGTAGCCACCGATGCAATCCTTCAAGAATCGGATGTAAGAGAACTCAGCAGCTGTTTGGCTGCCTAGTCAGAGTTTCAACGTTCAGGGATAAAGGCGCAGTGATCCAGGTCACCCTCCGAGGTGACCTCGGTGGGCGCGCTGTCTTTCTGTGGCGCGTGAGGCATGTGCCTGTGACCAGGGTAACCGCGGAAAGATGACTGCCGATTTTATGCAGGCGCGAGCGGCCTCGCTCGTGCTCCGGCTGACTTACTGTGGGAATGCCGTTACGCTATGCGAAGCCATCCGGCTGGCTGATCGCGCCAATGTGCGCCTGGTCATCGATAAACAGGCGGCCCACGGTGAGCGCTTTGCGGTCAATCTCCAGCAGATCGAGTTTTTTCACTTTGTCTTCGAGCACGCTCATGGCGGTTCCGGGAGCCAGACACTCGGTCTCTTCGAGCAGCGCGCCCATCATTATGATGTTGGTTGCCTTGGTCGAACCCAGTTTATCGGCCATCTCCGCCGCCGGAATCGCGACTACCTGCACTCCGGGCGCGGCAAAATCGGCAGGAACACCGGCGCCGTTATAAAGGATGAGCCCCCCATTCGCGACCTCGTGAGCGAACTTCCGCAGCGAGTATTCATTCATAGCCACGAGCACATCGGGACGGGATACCAAGGGCGAGCCGATCCGCTCTTTCGACAGGCACACATGGCAATGCGCGCTGCCCGAACGCATCTCCGGCCCATACGACGGCAGCCAGCTCACCTCGAGGTTTTCCCGCATCCCCATTTCGATAAGCAACTGCCCCAGCAACAAGACGCCCTGTCCGCCGAAGCCCGCGATCTTGATCTTGACGTCTTTGAAATGATGCGCATGTTTCGGTTTGGAGCCATGCCCTCCCTCTTTCGGAGAAATCTCCAGCGCGTCCGATACCGTCCGTTGCGGAGGCTCATTGCCCGCGGGCATGTCCGGCTTGCCATCGCGAAAAACATTCAGCGGAAAAGTTGGCATCATCTTCTCAAAAACCCAGCGCCGCGCTTCCACTGGATCTTTGCCCCAGATCGTCGGACACGGCGAAAGAATTTCAACAAACGAGAACCCTGCGCCGTCGCGCTGGATTTCGAGTGCTTTGCGGATTGCCCGCCGCGCCTTCATAATGTTTTTGTTGTCCGAGAGTGCCACGCGTTCGATGTATGCCGGAGCTTCAAGCGTCGCCAGAAGTTCCGCCATGTGCAGAGGGAAACCTTCATTCGCCGGTCGCCGGCCCCACGGAGAAGTCGTACTCTTCTGTCCGACCAGAGTAGTGGGCGCCATCTGTCCGCCAGTCATGCCGTAGATTCCGTTGTTCACGAAAAATACGGTGATCTTCTCACCACGATTCGCTGCGTGAACGATCTCTGCGGTCCCGATTGCAGCCAGGTCGCCGTCTCCCTGATAGGAGATCACGATTTTGTCTGGGCACGATCGCTTGATTCCTGTGGCCGAGGCGGGCGCACGTCCGTGCGCGACTTGCACGTTCCCCACGTCAAAATAGTAGTACGCAAACACCGAACAACCCACCGGACTCACCAAGATCGTCTTGTCCTGCAGCCCTAGTTCCTGCAATGCTTCGGCTATCAGTTTATGCGCCACTCCATGCCCGCAGCCGGGACAGTAGTGGGTCTGGTGCTTCAGTTCTGACTTGCGCTCATACAGGTCGTAGAACAGCGGCGACTTGGAGTGGACCTTTTCGTACCCGTTGTCGTTCACTTCGGACTTAACCTCAGGATCCAAGCTGATCACGCTCTCGTCTGCCATTTTCGTTGTCCTTTTCACACTGCAACTGCCAAGCGCTCCAACACCTGTTGCTGCAGCTCGGCGACCGAAGGTACGTTGCCTCCGACGCGTCCGTAGAATTCCACCGGTACTTTTCCGTTCAGCGCCAGGCGGACATCCTCGAGCATTTGCCCGTTACTCAATTCGACCACCAGCACCTTTTCGACCTTGGACGCCGCTTCCACCAACGCCTTCGAGGGATAAGGCCATAGAGTAATTGGACGGAACAACCCGGCTTTCACACCTTCCTTGCGCAGCGCTTCCACTGTCGAAAGCAACACTCGAGAGACGATGCCATACCCAACCAGCAGAACCTCGGCGTCCTCGGTATTGCAGACCTCCCAGCGCGGCTCGGCTTCTTGCGCGCGGATATACTTGGCTTCCATCCGGCGCTGGTGTTCTTCCAATTCATCGATTTCCAGATAAATGGAACTGATCAGATTGGCTCGCGTTTCCGGTGTTCCCTTGACCGCCCAGATCTTCTCGGGGCGCTGAGCTTCGCGATATTCGAGATTCAGCGGTTCCATCATTTGCCCAATGAATCCGTCGGCCAAGACCACTGCCGGATTGCGATACTTGTCCGCGAGGTCGAAAGCCAGCATGGTAAGTTCAGCCATCTCCTGCACCGATGCGGGAGCCAGCACGATATTGCGGTAATTGCCGTGGCCGCCGCCCTTCACCATGGCGAAATAGTCGCTTTGTTCTGGGGCGATGTTGCCCAGTCCCGGTCCGCCGCGCATAACATCGACAATCACACACGGCAGTTCCGCGCCGGCGAGATAGGACATGCCTTCCTGCATCAGGCTGAGGCCGGGCCCCGACGATCCCGTCATGACGCGCATGCCCGCCGCCGCTGCGCCATACACCATGTTGATGGCGGCGACTTCGCTCTCTGCCTGCAGGAAAGTTCCGCCAACCTGGGGGTAGTAAAGCGCAGCGTACTCGGCGATTTCGCTAGCGGGAGTAATCGGATATCCGTAGTATGCACGGCATCCGGCGAGGATCGCGCCCTTCACTACCGCGACATTTCCTTTACAGAGCTGCCGCATGTTCGCCTCCTTGCGCCGCCGCAAACGCTTTCCCTTTAGCCTTGATGCGGTAGACCGTAATCGCGCCCGGCTCCGGGCAGCAATAAAAACAGATGCCACAACCCGTGCAATCGTCCCCGGTGTAGCGTGCGGGATGAACCCCGTACGAATTCAACCCCGGCGTCAACTCCAGGCACTTGGGCGGGCACGACTCTACGCAGAGCCCGCATCCCTTGCACTCTTCAACATCGACCGTGACCTTACCGCGCGCTTGGCCCGCCATCTTTTACCTCGCTACTGCTGTCTCCGCGGCCAAAGGCCGCTGCAGCCACCTGGTTTTTTCGCAAAATTGATAGAGTTCTTCCCGAAATTTGGGATGCGCAATGTCAATCAACGCCTGCGCCCGTTGCCGAATAGTCTTGCCGTGCAGATAAGCGACCCCATACTCGGTCACGACGTAACGCACCAGCCCGCGCGACGTTACCACTCCCGCTCCGGGACTCAGCATGGGCACGATCCGCGAGATCGTGTCATTCTTTGCGGTCGACGAAATGGCAATGATGGGCTTGCCGCCTTTGGAGCGCGACGCCCCTCGAAGAAAATCCACCTGTCCGCCAATGCCGCTATAGAAATGGTTTCCAATCGAATCGGAACACACCTGACCGGTCAGATCGATCTGGAGTGCGGAGTTGATGGCTACCATGTTGTCGTTGCGAGCGATCAGTCCCGGGTCATTGGTATAGCCCGTTGGATGGAACTCGAAGATGGGATTGTTGTCGACGAAATCGAAGAGGTCCCTGGTCCCCAGAGCAAAACCCAGGATGATCTTCCGTGGTTTGAAGTTCTTGCGTGCACCCGAGATCACGCCGGCTTCGACCAAGGGAATCACGCCGTTGGAAACCAGTTCGCTGTGAACCGCGAGATCCCTGCGATCCATGAGAAACGGCAGCACGGCGTCCGGGATTCCGCCGATGCCGGTCTGCAGCACGGCCCCGTCCTCAATCAAATCCGCGACATTGCGGGCGATGGTCCTGTGCATTTCTGTGATTGACGGCAGCTTCATGGCGCACAGAGGACGCGAGGAATCGACAATTGCATCAAGCTCACTGACATGAATAAAACTGTCTCCGAACGTGCGGGGCATCCGATCATTGATTTGCGCCACCACATAGCGTGCACACTTGGCCGCAGTGAGCGAAGTATCCACACCCACGCCGAAGCTGCAGAAGCCGTGGGAATCCGGCGGCGACAGCGTCAGCAGAGCGACGTCGATCGGCATGGCACCGCTCTCGAACAGTCCTTCAATCTCACTCAGATAAATCGGCGTGTAGTCGGCGCGGCCATCGTTAATGGCCTCGCGCACATTGGGGCCGATAAACATCGCGTTATGCCGAAAGTGCCCCGCCATCTCCGGAGCCACATAAGGAGCTGGCCCCATAGTCATCATGTGAACGATTTCCACATCCTGCACAAAGGGACCGCGGCGCATCAGCGCCTCGACCAGAGTCTCCGGCTCCGCGCAGCCCGGCTGAATGTAGACACGCATGCCCGACCGTACGCAAAGCAGCGCCTCATCTGCGGTCTGCAGTTTGTTCTTGTAGTCAATTTCCCAGGACATACTTCTCCCCCGTACCTCCCCTATACAAGGGCGCTCACCTTGCGCGCGGGCTCCGAGACCCGCGACCGCTCATAGCCGACAGCCGCGTAATAAATGGCGTGGTCAAAGAACTGATCCAACAACTCTTCCACTTCGAGTTCACCGGAGATCTCCGCCGGCCGGTCCAGAACTGCTTCTCGTTTGAGGTAATCCCAGAGGTTTTTCTTGGTCAGAATGATCGCCCAGATAAGCTCACTCAGGGGCACGCCCTGCAGGGCGCGTCTGGAGCCGATCTCGGCATAACGTTTCTCGACATCCAATTCGCTCTTGCCCAGAAGCCAGTCCGCCAGGTGCCGATAGATCTCATACACCCGTAGCTCGAGTTCCCCAGGTGGGACATTGCGGTAGCCGGGGAGTAAGGGGGAATTTTGTGTTCTTTCGAGAAGCCCTGCTGCCAAGGCCTCAGAGTGGGCCTCCACCAACCGGAGAAGCCTATACGCTAGCATCATCGTCGCCCCTCCTTCACTACCGTCATCATCAACCCTGGGCTGTCGGTCCATCTAGTGCAGAGCGCACAGCCGATTGTGATCTCGGTCACAAGGGCTAATTACCAGAGGCTCTGAGAGTTTCCGGCAAGCGAACACTCCGCGCAAAGCTGCGTACACCTCTAACCTGCTGATCTTTCCCGGCCAGAAGAGAGAGGGAACAATTTTCGTGACAATCGAGTATGCGGTGGGTAAAATTCGTGACGCTTTTCAAGGAGGCCCCATGAAGCGTTCCTCCAGGCCCCGTACGACAGCTAAGCTCTCCGAGTCACTACATCAGCGGCTCAACCTTTACGCGATTGCGGCAGGTGCAGCCGCAGTCAGCGTCCTCGCTTCGGCCCGGCCCGCCGTGGCAAAGATCGTGTACACGCAGCTCACGTCAGGATCGGAGCTTTCGATCTGGCCTACACCCTTGATCTGAACCATGACGGACACGGCGATTTCATTCTCTTGAATAGAACCTCCTGCAATAGCAGTTCTTGTAACACGTACCTTTCCATAAAAGCCGCGGCCGACAATGCACTGATCCTATTTCAGATACTCCGCAATCCGCATCGCTCGGCATGCTGGCTCTCGGAGCGCAAGGCGTCCCGTGGCGGCGGAGGAAACTGTCGCTACTCGAAGGCGACTGACTGTCTCCTCGCTGCCACTCATTTTTCTTCCTGAGGAACAAGCTGAGAACTGACAACAGGGAACTGACAACTGACAACTGGATTTTGTGCGATCCGTTCGCGGGGTTTTCCCCTCGCAGGGTGCCGACACATTAAGGTTTTCGACGCTTAGGGAAGTCCCTACGCTCCGTGGTGAACAAAGTCGCGCGGCTCAGTTCTTAGAGGAAACATCCGAAAGTCGGCCCAACCCCCGCTTCTTCCCGAGCACTCTACGCGCGCCTTACTCCTTCGGGCTTCGGTTCCAGGCGGAGCGCTGGGGATTCCAGCTATGAACTTCCTTTTCAAATTCCCCGGGCTGCCGCTGGGCACACGCTGGCGCTGCCTCTTTGGATGAGTGCGTGTTTTTTGTGTGTTCCGCCAAACACTGCTCCAGTTTTTCGCGGATCCCGCTGTCGTTCAACAAGCCGATGAGTTCGGCCCGGTGCATCCGGTCCAGTCCCTGGAGCAACGGACACTTTAGAAGGTCCTGCTCGTTCATGGAATTACTCCCGCGCGAGATTTCTGTCTGTCCGGCCGCCGCGCATTCCGGTCAGTTGCGATTAAAAAGCTTCTCTGCCCCGGAGGCGGTGACCTTAAGCACTCGTCATAGTGAGGCGCGTCACACCAGCTCTTGCCACGCGTCCGAGCCGGTCAAATATTCATGGATCGATTTCGCAGCGCGCCGGCCCGCCCCCATGGCCAGAATGACCGTGGCACTTCCAGTGACAATGTCGCCCCCGGCAAAAACGCCTTTTCGCGACGTACGCTGCGTCATCGCGTCAGCTTCGATGTAGTTCCTCTTGTTCGTCTTGAGACCCGGTGTGGTGCTCTGGATCAGCGGATTCGCCCCCGTGCCAATCGCAATGACAGCAACCGACAAAGGCAGATCGAACTCCGATCCCTCGACCGCAACCGGTCGCCTGCGTCCGGAAGCATCCGCTTCGCCGAGTTCCATGCGCTGGCAGCGCACCGCGTTCAGCCAGCCCTTGCTGTCTGAGAGAAACTCGACGGGATTGGTCAGCACGCGAAACTCGATGCCTTCCTGCTGCGCATGTTTCACTTCTTCCTTGCGTGCCGGCATCTCCGCCTCGCTGCGGCGATAGAGCACGTAAGCCTTGCTTGCGCCCAAGCGCAACGCCGAGCGAATGGCGTCGAGGGCCGTGTTGCCTCCGCCAATCACGGCCACATGCTTGCCGTGGAGATCGAGCATGGGCTCGTCATACTTGGGAAACTCGTATGCGTGCATCAGGTTGATGCGAGTCAGGAACTCGTTGGCCGAGTAAACGCCGTTCAGATGTTCCCCCGGGATATTCATGAACTGAGGCAATCCCGCGCCCGTACCGATGAACACAGCGTCGTAGCCCTCTTCTTCCAGCAGTTCGTCGAGGGTCACGGTTTTTCCGACGACCACGTCGGTTTCAAACTCGACGCCCATGGCTTTCATGTAATCAATCTGCTCGCGGATGATCTGCTTCGGCAGCCGGAACTCGGGGATGCCGTACACCAGCACGCCGCCCGGTGTGTGCAGCGCCTCGAAGACATGGACTTGATGTCCCTTCTGCACGAGATCGCCCGCAGCGGTCAGGCCGGAAGGACCGCTGCCTACGATAGCAACTTTCTTTCCCGTGGGCGGCGCCTTGGGCAGGTTGCTGATATCCAGGTGGCGCTGTTCATAGTCCGCGACGAAGCGTTCAAGATATCCAATGCCCAAAGGCTGAACCTTTTTTCCCATCAGACAACCGCCTTCGCAGTGGTCTTCCTGCGGACAAACACGTCCTGTGATGGCCGGGAGCACATTGTCTTCGCGGATTTTGGCAGCCGCGCCCAGGAAGTCGCCGGCTACGATCAACTGCACGAAGTCTTTCACCTTGACTCCAACTGGACAATCGTTCGTGCATTGCGGCTTGGCGCACTCCAGGCAGCGCAGCGCTTCCTGCCGCGCCAGTTCCTCGGAATAGCCCAGGTTCACTTCAGTAAAATTCGTAGCCCGCAGCAGCGGAGGCTGCTCCAGCATGCGCTGCCGGGGAACCTTCATCCGTTCTTTGAGGAGCAAAACATTCAACGATGGTGGCTTCGTGGGTTGGGTCACCGACTTCCTCCTTGCAGCGCGCATGCTCCGGCTTGTCCGGTATGTGCCTCGTGCTGGAATTCTTCCATCGACTTCTGTTCGGCTGTCCGGTACATCGAATTGCGTTGCACCAGCACGGAGAAATCCACGCGATGGGCGTCGAACTCGGGCCCGTCGACGCAAGCGAACTCGCTCTTCCCGTCGACCAGCACGCGGCAGCCGCCGCACATGCCAGTGCCATCGATCATGATCGGATTCAGGCTGACGATGGTGCGGATGTGTTCTTTCCGCGTCATCTCCGCCACCGCTCGCATCATGGGGATGGGCCCGATCGCCAACACCAGATCGATGCGGGTGCCGTTCTCGATCAACTGCCGAAGCTTGTCGGTGACGAAGCCTTTATCCGCGTAGCTTCCGTCATCGGTCGTGATCATAAGAGCATCGCTGACTTCGCGCAGTTCGCGCTCAAGAATGACCAGCTCTTTATTGCGCGCGCCAACGATGGTGATCACGCGATTGCCCACACCCTTCAGCGCCCGCGCCGTCGGATACGTCATCGCCGTGCCCACGCCGCCGCCCATCACGACTACGGTGCCAAATTTTTCTATCTCCGACGGTTTCCCCAGCGGCCCCACCACATTCAGAATGGAATCGCCGGTATTCAGCGAATTGAGCATGTTGGTGGTTTTGCCGATCGACTGCACCACGATGCCAATCGTTCCGCGCTCGGGATCGGAGCTTTCGATGGTGATCGGAATGCGTTCGCCCTGCTCGTACAGCCGCAGGATTACGAACTGTCCCGGTTTCTGCTTATGTGCAATGCGCCGCGCCTCGATCACAAACCGCTTGATGCCCGGCGCAAGGAATTCAGCGTGCAGGATTTTGAACATGTGCCCCCATGACTTACCCCGAGGATATTGTCAGGAATGGAAAGCCAAGTGGCTGTGACACGAATCACTCGTGGGTGCGAGGGAGATCACACGGAACAGTCTCGAGGAAACCTGAAATTACTTAGAGCGAGGCACGCAAAACCCGATCTTCACTCGCTAAAGTCCGAGACATCCGAAAAGGCAGTCATCCTGAGCGGAGGCGTCGTTCGCGAAGCGAATGACGTCGTAGTCGAAGGACCCCGGTGCTGCTAATCCTACCGAGATGCTTCAGGGAATTCTCACAGTCGGTACTGCCGGCAATCCTGTGAAAATGCCTTTTCACATTATCGTGCTGCAATCATTTCTTGGTCCTTCGGTTCCTCAGACTCCCCGCTTCGCGGAGCGTCTGCTGCGCTCAGGATGGCACTTCGTGCTGACTGTTGGGGCGGACTGGACGGGTATTGCAATTAGTCCTCTTCTTCTTCGCCCTTGTGCAGTTGTTGCGCCAGGTAGTTCTCGATGCCCATCTCGCTGATGGCGTGGAGTTGGCCTTCCAGCCAGTCGACGTGATGTTCTTCATCTTTCAGGATCTTTTCCAGCAGTTCGCGCGAGCCGTTGTCTCCTGCCTTCACGCAGGTTTCGATTCCGGCATTCAGGCGCTTGACCGCGTCGTATTCCAGTTGGAGGTCGTTCTTCAGTTGCTCGGCCATGGTCTGGCCGATGTTGATTTTGAAATAATCGGTCATGTTCGGAGCGCCGTCGAGCAGCAGAATGCGCTCCATCAGCTTCTCCGCGTGGGTCATCTCCTCGATGGACTCGGCGCGGGTGTGCTTGGCCATGCGCTCGTAGCCCCAGTTTTCACACATTTCAGCGTGCAGGAAATATTGATTGATGGCTGTCAGTTCCGCTTTTAATACCTGATTAAGTACTGCAATGACGTTGGCGTCGCCCTTCATGGTTGACCTTTCCAAAGCCAGGGGCCTCTGGTTTGTTGGCCCTCTGAGCAACCGCATATGATACACCCAGCTTTCTTCGTTCGGATGTTGCCACGGGGTTTCTCACAGCGCGTCGTGATCATCATCACAGCACAAGCGAGGTAAAAGTGTCACACTTGAACCAGAGAGGTTGAGTAGGAGGTGGGTTATGAAAACTTCGCGCATCATCATTATTCTCATTCTTGCGATTTTTGCGCTGGCGCTGGCCGTAAGCCCGGCTTTGGGGCAAAAGACCGAATCAGGCATTGCAGTTCCAAAATACGATCGGGCGGCCGAAGCCACGTACAAAGGAACGGTCGAAGAAGTCAGAGACCGGCAGTGTCCGGTGAGCGGCGGCATGGGCTCGCACCTGATCTTAAGGTTAGCGGCCAGCAAGACGATCGAGGTGCACCTCGCCAGCACGAAGTTCGTAAAAGCCTACGATCTGGTTTTCAGAAAGGGCGATGTGGTTACGGTGGTCGGTGCAAAGGTGCAGTTTGAAGGTGTGGAAACAATCTTTGCCCGGGAAATCACCCGCGGCGGTGAAACCTTCGTCTTCCGCGACAAAGACGGCGCGCCAATCTGGTAAGAGCTCCGCGCCGACAGGTATCAGCCCAGTCAAAATCAGCACTTCGTCGCTCTCGCGTAAGCACGTGCGTGCTCACATCTGAAAAAAGTTCACGATCCTATACCGTGAGCCGGTATTCTTGCTAGAATTGTCGGTTCTGTTAGGTTCGGTATACATCTCAGGGAGACAGAGACTTTTATGGCCTATGTGATTGCGGAACCGTGCATTGGAACCAAAGACACGGCTTGTGTGGATGCTTGCCCGGTGGATTGCATTCATCCAAAGAAGGATAATCCGGCGTACGCGGAAGAGGAAATGCTGTACATCGATCCGGTGGAGTGCATTGATTGCGGGGCCTGTGTGCCCGTCTGTCCGGTGTCGGCGATTTTTGCACTGGATGACCTGCCGGAGAAGTGGAAAGCTTTTACCGAGCGGAACGCCAAGTACTTCGGACGCTAGGATAGGTTTTCCCCATATTGAGTCGGGCGCGCGTCTTTTCTTGGTAGACGCGCGCCTTTTCCTTTTTCGATCTCAGTGAAGCGCGTAAGATTGAGGCCTTGAGCATCCCGTTTGAGGACGCAAAATGCGACCTCAAACAATCTGGAGATTCCAAGTGGCGAGGCGTGGCAGCGCTGCCTTTCCATCTCTTCACCGCTCCGTTACAATCAATGATTGCCTGCTGAGCTTCCATGGCGCTGAGAGAGTCGGAAGCGATTGTTCTGCGGACGTACCCGTTGCGCGAGGCCGATCTGCTGGTCACGCTGTTCACTCGTCTGGAAGGTAAGGTACGGGGAGTGGCGCGCGCGGCCAAGAAGTCCAGGAGGCGATTTGGCGGAGCGCTGGAGCCACTCACTTACGTCCGGGCTCATTACGAGGATCGCGAGCGGCAGGAGTTGGTGCGACTGGATTCCTGCGAAGTGCTGGAGTCGCCGCTGGCGTTTGAAGTGAGTTACCCGCGCGCGGTCGCGTTGGGCCATGTAGCCGAACTGCTCGACGAGTTGCTGCCGGATCGCGAAGCCAATGATGACGTCTTCCGGCTTGCGCTCGCGGTGCTGGCAGGGCTGCGCGGATCGGGCGTGTGGATGCCCATCACGTATTTCGAGTTGTGGATGACCCGGCTGATGGGCTACTTGCCAGAGCTTTCCGAATGCATCGTTTGCGGCCGGACGCTGAATCGGGGTAAGGCATTCTTTCATGCGTTGAGCGACGGGTTGATGTGCGCCGACGACAAGAGGCTGGCATCGTCAGAGATTTCTACGGAATCGCGGACCTTAGCCTCGCAAATGTTGCGCGCACCGGTCGAGAGTTTTGCGGCAACGCCCGAGCACAAAGCGCAGGGAGCGGATCTGCGCAAGTTTCTGCTGCAGGCTCTACAGCGGCACATGGAGAAGAAATTGGTGACGGCAGCGATGCTGGAGAGAATCGGCTGATAGCTCTTGGCTTCTGGCATCAGCTGGGAAAGGTTGAGCCAAGAGCTAAAGGCTAAAAGCCAAGAGCTTGTTTTGTGAACCAGAGCCACTCTAATCCGTTGACTTTTCAGGAACTCATCCTGCGCCTGCAGACATTCTGGGCGCAAAGGGGATGCGTGTTGCAACAGCCCTACGATGTCGAAGTCGGCGCGGGAACCATGGCGCCCGAAACATTTCTGCGCGTGCTGGGGCCGAGTCCGTACAAAGTGGCGTATGTGCAGCCTTCGCGCCGGCCGGCCGATGGACGATATGGGGAGAATCCGAATCGTCTGTACAAGCACACGCAGTTGCAAGTGATTCTCAAACCGCCGCCGGAGAACGTGCAGGAGTTGTATTTGGAATCACTGGGCGCGATGGGAATTGATCTGCGGCAGCATGATATTAAGTTCGAAGAAGACAATTGGGAAGCGCCGACCCTTAGCGCATGGGGAGTCGGCTGGCAGGTCATGCTGGACGGCCTGGAGATTACTCAATTCACGTATTTCCAGCAGTGCGGTGGAGTGGATCTCGATCCGATTTCAGCGGAGTTGACCTACGGCCTGGAACGCATCGCCGCTTTTCTGCAGGATGTCGATTCGATTTATGACATCGTCTGGGCGCGCGATCCGGTAACAGGGCGAGCGACAACTTATGGCGACGTGCGACTCGCGGATGAACAGCAGTTTTCGGTGTACAACTTCGAGATTGCCGATGTTGAAAAAGCTTGGAAGCATTTTGAGTTATGTGAAGCTGAGTGCAAGTCGCTGCTGGATCAATATGCTGCGCTGAGCAAAGAGAAGATTGCAGGCGACGGGTGGCCGCGGAACAAGAAGCGTTTTCCAATCCTCGCGGCTTACGATCTTTGCCTGAAATGCTCGCATCTTTTCAATATTCTGGACGCTCGGGGTGCAATTTCGGTGACCGAGCGGGTCGGAGTGATTGCGCGAGTTCGTGCGCTAGCTGTAGGGATTGCGAAGGCGTATGTGGATCAGCAGCAAGAAGAGACGACGCTCGAAGAGCCGGAGCCGAAGACGAAGCCGAGGACGAATCGAGAAACAGCGCCAGCAATCTCTTGAGTGATTTTTTGTACCGTCCCCGCGGCTGTTGTACGGGCGCTATGGATAAAGAAACATGCCAGATTTTCTGCTTGAGATCGGTTGCGAAGAGATTCCGGCACGGATGATCGATGCAGCTTCGCTCGACTTGCGTGAGCGAGTGCACAAATTGCTGGAGCGGGAGCGTCTCGCCGTTACGGGAGCAATCTCCAGCCTCGATTCCCCCCGCCGTCTGGCGGTTCTCGCATCCGGAATTCCGTCGGCTCAGCCGAATGTAACCGAGCAGGTCACTGGTCCTTCAGCGAACGTCGCTTTCAAGGATGGACAGCCCACTCCGGCTGCGCATGCCTTTGCCAAAAAGGCTGGTGTGGACGTCTCTCAATTGGAGAGGGTGACAACTTCCAAGGGCGAATACCTTGCCGCGAAAATAACAAAGGCGGGACGGCCTGCGGCTCAAGTCCTATCCGAACTGCTTCCCAAAGAGATCAACTCGATTTATTGGCCGAAGAATATGTATTGGCGCAAGCCGAGCGAAAAGTTTGTACGGCCAGTGCGTTGGCTCGTGGCATTGCTCGACAAGGAAGTGATTCCTCTAGAGTTCGATGGCATTCGTGCGGGGAGCCAATCGCGAGGGCACAGAACTTTAGCTGAAAGCTCGATTCAGATTCCGAGCGCAGGTTCGGACTATGTTGAAGCGTTGCGCGCGGCAAAAGTCCTGGGTCGTGGCGAACGTGAGCAGCAGATTCGCAGGGCACTTGATGCCGATACGCGAACGATTCCCGGCGCACGCTGGCGTGAAGACAAGACTCTTCTGGATACCGTCGTAAACCTGACCGAGTGGCCTTCTGTAGTCCTGGGAAATTTCGAGTGCGAATTTTTGGTGTTGCCTGAAGAAGTCCTGGTTACGGTGATGCGCGATCATCAGAAGTATTTTGCCATCGAAGATGCCGGCGGCAAGCTGCTGCCGCATTTTCTTGCAGTGCTGAACACCGATGGCGACCCTCGTGGAATCATTCGCCATGGGCATGAACGCGTGCTGAGGGCGCGGTTCAACGATGCCCGTTTCTTCTGGCAGACTGATCAGAAGCATCCGCTGCGCGAACGCACGACGTGGCTTAAGCAAGTCACGTTTCAAAAGGACCTGGGGAGCTACTACGAAAAGACCAAGCGGGTGCAGCGCTTGTGCAGTTGGCTGTGCGAAATTATCCGCCAGAACGGAGTCGCGGTTCGCCCAGGCATTGTGCACAAGGCGGCGTCGCTGGCGAAAACCGATCTCACGACCGAGTTGGTGAAGGAATTTACGGAATTGCAGGGGATTGTGGGCGGACTTTACGCCGGCGTGCAGGAACTCGACAGTGGCATGCCGGATGCGACCCGTCAGGCGATCGCGCAGGCCGTTTACGATCAATACAAGCCGGAGTCCATGGACGACTCGGTTCCACGGTCAGTCGAGGGCGCCGTTCTGTCTATCGCTGACAAAGCGGACAGCATCGCGGGAATGTTTGCTCTGGGATTGCAGCCGACGGGATCGAAGGATCCGTTTGCATTGCGGCGGCAGGCAAATGGGATCGTGAAGACCATTGCGGAAAAGAAGTTGCCGCTCGGTCTGGGTCAATTGTTCGCGGATGCGCGCGAAATCTATCGCGGATCAGCGGCGGAAGGCAAGTTTTCGGGTGACGTTGATTATGCAGGCGCCGTGCGGACATTTTTTCGCGAGCGTTTGGAGTTCTATCTCCGCGAGACAGTTGGGTTGAAGTACGACGTTGTGAATGCGGTGCTCGCTGCGGGCTCTGACGACGTCGTTGATGCGGTCGCACGGGCGGAAGCGGTGACCGGGGTACGTCCATCTGAGGATTTCGAATCGATTTCGATCGCCTTCAAGCGCATCAAGAATATTCTTCGTCAGGCCAGCGAAACCGGAAAGCGGGTGGCTTCCACGGTTGATGCGGAGGTTCTCCAGGATGCAGCAGAAAGGGAGTTGGCATCGCGAATTCCACAAGTGGCCGAAGTGGTTGACGCGCTTCGCGCACAGCGTAACTACGAAGGCGCTCTGGTAGAGATTTCAAAGCTTAGGCCCGCAGTGGACCGGTTCTTCGACCAGGTGATGGTGATGGTTGAAGACGAGCAGATTCGGGCAAACCGGCTCGCTGTATTGCAGGCGCTGTTAGTGAACTTTTCTACCATCGCCGATTTCTCCGAAATCGTGACCGAAGGTAAGGAATCCAAAGAATCTTCGAAACAGTAAAGGACTTTATTTATGGCGACGCAAATTCTCCCAGAAACTGAGATCGCATTAACCAGCAAGAGACCGGCGATTCAATACGTCTATTTTTTTGGCGGCGGCAAAGCGGATGGCAACGGCAAGATGAAAGACGAGCTGGGCGGAAAAGGCGCGGGCCTGGCCGAAATGACCAACGCAGGACTGCCGGTGCCTCCCGGGTTCACGATCCAAACCGAAGCCTGTCGCGAATACATGCGGCACGCAGGCGTGTCGAAAGAAGTTGATCGCGAGATGGAAGCGGCGCTGGCCCATCTCGAACAACTGCAGAGTCAGAAGCTCGGCAAGGGCGAGAATCCTCTATTGGTGAGCGTGCGTTCGGGGGCGAAGTTTTCCATGCCGGGGATGATGGATACAATTCTCAATCTCGGGTTGAACGATCAGAGCGTAGAGGCGCTGGCCAGGCGCAGCAACAATCCGCGCTTTGCTTACGATTCCTACCGCCGCCTGATTCAGATGTTCGGCAACGTCGTGCTGGAGATTCCGAAATCGGCCTTCGATGATGTCTTCGACGCCAAGAAGAAACAAAAAAAAGCCAAGCTCGATACCGATCTAGACGCCAAAGCGTTGCAGGAAGTCATCGCAGAATATAAAAAGGTGGTGAAGAAGCGCACCAAGTGCGACTTCCCACAGGACGCGCACGAGCAGCTGGTGATGGCGCGTGACGCGGTGTTCCGCTCGTGGCAGAACGAGCGCGCCAAGACTTATCGCCGCATCAATAACATCGACGACATGCTGGGCACCGCGGTCAACGTGCAGGCCATGGTCTTCGGAAATCTCGGCGACACCAGCGGCACCGGTGTGGGCTTTACGCGTAACCCCGCCACTGGCGCGAAGGAGTTCTATGGAGAGTATTTGATGAACGCGCAGGGCGAAGATGTAGTCTCTGGAGTTCGTACGCCCGTACCGATCCTCGAACTGCAGAGAATCATGCCCGATGTATATAACCAGTTACGTGACATCACGACACGGCTGGAGAAACACTACCGCGACTTGCAGGATTTTGAGTTCACCATCCAGGACGGCAAGCTCTACATGCTGCAAACACGCAATGGCAAGCGCACTGGTCTTGCCGCTGTGCGGGTGGCGATTGAGATGGTGGACGAGGGGTTGATCGATAAAGAAGAAGCGATCTTCCGACTCGATCCCAACCAGGTCGTGGATTTCTTCGTATCGCGGTTAGACGAGAAAGACGTCCGACCCGAAGATGTGCTGACAACCACTGGCTTGGCTGCATCCCCGGGAGCGGTGGTTGGCCAAATCGTATTCACTGCGGACGATGCGGTTGCAAAGGCGGGACATGGTGCGGAGAAAAATCCGGTCATTCTGGTTCGTGCAGAAACCACTCCTGAAGACATCCACGGGATGGAAGTCGCGATTGGCATTCTAACTTCTCAGGGTGGTATCACCAGTCACGCAGCTGTCGTCACTCGCGGCATGGGCAAGAGTTGCGTTGCCGGCGCCGGTGAAATCGCCGTCGATGAGAGGGCGCGGGAAATGCGGGCGCGAGGACAAGTTTTCAAGGACGGGGACTGGATTACGATCGACGGCACGACAGGGCGGGTGTTGAGAGGCAAGCGGAAGTTGCTTCCTCCAGATCCGCAGAATATGGCAAAACTTGAGAAGTTCATGAGCTGGGCGGAGCCTTTCCGCAAGATCGGAGTGCGGGCCAACGCGGATATCCCACGCGACGCCAAAAAGGCTCGCGAGTTCGGCGCCGAAGGGATTGGCTTGTGCCGCACCGAGCACATGTTCTTTGCTGAGGATCGCATCCCGCACATGCGGGCAATGATCCTCGCCAATAATGAGAAAGACCGGCGCGTCGCCTTAAAGAAGCTGCTGCCAATGCAACGCTCGGATTTTGCCGGCTTGTTCAAAGCGATGGACGGATTGCCGGTGACCATCCGGCTGCTCGATCCGCCGCTGCACGAGTTCCTGCCCAAGCGCGAGAAGCTCATGGTCGATATCGCGAGCTTGACCAGCGCGAACGCAAAACAGAAAAAAACTCTAGTCGATGAATACCGTGACTACGGCGCGAAGGGCGCTGGAGATCTAAAGACGGTCCTTCCAAAACTGCTAGCACGAGTGGAGCAGTTGCATGAGTTCAATCCCATGCTGGGACATCGCGGCTGCCGGCTGGGGATTACGTATCCGGAGATTACTGAAATGCAGTCGCGGGCCATTTTTGAAGCGGCGGTTGCGGTGGAGAAGAATGGCGGGAAGGCCCATGCGGAAGTGATGATTCCGCTTATCGCGACGGTGAAGGAAATGGAGAACCAGGCAGCGATTGTGCGGCGAGTGGCGGAGGAGGTTTTCCGCGAAAAGGGGAAACAGGTGAAATATCACGTCGGTACGATGATCGAGCTACCGCGAGCCTGTCTGGTTGCGGACGAAATTGCTAAGGAAGCGGAGTTCTTCTCGTTCGGCACCAATGATCTCACTCAGACTACGTTCGGATTCTCGCGCGACGACGTGAATAAAGTGTTGCCCACATATCTGGCGGAAGGCATTCTCAAACAGGATCCCTTTGCAGTGATCGATCGCGAAGGCGTAGGAGAGTTGGTGCGCATCGGCATCAAGCTCGGACGCAAGACTCGCCCCAATTTGGAGGTGGGAATTTGCGGCGAGCATGGCGGCGACCCATCGTCGGTTGAGTTCTGTCACCAGGTTGGCATGGACTACGTTGCCTGCTCGCCGTTCCGCGTGCTGACTGCGCGGCTCGCTGCGGCACAAGCGGGAGCCAGCGACAAGCTAAAGGTTGAAGGCGGCAGGACCAAATAAACAGTCGCGGCGTCCGCAGTTCGTAATACGGGAGACATTGACTATGGCCAGTACCACGATCGAGGTTGAAACCGCTACCGGTTCCAGGCATCCGAAGCTGAGCCAGTGGGTGGAGGAAGTGGCGCAACTTTGCAAGCCGGATCGGGTGCACTGGTGCGATGGGTCGCCGGAGGAATATCAGGCGATGCTGCGGCTGATGATTCTCACGGGCACGGCGATTCCGCTGGATGCCGCGAAGCGTCCCAACAGCGTGCTGGTGCGATCGGATCCGGCGGATGTGGCTCGCGTTGAAGATCGAACTTTCATTTGCTCGCGAACCAAGGAAGAAGCTGGTCCGACCAACAACTGGGAAGACCCGTCGGCGATGAAAGCCAAGCTCACTGGGCTTTACGCAGGCTCGATGACGGGCCGTACGATGTACGTGATTCCTTACAGCATGGGCGCGATCGGCTCTCCGATGGCCAAGATTGGAGTCGAGATCAGCGATTCGCCGTACGTTGTCGCCAATATGCACATGATGGCGCGGCTGGGCAAACGCGTGCTCGAGGTGCTCGGCGACGACGGTGAATTCGTCCGCGGATTGCATTCCGTCGGCGCTCCGCTCGCTCCGAATCAGCAGGACTCCGCCTGGCCTTGCAACGCCACGCAAAAATACATTTGCCATTTTCCGGAAACGCGCGAGATCTGGTCATACGGTTCGGGCTATGGCGGGAACGCGTTGCTGGGCAAGAAGTGTCACGCGCTGCGCATCGCGTCGGTGCAGGCGCGCGATGAAGGCTGGATGGCCGAGCACATGCTGATTCTGAAACTCATCAGCCCGTCGGGACAAGTGAAGTACATGACTGGCGCGTTTCCTTCGGCATGCGGGAAGACAAATTTGTCGATGCTGATTCCGACGGTGCCGGGCTGGAAGGTGGAGACAGTCGGGGATGACATCGCGTGGATGAAGTTCGGCGCTGACGGACGGTTGTATGCGATTAATCCGGAAGCTGGTTTTTTTGGAGTGGCGCCGGGCACGAGCATGAAGTCGAATGCGAATGCCATGCTGAGTGTGACGAAGAATTCCATTTTCACCAATTGCGCGATGACGCTCGATGGCGACGTGTGGTGGGAAGGGATGACGGAGCAGAAGCCGACGGAGTTGGTGGATTGGCTGCGACGGCCATGGACGCCGGATTCGGGGCGGAAGGCGGCGCATCCGAATGCGCGGTTTACGGCGGCGGCGAAGCAGTGTCCGGTGATTGCTCCGGAGTGGGAGGATCCGAAGGGCGTGCCGATTGATGCGATTTTGTTCGGCGGACGCCGCGCCGGAATTGTTCCGCTGGTCACGGAAGCGTTCAACTGGCAGCATGGAACTTTTCTAGGCGCGACAGTGAGCAGTGAGACAACAGCGGCGATTACTGGAAGGGTGGGCCAGCTGCGGCGCGATCCCATGGCGATGCTTCCGTTTTGCGGGTATCACATGGGCGACTACTTTACGCACTGGCTGAAGATCGGGGCGGGCGCGGACGCGTCCAAGCTGCCGAAGATTTACTACGTGAACTGGTTTCGCCAGGATCAGAACCACAAGTTTCTGTGGCCCGGATACGGGGAAAACAGCCGGGTGCTGAAGTGGATCTTCGAGCGCTGCGACGGCAAGGCCCGCGCCAAAGACACCGCCATCGGCCGAATTCCCGACGCAGCCGATCTAGACACCAAGGGACTGGACATCAAAGGCGCCAACGTGGATGAACTGCTCAGCGTCGACGTAGAAGGCTGGCAAGCCGAGATACCGCTGATCAAAGACCACTTCGCCAAGTTCGGCGACCACTTGCCCAAAGGGCTGCAAGATGAGGTCGCAGGTCTGGAACAGCGGTTGAACGCGGCAAAGCGCTAGGACGCCTCCTCCGAGGAGTTCGTTACAGTGATTTTTGTTGAGTGGTGGGCAATCGAACGGCTTTGCGTGGTACTACTGATCGCGGCGACCGCGAGTTTAAGCATCTGGTCTCTGCGAAAGAAGCGTTGGTTCGTTCGCTTTCCAATCCAGTTACTTCTGGGGGTGTTGCTTTTCGTAATACTCTCTTTGTTCACACTTGTTTCGATCTTGCCCGGCAATACCTATTCCGAACCGGTTTATTCTCCAAACAGGAAGATGGCGGCCCGAATTGTCGAATACAATGCATCTGGCCTCGGGGGTGCAAACGACACCGTGAAGTTGTTTGGAGCCCATGGCTTGAGTTCAGATGTGGTGTTTTTCGGCGAGTTCAAGTCGGTCAAAGCTGAGAATATTCGATGGAAGAGCGATTCCGAACTTGAGATTCCTTACGAAGGAACACCATACCAATGTACAAGCACCCATCGCGTAAAGGTTGTGTGTTTTAGCACACGGCAAAGCGTGCGGTAGTGAACGACAACTGCTTTGGTTAAGTCCCTTGCGCCCAAGTTACTCGACGCACCTAACCACCTCCTTCGTGCGAGAGGTAGGCAGTTCCCTCAATTTTTCCTTGAAAACGAATCCTTGATTCCAACAGTGCCCATCATCCGTCCTGAGACTCCCGTTTCTGCGCGATGCGAAAAGAGCAGGTCGGGACGGCAAGCGGTGCACAGCGGCGAGGCGCTGATGTTTTTCGGCAGGACACCAACACCAATGAGCTGTCGGCGGTTGGCTTCGACTAAGTCCAGAACAATTTTCGTTGGCAGTTCGCTGTGGCCGGGAGCACGGGCCGTCAGAAACAGCAGTGGGTATTTTTCACGCACCGGGTCCGATTCTTTGATCTCGTGAAACAGATCCTCGGCGTAAGCGAACTGCGATTCGAACCCCTCGCGGACTTCCGAGCCAACCTCGTAGCAACAACGTTGAATGCCGGGTCCGATGGCCGCTTTGACATCTCTGGGCAGCGTGCCGAAACAGCGACGCATTTCTCCCACTCCTTTTTCGACGATGCGTTTGACCGTGCCGCGCCAGCCCGCATGGAAGACTCCGACCGCTCTTTGTTTCGTGTCCACCAGAATGACCGGTAAGCAATCAGCCGTTTGGATGCCGAGGACAACTCCGGGCATGCGAGTGATAAGGCCGTCGCCAACCAGCGGTTCCTTGGGAACCTCATCCACGCAGTGGATGAGATCGGAATGAATCTGGTGCAGAGTGACAAGAGGCCACTGCTTCTTGCCGCTTATGGCACCGAGTTGTGACAAGAAAGCTGTTCGGTTCCGTTCGACTGCGCTGCGCATGTCCGGTTTCGTGAATCCGAGATTGAGAACATTGCCGCCGTAAACACGCGAGAATCCGCCGATTCTGGTACTGAATCCGTGAATCAGCCAAGGAATGCGAGTGAGTGTTTCGGAGCGAAGAACGATCGGTCGAGCTTTGTTGGCACTCTTGATGGGCACTTGAACATAGTAGCTCCCGGGTAGCGCCGCCGTCCCGGTGCCTGTCGTGGGTGCGTCCTTGTCCCCACCAGCAAGGGCAAGATGCCCCTCGCTACAGCCGGCAAGATGCCGGCGCTACAGTCTTTGCGCGTATAATCTCATGCCAACACGCGTACCGCCTGAATCCGGAGGACCGATATGAATTGCACTACGCGAACTGCAAGCCGAATGATTTGCGGTCTTACTGCTTTGTGCGCAGGGTTGTTCCTCGCGACTTCGGCGGCTGCGCCGCAGCCACAGAGCGCAGCCCCCTCGGACCCGCGTTTGCAAAATGCTTACCGGTTTCAGCAGGGCGGATGGACTTATGTCCACCTGGAAGGTTCTCCCGAGCAAATTGGCTTTCAGCACGGGTACCTGCTGGCGCACGAGATTGCAGACGCTTTCGAGGCGATTAAACTCGAGGACACCCACGCTACAAAACGCGACTGGGAGTTTTTCACAAAAGCCGCGCATGAAATGCTTTGGCCGAAAATCGATGCGGAATATCAAAAGGAGCTCATAGGGATCGTAGAAGGATTAAAAGCCCAGGGCATGACCATGGATCTTTACGATCTGGTCGCGCTCAACGCGTTTGAGGAACTCCCCGGTTACTACGTGCCATGGTTCGACCAGCAGCAACACGTCGCGGGGGCGCCGCACCTGTCGAGTCCGGGCAATTGCAGCGCGTTCATTGCTACCGGGAGCTACACCCGCGACCACCAGATCGTGATTGCGCACAACAATTGGACCAGCTATCTCGTGGGCTCGCGATGGGTGATTGTCTTCGACATTGTGCCTGAGCATGGCAACCGAATTTTGATGGATGGGTTTCCCGGGGTTATTACCAGCGACGATGACTTCGGCGTGAACTCCGCTGGAATCATGGTCGCGGAAACTACGATCTCCGGGTTTGTCGGCTGGGATCCGCAGGGCAAGCCGGAGTTTGTTCGCTCGCGCAAGGCTCTGCAGTATGCGAATTCCATTGACGACTACGCCCGCATCATTCGGGAGGGGAACAACGGCGGCTATGCCAACGACTGGCTGATCGGAGATCGCAAGACGGGCGAGATTGGATATCTTGAGCTGGGCCTGAAACATACACCGATGTGGCGGACGAAAGATGGATATTTTGTGAGCTCAAATTTTGCTCGCGATCCCGCCGTGATCAGAGATGAAACCTCTGGCTTCGATCCCAGGGACGCGTCTATTTCGCCTAATGCGCGCCATGTCCGCTGGGAGCAACTCGTTAAGCAGTCCAAAGGACAAATCGATGTCGGCATGGCAGAGAGTTTTATGGCCGACCATGTGGATAGCTTCGAAAAGAAAGAGCAGCCGAGCGAGCGCAGCCTTTGCGGTCACGTAGACAACTCGTCGAGAGGTGTGAAACTTTGGAACTGGGGCGCTTACTATCCCGGAGGCGCGGTCCAAGGAAAGGCAATGGACAGCGGTCTCGCTGAACATATGAGTTTTCAGGCGCGCGCGGGGCATCCCTGTGGGCAGGATTTTATCGCAAAAGATTTCTTGAATGCGCACCCCGAGTACTCTTGGGAAGCGCCTGCGTTGCGTGATATGAAGTCCGGTCCGTGGACGCTATTCCACGCTGGACAGCGCGACGGCCAGTAATCGCATTCACGCTGCGGCCAACTTCGGGGTTCGTTTGTGCCAGTCAGTCGCCTGCTCGTAGGCGAACGCCAACTGTAAGACTCTATCCTCTCGCCAAGGCGGGCCGATGATTTGCAGCCCGACGGGAAGACCAGCGGCCGTAAATCCGCAAGGAACCGAGATCGCTGGCAGTCCCCACACATTTACCGGGCGGGTGTTGCGAAGTAACAGGATTTCGCGCGGACGGAGAAGATCTGGGTTCTCCTTCAGTTCATCGATGACGGGCGCGGGAACCGGCGTCGTCGGAGTTACAAGCACGTCGAAATCCTCAAACACCTTCCGAATCTCGCGCCGAATTTGTTCCTGCTCATGGCGCCGTTGCTCAACTTCCGCGCCGCTAATACCCTCGCCCTTGCGGATGCGTCGCAGTGTTTCCGGCTGGTACAGTTCCGGACTTCGTAAAATGAATTCGGCGTGATAAGCGTACGACTCCGCAGTTTGCAGAGTGCGGTCTGTGGGAATGTCAACCTCTATCTCGGACACGCTGCTGGCAAGGGTTCTTAATACGCTAAGCGCCTGTTCCATCGCGGACGCAATTTCCGGATCGAGATCTTCGTAGAAGAATTTTCGCGGCACACCAATTCTCGTCGGCCTCAATTCATCGCGGATACTCACGAGATAGTCAGCGACCGGTCTCTCGACACTGTTCATATCCCTCGCGTCGTAGCCTGCGATCGCCCACAAAATCATAGCGGCATCTGAAACCGTGCGCGTAATCGGCCCCACATGATCGAGCGACGGCGAGAGCGGGATAACCCCACGAGCGCTGACGCATCCATACGTCGGCTTAAGACCTACAATTCCGCACAGCGCCGCAGGTTCGCGAACCGAACCGGCAGTATCCGTTCCAATGGCGCCGTAACAAAGGTCGGCTGCCACGGCAGCAGCCGAACCTCCCGACGATCCCCCCGCGATGCAGGCGGGATTCCAGGGATTACGAACCTCTCCGTAGTAGCTGATCATCGAACTGCCGCCATAGGCGAATTCATGCAGGTTCTGTTTTCCCAAGAGAACAGCGCCAGCATCTTTCAAACGCCGGACGACTTCAGCATCCTCTGTCGGGACACGATCTTGGAACAAGGCGCTGGCGGCGGTGGTGCGGATGCCGGAAATATCGATTAGATCTTTAAGTGCGAGCGGAATCCCATGCAGTGGCCCGCGCCAATGCCCCCGTAGGATTTCTGCTTCGGCGCAGCGGGCTTGCTCCAGAGCCAAGTCGGCGGTTACCGTGATGAACGCATTCAGTGTAGGGTTGAGCTTTTCGATCTGCGCAAGGCAGTTCTGCGTCAACTCCACCGGCGACAGTTCCCTTCTACGCAACAATTCGCCGATCTTCACAATGGATGAGTTCACGTTTGTGCCTTCCCCATACAAACCCGATATCGTTCGAATCAAATATCGTCTAACGGCGTGCTTTGCTCGGCGAGAAAAGTCTATAATCTTTACTCTACTTCGGGCGGAGGTGCAACAATTACGCCATGGCCCAGATGACTGCCACTCCCGTCGCAACCCGGGCGTTTCTCCTCGATGGTAAATGGATTGAGGAAGGCGACCCCATCGAGATTCGATCCCCGTACGACGGTTCCGTTGTCGGCAGCGTGTTTCAGGGAAGGCGTGAGCATGTCGATGCCGCCATCAAAGCCGCAATCAAGGCTTTTGGTACCACACGACGCCTGCCTGCGTTTGAACGACAGCGCGTGCTGCGCCGCGTCGCGGAAAGCATTACCCTGCGCAAAGAGGAGTTCGCCCACACTCTAGCCCAGGAAGCGGGGAAGCCGATCAAGGCGGCGCGGAGTGAAGTCGAACGATCGATTTTCACTTTCACCGTAGCCGCGGAAGAGAGTACGCGAATCTACGGCGAGTATCTGCCGCTGGATTGGCAGGAATTCACAGCGGGGCGGTGGGGGATTGTCCGCCGTTTCCCTCTGGGACCAATTGGGGGAATTACGCCTTTCAATTTTCCTCTCAACCTGGTAGCGCACAAAGTTGCCCCGGCGATCGCCAGCGGCTGCACTATGGTGTTGAAGCCTGCGCCTGAGACGCCGCTAACTGCATTGCTGATGGCGGAATCGGTCCAACAAGCCGGTTGGCCGGACGGCGCCCTGAACGTCATTCCACTCTCTAACGAGGATGCGGGACTGCTGGTGAGCGACGATCGTCTGAAACTTATTAGTTTCACGGGCAGCGCCGCGGTCGGCTGGGAGATCAAGCGGAAGGCGGGCAAAAAGAAGGTCGCCTTGGAACTAGGTGGCAACGCAGGGGTCATTGTTCACAGCGACGCTGATCTGACCTACGCTGCCGGGCGCTGCGTGACTGGAGGGTTTGCTTACGCTGGGCAATCTTGCATCTCTGTGCAGCGCATTCTGGTGGAGCAGTCGGTACTGGAAAAATTCCGAGACATTTTCGTGGCGGGCGTAAGGAAGCTGAGGACCGGAGATCCGCTGGAGGAATCGACCGATGTTGGCCCGCTGATTCGAGAAAGCGATGCCATCCGTGCCAGCGATTGGATTCAGGAGGCGGTGCGCGGCGGCGCCCGATTGCTGTGTGGTGGACAGCGCAACGGGTCCCTGCTTGAGCCGACTGTTCTGACCGGAACGCGCTTGGAGATGAAGGTAAACTGCCAGGAAATTTTCGCCCCGGTGGTGACCCTGGAGGCCTATCATGACTTTTACGATGCCCTGAAACAAATCAACAACTCTCCGTACGGCTTGCAGGCGGGAATCTTCACGCGCGACGCCAAGCTGCTTTTTGACGCATATGAAGAGCTTGAGGTGGGAGCCCTAATGGCTGGCGATGTACCGACATTTCGCATCGATCACATGCCCTACGGCGGCATTAAGGACTCGGGGTTAGGCCGCGAAGGGTTGCGCTACGCGATCGAGGAGATGACTGAACCGAAGATGTTGGTTATGAACCTGCGATAAACCAAGGCTGTTGCGGTCAGAGCGGCGCGCGGATCACGGTGCAGTAAATAGCGGACGAAGTCGAGCGCCTCAAACAAAGGGCTTTCGTCGATTTTGTAAGAAACCTTGATTGAATTGTTTCCGGAAACGATAAATCTTGCGTGAGTTTTTTGAAGATTGAATTGCGCGGCCAATCACAAAGTAGTACGAACTGTTATAATCACCAGTTTTCGTAAATAGGATCACTTGTGTCTGTGAGCGTCTGACAGAGCAACCGCAACGAGCCGGAGACTTCATGGGGCGTCTCCGCGGCATTGAAAGTCTGATCGATGCAGATTTTTCATCGCAGTACCAACACAATCTCACGCGCCACGATTTACGGGGCGGCGTTCCTGGTGGCTGCATTGCTCTGGGCTGTGCTCGAGTTGCAGCGCTCGCCTTACATCACCTACGCCAAAGTGGCGCGTCCGCAGCCTGTGCCCTTCAGCCATCAGCATCACGTCGCGGGGTTGGGGATTGATTGCCGGTACTGTCACACTTCGGTTGAAAATTCTGCATTTGCCGGGATTCCTCCGACCAAAACCTGTATGAACTGCCACTCGCAGATTTGGACGGGCGCGCCGCTGCTCGAACCGGTTCGCGAGAGCTTCCGCACCGGCAAGTCCCTGGTCTGGACTCGGGTCAACGATTTGCCCGATTTCGTTTACTTCGATCACAGCATTCACATCAACAAAGGAGTTGGCTGCAACACCTGCCACGGCCCGGTTGATCGTATGCCGCTCATGTTCAATTACGCCTCTTTGCAAATGGAGTGGTGCCTAGAGTGCCATCGCGCTCCGGAGAAAAATTTGCGGCCTCGCGACCAGGTGTTCAACATGCGCTACGAGCAGCCGAGCAGCGACAAGCCAGTGCTGCTGGATGGTAAGGTCTACACCGACCAGCATTCGCTGGGCACAGATTTAGTGCGGAAATACAATTTACGCACAGTGACCGACATTACGAGTTGCTCGACGTGTCATCGGTGAGATTCTGGAAGTTCTACAACGAGATGGAAGAGCACAAAAATAAACGCGAGGATGTTTGCCCCGGCAAGAAGGACAAGCTCGACCTGAAAACGGCTCGCGCCCAGATCGCCGAGACGAAAGGCCCGGAATATTGGCGAAGCCTGGAAGAACTAGCCGGTAGCTCCGCGTTTCAGGAGATGATGCATCGCGAGTTTCCCAAAGGCGCGTCGGAGTGGCTGGATGCGGTTTCGCGACGCGGTTTCCTTAAGCTGATGGGCGCATCCCTGGCAATGGCGGGGATGACCGCTTGCACCAAGCAGCCGTTGGAGCCCATCGTTCCCTACGTAAAGCAGCCGGAAGAAGTGATTCCGGGCCGTCCGCTGTTCTACGCCACCGCTTTCACCCTCGGCGGATACGCCAGTCCGATCCTGGTTGAAAGTCATCTCTATCGTCCGACCAAGATTGAAGGCAACGAGCAGCATCCCGCCAGCCTCGGCGGAACGGATATTTTTGCGCAGGCTTCAATCCTCGGAATGTACGACCCCGACCGGTCGCAGACAATTGCATATTTGGGCGACGTGCGCACTTGGGGGAATTTTCTGGAAGCAATCCGCGGACCGCTCAGCGCGCAGAAAGCTGTGCAGGGAGCGGGGATCCGCATTTTGACGCAGACGGTTTCTTCGCCCGCGCTTGCCGATCAGTTGCGATCAGTGCTCAAGCTGTATCCCCAAGCGAAGTGGCACGTGTATGAACCGGTAAACCGCGACAATGTGCTCGAGGGCGCGAAAATGGCTTTCGGCCAACCGGTGGAAACCCAGTACCGGCTGGAAAACGCCGACGTGATTCTTTCGCTTGACGCGGATTTCCTTTACGCGGGATTTCCGGGAAACACGCGATACATTCGCGATTTCGCCAAGCGCCGCAATCCCGATGCAGGAAATATGAGCCGGCTCTATGTGGTCGAGAGTACGCCCAGTCCAACGGGTGCAAAAGCGGACCACCGGCTACCGCTGCGTGCCATTGAAATCGAGGTTTTTGCGCGCGACTTGAAAAGGCACTGGGAAGCAAAGGGTGACGTCATAGCTCTAGAGGGGCCTGACTCTGGGGCAGCCTGGGCTAGTGCACACGAATACATGGAGATGGTCTCGGCCATCGCTGGGGACCTGAAAGCTCATAGTGGTTCCGGCATCATCATCGTCGGCGATCATCAGCCGCCGGCAGTTCACGCTTTGGCCCATGCCATCAATCAAATTTTGGGCAACGTGGGAAAAACAGTTTTTTACACGGATCCCGTCGATGCGAACCCGGTCGATCAAACCGAGTCGATCAAGGATCTCGTTGCCGACATGCGCGCCGGCAAAGTGGACATGCTGTTCATCATGGGCGGAAATCCCGCCTACGATGCGCCTGCCGACCTTGGCTTCGCCGATGCGCTCAAGAACACGAGCATTCCCCTTCGGGTGCATCTCGGCCTTTATCAGGACGAGACCGCTGAGCTTTGCCAATGGCACGTGAACGAGGCGCATTATCTCGAATCATGGGGCGATGCTCGCGCATACGACGGCACCGTAAGCATTGTGCAACCCCTGATTGCTCCGCTTTACGGCGGCAAGAGCGCTTACGAACTCACCGCGTTGCTCGCCGGTCAAGCTGAAGCCACGAGCCACGAGGTCGTCCAGGGCTACTGGAAGAAACAGCATCCAGCCACAGACTTTGATGCCTTCTGGCGAAAATCACTGCACGACGGGTGGATCGCGGGAACAACGTTTTCACCAAAGTCGGTGAATTTGAAATCTACCGCCTTCCCGCCTTCTTCAGCGAGTGATGGAAAATCCATCGAAATCAACTTCCGCCGCGATCCTTCTATCCACGACGGCCGCTTTTCCAACAACGGCTGGCTGCAGGAACTGCCCAAGCCGATGTCGAAGATAACTTGGGACAATCCCGTATTGATGGGCCCGGCCATGGCAGCGCGGTTGGGGCTGAAGACCGAAGATCTGATCGAGCTCGAACTCAACGGCAAGAAGGTAACCGCTCCCGTCTGGATACAGGCGGGTCACCCCGACAATTCCGTCACTGTATTCCTGGGTTATGGACGCAGGCGCGCTGGCCGAGCCGGGACGGGCGCGGGCTTCGACATGTATCCACTCCGCTACAGTGCGACGCCGTGGTTCACAAACGGCGTGAATATCACCAAGGCCGGCGGAACTTACAAGCTTGCATCCACTCAGGGCTACCAGACGATGGACACGCCAGTGGGATCGCGGCCGCAGGTGCGACACGCAAGCCTCGACGAGTATCACAAGGAACCGGATTTCGCGAGAGAAGAAGAGCCTCCTACAGAGCTGACGCTGTACAAGCCTTATCCGTACGAAAAAGAACCCTACGCATGGGGCATGACCATTGATTTGAATGCCTGCGTGGGTTGCAACAATTGCATCGTCGCTTGCCAGTCAGAAAATAACATCCCCGTGGTCGGCAAAGAGCAAGTTGTAATCGGCCGCCACATGCACTGGCTGCGTGTGGATGCTTACTATCAAGGCGACCGCGATAATCCTAAAGCGTATTTCCAGCCCGTCCCCTGCATGCAATGCGAGAACGCGCCTTGCGAGGTGGTCTGTCCCGTGGGAGCGACCGTACACAGTAGCGAAGGCCTGAATGACATGGTCTACAACCGCTGCGTGGGTACGCGGTATTGTTCGAATAACTGTCCATACAAAGTGCGGCGATTTAATTTCCTGCTATTCCAAGATTGGGAGACGCCGCAGCTCAAGATGATGCGCAATCCGGATGTGACCGTGCGCAGCCGCGGTGTCATGGAGAAATGCACGTATTGCATCCAGCGCATCACCCAGCATCGAATTGATTCCGAGCGCGAAGATCGCAAAATTCAGGACGGCGAGTTGCAGACAGCCTGCCAGCAGTCTTGCCCCGCCAACGCGATTACGTTCGGCAATATCAACGATCCCAACAGCCGGGTTTCAAAACTCAAGGCGGGTGCGCGCAACTACAGTTTGCTGGCCGATCTGAACACGCGGCCCCGGACGACGTATCTGGCTGAGATTCGCAACCCGAATCCTGAGTAGGAAAGTTTGTTGGAAAGATAAGCGGAGCAGATCGAGAAATGGCAGATTCAAAACAACCAGTCGTACTCGGCCAAGGTGCGCCGGTCATCGAGCCCGGATACACTTTTGGCACGGTCACCGACAAGATCAGCTCAATCGTCCTGACACGCCCCACTTCCAACGGTTGGTTCCTTGGCTTTGGCATCGCTTTCCTGCTCACCATGATGATGTTGTTCGCCGTCGGATATTTGTTTGCCCGTGGCGTTGGCATCTGGGGCGTAACCATCCCGATTGGTTGGGGCTTCGCCATCGTGAACTTCGTGTGGTGGATTGGAATCGGCCACGCGGGCACCCTGATATCCGCCATCTTGCTGCTGTTACGGCAATCCTGGCGTAACTCAATCAACCGGTTTGCCGAAGCCATGACGCTGTTCGCGGTGTCTGCCGCTGGTCTGTTTCCGCTGATTCACGTGGGCCGCCCCTGGCTGGCCTATTGGCTGTTTCCGTATCCCAACACCATGAATTACTGGCCGCAGTTCCGCAGCCCATTGGTGTGGGATGTTTTTGCCGTATCCACCTACGCAACCATCTCCCTATTGTTCTGGTTCATCGGCCTGATTCCAGATCTGGCGACGCTGCGGGACCGCTCCACCAATCGGGCGGCGCAAATGATTTACGGAATGTTGGCCATGGGTTGGCGTGGTTCAGCGCGGCACTGGCATCGCTATGAGACGGCCTACCTGCTGCTCGCCGGACTCGCGACTCCGCTGGTGTTGTCGGTTCACACTGTGGTCAGCTTCGACTTCGCCGTCGCTATCGTGCCCGGCTGGCATACCACGATCTTCCCGCCGTACTTCGTCGCGGGTGCGATTTATTCCGGCTTCGCGATGGTGCTGATGCTGGCGATTCCCATCCGCAAATTCTATGGCCTCGAAGACTTCATCACCGAACGCCACCTGCAAAACTCTGCAAAAGTCATGTTGGCGACCGGCCTGATTGTGGCCTATGGCTACGGCATTGAAGCGTTCATGGGATGGTACAGCGGCAACCGCTATGACGGTTTTCTTCTTTGGAACCGCTTGCACGGGCCTTATGCCCCTTGGTATTTCGCGCTGCTGGCGTGCAATATATTTGTTCCGCAAGTGCTGTGGATCCGCAAATTACGAACCAGTCCGGCTGCCTTGTTTGTGATTTCGGGAGTCATTCTCGTCGGCATGTGGCTGGAGCGATTCATCATTGTCGTGGTCAGTCTGCATCGCGATTTTCTCACCTCCTCGTGGGGCATGTACTATCCGACGCGCTGGGACTGGATGACTTACATTGGCACCATTGGCATGTTCCTGGCTGCGATGTTCCTCTTTGTGCGCATCCTGCCCATGATTTCGATTTTTGAAATGCGCACTCTGCTGCCGGAGGCGGAGGTAAAAGAATGAAGCGCACTCCGATTTACGGAATGATGGCCGAGTTCGATTCCGCCCAAACCCTAGTGGACGCGGCTCATCGCACGCATGCAGCCGGCTATCTGAAGATCGACGCCTACAGCCCATTTCCAGTGGAAGGGTTGGCAGAGGCGATAGGCTTCCACAAGAACAGCGTTCCGCTCGTCGTCTTGATTGGCGGATTGATTGGAGGTTTGTCCGGCTACCTTCTGCAGTACTGGATTTCCGCCGTGAGCTATCCCATCAACGTAGGCGGCAAGCCATATCATTCGTGGCCCGCGTTCATCGTGGTAACGTTCGAAATGACGATTCTGTTCGGCGGAATTTCTGCGGTCTTCGGTATGCTGGCTTTGAACGGCCTGCCCATGCCTTACCATCCCGTGTTCAACGTGCCGCGCTTCGCCTTCGCGACCAAAGATCGTTTCTTCCTGATCGTGTTTTCTACCGACGCCAAATACAGCCCGAGCGAAACTCGCCGCTTTCTGGAAAGTCTGGGGCCGCGATCGATTTCGGAGGTGCCCAGCTAAAGCCATGTTGCTCCTTCGCAACATTTCGCCGTTGGGATTGTTCGCGGTCCTTGCTCTGGCCGGATGCCGCCAGGATATGCAAGACCAGCCCCGTTTCAAACCTCTGGCCAAGAGCGATTTTTATGCCGACCTGCGCTCCGCGCGCGCTCCGGTCGACGGGACTGTAGCGCGCGGGCAACTGCATGAAGATTCGTATTTTTATACCGGGAAGTTCGGCAACAATCCCGGCGACTATATGCCCTTCCCCGTGACCGAAGATGTGCTGGCCCGCGGCCGTGAGCGTTTCAACATTTACTGCGCACCTTGCCACTCCCGCCTCGGCGACGGCAACGGAATGATCGTGCAGCGCGGCTTCCGCGCTCCGCCCTCTTATCACACGGAGCGCTTGCGTAAAGCGCCTCTGGGATATTTCTTCGATGTAATGACCAACGGATTCGGCGCGATGCCGGAGTACGCATCGCAAATTCCGCCGCGCGATCGTTGGGCCATCGTGGCTTATATCCGAGCCTTGCAGTTGAGCCAAGGTGCGACCACGGGCGATGTTCCCGCGGGACAAAAGATGCCGTCAGAGGCGCCGGTATTCCGCGGTGACCCCGGTTCGGGTGCAACTCTACCCGAACTCCAGACGGGTGACGAGAAGGGTGTGAAAACGGAATGAGCGCGGCGCCTGCGAACGATCTCAACCTGACGGCGCCGCCGGTGGTCAAGACCATCGAAAAGCGATCGCTGTTCATCGGCTTGATTTCCGCCGCAATTTCGTTAGCTCTCGCGTTTCTGCGCCCAGAAGAATTTTTCCGCGCTTACCTCCTCGGCTACATGGCCTGGCTGGGAGTGACTCTCGGATCGATGGCGATTCTTATGATTCGGCATCTGACCGGCGGTGGGTGGGGCATGGTAATCCGCAGAATTCTGGGCGCGGCTATGCGATGCCTTCCGCTGATGGCAGTGCTGTTTGTTCCGATCCTGTTCGGACTTCCCAAGCTCTACGTCTGGGCGCGCCCCCTGGATTCCATCGCAGACAAAAATCTTCGGGAACACCTGCAGGAGCTGACCAGTTCCTACCTCAACATCCACGGGTTCATCATCCGGGCCGCGGTTTATCTGGCAATCTGGAATTTGTTGTCGTTTCTGCTCACCAAGTGGTCGAAGGAGCAAGACACTCCCCCTTCGCGAGACAACAGCGACCGCTTCAAGGCGGTGAGCGGCCCTGGACTGATTCTTTACGCTTTTACGATTTCCTTTGCCGCCATCGACTGGATCATGTCCATCGATCCCAGCTGGATTTCCACGATCTACGGACTGTTGATCCTGATCGGCGAGTTGCTGTCGGCGATGTGCTTCGCCGTTGTCGTTGAGCGGATTCTGGTCAACTACAAACCGATGTCGGAGCTGTTAAAACCTGATTTTGTGCATGATCACGGCAAGTGGATGCTCACCTTCATCATGGTGTGGGCCTATTTCTCGTTCTCGCAGTGGCTGATCATCTGGGCGGGAAACTTGCCGGAAGAAATCACCTGGTACATGCGGCGGTTGAACGGCGGGTGGGGATTCGTTGGATTGCTTCTGGTAGTGTTTCAGTTCGCCGTGCCGTTCGTGCTTCTGCTGTCGCGCCCGTTTAAACGGGACATTCGACGACTGGTCTGGTTAGCGGCTTGGATCATGGTGATGCGCTACCTGGATCTTTTCTGGATCATCGAACCCAATTTCTCAAGAACGTTGAACTTCACGCTCGCGGATGTAGTGGTCCCCGTTGCCATTGGCGGTATTTGGCTGGCTTATTTCTTCCGTAATCTGAATTCGCTGCCACTGCTGCCTGCGTATGACGTGTCCGCGAACGAAGTACTGGAACCGGTACATGAGTGAAGAGACGAAATTCGGCCCCGGCGAAGAAGGCTTCGAGCGGCAAGATCTAAGCTCGCGTGGAGTGTTCGCATTTCTGATCAGTCTGGCTGTTGGTGGGTTGCTGGTCTATTTCGTTGTCTGGGGGTTGTATGACTTCCTGGATGCACGTCAGCGATCGCATCAACCTCAGCAAAGTCCGCTTGTGAAGCAATCGGATGCCGATCAGCGCATCGTCTCGCCCGAGGAAGTCGCGCAGTTTCCCCAACCGCGACTGGAACGGAACGAACGAGTTGAGATCAGGGATTTCCGCTTGAAGGAAGAGCAAACGTTGAACAGCTACGGTTGGGTCGACGAAAAGACTGGGGCGGTACATATCCCGATTGAACGCGCCATGCAGTTGCTCGCGCAGCGCGGATTGCCGACTACGCCGAAGGCGGGAACGGCTCCCGCGTCTGACGTGAACACGGCCACTCAAGCGGCTCGGCGTTCCGATACAAGCGGCGAATCGGCTCCGGCGAAGACGCAGGCACCAAAATGATGAAAAGGAAAGTAGCGGTGAGCAGCGCGATGAGATCGAGACTTTCGAGGCTGGCGCCTGCTGTGGTCATATTGACCGTGTGCCTTCTCACTTTGCCCGTGTGGGGCCAGGGAATGACGCAGGGCATCCTGTCGCCGCCTGCGAATGTTCGTCCACCGGGACTAAAGAATGTAGGTATCGAGCAGCGCCTGAACGAACAGATTCCGTCTAGTCTCACCTTTCGCGACGAAACCGGCAAAGCGGTTCGGTTGGCAGACTATTTCGGCAAGAAGCCGATGATTCTGAACCTTGTGTACTACCAATGTCCGATGCTGTGCGGTGAAGTGCTGACCGGACTCGAAAGTGCGCTCCGGGTTTTGAAGTTTGATGTGGCAAGGGAGTTTGACGTTCTCACGATAAGCTTTGATCCCAAAGAAACTCCGGAAATGGCATCCGCAAAGAAGGCGGAATACCTGAAGCGTTACGGACGGCCCGGCGCAGTTCAGGGCTGGCATTTTCTGACGGGACCACAGGCATCGATTGAAGCGCTCACGAAAGCCGCTGGTTTCCAGTATCAGTACGATCCCAAGAGCGGCCAATTCGCGCACGCGACTGCGATCATGATCCTGACCCCCGAAGGAAAAATCGCGCAGTACTATTACGGAGTCGAGTTTGCTCCCAAGGATTTGCGTCTGGGATTGATTCAGGCGTCGGAGAACAAGATCGGTACGGTGGTCGATCAGGTATTGCTATATTGCTACCACTACGATCCGGATACGGGGAAATACGGAGCGATCATTAGCAGAGTTCTGCAACTGGCCGCAGGCGCGACCGTGCTGATCCTCGGAACCTTCCTCGTGGTGATGTTCCGCATGGGGCCTGCAACCGAAATGCGGCGGCGAGAAATGCTTAGCGGCGGACGACCGACGATCAACGACTAACTTATGTTCGAGAACCTTCCACTTTGGCCGGTACGCGCCTCCAGCGGGGCGGGCAACGTAGACGCGCTCTACATTTTTCTGTTGGCGCTCTCAGCGTTCATGTGCGCGGCCATCTTCACCATGATTCTGGTGTTTGCGACGAAGTATCGGCGACGCCGAGGGGTCGAAGCCGAACAAATCGAGGGCTCGTCCGCGCTGGAGATCACATGGTCGATAATTCCGCTGGGAATTTTCATGGTCATTTTCCTCTGGGGCGCGGTCATCTACTTCCACGAGCGGACTCCTCCCCGTGGTGCGTCCGAGGTTTACGTCGTAGCTAAGCAATGGATGTGGAAACTCCAGCATCAGGAGGGTCCGCGCGAGATCAACGAATTGCATGTGCCGGTAGGCCGCGACGTAAAGCTGATCATGACCTCGCAGGACGTGATCCACAGCTTCTACGTTCCGGCTTTCCGCATCAAGCAGGACGTGTTGCCGGGACGTTATTCAACCGCGTGGTTCCGGGCGACGAAGCCGGGCGTCTATCACCTGTTTTGTTCGCAGTATTGCGGCACCATGCACTCCGGCATGATCGGACAAGTAACGGTCATGGAGCCCGCACAGTACGAAGCCTGGCTTTCGGGTGGAAGCACTACCGGATCGCTCGCGGCCAGCGGCGAAAGCCTTTTTCAGCAACTGGGGTGCCCCACGTGTCACCGCTCCGATACGCAAGGCCGCGGACCGAATCTGGTGGGAGTCTTTGGCAAGCCCGTACAACTGGAGGATGGACGAACGGTGATGGCCGACGAAAACTACATCCGCGAATCGATTTTGAGTCCGAGCGCTAAAATCGTCAGCGGATTCAAGCCCATCATGCCGGTTTTCCAGGGGCTTGTCGGTGAAGAGCAGTTGAATGCGTTGGTGGCGTACATCAAGTCGTTGAGTCCGGCGCCCTCCGGAGCTGCAGGAAAACCCGGTTCCGGTCCAACTGGTACGAGATTGCAGAACGTTAAGGAATAGCAATGGCTACCGCAGCAGTTGTCGCCGAACGCGAACATTACTTGAACAAAGAGTACGGCATTCGTTCGTGGCTGTTGACCACGGACCATAAGCGAATCGCGCTGTTGTATCTGATCTCGATCACATTCTTCTTTTTTGTCGGAGGCTTCTTTGCCTTGCTGATCCGCCTGGAACTGTTGACTCCGGCCGGCGATCTGGTACAAGCGGATACGTACAACAAGCTCTTTTCCATGCACGGCCAGGTGATGATTTTCTTCTTCCTGATTCCATCCATCCCCGCCGTGTTGGGAAATTTTCTCGTCCCCTTGATGATCGGCGCCAAAGACCTGGCATTTCCTCGGATCAATCTTCTGAGCTGGTATCTCTATATGATAGCCGGCCTGATTTACATCCACTGCATCGTTACCGGTGGCGTGGATACGGGATGGACTTTCTACACACCGTTCAGCACGGCTTTCAGCAATACCAGAGTAATTGAAGCGGGGATTGCAATCTTCGTTGCAGGATTCTCGTCCATTCTGACCGGCCTCAACTTTGTCGTAACCATCCATCGCATGCGAGCCCCTGGCATGACGTGGTCTCGCCTGCCGCTGTTTATCTGGGCCCACTACGCCACCAGCATTATCCAGTTGCTAGGAACGCCGGTGCTGGCGATAACGCTTCTGCTAGTTGTGTTTGAGCGTGCTTTCAATCTGGGCATTTTCGATCCGACGCGTGGCGGCGATCCTTTATTGTTCCAACATTTGTTTTGGTTCTACTCGCATCCCGCGGTTTACATCATGATTCTCCCGGCGATGGCTGTGGAGAGCGAAGTGGTCGCGTGCTTCACCCGCAAACGCATTTTTGGCTACAACTTTGTAGCCATGTCGAGCATTGCGATTGCGGTGTTCGGATTTCTGGTTTGGGCCCACCACATGTTTGTCGCAGGAATTTCGCTCTATGCGGCTCTGGTGTTCTCGATTCTCAGCTATCTGGTTGCGGTGCCTTCGGCAATCAAAGTTTTCAACTGGACAGCAACCATGTACAAAGGCTCGATTTCGTTTACCACTCCGATGCTGTATGCCTTTGGCTTCATCGGCCTGTTTACGATGGGTGGACTCACGGGACTGTTCCTGGCTTGCCTGGGAATCGATGTGCATGTGCACGACACTTATTTCATCATCGCCCACTTCCACTACATCATGGTCGGCGGCGCGGTGATGGGATATCTGGGCGGGCTGCATTTCTGGTGGCCGAAAATTTCCGGGCGCATGTATCCGGAAGCGTGGGGCAGGCTGGCGGCGATGCTCGTATTCGTTGGTTTCAATCTGACGTTCTTCCCGCAGTTCATTCTCGGCTACATGGGAATGCCTCGCCGGTACTGGCAGTATCCTCCGGAATTCCAGGTGTTGAATGTGCTCTCGACTGCGGGATCAACCGTATTAGCGGTCGGATACGTCCTGCCCATGGTTTATTTTCTGTGGTCCATGCGTTACGGAAAGATTGCCGAGGATAACCCTTGGGGCGCGGCCGGGCTGGAGTGGAAGACGTCTTCCCCGCCGCCCACCTTCAATTTTGATGAGGAACCAGAAGTGACATGGGAAGCTTACAACTACGAACAGATTCCCGCTCCCGCGGAGGTGCCCGTTGAGCGATAGCCCGGTCGCGGTGGAGCAACACGGCCCGGAACTGCTCCATCATTTTGTCGATGCGGAGCAGCAGCGGGATGCCGCCTCTCTCGGCATGTGGCTGTTCCTGGCGACTGAGATCATGTTCTTCGGCGGCATGTTTTGCGCCTACCTGATCTATCGCTTCTGGTACTACAACGAGTTTGCCGCTGGGAGCCGCAGCTTGGACATCTGGCTGGGCACGATCAACACCGCAGTCCTCATTTGCAGCAGCTTGACGGTCGCGCTGGGCGTTCGCGCGGCTCAGATGGGCAAGCGCAAATTGCTGGTCATTCTGTTGCTGTTGACCATCGTATTCGGGTTTGCCTTCCTTGGAATCAAGGGCGTCGAGTGGTACGACAAATATAAAGAGCATCACATCCCAGGGCCATCGTTCAACGTAGACGATCTGGTGAAAGCCTACCCTCAGATTCACATCGACCAGCAGCACGAGCAAATTTACTTCTCACTGTATTTCGCCATGACGGGCTTGCACGCCCTGCACATGATTATCGGCGTGGGAATTTTCGCTTTTCTAACGTACTACGCGTGGAAGGGACGTTACACGCCCAAGTATTACACGCCAATTGAGATGGGTGGCCTCTACTGGCACTTCGTAGATATCATCTGGATTTATCTTTTCCCGCTGCTGTACTTGATCGACCGGAAGCCGCTAAGGTGAGCTGCTATGTCTGAACACATAATGTCGAGCAAGTTTTACTACACGATCTGGATTGCACTGCTGTGCCTGACGGTGATCACTGCCGCGGTTTCATTCGTCGATCTGGGAAGATTTAACACGGTCATCGCGCTGGTCATTGCCACTTTCAAAGCCCTGCTCGTGGTTCTGTTCTTCATGCACGTAAAGTACACCAGCGAGAAACTGACCAAGACGGTAATCGTTGCTGCGATCTTCTGGCTATTGCTCCTGCTGCTGCTCAGCATGGCCGACTACACCACGCGTCTTCTTGCTTAGTTCAGGCTGCGGCCGAAGCTTGATTTGAGATATACTCCGCTGTCCTGGCGTTTGACATCATCGTAAATGAGGCGAGGTGTTCTGTGGCATTCTGCAATTCTTGCGGAGCAACTCAGGATGCAAGCGCAAGATTCTGCCCTAAGTGTGGGGCGGCCTCGCCAGCCGTCGCAGGTAGTCCGGTGGCCACTCCAGTTCCCGCGTCGCAAGCTCAAAGTAATAACACCATTAAAATTGTGCTTATTGTGGTGGCGGCGGTCGTGGCTCTAGGCATGATTGGTGTGGGCGCAGCAACCTACATCGGGCTGCGCATCGCCCGCCACACCCGCGTCGAGAACAAGGCCGGCAATGTTCGAGTGCAAACTCCTTTCGGTACGGCCCAAACCACAACCGACCCACGGGAAGCCGCTCGCGACCTCGGCATCGATCTGTATCCCGGTGCGCGGGTCTTGAAGGGCAATACCGAGACGTTCGGGGGAATGCATACCGTCGAAGCCATATTTGAAAGCGACGATTCAGCAGAACAAGTCTTGGCGTTCTACGGCTCGAAATTCACAAATGCCAATGTCACCACGAAAGATACGAATCACTACACAGTCGCATCCACGGATAAGAGAAACCTGATCACGATCCACATCGATCCTGAAGACGGCAAGACCCGAATTACGATCGCAAGTGTGAGTGGCAAGAACGTGGCTGGCGATAATTCCTCAGACTAGCGCTCATTTATATGCAAAGGAACTTCGCCGAACTCGCGCACGCTGCCAAGTCCGCGACAGTGGATGCAAGCGGACTTGCATCCGCTCTGAGCCGTTCTGTGCGCGGGGACGTGCGCTTCGACAACGGCAGCCGCGCTCTCTATGCCACCGATGCATCGAACTATCGGCAGGTCCCCATCGGGGTAGTTGTTCCTCGCGACGTCGACGATGTTCTCGCGACCGTCTCACTGGGTCGTGAATATGGCGCGCCCATTCTTTGCCGGGGGGGTGGAACTTCGCTTGCCGGACAATGTTGCAACGTCGCAGTGGTGCTCGATTTCAGCAAGTACATGGCGGAGATTCTCGAGGTCGATCCGGTGCGACGGATTGCCCGAGTTCAGCCCGGAGTCGTTCTCGATCGCCTGCGTAACGCGGCAGAAAAACACCATCTGACGTTCGGTCCCGACCCTGCAACCCATGATCGATGCACGCTGGGCGGCATGATTGGAAACAACTCCTGCGGCGTGCACTCGGTTATGTCAGGCAAGACGGATGACAACATCGAAGAACTGCAAATCGTTACCTACGACGGCCTCCGCATGAAAGTGGGCCAAACCAGTGACGCAGACCTCGAGAAGATCATTGCCGAAGGCGGTCGTCGTGGCGAGATCTACGCCGGATTGAAGAAGCTGCGCGACACCTACTCCGATCTCATCCGGAAACGTTACCCAAATATTCCGCGCCGAGTGTCGGGCTACAACCTCAATTTCCTGCTCCCTGAAAACGGTTTCAATGTGGCGCGTGCGTTGGTGGGATCGGAGGGCACGTGCGTCACCGTGCTCGAAGCCTCGTGCCGGCTGGTGGAAAGCCCGCCCGAACGCGTACTCCTCGTCATCGCGTATCCGGACGTCTTCCAGTGCGCCGATCGCGTGCCGGAGGTGATGGCTCACCACCCGATCGGCCTCGAGGGCATCGACGACCTGCTCGTCGAATTCACCCGCCGCAAGCGACTGAGTCCGGAAGGACTCGCTCTTCTTCCTCCTGGAGGTGGTTGGCTCCTCGCCGAGTTCGGCGCGGCGACGGTTGCGGAAGCCGAATCCCAGGCGCGCGAACTCATGCGGACCCTGAGCCAGAGCCCCATTCCGCCCCAGATGCACCTGTTCACCGATAAGGCTCAGGCGAAGCGGGTCTGGGAAGTGCGGGAGGCGGCCCTGGGAGCCACTTCTCACGTGCAGGGCGAGCCGCCCGGCTGGGAGGGTTGGGAAGATGCCGCCGTCAATCCCGAAAACCTGGGCAGCTACCTTCGAAGTCTCTTCCAGATGATGAAGGGCTACGGCTACCGCAGCGCTCTCTACGGGCACTTCGGGCATGCCTGCGTTCACATGCGGATCAACTTCGATCTGCAATCCAGGCAAGGCATCGCCAAGTATCGCAAGTTTGTGGAAGAGGCTGCCGATTTAGTCGTGAGCTTTGGCGGATCGTTCTCTGGCGAACACGGCGACGGTCAATCGCGCGCGGAATTGTTGCCGAAAATGTTTGGTCCGGAGTTGATACAGGCTTTTCGCGAGTTCAAAGCGTTGTGGGATCCAGATTGGAAAATGAATCCGGGTAAGGTAATTGAACCCTACAAGTTGGATGAGAATCTGCGTCTGGGCGCAGACTACAAGCCATGGGAGCCAAAGACTCATTTCCAGTTTCCCGATGATCAGGGCAGTCTGGCATATGCCACGTTACGCTGCGTGGGCGTGGGGAAATGCCGTCACGATGAAGGCGGAGTCATGTGTCCCAGCTTTCGCGCGACTCGCGAAGAGGAACATTCAACCAGAGGGCGGGCGCATCTCCTCTGGGAGATGACGAACGGCGATGTCATTCGGGACGGATGGCGCGACCAGCACGTGAAGGACTCGCTCGATTTGTGTCTGGCCTGCAAAGGCTGCAAGAGCGATTGCCCGGTCGGTGTCGATGTGGCCACCTACAAGGCGGAGTTCCTGTCGCATTATTACGAAGGACGACGGCGTCCGCTTGGTGCATACGCCTTCGGGAATATCGACATCTGGTCTCGACTGGCCTCGCGAGTGCCGGGATTGGTCAATCTGACTACGCAACTACCTTTCCTCCGTGATATTTCAAAACTGGTGGCAGGCATTCCCCAAGAGCGTAGCATTCCTGCTTTTGCGCCACAGACGTTCCGTCATTGGTTCAGCCGGGGTCGGCGTCGCAATGTGGAGGGAACGCCGGTTTTGCTGTGGCCGGACACATTCAACAATTACTTCCTGCCGGATACGGCAAAAGCTGCTGTGGACGTTCTGGAATCGGCGGGCTATTGCGTGATACTGCCAAAAGCCAAGCTGTGTTGCGGACGTCCGCTCTACGATTGGGGCATGTTGGATCGCGCCAAGCATCTTCTCCTTGAGATTCTTGACGCGCTTCAGTCCGAAATCGAACAGGGAATTCCGATCGTCGTACTGGAGCCAAGTTGTGCCACGGTGTTTCGCGATGAACTGCTGAATCTGTTTCCCAAAGAGGAGCGAGCCCACCGGCTCTCACGGCAAACATTTTTGCTAAGTGAGTTTCTCGAACAAAAGGCAAAGCACTTCCCGTTGCCGAAATTGTCGCGCAAGGCCTTAGTTCATGGGCATTGTCACCATAAGTCAGTGATGAGAATGACGGATGAAGAAGCTGTCCTCCGAAGAATGGAAATCGATTTTCAAGCTCCCGCGCCCGGTTGCTGCGGGATGGCCGGGGCGTTCGGCTTTGAATCAGACAAGTACGAAATCTCGGTTGCGATTGGCGAACTGGAGCTCTTGCCGGCAGTTCGGAAAGCTTCGCCAGATTGTCTGATTATCGCGGATGGCTTCAGTTGCCGCGAGCAGATCGCGCAATGCACCGATCGCCACGCTCTGCACCTCGCGGAGGTAATTCAGATGGCAGCGCGGAACGGGTTTGTTGGCGAAGGGCTCTACCCAGAGCAGGCGCACGTCGAAACCAGACAGGCGCAGGTGGCACAATCGATGAAGCGAACCGGGCTGGCCATGGCTGGAATCGCCGCGGTGGGCGGAGCTCTGTGGCTGCTCAATCGACATCGCTAGCCGCTAAGTTATTGATGGTAAAGCTTTGTCGCCTCTATGCCTCGCCAGACCGTTCAGATTCTGGGAGAATAACAATATCCTGTTGGGGCTCGGTCAGCCTCCCCAGACGATGCCAACTATGATCCGGGATAGTGAATCCGCACTCACCATCGCCGACACCTCGGGGCAGACCAAGACCGCTTCGCCGTCTGACCCATCCATCCACGGCTCGGTTCTGGTGCTGATTCAATTCGATGTGTGCGAGGAGATCCGCCTCGACAAGCTGCGCGAGATTTTCGGAGCTCGCACCTTGGAACAACCCACCCTCAAGCATCCGACTCCGGGGTATGTCCGCTATCAGCGGCCACCCGTGGTCGAACCGATCGAACCACTGGTCCTCGAGAGTGGCGAGCGCCTCGAAGGCCAGATCAAGTTTTACGATTACGGCGTGCTAAGCGTAGTGCTGGAGTTGCCATTCTCAGGCGACTGGGACACCCTGGTCCGGCTGGGCAGCCGCTGGGTGTGGGATGTGGATTTCGCTGGCCATGCTTCGCGCATTGCCCACCGCAAACTGGAGCGGGCGGCTCCGGCATTGGTGAAGCCTTACGCGGATTGGCTGAGCGAAGACTACTTTATTTTTCATGTGCGCGAAATCAGCAGTTCCCCGTCGGTCGCCGATCTCATTGCTGCTGAGGGAGCGCGAATCGCCCAGATCGTACGAGGAGAAACTGCCCAGCTTTCCGATGGGGAACGAAATGAGATTCTGCAGTCCGGCATTTCTTATTACCCCAACGACCTCGCGGTCATCGGCTGGAACGCCGCATTTTTGTATGACAGCGAGGCGGGAGCAGAGACCGCAATTCAGCTACTCGAATATGCCAACTCGCAGTTGCTCGAGTTCCGCCATTACGATGAATTCCTCACGCGCGAACTGGAGAGCGTTTACGCCTCTTTTGACGAAGGCACTGGGATGCTGGCGCGCTGGCGCCTGGCGCGAGCGGCGACCAAACTGCACACTGTCTTGCTCGACGTAAACGAACTCACCGAGCACGCTGACAACGCCATCAAATTTCTCAGCGACATGTTCTCCGCGCGTCTGTACAAGCTTGCAGCCTTGAAGGTCGGCGTTCCCGATTACAAAGACCTGGTGACTCAAAAAGTGCAAACCGCCGAAGAGCTTTACCGTTTCATGGTCGACCAGTTCAATCAGAGCCGTGCCTTCGTGCTGGAACTCATGGTTGTAATTATTCTGATTATCGAACTGGTCTACTTCTTCCGCGGAAAACCTATCTGAGAACTGAGAACCAGAATCTGAGAACTGATTTTCGATCACCCGCACTATCCTGAAGAACGATGCGAGGCCTAAAAGGTAAGCGCGTCTTAATCACCGGCGGCGCTAGCGGCATCGGCGCAGCCACGGCCGCGCGCTTTCTTGAGGAAGGCGCAGCCGTATGCGTCCTTGATCGCGACGCCAACGCAAATGATGAAATTCGCCGGCGTCTGCCCGGTTTAGCCGGAGCGCTCGTTGCGGATGTCTCCGATCTCAAACAAGTGCAGGCCGCGTTTAACGACGCTGTGCGCATCATGGCTGGCGTCGATGTGCTGATCAATAACGCCGGCATCAGCATTCGCCATGATTTCCTTAAAATCACTCTGGAAGAGTGGGACAAGGTCATCGCCGTGAACTTGACGGGCGTGTTCTATGTCGCCCAGACGGCGGCGCGGCATATGTGGGAGCGCGATGGCGGAGTCATTTTACAAACCGCTTCGACGAACGGAATCGTAGGGCAGCCCTTCTATGCGGATTACAACGCGACCAAGGCGGGCGTAATCGAACTAACTCGAACCATGGCTTTGGAACTGGCACCCAAGGTACGGGTGTGCGCGGTGGCGCCGGGGTACGTGCTGACTCCAATGCAACGGGCCGAATACACCGATGCGATGCTGGAGGAAGTCAATCGGAAGATCCCGCTGCGGCGTCACGCCCAACCGGAAGAGATCGCGGCCCTGTTTGCATTCCTGGCATCGGACGACGCTGCGTATATGACCGGCCACGTGTATACGATCGATGGCGCCGAAATCGCGGGTGGCCTGGCGAGCCGCTGAAGATCGAAGATACTCTACTTCGCGTCAATCCGCAGGATGATGTTCACCTGCTTCCGGTCATCGAACTGGCTCACTGTTTTGGTATCGCTCTTTTGGCCCTTGTATTGAGCGTAGACCTCGTAATCGATGTTCGGGGAAAGTTCAGGGAAGTGGTACGCGCCGTCGGCGCCGACGATGTAACTCTTCACCGCCCTGGTGCGCGTATTGGCGAGGTAGACTACCGAATCGACCAGAGGATTATCGCCCCGGTCGAGCACCTTGCCGGTCAGCATCCGGCCCGGGGTTTCCTTCTCTTTGTCTTTGGCGTAAGCGGTGGTAACGGCGATCAGGCCAACCAGCAGCACCAGAACCGCAACTCGACACTTTCTCATGTCCCCAGCTTACCTGACTATCAGGTTGAGGCGATCTCTTACTTCAGATGCAATGCGGTGTCGACGCGCTCGTCCGCTTCCACGTGTACCTTGACCTCTTCCCCCTGTAACGGATTGCCATTCTCCGACTTGCGATCTTTCACATCCGCCCAGATCACGTAATCCTGCTTGCCCGCCGGAACTCGTTGGGCAAACTCACCGTGATGATCGGAGTACAGTTCCCAGCGCGCCTTCTTTTCATTCTCACGGCGAATCTTGATCCTTACTCCATAAAGTGGATAGTCGTTCGGACCCCAGACCGTGCCAAAGATCAGCGCGTAGGGTTGCTCACCCTTGTCTCCTGCCGAGGAGACGCCACTCGCACCAACGGCTGCCTTGGCCAGACACAACACCACTGAAAGGCACAGGCAAGGCAGCGCTATTCGCGAGGCCAAGCGGAAGCGGAGCCTGAACCGGCGAGTCACAGCCGGTCGCGATCTACGAGAAATCACCGTCTTCGACTTCCTCTTCGTCGTCCTCCTCGTATTTCTCCTCGTCCACTGGCTTCAACTCAATGGGACTCACGGTAACCACCTCGAAATCCGTGCCGCACTCCGGACAGGAGACGATTTCTCCCTCATCGACTTCGTCTTCTGTGATGTCGAGGTTGGTTTCGCATTCCGGGCAATGAACCACAATAGCCTCCATTCTTTTAAACCCCCCTGATAATATTTAGTGTCTCTTGAGCCGAAGGTCAAGTCCCCGCTTTCCTGTACTCGTCCGACCGTCCCGGAAACCCTTGGCTGGCAGCTATTGCACGAGAGGTGATGAAACTCCAACGCTATGGCCCAGGGAATCACCAAGCCCCTGCTCCGAGCGGTAGGTGCTAAACCTGATAAGATATCCGAACCGCTGCTTTATCTTGAGGCATAGGTTGTCAGCCCCCAACTGGCAACCGGCAACTGAGAACTGACAACTGCATTTATGTATCGCGGACGAACCCTCTCGCTGAGTTTCCCGCCGTTCACCAAGGCCGTGAAGTGGCTCATTCTGACCAATGCCGCGGTCTACCTGCTCCTCGAATTACTCAAAGCTGTGGTTCCTGACCTGGGTGGAGCATTGACCCTCGGTCTGGCTCTGATTCCAGCTTACGTCATGCATGGCTGGATATTTCAGTTGGTGACGTATTCGTTCGTACATGCCGGTGTTCTCCACATTCTTTTCAATATGCTGGGTCTGTGGATGTTCGGCGCGCAGTTGGAATCTGACTGGGGGCAAAAGCGCTTTCTCGAATTTTATTTCTTCTGTGTGATCGGAGCGGCGCTAACCACGATTGCAATCTCGTACACCGGCGTGGGCGGCGTACAACCGCAAACCCCAACGGTGGGTGCATCCGGAGGAGTGCTGGGCATTTTGATGGCGTTCGGGATGCTTTACGGCAACCAGGAGATCATGCTTTTTCCAATCCCGTTCAGCATTCGCGCCAAGTATTTCGTCGCCGGGGTCGCGTTCATCACTCTGGTAGAAGCGATCAGCGCCTCAGGAGCAGGCCGGGGCTCGAACGTCGCCTACTTTGCTCACCTCGGTGGACTATTGTTCGGCTTCATCTACGTAAAGTTTCTGCCTAAGCGCGGCCTCGCGTACGGAGCCTCCGAACAATACTTCAGTGTGCGGAATTCCTATTACCGCTGGAAGCGGCGCCGGGCCGCGCGCAAGTTCGAAGTATTCATGCGCAAGCAGAATCGTCCCTTGAGTGGAACCTTCGACGAACACGGCAACTACATCCCACCCGATGACGTGGACAAAAAGAACGGCGGCTCGAAATCCGGCTGGGTGAATTAAGAGCATACGTATTTCCGGACGCCTCGTCCGGGTGGGTCGAGCGAAAATCGAATGGGAGGGCACGAGTTCACTCGTGCCGCAAAGACCCAAAACATATCCGGGATTTCAGCCCCCGGGGCGAGGGATTTCGACCGTCATCAATCCCCCAACAAGCTTAGCCAAAGAACTTTTGAAACTCCCCCAACACGGCTGCCGGCAATTCCTCTTGCGTTGCCTTGCCCTTGAATCCAAGGTCGTGCGCTGCACT
>Ga0210390_10000170_pt1 | contig 69551 bp, 54 predicted proteins | sample IncBWH11OmetaG_FD_161050 | JGI IMG/M metagenome (GOLD analysis project Ga0210390, IMG submission 161050) | Forest soil microbial communities from Barre Woods Harvard Forest LTER site, Petersham, Massachusetts, United States - Inc-BW-H-11-O ...
TCCAGCACGTATAACTGGGTGTTCGCAACCGCTCGACCAATCGTTACCTTGTCTCCCGCACCAACCGTTGTCCAGGTTGAATAGGTGGTCGTCTCACTCTGTCCGTATAAGTTATTGACTTGCTTTACGGCCCCAGCCTTGGTCAACTGATTGACAAGCGCCCCGTTCAGAACCTCTCCGGTGAGATTTACCGTGCGCACGCTTTTAGGTAGCGAACCCTGTTGCATCAACTTAGTCATTGCCGACGGTAGAGCATTGATAAGACGTACCGGGTGGGAGTCCTCATCGTCGATATGCTCCCACCAGTCCATCAGGCCGTCCGCCAGCACGACCGTTCCACCGCAACTCAAGGTTGCCCATAACTCGAAGATAGAAAGGTCGGAGCCAATCGAAGCCGCCGCCAACACCCCCTCGAGTTCTTCCTGCTGAAAAGCGCTCTTCGCCCAGGTCACAAACGACATCGCACTCTGATGGGCCAGCATCACCCCTCTCGGAGCCCCAGTCGAGCCAGCCGTGTATACCAGGCAGGCAACTTGCTCGCTACTTATTACCTCGTCGAGGTTTTCCGTACTCTCTTTCTCGATCTGCTCTCTTTCCTCATCGACATACAGAATCCTCGACGGTATCTCACCCACTCTGTCACTGACGCTACTCGTGGTAATCACCAGCTTGGAAGCGGCATCCTGCAGCATGAATCGCAGCCGTTCTGGCGGATACTGCGGATCCAGCGGCACATACCCCGCACCCGCTTTCCACACCCCGAGCATCGCAGCCACCATCTGCGGAGTCCGCCGCATAAAAACCCCGACAAGATCTCCCCTACCAACCCCCATCCGAACCAGATACCGCGCCACCCGGTTCGCCTGCGTGTTCAACCCTCCATAACTCAGCTCCCGCCCGCGATACGCGATCGCTGCCTTCCCCGGACTTACTCTAGTCCGTTCCTCCACTTCCTGATACACACACCGCTCCCGGTCGTATTCCACTAATGCCGGAGTGAATCTCTGCTGCTGGTAATCAATTTCGGCTTGCTGTGTTTCCGCTCCAGGCTGCTGCGCGTCAACGATTGACGCGCTTGTTTCCTCGTTCGATATCGTAGTCCCATCGCTCAACTTACACCTCCCAACTACTCCACATATTTGCCAGGTCTACCTCAGGTTCACAGTTCTTGATATTGATCACATATGAAAGCTACCCGGTCGTTCTCGATGCGAATAACGATCGTTACGAAAGATGGCTCTCCAGATGAGTCGAGGTTTTAGCGTGGGAACTTCTAGATGGAACACCTTAAGCTACGGAACGTTTCCACTCAGAGAGCAATTCGACTATTGATGTTTTTATCGAACTTCAGTGAAGAATGTGGGAGTTTGCCTAGAGGAAGTGTGCGTGTCTCGCTCTGCGCTATGATGTGTGTCCGATTTCCCATCAGCTTTGGAGGGCAAGGCTACCGCACTGGAAGTCAAAACGGGATCTAGGCAGGCTGCCGCCGCTTAATTGCATGTCGCTTTTCCACTAGCCTAGGGAGTGAAGTATCGTATACCCACAAATTATCATTCATAATACATCCACACTAAAGGGTTGTTAGAAATTATTTTATGCACGAAATTATGCACCTTAACATTCGGACTTGTCTCCTGACGGATCCGTTCATTGCGCATCACCGTGGGTTTGAAAATTATTGATCGTTAAGGACTTGCCTACGAGCCCCTCGGAGGTGAAGCCTGGAACGGCCCCACCCTTCCACTCCCCGATCTGGCGTACAAACTATCCCTCACCTTACCGGAACCGACAGTTGCTCAGTGTCCAGAATCGCAGGCCGTATCAAAAGACACTCATAAATTCGGATTCGCGTTTCGGATCCAGCTGCTGAAAGGTCCGTCTGCGTGTGCTCCCATCGAAAGCAAATGATTTTACAAATTCTGAAAGAACGGCAATGGAGACCTGAACTCAGCTGCATCGAGTATCGGCTTAATGAGGATGAATCCCTCCAGTCACACTAACCTACCGTCAAAAGCGACCGGCGAAGGGGGCTTCCTGGGTCCAGCGGAAGCCTCTTGAGACCAGCAGGAAACTATTCCGGTCGATCAACTGAAGCTCCATATGAACCTGATGATTGTCCATACGGCCATCCAGGATGAGCTGATCCCCGGCAGGCCGCTGGAAAGTAAAGCTCGCCCTCCAGTTCTTGTCCTCCCTAGCTTTTTCGGAGCTTTGGGTAGGCTCACGGGGCTTCGTGAGGGTGAGAGTTCTCTCCGGGAGATTGACGGAGGCGCGATAAGGAGCGAACGAATCGTCCATGAGCTGAAAGGCCATCCGGCCGCGGGACTCGAAGATGGCGCGCCGCCAACGGGTGGAGTCGGTGAGGAGCGGCGGGCGTGGTTGTTCGTCTATCGACATCTGGCGCACCTCCCAGATGCCATAGGTGGGCGGGAGCGGTCTGTTCAAAATGCCCCAGATAGTCCAGCATTCGTGGCAGTACAAGCCTGCGAGCCACAGACCAAATATGATTTGCGCGGCAAGTGCGATCCGGTTGGCCCGGACGCCACGGAAGAGTTGCGCTTGCGTGGACGGCGCCGCGGCCCGGTTCAGCAAAAGGAATCTGACTAGGCGTGGAACGTCGGGGGCCAGGAGAAAGCAGGAGAGCAGCATGAGGTGAAAGGCAAGCAGCTTCGCCGGCACATCGTAGTTCATGTTCAGCGTAAACACCTGGGTCATGTCGGCGAGGCTGATCAGGGCGCCGAAGGTGGCCGTGCGAGGAAAGATCAGCAGCACTCCGGCTGCGACTTCGGCGCAGCCGGCGAAGATTTCATAAGCCGGGGCCGAGCCCATGAAGTTCCAGAGAGCCCCCATGGGAGAGAAAGAACCGTAAGGCTGCACCAGCCTGAACAAGGAGGGATACTCCATCTGTATCGGGATGACTTTCACAAAACCGTAGGCAATCATCTGCCCGGCAAGCGCGAGGCGAATGAAAAGCCGAAACCACTTATGCAGCTCGACGTAACTCTCCCGGCTGCGGTCGAGAAGTGACCAGACGACGGTCGCGGCTGTGGCAATCATTAGCAGGCAGAAGACCGTGGACCAACCAAACATGCAGTCGGTGGTGGCGCTGTTGCCGATCCAGAAGGGGGACAGCTGCACATTCACATGGAAAATATGGGCGGCGGTCCAAATGATGATGGGGCGCAGCGGCCAGAGAGTTGCCGGATCAGGAAAATCGGCTCCCTCAGTAGCGAAGAACAGGCTGGTGATGACTTGCGTGGTAAGACAATACAGCCCCAGATATATCAGCCAGAATCGAAAGGCAATCCGGAGGGCTGGGCTCCACCTTGGCACGTTCTGCTGGGGCTGGATCGGTTCGGTTTGAAGCTGTGGGATCATTTGAAGCTGGGCGTTCATTCGAGACCTCCGTCAGAAAGCGGCTGGAAACGTGCCATGAACCATCACTGCAATGGCAAGAGGATCAAACGCTGCGATGAATCTCGGCTTCGAAGCTGGAGATTTCCGCAGCGCACTCGAAATACGGGATATAACACTGTAACTCAAAGCGATCAGGTTCCCCCGCCATTACTCGCACTTCAAGTACTCATATCGAAGCACTATTGATTTAACACAGGAGCAATACTTACTGACTCGTCAGTTACCGTTACTCTGACCAGATATGGTCGGTTCTTTTGTACACGTATCGGTTTGCAGAACGTTGCGAAGGCCTGGGTCCAGTGACTCTGAGGTTGCTCAGGGCTATTGGTGAGAGTCACGCCGGGCGCCTTGGAGGAGTTAGTCGAAGCTATAAGCCGGATGCGCTTTCACACTTCCATCGACAGAAACCACAGCGGCTGTTGCTCGACCAGCGAAGCACGTTCACCCTGCTCCGGAGGCTCTGAAATCGCCAGAGCGCTGGCAAAATCCTGGAGGACCTTAGGTAGGCTGCCGCCTGTACCGTCAACCATTGCGGTATTCTTGGCCAGTTATAGCGGTGCTTGCGCACTTGCGGGAAACAACCCCAGTATTAGATACAAATCTTTGCCAGAAAACCGGCAATATGTCAAGAGGAAAGTTGGCAAGAATATACTTGACTCAGCAGACGAATTAGCGTAATTTGTGTGCATGGCACACGAACCAAAGACACTTCAAGAGGCGATTCAGTACTTCGCCGATTCCAACAACTGCATCGACTATCTGGCTAACCGCCGCTGGAAAGACAGCGTGCCGGAATGTCCTACCTGCGGATCGCGGGAAGTGTCGTTCATGCCATCGCGCCGCGTGTGGCAATGCAAGACCCGGCATCCCAAGTGCCAGTTCTCCATCAAGGTTGGAACCATTTTCGAGGATTCACCTATCGGCCTTGACAAGTGGCTTACTGCAATGTGGATGATGGCGAATTGCAGGAACGGCGTCTCGTCGTGGGAGATTCACCGCACCCTTGGTGTAACTCAGAAGTCGGCATGGTTCATGTTGCAACGCATTCGATTCGCGATGCAGTCCAGCTCATCGAAAAAGTTTGGTGGGCCGGGGAACGAAGTCGAGGCGGATGAGACATTCGTCGGCGGCAGAGCGAAGAACATGCACGCATCCCGCAGAGCAATGTTTAAGGCCGCAAGAGAATCCGCCAACTACACCGGAGATGCCAACTACATCAACAAAACTACAGTGTGGGGCGTTCTGGACCGTGAGCAGCGCAAGGTTCGCGCTACCGTGGTTCCGAAAGTCAACCGCGAAAGTTTGCAAGCTGCCGTTCTGAATCAGGTAGAGCACGGCTCCAAAATCTATACCGATGAGGCGAGCGTTTATAAATCACTGCCACATGAATACACTCACGAATTCGTGAACCACATGGAACGCTATGTCAATGGACAGGTTCATACTAACGGACTAGAAAATTTTTGGAGCCTGACAAAGCGCACCCTGAGCGGAACCTATGTTGCCGTGGAGCCGTTCCACTTGCACCGCTATTTGGATGAGCAGATGTTCCGCTACAACAATCGGCTAGACGAAAACGGAAACAAGCGCACAGATGCGGAGCGATTCAGCTTGGTGGTTTCTCAGATCATTGGGAAGCGGCTCACCTATGCGGAGGTGACTGGCAAGGTGGGTGCGACGGATTTCTAATCCTTTTCGCAAAAAACGAGGACGGTTCAAGACTTCTTAGACTTTGGTCCACGGCGATGCGGGTTTCTCGCCACCGCCTCACGGTGCTCTTCGATGCGGCGCTTGATTACGCTGTGCGGCACGGAGAGCACCCGATCTACAAGACTGGTAAAGCGGTCGTATTCGGAAACACCGTTCTCATTCTTGGCGGAAGGGATGCGGTGCTTTGACGGTTGACCCATTGCTTCTTCAAGGAGTATGGGCCGATGTGTGCCAAAAATCAACTATCACTAATCATCCAATCTTTCCGCCTCATAAGTTGGTGGGATATGCAGGAAATTGGGCTTGCGAACTTCCAGGCGGTAATGAACTTTCTCTGCACCATTCAATATAAATGCCAAACGAAGAAACCGGCGGGTGACCCCGACGCTGCTAGATGGATGGGGCAATCCCCAAAATTCAACGAGCAGGAGACCGACGATTTAAGAATCGAGTTTCAGTTAATAGCCACACGTCTTGAAGTTCTGGGACTGCGCACCGCCGCTAAAGTTGTAGACCATTACGTGCGCGATCTGACTCCGCTTCAGGATAAATCCGGGGCAGTTGTTCTCAAGAAAACCCAAGTCGCATCAGAGGTTTTGGCTCGCACGCATGAAATCCTACGCGCAATTCACGCCGAGTCTGAAACAGTATTATTTCTGAGCATCCCTCGCGAAGATGTCGAATGGTATCGTGCGCCGTTCACGGACTGGGAAGCCATGCTTGCGCGGTGGTTGGAACTTAAAGGCAATATCGAAGAATGCTCCAAATGTGTCGCGTTAGAAAGGTACGGTGCCGCCGTCTTTCATGTCTTATTGGTTGCTGAATTCGGCGTGATAAAAGTTTCGGAATTGTTCGAGGTGGAGGGGGACAGGCCCGGCTGGGGTGCAGTGGATCGGCTTCACCGAATTACATTGAAGCCACATAAGGATCGCACTGCGGTCGAAGTCGCCAACTTTGATTTATTGAGCAAACTTGTCCCCTTGATGCAGGCAATTAAAACCTCATGGCGTCACAAACTGGATCACGTCGATAATCAGATCGTTTGGCTCGACACAGATTTCAGTCCAAAAGTAGCGAAAGAAATTATCAGTGCAGTCCAAGGCTTCATGCGTATCTTGGCCAAAGAGCTACCTGAGCCTTCTGCTGCGGTTGAAAGTGGGGCCGACTAAAAACAAAACCCGCCGAATGGCCCCGTAATACGTGATGAGCCTGCTATATTCATGCCGGAAAGTTGGGAGCCAACGCAGATTTACCTGAATTGCTGCATTTACAAAAGCCGAACACACAGACAGGTGAACGAGCCACTGGTGATTGACGCAGACTGCTGTAACTGTATTCGTTAAAGTGATGTGTTCCAATTTTGTAACAGCCATCACAATTTTGATGCGTTGGCGCGGAGAAGGTGTAATGCTTCACGCTCTCATATTGGAAAAACAATAACGGCTAATGCCGGGTATTTGTGGCGGCAGCCTGTCTCGGGTAATCTGATTTTTCCTCCGGCAAGCCGGAATTGTCTCACTGAATTTCTTCTCAGGATAATACGTCAAGCAAGCGAAGAGACGAGCTTTCGTCCAGTCACAGATGCGCCGTAGGTGTAAAATGGATCTCTCTTAAGTTAAGCCCTTGTTGGTACGCGCTGCAGACCAAATCCAAGCACGAACATATAGCCGCTACAATATTCAGGAACAAGGGTTACGAAGAGTTCTTGCCGCTGTGTCATCCACGTCTGCCCATGCGTCATTGCGAGGACCAACTGCGCAGAGAGGAGTTGCGGGCCGCTGTATCCTGGATACATTTTCTGTAGATTTAATCCTAATGCTCAAGGGCCTATTGTCACAACGCCAGGAATTGTGAGGATTTTGGGGTGCGGGTCCGGTTCCGCAGTTGTGAACGAAATCGAAATTGAGAACATTCGAAGGATTCTCACCTCCAATCTAACCGTTAATTCTTGCGCTTACCTCAACGTTGGGCAGCGCGTACGAGTGGGGTGAACGTGCTCCGCTGTCGGTTGCGCGACAGCCGCTGTGGTTTCTGTCGATGGAAGTGTGAACGGGCATCCGGCTTCTAGGGTCGACAAGCTCACCTCAATGCGCGCCATACGGTGCCGGATGGACGTTGATGGCTTGCGCAATTGCGTGATCTTACAAATGCTCGGCAAACAAATAGCGGCGAATCTGTACAAAGGGTTTGGATGATTATCAAAGCTCACCCAGTCGGGAACGCATATAACAGGATTGGCCCTCCCGAAAAACTGGGCTGGGATTGTCAATCGTCAAGTATGCTGTCCAAGCATCCATATACTGTTCTTCCGTATTATGGGCGACAACATCTACAAGTTTCTATCCTATCTGATCAAGACAATATTGGATAGCTCGAACCAGCAAGCAATTTGAATGCTTTATTCTGTCCAGCCGTTCCTGACGTTGTTATAGTCAGAGATCTTCAAAATCCACCTTAGTTGGGACACCCTGCTGAGCAAGATGCAACCATGCCCTCCTCGCAAGCCGTATCTCTTCCGGGAACCGTTCACGCATTTGGCAGTGAGGCAGCCCGCGCAGGCGAAATCTATGCCGGGCTTACCGGACGGCCCCATAAATTATCCGGGCAATTGAGCGACGTGGCCGCCGAGTCGCACGATGTTGTCGTCTGTCTTACCGAACATCTCACAGCGCAACTCATGCGCAAATTGTATCTGACTGAGAACCCTAGGGGCGCACCAGGGTTTATTACCGCGCCAACTCCGATGGAGCTTGAGGAAGTCTGTATCCGGCAGGCTGCAAAGCTCACCGATCCGCAGAAAACCACAGTGCAGCGGGTTTTCTTCAGCCCGGCGCTTTCGTTTGACATTATCCGCCGTGGCAGCGACATCATCAGTGGAGGCGCATGCACTTCCAGTCAATTATTTTCGCGGCTTTCTTCGGATTCAGCTCTTCTTCTTGTCGGTGGGCATAGCAACAGCTTTGATATGCGCCTGAGTTTGCAGCACTGGCTTTGCGCGTTTCTCGATAAGCCATCAACCGGAACCGGCCCGTTGCCGGAATGCCAGTTGTTAGGACGCTGTGTAAGATTTCCGGCGAGACCCACCGTAACGGAAGCCCGCGGTAAAGGATGGCTGCTTCCTGTTTCAACTCTGCGGGCCAAGGTAGCTTTGTTTTATGGCTGTTCTGTTGTAAAGCTTAGAGATGGCTTGCACAGTCCCGATTATGGGCTCGGGCCGGCATTGTTGGGCCGGTCTGAATCTGCCGCTATCATCACCACCTGGCGGCCTGAGCATCCACCTGCGGAGTGGGGCATCTTAAACAACCTAATTAATGATGTGTGCTCGGGCACTATGGTGGGAGAAGCGGTGGGTTCCTTTAACCGCTCGAATATAGCGACACAGTTTGGGATAAACCTGTGCCTTTTAGGAGATCCTTGTTTCAGAATTTCGTCCGAAGGCCGCTTCGCAAAACTTCCTGTGCCAAAGATACCTTATGGAGAAGCTGCTCCTGCAGGCACGGTGAAGAATAGAAGCGCTGAGGCCAATCTTTTGCGGGCCGCCATCAAGCAAACACTCCACAACAATCCCCTGTTTGATTCTGGGACAGCGCTGGAGGCACAATTGTTGGCATACTGCGGGCCAGAGCCGGAAGCTGAGGATCTTGGCCAGAGAGCCCAAATGGCAGAAGCCGACAAAGACCTGCTTCATTTTCTAAGCCCAAAGCCTGTGCTCAATGAATTCTTGCTTTCTTTTGGTGAAATTCGAGAAATGACCGAGAAGGGCGTTTGTCCAGCATGCCTCGGACCTGCCCGTAGCTACTGCATAGCATTTCCGAATTTTGGCGCTGCTTCGCGGTCGGTGGTCCTCTGTGAATGCTGCGGCGGTGAAACCCTCAATTTACCTTCCAGTTGGCGAACGAGGCTGGATTTAGACCGTCTGGATGATGGCATATTTTCATTATCCAATCTTCCGCCTGAAGCCCAGATTCTGGTGTTTGTTGTGGTGGCTGCGAGAGGTTCTCAGTGGTTTGTGGGACTCTTTCCGCATTCCGGCGAAGCATCGCGGGCATTTCAATTGCCTGACCAACTTCCACCTGCTCCCCTGTTCTGCCAGGTTCTTATTGCCAGCGGGTTGAAGATTGGCTCCCTGGGATTCAAACTGAGCCTGGCCGGCGCTAAACATGGAATTCAATCCTGGCATGAGTTAACCGGTGAAACTGTCCCGGCAGCTAAGCAGCAGTGATACTGTTCGCACCATAAAACGATTGCGGTGCGGACTTGCTAAAGCCCCCTTGTGGAATCCATGAAACGCATAGGAGTCACTTCAGAAATTGAGATCAGTCAAGTTGTTCTTGGGGGAGACTTCGGGGAACGGCCGGACCAGGAGAGTTTTGCCACTCTTGATCTGTTTTTTTCCTGCGATGGACGAGCGATAGAAACGGCACATGTTTATGTCGAGGGCGAAGCGGAACGGCAAATCGGGCGCTGGTTGTCCACACGGCGTTGCCGGAATGAAGTCGTACTCATAGGGAAGTGTTGTCATCCGGCACCCAACGGTGAACCTCGTTTGTCTCCCGAGATTTTGGAATACGAGCTAGAAACCAGCTTGCAACGTCTGCGTGTTGATTGGATTGACGTCATGTTGCTTCACCGCGATTCTCCGGCAACACCTATAGAAACGATAGTGCCGGCCCTTCACAATGCAGTTGAGAAAGGCAAAATAGGGGCCTATGGAATGAGCAACTGGACCCTGGACAGATTCAATCAAGCTTATGCGTTTGCACTCCGGAATGGAATTACGCCCCCAAACCTTGCAAGCCTCAATTACTGTCTAGCAGTTCAGTCAAGACCAATGTGGCCGGGCTGCCGCCAGGCCGAGCAGGAAGACCTGCAGTGGCTCCGCTCGCACAATATCCCATTGCTCGCGTGGTCCTCTCAGGCGAGAGGGTGGTTTGCCGAGCAATCTGTGTTTCCAGAAAGTACCGGTGTCTCAGAAGTTTACGACACAGTAACCAACCGCGAGCGCCGGGAAAGAGCCAGAGAAGTTGCCCACCAGAAGAAGGCGACGACCCTGCAGGTAGCTTTAGCTTTCGTTCTGGCAAATAAGCTAACAGCGGCGACAATCGGCCCTGCCACTCCTAGGGAACTATCTGAGTCTCTTGGCGCATTGACCCTGACTCTTTCGGCTGCTGAACGTGCGTATTTGCTGGGGCAACCGAATCATGAGAAAGGCGAGTGACGTGCTGCGCGTTCTCCATGTTCTCGAGCCAGAACCGGACGGCGAAGTTGGAGGCGCCGACCTGCACGTGCTGGATCTGGCGACGGCGCAAAAAGCGCGGGCAGAGGTCGAACCATACGTGGTAATTAATCAATCTTCTGATTTCGCCACACGCCTGACAGAAAGAGACATCTTATTTTTTCCCGGCCACCGATATCGGGACAGATTGTTCCGGTTTGCGAAGCGCGTGTCTAATTTGCCATATATGAAAGATGTAGACATTGTCCACGGCCATGGCTACGAATCAAACTATCTCATAGCAATACTAAAAACCATATACCCGCGTGTGTGGGGAAAACTGCCAGTGGTCATGACCTGCCATGGCTGGGTGGAGACGCTTCTCAAGCACCGCTTCAAAACAGCCCTCGATATATGGACATACCATTTCGCATCGGCTCTCATTGTATGTGCGCGTAACCAGTTGCCCCGAGTTACTAAAAGTGGCTACAGGCATGTTGTCTACATACCGAACGGAGTTATCTTGCGCAATGCGGACGGAGCTGCAGTCCATGTCGGCAAATTGTCGACGATGCGTTCGGGGGGCAATAAAATCGTCGGATTTGTAGGTCGCCTCGCACCCGAAAAGCGGGTGGACTCGATCATCAGGATCTTCTCTTTGGTTTCGCAGATAGTGCCCGAAAGCCATCTGGTCATTATTGGAAGTGGTCCACTCAAAGATAAGTTGGTCCAGAAATCTTGTGATTTGCGGCTCAATGATCGCATTCACTTTTGGGGGCATGTCACTAATGCCGGACCCTTGTATCCCTTCTTTGACGTCCTCGTGCAAGCATCAGAGACGGAGGGTACCTCGCGTGTAATTGCGGAAGCAATGCTCTCGGGCGTCCCAGTCGTTGCCACCAAGGTCGGAGGGCTAGTGGACATGATTGATCATGGAAAAGACGGATTTCTGTTTTCTTTGGAGGATATTAAGTCGTATCAGGAGATTCTCGTACGGCTTTTGCAAGACCAGGAACTCAGGTCTGAAGTGGGGATAGCGGCTAAGTTACGCGCAGAGCAGAAATTTACCATCGAGGCGATGGAACGAGCTGTCGCAAATGTCTATCGGGATGTTTTGAATGTTCAATCTAGCCGGAAGGCCACCAGCAGCTCTGTAGATTCAGAAAAATTAACGTGTGAGATTCTGCAGAGTTGAATTCCGGTGGAGGAAAGGAAACGGCGTTGAGTGCGAGATGGGTGCTGGGACTGAATATCGGACTTCATGATGCGTCTGCTGCTCTGCTGAAAGATGGCGCAATCGTTGCGATGGGCGAGCAAGAACGCTTCAGCCGTAACAAGAGGGCAAATGGCGAAGCCCCGCTCGATGCCTTGAACTATTGTCTTGCTTATGCGGGAATCGCGCTCAAACAGTTGGCGGCCATTGCGGTGGGAACTGACGTTGATGCACTAATCAAATGGACTGAACCTACTGCCGAGGAGATGCGCCAATTATCCACACTTACGGATCCCCGGAGAATCCTGCCATCCAGCCTGATCAGCAACGGGCATGCACTACCTCCCGTTATTCAAGTGCGTCATCATCTTGCCCACGCAGCAAGTGCCTTGTGGGCCAGTGGAATGGATTCCGCAGCGGTGCTCGTTATTGACAACCGTGGAGAGGATGCATCAACGACGCTATTCTCCGGCGACCTTAATCAGTTCGTTGAAATCGAGCGTTATCCCGTCGCCGACTCGCTTGGCCTGTACTATCGAGCGGCTGCCCAATACACGGGATTATGCGGGCATGCGCGAGAAGTGGGTAAGTTGATGGGACTCGCTGCCTATGGCCGTCCTGTTCTTCCGGTACCGCTGCAGGTGGTCAACGATCGCCCATGCTTTTGCAGATTGCCGCAGACCAATGGTGTTCGGGGGGGTGAAATTGCCCCTCTTCGCACAAAACAACTTACGGATTTTTTTGTGCAGAATTGTTTTCCCTATGTGGGAGGCCTAAAAGAAGAAATCATGAGCTATGCGAACTTTGCGGCCTCCGTTCAATTATCGGTGGAAGAGGCAGTCTTAGCGCTATGCCGCCGGCTCAAGCAGCATACAGGACAGCGGCGACTGGCCTTGGCAGGAGGCGTTGCGCTCAACTGTACGGCGAACCGGGTAATCTGCCAGTCCGGGCTTTTCGACGAGGTATTCATCCAGCCAGTGGCACACGATGCCGGCGTGGCGCTGGGCGCCGCACTGGAAGTGGACTGCAGGCTTACCGGACGGAACCGGGATACCGCAAATCCAATCTTTGACCAATATTGCGGTCCGGAGTTCAGCCAGGAAGCGATCGAAGAATGTTTGAGGCAGAACAAGCTGAGCTTTGAGCACCTGGGCGAAGAAGCTTTGGCTGAGAAAGTTGCCGCCAGCATTGCGCAAGGAGAGATCGTGGCATGGTTTCAGGGGCGCGCTGAGGTTGGACCACGGGCCCTCGGAGCACGCAGTCTGTTGGGAGATCCACGCAGCCGGGCAACTCTGGTCCGGCTCAACAAGATGAAGAGCCGTGAAATGTGGAGACCGCTGGCTCCAAGCGTTCTGGCCGAAAGTTATTCCACCTATTTCGAAGACGGGCGTCCATCCCGTTACATGATTATTGCTTCAATGGTAAAACTGGAACAACGGTACAGGATTCCTGCCGTTACTCATGTAGACGGAACTGTTCGCCCTCAAGTGGTTGAGCGTGAAGTGAATCCGAGATTCTGGAAGCTTCTGAAGGCCTTTGAGCGTAAGACAGGGATTCCCATGGTTGTCAACACTTCTTTCAACATTGAAGCAGAGCCAATTGTTAACTCACCCCAGGACGCAGTTCGCAGCTTCCTGGCTTCAAGCGCTGATTGCCTGGCGATCGGTGATGCGCTGGTTTTTGCGAAGCAACAAAAATAGTTTTGGGCACTTGATTGGCCCATCGCCATGCGGTAAGCAACTTCGACCGCTGAGTAATCGGACTTCTTGGTCAAGATTTTACCTTTTCGCCAAATGGAGGAATTGTCATGGAATTGGGAACTGTTCTAGCCGAGAGTCGAGGAAACGTGAAGCCATTGGGCGGTCACGTGATGCAAGAAGCTGAGAGGCTTGGATGGATCAGGCCTTTTTCACAAGGGCAATATCTCTATGCTCCTCAATGGGTCAACCTGCTTCGAACCTTACAGGAGTTCATTCGCCTGAGGGCAGTGGAACATCTAGGATTCCAAGAATGGCTATTTCCTAGAATGATACCACGGGAAGCCTTGGATTCATTCAAGCTGACTCAATTCGCGCCTGACCTGCTGGTAGCAACGAACGGTTCAAGCAAGGGTTTCCTGGATCCGGTCCAGTGTGTTTCGCTTTACCACGCGCTTCGCCATCAGGTGCTGGAACGGGGCATGCTGCCCCTGAAGGTTGTCGAATGTCTCGGGGGATGGACATGGCGGAATGAATCTGAACAAACGCTGGATGGGCCCTACCGGGCGAAGGAATTCCTGCGAGTGGAGCACGTTTATATTGGCACGCCCAGCCAGGTCACATCCATTCGTGAAGCGGTTCGCAATGGTCTTCTGGAGTTGCTTAACGAACTGGGAGTTGCCTGGCAAGTCGTTGTGGGAGCGGGATGCATGGACATTCCCTCAATCAAAGCCCGCCAGTCGCAGGCGCAGGAGCCCAATGAGATCCCGGTGCAGGACATCGAAGTTCCTATCCGCGGCGCGCTTCGCCATGATACCCGCCGCGATGGCTTAGCATCGAAGTCTCATGCTGTGTACACCGAGTCCGGACTTATCGAGCGGCCTAACAACGAATTTTATTTGGATACAGATGAAATTTGTGGCTCCAGCGTTGAAGGCGACCACCTCTTGTCCTCGTTTGATATCACCTGCGCAGATGGCGAAGAAATATGGAGTGGGTGCACAGGAATGGGATTGAACCGTCTCGTGGTTGCTTTCCTCTATCAGCACGGGTTCGATTCTGCAACGTGGCCCGAGTGCATTGGCGCACCAAAGTCGGCCGTTACCCCAATGAAATTGGCGCAGCAGGCACACAGATATGATTCAATAGCTAGCTAAGAACAGATCAGACAATTGCAGGTTATCTACCCCAGATAGATAGTGGGAGGTTATTGGGAATGAGATGAGGGATGTCCTCTTAGAGGAGCAGTGTGTTCATGTTCGGGACGTTAGCTTGTGTTATTAACCAGAGGTTCATGACGCCGGGCTTGATTGCTCCGCAATCTGTTTCCTCCACTAATGCGATCGATTCAAACAACTGACATCGAAGCCTTCACACAGGCCCTTGAATCTAGAGGCTTCTTGCCATAACCATTTATGAAAGCACATCTATTCTTGTCTCCACATCTTGACGATGTGCTGCTTTCGTGTGGCCTGACAATCCGGAGATTGACCCGTGCAGGAGACTGTGTGCTGATAGCTACTGTATTTGCCGGGTCGCCAAATGGGTTGTCACATCTAGCACGTTCTTTCCATTATGAATGCGGCCTTGGAGACGATGCCATGCATGTGCGCCGACAAGAGGATCGATCTGCTGCCGCACGAATAGGGGCAGAGGTCCTACATATGACACTGCCTGAATGCTTGTACCGGAAGGATGAGGCGGGTCGCTGGATTTGCAAAGCAGAAGCGGACATCTTTGAACGTGATCCCGGCTCCGAGTTGAATACCTTCAGGTTGGTTGAGTCTACGTTAGGTGAGAGTATTGATCTTAAGCGCTTTTCCGGAGTCTACGTTCCACTCGGCATCGGGCACCACATTGACCACTTGCTGGTGAGGCAGGCCTTTGAACGACTCGTTGACAGGAGTCCAGGCTTGCTGTCACTCCAACTCACATATTATGAAGATATCCCCTACGCGTGCCGTGCGGCGACCTCTGCTTCCCCTTTAGGCTCAACTGCGGGAATGCAGTCAGCCGTTTGCCTCGCCGAACAAGATGATTGGCAGGCAAAGATCAATGCAATCCAGTTATATGAATCTCAGGTTCGCATGCTTTGGGGCAGCAAAGCTGCCATGGTAAAGGAACTTGAAACGTACTCCTTCCTGGTCGGCGGAATCGAACCCGGCGAGCGGGTATGGATTTCTGATGTACTTATCCGGACAGATCCTATTCAGGGTCAGGCACGCGCGCTTGACCACTGGAATGAAGCAGAACACATTCGGCTTCAAGATTGACAACAGAATCAATCCAAGAAATCGAGGTGAAACACTCATGACTGACGGGAGAGCAATTGCTGATCCAGATCACTGATGGGACGCGCACGGATTGCGTTTTTCGGGAAGCCTATAAAGAAACCCAAATATCTTCAACGGCCCATGAGTCGACAAGTCCCGGAAGCTAATTCGGAGATCGAGAGTTGGCGCAAATGCTGATTTTTCTACAGATTGATTCACATATTGATTTACTAAGCCATTCGGCACTAACTTTCTACAATTCACTCTCCCTAACTAAACTGCCGAAGTAAGAACAATCTCTGCAATATGCTGCTAAACATGTTTTAGTCAGTTTAGTGTCGAGGCCACCCGTGGCCGATGGCGACACTAATATCAAGTCGCGGTTGCGTATGAGCTGCGACTGGCCTATGCCCTCAAATCATAAAAATGGAGCTGCCTGATGAGCCGTTATGCCGTCCCTTATTCGCCACGCGGAACTATCTACGGCGAGGTAGAACTTGAAGAATTACGGCGCCTGCTCCTCGATAACCGGTTATCTCTCTCGAGCGGTGAGGAGCGGGTCTGTTTCGAAGAGGAGTTCCAGCGCCTGTCAGGAGCCTCATATGCGGTAAGCGTGTCAAGTTGCACAGTTGGTCTTGAACTTGCCGCATACATCGCCAATCTTGAGCCGGGTTGCGCAGTAATTGTCACTCCACAAACTTACCAGGCAACTCTTAACCCTCTGCTCGGATTGCCAATAGAAGTCAGATTTTGCGATATCGAATGTAATTCCTTATGCCTCGATCCAAACAAGCTGTCAGACCTCATTTGCCCCAAGGTGCGCGCTATTTTCGTGACGCATTATGGCGGACTGTGCGCCGAGATGGGGCCGATTATGTCGCTGGCAGAAAAACATAATATCTGTGTCATCGAAGATTGCGCGCACGCGCTGGGCAGCAAATATCGGGGACGCTGGCCAGGGACCTTTGGAGACATCGGTGTTTTCAGCTTCCAATCAATGAAGAACATTTCCACTCTCGGCCAGGGCGGCATGATGCTGGTGAAACGGGCAGACTGGGCAGAGCGGCTCCGCCGATTACGAGATGTTGAGCCAGATGCGGAATTCGCTCCTTGCAAGGCGCCACCCGATTTTGCTCGGAAGGGTATTCCGGAAAGAGACCTTAACCGTCATGCAAAAAATGCTTATACCCACGACTGTCTCCGGATACTGCGTGCCGGCACCAACTCGACTCTGAGCGAGCCGGCTGCTGCCATTGGCAGAGTGCAGCTTAAGCGTCTTGATAGTCTGGTGTCCCGGCGCCGCGCCGTTGCTGCCTGCCTGGAGGCCGGTTTATGCGATCTGCCGGGAGTAAGGCTGCAACGGGAGCCACACGATCAGTATCACAGCCATCATCTCTATACATTCTTTGTGGATCCTGCCGCTGGCCTGAATCGTGATGCGATAGCGACAAAGATTGACGATGCGGGCGTAGAAATCCACCTCAGATATTTTCCTCTTCACCTGTTGCCCGAATGGCGGTGCGCGGCAACAACGTATAAGTCATGCCCTGTCGCCGAAGAGGTATGGTTCAACCAACAAATTAATCTTCCGATTTACCCTTCTTTGACGGATCAACAGGTTGACACAATGATAAATGCTGTACGGATGGCCATTCTGACAAGTGTTGCGACTAACTCATGCGCGTACTCTTCTTAACATCTCACTTGCCTTATCCTCCCTACAGCGGGGGCCGCCGCCGCGAGTTTGAACTAATTCGGAGGATAGGAAGCGAAATCGATCTCACTATCGTTGCAGTCTCAAAAACATTTGATGAGGATCTCAGACTGGCGCCGGCCTTGTATTCCAGTTGCCGAAGTGTCCATGTGTTTCCTGCCCAACCTGAGCCCATTCATGGAGATGGAACATATGCTGGAGTGCCCGCAAAGACGTGGCGCAACATGTCGGCCCAGGCAAAGGGTCTTGTTCATCGCTTGCTGGCATCAAACGATGTTGATGTGGTCCATTGTGAGGGTTATTTCATGATGCCGCTCCTTCCATTGCGTCATCACGCTCAAACTCTCATAGTTGAGCAAAATATGGATTTCCAACTGCTGGAACAGGAAAGCAAGTTGTCGTCCGATCCTGAAGTCAATCATGCTTGCTCCCGAGCAGCTGATCTTGCATTTAAGACTGCCATCGATTGTTGGCGTAGGTCGTCAGCTTGTGGTGTCTTGACCCAGGAGGACCTGGATACCGTACGCACGCTCGCTCCTGAAGTCTGGACCTTTCTGCTGCCCGATGGATTTGATCACACTACCGATCTTCCACTCGGCTCCTCCAACCTCGATTTCTGCAACGATGGTGGGAGCATTTTGAATACCGTTCCGCCCGATGAGCCGGTGCTCCTCTTCGTTGCTAACTTTGCGTATCAGCCCAATGTGGATGCTGCACATTTCCTTGTTCGAGAGATCCTTCCAACTGTGCTGAATGAAAACCCACGTACTCTGACAATTCTCGCTGGCAACAGCCCAACAGAGGAGCTTGTCGCGTATGACAAGCGCATGGGCGTTCATGTGACTGGAAGGGTGAAATCGCTCGCGCCCTTTTATAACCGGGCTACTCTCGTCGTTGTGCCGGTGCGGATCGGGGGCGGCATCAAGGTAAAAATGCTAGAAGCTTTCGCGCAGGGAAAAGCCTGCGTAACTACCTCGGTCGGAGTTCAGGGCTTGGGCGGGATTGCTCGCAATTGTGTGGTCCGCGACGAACCATCTGCTTTTGCCAGAGCTGTCTGCCATTATCTTGCGGATGAAGAAGGACGAAGGAAACTTGAGGAACAGGCCCGTCTGGCCACCCGTGAACTCTTTACCTGGCAGGACGCATCAGACCTGCTCCTTCGCTCATACGAGGAACTCATCGCTGCTCATTCCCGAGACCGGGTTTTATCCGCCAGCACCGGCACTCTGGGGTAATCGTGACCGCATTGTGAGAAGGAAAGCTTTGGCCAGCCCTGGTAAAACCGAAATCAGAGTAATCAAAAACTTGAGAGACTTGCAGAGCTTGAGATCAGCATGGCAGGGTTTATGCAATGAGGCTGAATGTAGCGGCAGCGTGTTTCAAACCTCTCAATGGGTATTACCATGGTGCAGCACTTTTTCTCCTCGATATATCTATGTGGTTACGGCTTGGCGGCACGGCAGATTGGCTGGCTTGGCGCCATTCTTCTTTCCTGACGGTGGGAACGACCTGCTGTTCCTGGGTAATCCACTCAACGATGAAGAGACATTTTTAGTCAATCGGCTCGAAAAGCACGAAATAGTTGCAGCATTGTTCCATGCCATCCTTGACAATCCCCGCATACGGTCATTTGCGGCCCGAACCACTGCAGATCTGTCAATCGTTCCGGACGGACCTCCGCCGCCAGATGGGGTCCGCGCATGGAAGGCAAGCGCAATTGGCCGGGAACCGGGCGCCTCATTGGTTCTTCCGCAAAGCTGGGACGAGTATCTAGGCTGCCTCACGTCCCTCCAGAAAAGCAAGGCCCTCTATGTTCTCCGAAGAGCTGAGACGGATCTCGGCATCGGCTTCGCGGTTGATTCCGCACCACGCATTGCTCCTTCTGAGATCCACACGCTTTTGAAACTACGGGAAGAAAGCATGACCCATCGTGGCCTTTGGCAGCTGTGTCCACCCGCCGCAAAGAACAGCAACTTCTCATGTTTTGTCGAAAGGATTTGTTCGGAAGCAGAAGCAGGATCCTCAGGCATATATCTGGCCAAACTCTACTCTGGAAAAAGTCTTATAGCCGCTGGCTTGTATTTGTCGTTTCAAAAAACTGTCATGAAGTATTGCCAGGGTTGGGCGACGCGGCTTTACAGATATAGTCCGGGCACGCTACTTGATCTGAAGATGATCGAATGGTGTATAGCAAAGCAGATTCGCATTTTTGAAATGGGGCGCGGCGATGAACCGTATAAACGGCGCCTGGGGGCTTATGTGTATGAGCTTACGACATGGCGCTTCGATACGAGTCCGGGGACGAATGAAGTCAGGACCGAATAGGCTGGACTCATTCGCGCATACCATGTCCACTACGGGAAAGAAGATCCTGCTGCTCCGCCATGGTACAACCGATCTGGTAGATAGCTGCCTTTGTGGCCAGATGCCGGGGGTCCTTCTCAATGAGAACGGTCGTCAACAAGCAATCACCCTCGCCGCCAGGCTTGCATCGTTGGATGTGTTGGTGTCGAGTCCCCTGGAGCGCGCGTGGGAGACGGCATCCATTATCGCCAGAATGCATGGACTGGAACCTGTAGCCTGCGAGGCATTTGCAGAACGCGATTTCGGACGATGGACCGGAACGCCCTTTCAGGATCTCGTTGCCGGCTCATTCTGGACAAGACTCGATACCTCCGGCACGAAGACCGCTCAAAACTGCGAATCGATGGACGAAGTGCAAAGACGCGCGCTGACTGCTTTAGAAAACATTATGGCCAAGGAAGTCTCAGCCAGAACGATTGCAGTGGTTTCGCACTCAGCAGTTGTTCGAGCTCTTCTTTCCCATGCCGCAGGGTTGCCGCTTTCATCTTATCTGCAATTCACTATTCATCCGGCCTCGATTTCAGAAATCGGGTATGGTGAATCGGATGGTTTCCACGTTGTTCGCGTAAATGATTGCGATCACCTCGCTTAAAGAAGCAGGTCTTTCTCCTTCACCGTCAGAAAGCCGTTGGCTTTGACCTCACATTTCGCTATTGCTACGGAAGAGATTCGCAACGCATGTGGCGCGGCTCAGATGGTCTATTAGTGCGTCTACTCTTATGTACTATCCGACTCTGGAATATATTCTGCCTCAGCGGATTGTAATAGTGGGAGTTGGAGATCTAGGGCGGGAGATCGCTGCTGCCATCCAACAGTCTGCGGCACCTCCAGTTCTGTCATTCTGCGATGACGACTGCGCGCTTTGGGGGAGGGAGTGTGATGGCCTTCCTATCACGTCTACCGAAGCAGCAGCATCCGTGTTTCCGGATGCGCTCTTCGTGGTTGCGCTGTGGCCCTACAGCCAGACTGAGGGCCTGCGTCACATTGTAGCCCGACTGGGCTCCTGGGGCTGCAAGGTAACAACATTTATCCCATTCTTGTGGCGCCATGCGCAGCAATTGCTCCCTCGATCTTTTTGGGATTTGCCTGATCGCATCAGCGCGTATCGTGAGCCAATCCGTGCTGCCTACGACACACTTGACGCCGCGGGTAAGCTTGAATTTACTCAGCAACTGAATCTGCGATTGCATGCAGATCTTTCGGACGATCCGCATCCAAGCCAACAGTACTTTCCCGACGATCTCTTTGAGCTTTCTCCAACCGAGTGCTTCGTAGATTGCGGCGCTTTTGACGGTGACACTCTCGCGCAATTCATGCAACAATCCGCTGGCTCTTTCGGACGTTACATCGCGCTGGAGCCAGACCCTTCAAACTTTGCTGCAGTTCGGCTCCTGGGTAGGCACGACGATCGTATCGCGACATACCGACTTGCCGCAGGTGACTGCTACAAGCAAGCACGCTTCTCATCTGACGGTTCTAGTTCCAGGATCAGCGACGCTGGAAGCGAAATTGTAACCTGCATCCCCCTAGACGACCTGCTAGTTCATGAATGGCCCACTTACCTTAAGATGGACATCGAAGGGTCGGAACTAGAAGCGCTCTCCGGAGCTACCAACGTTATTCGTCGTTGTCGCCCAAAACTCGCTGTCTGCGCATACCATTGCCCCGACCACCTCTGGCGTATTCCATTAATTATCAGGGAGTTGCTTCCGTCGCATCGCATCACTCTGCGTACGCACTATTGTGACGGCCAGGAGTCGGTTTATTACGCATTCCCCTAACACAGCCGTCCTCTACCCAAAACTCGTGCCATATCCGATGTGTGGAACCTCGAACGTGCGTGGTGGAACACCGAGTGTTTCGACGGTTCCACACCCGCCCTGTAGATCAAACGGTTGCAGCTTTATTGGGCGAGCCCCCGCGGCTTTAACCAACGGATCCGTTCGCCGGCCTGGCTGCTGGCCAGTCCAGTGATCACGCTGCGGCTTCTTCGGGATCAAACGGAGGTATGGCGATCGTATCCCCTGTAATCGAACCTGCTCGTTCGTTCAATAGTCTGGCGGTCTCGTTCAAAGACACTCACCCGGTCGTTAGACGAAGTGGCGTGCTACTCATTCACATCAACAGTCCTCTTTTACGTGGGCACGCATAGGTAGATCTGTGCCCACTCGCCCCGAACCTTGATGCGAAGGCTTTTGCGGCATTTGATTCCGGGCAAGGGACTCAATGCAGCATTGACCGCTTGCGTGTCGGATGAAAGCAATACTGCTCGCCATCCTTCGCAACGGCCAAGGCGAATCATTTCAGAAAATATGCTGCCGTAAAGGGCTGCATTGGTCTCCTTGTCACCGAACTGTTTCCCAAATGGAAGATTCGCTAGAAACAACGTCACCGAATGCGATGGGAGGTCGGTTCGGCTTCCGTCACCACAAACTAATTTGTGCTGCGGTATATGAGCTAGATTCTTCTGTGCCGCATGAATTGCTTCAGGATCTAAGTCAACGCCTACAAATGAGCCCCCTCCAGCGTATTCAAACGCCTCAGCCAACAGAGTTCCGCTTCCACATACGGGATCCAAGACGACCTCCTGCGAACCAGGAATGCCGAGAAATGCCATCGCCGCAGCTATAGTTGGGGGTAGAGATCCGGGGCGTTCCACCACCCGATACACTCGCCCTGGAGCCTGCGAAGCGTGAAACCGCTCTAAACCAATGTAATAGGCTTCATCAATGCAGAAGACCCATAAAAGATCCTTCGAAGCCTCGTTGAATACAACACCGTGAGAACGGAGTTCACGCTCCAGGTAACGTTCGAAGTCTTGTCTGACGAAGTGAGTTCCCGCCGCGGTCACAGCGATCCGAAAACGTTTTTGCTCGGCTTTTAGCTTATTGGCCAATCTTGCAATTTGGGCGTTGGAAATCTTGTATCGTCCATATGCTAGGCAATCGAGCACTTGTTCGGGAATGCGCAGAATTGCACTCGGTGGACGTTCTACTCTTGCCGCCAGCAGAATGAGGTCATGATCGCGCTGTTTGAGAGTGAATACAGAGCTTCGTTTTGAAATGATCTTGCGAAAACGCAATTCATCGAGTGCGACTGAACCGAGGCCAGCCCGACACCTAATCAGCCATGCACTGCGGTCGTCCAAATGAGCTCTCGTGCCCGATATCGAACGCTTCTCTCGGACTTTTTGGGGACTCGATGAATAAGCCATCCTATTTCAAAGCACCGGCTTCAAACCAAGCGCACAGACTGAGCTCGACGACTACACTGACTTTCTCTCAGAAACCACAATTCCATCCCAGATATACTCAACAAATCTTCCCGGCGTAGTCTGTATAACGATCTTCTCGCCCGCAGCCAGCACTCCTACAAATTCCAGGGTGTTATGATCCCTGCCAGAATGCAAATACGTGCGAAGCACTCGCCCAGATGTGCTTTCCTCATCCACCGCCGCACCGCCACTACAGCTGCCGAATAGCAGACACTCTACTTGGGAACTGCTGTCTTGTTTCACGAACGTTAAATCACCGGTATGCTCATCGCTTACGTATCCGAATGCATCCGTGGGCAGAGCAAGAACCGAAAGTACGGGTTCGCCAGCACATTCAGAACGGCCAACAACTCGGAACCCACCGCTGCTGTCCTTCACAACCAATTGACGGACAGGTTTAACATCGACAAGCGGAAGAAAATCCCGCTCTGAATTGCCTAGCCCGAACGAAATTTGAAACGCCTTGTTCGTTGGACTGTATCCCCAGGCAGTGGAAAGAACGACATGTTTCATCGCGGCGCCAAATCGTAGAAAGGGTTCGAACCTAGTTACGTGATTCAATTCCAAACGTTACGTTTCTAGTGTGTAGCAGCACGGGACCTTACTACAATTACGCCCTCGATAAATAAGCGCCCTCAGAAGTATCGACACGAATCTTGTCACCCTCGTTGATAAATGGCGGGACTTGTACAATCAGACCAGTTTCGGTCTTAGCAGGCTTGGTCACATTCGAGGCTGTGGCGCTTTTGAGGCCTGGCTCGGTTTGCACCACCGTTAACTCCACGGTTTGCGGCAGCTCGACACCAACGGGTTTGCCGTCGAAGAATTCAATTGTAACGGGCAAGTTCGGAACCATGTAATCAACGGCGTCACCGAGGGTATCGCGATTCAACCCTAGCTGCTCGTAGTTTTCCGTATTCATAAAGTGATAATCATCGCCATCCTGGTAGAGGTATTCCATCGAGACCTCATCCACAGTGATTTTCTCGATGGGGTCACTCGACCGGAATCGGTACTCGAACATCGTCCCGGTCCTTAGGTTGCGCAGTTTTGCTTGGATGAAGGCACGCAGATTGCCTGGCGTCCGGTGTTCGACACTAGACACGGAGTGCAGGTCGTGGTTGTGCTTAATTACCATGCCCGGACGCAACTGTGTAGCTGGAATCGCCATCTAAAATAGATCTCCTTGAATTTATAGCTTCGGCAGATGTCACGTCGAATGTAGAACCATGCGGTCCCACAGGGGCATTCGAAAAGCAGACAAATCCATTTTACACGGAGTTGTCCGAATTCAGAACGCGGGGAGCATGCCTTGCACGTGATTTTGAAATATCGACTTTGCCACATCTCCCGGTTTTAACTGGACCAAATGAGTGGCAAATTCCAGGACGACAGTGCAGTTCGTCAATGCAAGCGCGTGTTTGACTTGATGGGCCTTAGCCGGGCCATCGAATTTGCTCACTTGAGTTTCATTTCTCCATGTCCATCCGCCTAGATGAAAACAAACTTAATGCTTGAACCCGGAGAGGTGTTTAGCAAGTCGAAACGCCAAAGCGGTAATCGTCAATGTAGGCGTAGCCTGACCTGCCGTGGGAAAAACAGAGCCGCCGGCAACAAAAAGATTGTCCACTTCATGTACGCGGCAGAATTGATCTACAACACCCGCGGAAGCGCTTGAGGACATTCTTGTCGTCCCTAGATGGTGATGTCCGCCTCTAATCGCCGGCGTCAGAATGGATGGTGCTGTGGAACTCAAGTTGACCTTCCCGAGTTGTGCTTCCCGCAACGCATCTGCAAAAATCTCGGCGCTGCGGCTTATTGTCCACCAGTCTTGTGAGCTCAATTCCCAATGAAGCCGGGGAAGACGTCTGCCAAATCGGTCCTGGGAATCGGACAATGAAATGTAACTGTTCCAGTTGGGCTCCTGCTCCCATACCGCAGTAAGCTGAGCGGTCGTTGCCGCTGGAGCAGGTGTTTCGACAAACAGCTTGGCATTGGATAACCGTTCTGCCGTTCTCGTATCTTTCAGGATTTGCAGAGCGGCAACCAGGCAACCCCGTCGGCGTGGCCCGGGATCCTCATAGACACATTCCTGGTAAAAGCGAAGATCGACATCTTCAGGAATGCCGCCGATTTCGCCAATGCCGACATGAGGGTGCTCCATAAAAAACCGCCCCACTGTGTGATTGCCTATGCCCGATAACAACAGGAGTCGCGGGTTTTCAATCCCCCCCGCAGCGAGCACGAATTGTCTAGCATACAGTTTCGTTCCGCTGTCGGACGGTGTAGCTACATCCGCAGCCGCAACCCTCCGGCCATCAGCCGAAACATGAAAGCGCAGCACGGTAGAATTTAGGTAAAAGGTGACATTCTCAGAGCCTTCGAACATGGAACGATAATAGGAGCCTACATTCAGGGGGCCGCAAACATGATGCAGAATTGTAGATACACGAGTCTTCTCCAGCGCCAGAACTGGCAGCGAAACACGCCTGTGCCATTCCTCGACAGAATAGCCATCGCGTGGAAGTCTCAGGAAATCATGTGCGAGGCCGTAATAAGGATCCAGTTCCTCTTTCTTAAAAGGCCAGCCACTCAGGGAAACCCAGGACTGTTGCTCAAAATCTTCCGGATCCAACGGCCCGCACCATCCTCCCCAATGGCTGCTCGCCCCACCAAGACAGCGAACGCGAGTTTCTGTAAGCGGAAAGTAGGGAATGCCTGTTAGCTCACCCTCATTGAGAGCGGCTGTCTCCGGGTCCTGTTCGTCGCCACCGCTTTCCAGGAGTGCAACACGGATATCTTCATGCGCAAGTTGAGAAGCCAGTGCAATGCCTGCCACGCCCCCTCCTACTATTGCGATATCGGTTTCAATCCTGTGATTGCTGGGCAATATAGCGCCGTGAACGATCATCTGAATCTCATTGTTTCAATCTACCAGTTTCTGGCCTTACCTGCTCCCCTAAATCCGCACACAAGAGTATTATTTCGGATTTCAAAAAGGGGCGCAATCTATGGGCAAAAACAAGCACACGGGGCGCAGATCATTGCGGGTTGAAGGAGGCGCAGGCGAAGCGGACTGCCGACGAGTGGCGCGCGCGAGCGGTCCCACAGGGGCATCCGAAAAGCAGACAAATCCATTTTACACGGAGTTGTCCGAATTCAGAACGCGGCGAGCTGTAGGGTGCTGATTCTCGCGGCGGGTGACATACTCCAAGTTCGTTGCCTCGTTGTGCGTCTAGTCGCCGTCCTTGTGAGTAATCTGGTGGTCGGCTGGGCAATCGCCCAGGGAACACAGCAGCAAGGAGGCTGTAAACAGAACACTTCTTTTGAAAGCCTTCGCTCGACAAACTGACGTAGAGCCGCCCGTTCTAATCTTCGTCGGCTACAGGATCTTGTCGGTGTGGGTGTTGCGAACTTGGCCTAGATCAGAGACTTGATAAACGCCGTCGTAGCCAGCGCCATCGTTCGGTCATACCAACTGCTCTTTGGCGGAGGCGGCCCAAAAAGGTATACCCCCCAGACTCAGTTCAGGATCACCATCGTACAACTACTCTGAGCGGCGTCATTCACCCCGTGATAAACCGGATTATCACGTGCTTATGGAGACTGAGCGGCAATCGGGTTGTCGAGGTTAAGTTTGCTCAACCGAGCGAATATGCAAGCACGAAGCATCAAGCGAGGAGTGAATGCGGCGAAGGAAATCTACGCCGCCCCCGGCTTTATGCAGATCGAATCTATTCCGATCTCTCGACCACCTGTACAATACGCCCAACTGATATGACCAACGCAACGCCCGACGACACAAAATGAAACACCGCATTGTCCACACGCTTCAGAAATACGTGCTGAACCCACCAATCAGGCTCTCGCTTGCGATTGGTCTGCCGCTGCCCGGATATGCCCTGCTGGAAACGAAAGGACGCAAGACGGGGAAGCCACGGCGCACGCCAGTGGGCGATGGACGTGTGGGAAACCAGTTCTGGCTAGTGGCAGAAGCATGGTGAAAAACATGTTCCATTAAGCAGAATTCCGCGTTTCGTAAATTTTGGCTGACCCACGAAGCAGCTATCAGGAGTCGACAGCTAAAGAATAAAGAAAGAGAAAACCGCTGCAAATATTTGTAAATAATACACCTGAAGTCTCCAAATCGAATCTATGACACCGGCTCTAATATGTCACCTAGTAAGGACATCCAGGGAACTTGGCGCTCGCACTGTTACGAATCCAGAACAGCAGGATATCGCTTGACTCCTGCAAGTTCTTTCATTCGCTCACAGCCAAGAGTGTCTTGGGATCAGGACAGATTCCCTATTGCGACAATCGGAAGTCAAGTCAGGATTCACAAGCCGTTCGGTTTCTGATCGCCGGTATTCGCCTCACCATCTTCCGCCACGCTTCACTTTCGCTCGCGGGCCACAAACGGGCTTCTGGGAAACGACGAACTCGGTTTTCCAAACACGCCACAAAAGTCAACCGCTTTGCCCGGAACCCGGCCTCGAGATCGCATTGCATTCGCCTGCTCCCTTCTTGAAACCGGACCGCGCAGGTGCCTTCCGGAGAAAAGGCGGGACGGTCCCCCCTTCGCGGACGAGTAGTCCGTTCTCTGAAGCCCGGTTTGCCTGTGAATAATCGCGAAATACGGCGTTATTCGCGTATTTCGGCGTAGATCGAGCGGAAATCCTCCGCAGTTCAGACTGTATGGCGGAGGAAGAGAGATTCGAACTCTCGGTACGGTTTTGTCGCGCTAAGGCTCGACGTGTCCGCAAGTTGCAGATAGCAAAACCTTGCCAGAGAATTCCACCCGAAACCCGACATCGGAACTGGGCAATCAGTCCGGTTTCGATTCGCCATCTATTCGTACGCGAACGGCGAATGCAAGGCGATTCTGTGGCAAAAATGGTCACGTCGTGAGGTTCCCAGGCAGTCTGATTGGGTTCGCCGGACTGCTTGCCTACCGCGCAGTCCGAAAGCGAAAAATCTATCCACAGTGGGTGCTCCAAGAAGGACAAATAAATGGAGATTTTCAGAGATTCTTGTGCATGCTTCCTGACTTGCGCTCTTGGTTAAGAACTCTTGGTTAAGAATTGGCGTCGTCAGAATAGAACACCGAGGCAGTCGCGCGTTTACAAACCTTTCACAGATCGCGACACGCCGTTTGCGCAAGAAGCACTAAGCCGGCGCGAGTGGAATTGGTCTGGGCATCGCGTCACTACCAAACGTGGACGGCCTTCACGCGCGGCGGCCCCGATCTGCCCTGAATTACCTGCGTCTCGAGAACCACTTCGATGTTTTTCTTCTGCCAGCCGACCGGTAGCTGTTTAACGATTTCCTCCATGCGATTCTCGTTGACTAAGAATTCGCCAGCGGCGACGGTTCCTCCACGACCGATACCCGCCGCCACCACAGATACCTGATCTGTATCTCGAGGGACGAATCGTACAACGATCGCATAGTCTTTATAGTCTTCTGTCTTCTGCTGCAATCGGTCGAGCAGCCATTCCCGTTTTTCTGGATTGTCGCGATCCTCGATCCAGAACTTCGTCATCGAGATATCGTTCCCAAAATGGAAGCGCAAAGGAGCGGTCAGTCGCAAAGTCCAGCCATTATCGAACGCTCCGATAAATACGGAAGGGCTGCGCCGAAGGTCGGTTAAAGTGGTTGACGATTCGCCGAGTACTCGATAGTTCTTGCCGTAGGTGCGAAGCATTCCCGCAATATTAACCAGTGGATCTACGTCATCGATGATGACCGTGACCATGGTGTCGGGGAGCATAGTCACGTGCTGGGGATCGGCGGCATCGCGGAGTCGGATGCTGGCGTATTGCGGCTGGTCCGCCAGGCAGAAGAGCGTTGGCTCTGGTGAATTCACGAACGGCTGCCAAAACTGCCGAACTACAGTCGAGCGTGGTTCCCGTAAAACCGCCCAAGCACTAACCAGAGTGAGGATCAGGGCGGCAATAATCACGAGAGTTTTGGCGAGGGCGGAAACCTGCTTGGACCTCAAAACCGCGGGATTTGCTGGCGCCGTGACGGATTCTGTTTTGAGCACGGCCAGTCCGTTGGCTGGGGATGCCGTCGCGCCGTCGGGAAAGCCGTTGGGGTGACCTGGCCACGAAAAGTGTGGCACATAGGATCCGGACGACAGGAATATCCGAATCTCCTGGCTATGCTTTGGATCCTGATAATACTGATCGATGCGCTTACGAATTTCGGCCGCTGTGACCCTCACGATGGGGTCCGTGTTTGTATCGTAATCAGCAGGCCGTTCGAAGATATCTACCCCGAGAACGCGTTCTTTGAGGTGACTTCCTTGGCCATCCAGCGAACGCGCCACAATAAACCTCAAAAACTGGCCATACCTTTTGCTGGAATTAAATAGAGGAGAAGCGAGCAAGTGCTCGAGCTGCTGCTCAACGGCGCCCTTCTCGTAGCCGCTGGTCGGCATCCAGCTTTCCGCTATTGGCTCGGATATCACTTTTTAATGCCCTGCGTCAGGCTAAATCACAACTTGGTGGACAAGGTTCGGCAAGGAACTCTGGCTGGAGGATACTACTGTGCCGGATGACAGACTTTCAACCGTAAAACACTACGCTCGGATGGTTCTTAACGTAATTCTTTACGGTCGTTCAAGTTATTGAAAACAGTGCTTAAGGTTGGCTGCTGCGCCAGTTTCCAAATTATCTCTTGAGCTTTACCGGTAAACCCTTGCATGGGGCGAAAGCACATTGTAGACGTGTGGTCTGTTGCTGGGTTTGCTCTAAACCTTTCGTCACCAATTTGGGATTTTAATCGCGAGGAGGGAACGTATGTTCCGCAGCCGCTCCGTTTGGCAGGTTTATGCACTGGGAGGCATTGTTTTTTTTGCGCTCATGGAAAGCCGCCCAGCTTATGGTCAGAACCAGGAAGTCGCCGCCACATTGAACGGCATCGTTATGGATCCCTCCGGGCTACCCGTCAATGGCGCTAGGGTCACTCTTGCCAGCGCGCAAAATGGCGTCGTTCGTACCTATACGACACAAGACGCCGGCCTGTTCTCGTTTACGTTGCTGCCTCCCGCCATATATTCGCTTGAGGTTGAAGAAACCGGTTTTAAAGCTTACACGCAACACGGGATCACATTGGACGCTGGCCAAACCGTTCAACAGAACATAAGGCTAAGGGTCGGGTCGACGTCAGAAAGAATCGAAGTGACCGCTCAAAGTCCACTCCTCAATGTGGACAATGCCAATATTTCCTCGAATATTTCCGCGAGGCAGGTCGTCGATCTTCCTTTGAACCTGCGGAATGTGATCAGCTTGGCGGAGCTCAACTCCTCAGTCAGCAACACCGCCGAAGAACAGATTGTCGGCGCACCGGGAATTTCAGGAAGCGCCGATCAGGATGTCTCATTCCTCAACTTCGGCGGTACCTTTTTCGGCACGGCACAATACTTGCTGGACGGCAGCTGGGACACTCGCGTGGATTGGGGAGGTGTGATTTACGTTCCTTCGGCGGACGCTGTTCAGGAATTCAAAATTCAGACCAATGCTTTTACCTCGCAGTATGGATTCAGCAGCGGCAATGTCGTGAATGTGGTAACAAAGTCGGGCAGCAACCAGCTGCACGGCGATGCCTGGATGTTTTATCGAAACAGCGCGTACGACGCGAGATATTACTTCGACAACAAGAACCAGCCGGCATTCCATCGCGATCAGTTCGGAGCTACGATCGGTGGGCCGATCATCAAGAACAAACTTTACTTTTTTGGATACTACGAAGGCCTGCGGCAGGCGACTCCCGCAACTTTCCTAGGTACGATGCCAACGTCGAATGAAAGAAGTGGAAACTTTTCTGCGCTGCTAGGCAACCAGGTAGGTACCGACTACCTGGGCAGACCCATCTTCGCAGGGGAGATCTACAATCCCTTCAGCACGCGACAAGTGACCTGCGGCGGAACCGATAGCGTCACCGGCGACACCGTGAGTCGATGTCCGGCAGGGGCAACAACCGAATTCATCCGGGATCCGGTCTCGGGAAATATTGCCTCAGGGACTGGGATCACAAACACGATTCCATCCGGCCTAACGGATTCGATTGCTTCGAGCATTGCGAACGGAAGCTACTGGCCACAACCGAATGGTTCCGCCCTCTTTAACAATTTTACTTCGGCTTCCTCGGCCGCAGCGCATTCAAATGAGTACTCAATCCGCATTGATTACAACCTTTCGAATAATGATCGGATCTGGGGGCGCTGGTCTCAAAAGTACGAGCAAAAAGTAAATTTCCCAACATATTACGGTGCTTCCGATCCGGGCGGACCCGGCGTCGTTGCTCCGAACAATCGGTATAGCGCCAACGTCGGGTACAGCCATATTTTCAGTCCAACCTTCGCGCTGAGCGCAAATCTCGGCGTAAACCGGCACGTCGAGCAGTCCACCACCCAGAGTTTCGGCTTCAAATCTTCTACCCTCAATCTTCCTTCGTTTATCGATGGCATCGCCCCAAGCTTCCCAGAGATCCAGCCGCAAAGTTATTCGTCTCTGGGTGCACAGGCCGGTCTGGACAATTACCAGGTGCCGCAAACCATGTGGACCAGTTCGGTCGATTTCACAAAGATCCACGGCAAGCACCAGTTGGCCTTTGGTTTTATGGATATCTGGGCTCGAATTGATGGCGGACACTATGCCAACACTGTCCTGCAGTTTCAGACGACATCAACCGCAGGTCCTGATCCCGAGAACGCAACCGCAGGAACTGGCGACGGCTTCGCTTCGTTTTTGCTGGGCGTCGGCAGCGGAAACGACAATACCGGATTCAACAAGTTCCCGGCGACTGACAAACACATGCTCGGTTGGTATTTGCAGGACGACTGGAAGGCGACACCAAAGCTGACTTTGAATTTAGGTCTGCGATATGAAATTCAAACTGCGCCGACTGAGCGCCGCAACGACCAGGAATATTTCAACTTCACGGCGACGAACCCGATCAGCGCGGTAGTAGGGACGAATTATCCTGGAGAACTCGTTTTCAACTCCGGCGGCAACCGCGGCCTGTATGACACTGCGTTCAAGAACTTCGCACCGCGTATTGGAGCGGCTTATCAATTGCGCGACAAGTTGGTGCTGCGCGGCGGTTATGGAATTTTCTTCGTGCCGAATTATTACGGGCAAGGTCCAAACACTGGGTTCTCGCAAGGCACGCCGTGGGTCACAAGCCTGAACAGCGGGTTGAATCCGTTTACAACTCTGAGTGGCAATTCCAGTGCATCTTGCAGCAATGGTGCAACGACGATCGCCTGCCAAAACGCGTTCCCAACTGGAGAGGTCGTGCCGACCGGAAACTCTCTTGCTGGTTTGACGGATGTCGGCTTCGGACTCAATCCGGTCATCGATCCGGTTCGCCATTCTCCATACGTGCAGCAGTGGATGACCGGCGTTCAATATTCGCTGACGAACAACGATCTGATTGACATTGCGTATGTCGGCAACCACGGAGTACACGTCCTGTCACAATACCTGGAGTGGGACGAAATGCCAGCAGCGGATCAGGCTTTAGGGAATGCTCTCCTTAACCAGGTCCCAAATCCATTTTTTGGGGCGATCACCTCTAGCGGTTGTGGCCTCGACCAGCCAACCGTTGCGCAAGGGCAACTGTTGCGGCGCTTCCCAGAATACTGCAGTGTGACCGAAGCGCCACCCGCTGTCGGCGGTTCAACCTACAATGCGCTGCAAGCTACCTACACACGTCGTTGGCATTCCGGAATCGATGTGAACGTCTCGTACACTTATTCGAAGTTCGAGGATGACGTCCAAGGCGGTGCTGGTTGGGCGTTTCCCGGCAGCGGTAGCTCGGTCCGCAACTCGTACAACCTCGCTGCCGAGCACTCGGTTGATGTCAGCGATACCCCTCAAAGCCTGGTCGTTAATTACAACTACGAATTGCCGTTCGGAACGAACAAAATGATCGGCCAAGGTTGGAATAAGGCGATGAACGCGGTTCTCGGCGGATGGCAATGGAGTGGAATTCTGACTGCCAAGTCCGGATTGCCTCTCTCCATCAATCCGGCGACCAACAACACCGCTGGTTTCGGCTTCAATCAACGTCCAGACCTGGTGCCGGGCGTCAACCCAGTTCCGCAAAACCAGACGATCACGAACTGGATCAATCCTGCCGCATTCTCGCAGCCAGCAGCATTCACCTTTGGCGATAGCCCCCGATTTCTCGCGAATCTTCGTGCACCGCGATATTTCAACTGGGACATGGGCATTCAGAAATGGTGGGGCTTGGGCGAGGAGCGGCGATTGCAGTTCCGCTTCGAGATGTTTAACGCGTTGAACCATCCTGATTTCTTCGAGCCCGATACAAACTTGGGAGACGCCTCTTTCGGCACGATCACCTCGGCTTATCCTGCGCGGAGTGTTCAATTCGGGGTTAAATTTTACTACTAGATTGTGCGTTGGCCCTCCCAAACATTGTGTCCGGCAGGCCGAAACCTGCCGGACAGCTAGACCCAAACTAGATCTATACCTAGCCAGATCAAATGAGCATGAAAAAACCAGCGCGGATTTTTTGGTCGTTGACGTTGTTGGCAGTGGCAATTTTACCGATTGTTTCGTACGCGACCGCATCGGAAAACAAAGTTGGCAACTACGATCCGATCGCGGATCGTCGCTCAGTTGTGATTGTCGGCTCGGCTCGCTTCACCATTCTCACTCCGCAACTGATGCGCATGGAATGGGCTTCAGACGGGAAATTTGAAGACCATGCGTCGTTGGTTTTTCTGAATCGCCGGCTCAGCGTTCCAGAATTTACGCATGAGACCGGAGCCGATGGAAAAACCGTCATTCGAACAGCCGCATTGACGTTGATTTATGCGCCGGGCAAATCGGATGGAAAGTTCTCGGCTGAAAATCTGAGCATTTCGTTCCATCTTGGCGACAAAAGCATTGTGTGGAAGCCGGGAACGCCCGACACAGGAAACCTGCTTGGCACCACACGGACTCTCGATCGGGTTCGGGGCTCGGACGTGCAGCTCGAGCCAGGTCTGATCTCGCGCGACGGCTGGACGGTTGTAGACGATAGCACTCGGCCTCTATTCGATTCCGCCGACTTCTCGTTTCCTCGTGGCGAGGAGAGCCCCTGGCCGTGGGTGATCCTGCGGCCTGCGGGCGACCGGCAGGATTGGTACTTCTTCGGGCACGGCCATGAGTACAAACGCGCGCTCTACGATTTCACTCAAGTGGCCGGAAAGATACCGTTGCCTCCACGTTTCGCGTTCGGAGCCTGGTGGTCGCGCTATTGGTCGTACACCGATCAGGAATTTGAAAAATTGATCCAGGGGTTTCAGACGCACGACATGCCACTCGATGTGCTCGTGATCGATATCGATTGGCATCCGACATTCGATGAATATCCGCCCACCAACAAGCTGGATGCATCCGGACACAAACTCGGCTGGACCGGTTATTCGTGGAATAAGCTTCTATTCCCTGACCCCGATCGATTCCTTACGAGCGTGCACGAGCAGGGGCTCAAGGCTACGGTGAATCTCCATCCCGCAAGCGGTGTGCAGCCTTGGGAGGATGGCTATCCGGAAATGGCCCGTGCATCCGGAATCGATCCCGCAACAAAACAATATCTGCCCTTCGACATTTCCGACAAGAAGTTCGCCACGAATTATTTGAACTACATCATCCACCCTCTCGAGCGTCAGGGAATCAACTTCTTCTGGCTCGACTGGCAGCAGGAAGACACCACGAAACTTTCCGGGCTGAATCCCACATGGTGGCTGAACTATATCTTCTTTAGCGATCAGCAGCGGGAAGCAAAACGCGCCCTGTTGTTTCATCGTTGGGGAGGATTGGGCAACCATCGCTACCAGATTGGTTTTTCCGGAGATACCATCTCCGTCTGGGATTCGCTCGCATTCCAGCCCTATTTCACAGCCACGGCCGCCAACGTGGGCTACGCCTATTGGAGCCACGATATCGGCGGCCACATGCCCGGCGCCATCGATCCTGAACTCTATTTGCGCTGGATTCAATGGGGAATCTTCAGTCCGATTTTGCGCACGCACACTACGAAGAATCCCGAAGCCGAACGCCGCATTTGGGCATATCCGGAGCCTTACTCGGACCTGATGCGGGATTGTTTTACGCGCCGCTATACCATGCAGCCTTACATTTATACCGAAGCTAGAAAGACACACGACACCGGACTCGCATTCCTGCACCCTCTTTATTACGACTGGCCCGAAGCTCCCGAGGCCTACACCGCGAAAAACGAATACATGTTCGGCGACAGTATCCTTGCCGACCCGATTACCCAACCCGTCTCCAAGGACTCGCAATTAGCCACGATTTCCGTGTGGCTTCCACCCGGAGATTGGGTTGAATGGGACAGCGGGGCAACATTCCGGGGACCTCTGACTGTGCAGCGCAGTTTTTCTCTCGGCCAAATTCCCTTGTACGTGAAAGCGGGCAGCATAATTCCCATGCAGCCTGCGACCACCCATACTGGCGAGAAGCCGCTGGATCCTTTAATCCTGACTGTGTTTCCGTTGAAAGACGGGCAAACCTCAGAATATCGCCTTTATCAGGATTCTGGTGACACGCCAGGCTATCAAAATGGTGAAGCGGCTTGGACTCCAATTCAAGCCTCCTTGAGTAAGGATGGCACCGCTCTGAATGTCACGATCTCGCCGATCCAGGGCAGCTACAAGGGAATGCACTCCGACCGGGCATATGAAGTACGACTTCCCGGTGGTTGGCCTCCATCATCCGTCTCAGTAAATGGCAAGTCGCTTGTCTACGAGAAACAAAAAGGCGACCCCGGCTGGCGCTTCGATGGCAACACGCTGACAACCATCGTTTCGACGCCTCGCTTTGGCGTCGGAGACGCCGTGACAATCACGGTAAAAACGGGCCTCGAAATGGCCCGGAGTATTAGCCTGCTCGACGGTTTTGCCGGGAAGATGACGCGGCTTCGCGAGAGCTATGACATCTTGAATGCAAACTGGCCCGCGGCCTGGTCGCCAGATTCTCTAATCGGTGCGATGCAGATGGGGGATCGCCTCACCTACCATCCCAACACCGCATTTGCCGAACTCGGTGCTTTGGATCAGAAGCTTTCTTCCCTCCCCGGGGTGGTTGAGGCAATGCGAGCGACTGAAAGTTCGCCACAATTTGCGAAAACCGGTTCCGATTCGAGTCCCGATCAACCGAACGCTCGATTCGCGGCCTACAATAGCGCCATCGCAGCCGCCAGGGCACACATAGTGGATATCAGCGAAACCAAGCCACGAGTCTCGCTCTATAAACCTTAAAGCGAGCAGAGTAAAATGCCGGAGCGATAGCCACCGCCGTAATAATAATGATTCGAACATGCCTACTATTGCTTCTCCTGTCGCTCTCTGCGATTTCGCAAACTTCAACACCGAATCCTGAACCGCAGTTCAAGCTGAGTCCTGCGCGTGGTGTGGATTTCGTTCTGCGGAATTCGCCCACTTCCCGCAAGTATCTGATCGAGACAATGCCCGGCGGAGTGGCTTTACTCGACTACAACAATGACGGGCTTCTGGACATTTTTCTCGTAAATGCAGGCCATGTTGCTGATCCGTTGCGCAGCCCCGTGAACTTTGATCGCCACGATCCTGCCTACTGGAATCGGCTCTACCGTCAGAACAAAGACGGTACTTTCACAGATGTCACGGTGCAAGCCGGATTGCAGAACGCAGGCGACACAAACTACGGCATGGGGGTGGCTGTTGGAGACTACGATAATGATGGATTCCCCGACATCTACGTCACAAATTTCGGGCGAAACATCCTTTACCACAATAACGGCGATGGAACTTTCACCGACGTAACGCGCAAAGCAGGAGTAGGCGCAGGTGGTTGGTCAGCCTCGGCCGGATTTTTTGATTACGACAACGACGGGCATCTCGATCTCTTCGTGACTCGCTATCTTGATTGGACTCCAGAAAAGAGTAAGACGTGCGGCCGCATTGCAGAACCGATGTACTGCCCGCCCGGTGAGTTCGGCCTTACAACAAGCATTCTGTACCACAATCGTGGAGATGGAACGTTTGAAGATGTGAGCGCCACATCGGGCATCTCCGCAAAGCCAGGCCATGGACTGGGAGTCGCTTTCGCCGACTACGATGGCGATGGTTTTACCGATATCTTTGTCGCAAACGACGCGATCGAACAATTCCTCTGGCGTAACAACGGAAACGGAACGTTCACTGAAGTCGCCTTGAATTCAGGTGCCGCGCTTTCCAGCACGGGTAAGAAACTCTCAGGTATGGGAGTTGTTTTCCAGGATTATGACAACGATGGCCTTCCCGATCTGATTGTGACCCAGCTTCCGCACGACCCTTACGTAGTTTTTCACAATGATGGCAAGGGTTCATTCAGTGCACAGGAGTTGGAGACCGGATTCGGTGCGCTATCGGGCAACGTATCGGGTTGGGGTGTTGGGCTGGAGGATTTTGACAATGACGGTTGGAAAGATGTTTTCATCGTTCAGGGCCATGTTTTTGACAACGTGCAGACCTATGACAGTTCACTGAGCTATCGCGAGCCTCCACTGTTTGCATTGAACCGAAAAGGGCATTTCGAAAAGGGCGACGCGGGCTCGAACCTCCCCGTCGCGGGTAGGGGCGCTGCCTTCGGAGATTTGAACAATGATGGTTGGGTCGACGTAGTCACTACCTCGCTCGGCGAGCACCCGCAACTCTATTTGAATCGTGGAGGCAAATCGCATTGGCTTACGATCACCCTTCGAGGAAAACGAAGCAACCGCGACGGCTACGGAGCTCGGGTTCAAGTAAACGGTCAAGTGCGATTTGCGACCGCGTCAGGAAGTTATCTATCGTCCAACGACAAGCGACTACACTTCGGACTCGGGAGTGCGGACAACTGCGACGTAGACATAACATGGCCATCAGGAATTCATCAAAAGCTGCGCGCGATCAAGGCTGATCAATTCATGACAATCGAGGAACCGGAGAGGTGATCGTTCACGCTGTTTTGCTCGTCTACTTTGCCTTGCCAGCACAGATTGCGGCGAGTCAAGGTCCCGCGGAAGCCGCAAAGCTTCTGCAGTCCGCGACTGATGCCGAGAGCCGTGACGATTTCGAGCAGGCTATTGCCGATTTCCGAAAAGCTGTGGAGCTCACTCCATCGTCGGCGACCGCGCTTCTGAAGTTGGGCGACGCATACATGCGGAAACGGGACTACGAAGCGGCGATCCCACCACTGAAGCGAGCCTTAGAGCTGAGTCCCGATTCTCTGGCTGTACATCAGTTGCTCGGGTATGCGCTCCTTTCGCAGGGCTATGCTGTGGAAGCGATTCCTCATCTTGAGATTGCGCATGAATCGGGCGCTTTGGGAATAGCGCAGCTTCAGTCAGATCAACCTGAAGAGGCTGTCGTCAATCTGAAGAGCGCCCTTGCGAAAAATCCGGACGATCCCGATCTCATTTATTACTTCGGCAAGGCTGCCGCCGCCCTCTCCTCCGAGTCCAACGAGAGATTGCTGGCGAGGTTTCCTCAGACCGCACGCGGGCACCAGGTGCTTGGCCAAAGCTACTACTCCGCAAAGAGGTTTTCGGAAGCCGAGAGAGAATATCAGAAGGCTATAGCACTCCGACCTGACCTGCCCGGTCTGCACCTGGAGCTTGGCGAAATTTATGCGGCCAGTTCGCAATGGACGCAAGAAGAAGAGCAATTTCGCTCTGAGGCTAAACTACAACCTGGAAACGCGGAAGTTGCTTATCGTTTGGGAGACGCACTGTTACAAAAGGGAAAGATGAAAGAAGCGGCCGAAGAACTGCGCCGTTCTGACTCTTTACACCCTGATATGCCGGAGACCTTATACGCGCTGGGACGAGCCTTGGCGGTCAGCGACCCAACCGCAGCCGAGCAGGTTCTCGACCGAGTGATCGCCATCGAGAAGGAAAGCCCACTAGCGGCGCAGGCATATCTGCTACTAGCCAGCGCTCACAGAAGACAAGGAAAATCCGAACTGGCCGCTCACGACATGGAGGAGTACAAACGCATTCACAGTGTTGCCTCAACGCCGGAACAATAAATTTCGATTATCGCATCGCTCAACTATCCAGCTGCAATTGAATCAGCCAAAGGCTGACACGGCTGAGGCTAAATTGACGATATTTGAGCGATTGAAATGAAGAATGACTGATTGGCTTTCATTATGCCGTCGTCGCCAGGAATCTGGAACGGGTCAAAGACCTGATACGGCAGGGCATGAACGTCAACCTTGGGGACCGGAATGGCTGGACTCCGCTGCATTTTGCTGCACAGAACTATGACGAGGACATTGCTCGTCTTCTGCTTGATTCCGGCGCGTCCGTTGATCTTAAAGACTCCAATGGCAACACGCCACTGAGCACGGCAGTGTTCAACTCACGCGGTCGCGGCGAACTAATGCGCCTTCTGCGGGAGCGAGGCGCGGACGTCTACACAAAGGGAAAAAGTAGTCTACTGCGAGAACGGGAGCGCAGTTCGCCTGATTGGACTGCGATCTGCAAGCTGGCCCATGATTGAAGATTAGTCCGGCTGAACTTCTGGAGAACGCTTTGAATGGACGTATTTCGGACAATCCTACGAAACGCGGCGCAGATGACAGATGTGGGACGTAACGAAAGTCAAACTTTTTTCCTTCGCGTTAAATGGAATCGTCTCGGTCCCGAATTCCCAGGGTCTCCTCTCCGACCTCAGCCAAGCCAAACGTCTCGCCTCCTTTTGAACTTCCTTTGAGCTTTGTGCCTTGCGAATCAACATCTGGCCGGGCGGAACGAGACCGGAGATGAGGTCGAGTTCCGTGTCGTTCAGATGGAAGGCCTCGCGGTAAACTTCGCGGTTCATCTCCGGGTTGGCGAGAAAGATCTTGGTGGGGCAGCTTTCCGCCACAATCGCCAGCATTCCCGACTCCTCAAGCTCTTTGATGGACTGCGTCGCCAGGATCATGGCGGCGTTGTGCTTGCGCCATGTCTTCTGCGCCTGGACGACGTAATTGCGGATGGTCTCGTTCTTAATGAAGAGCCATGCCTCATCGAGCAGAAAGGTTTTGAAGGTGGCGAGTCGCCTCGGGTCGGCAATCTCGTTCGACGCACGATACAAAACGTAAAACAGCAATGGTTCCAAAACTTCGGGTGCATCATTCCAGCCGTGAAAGTTGAAGGTCTGAAAGCACGAGAACGAAAGCGTGTCTTCGGCGTTATCGAACAGGAAGCCGTACTGCCCGCCGCGAGTCCAACGATGCAGGCGTTCTTTCAACTCGCCGATGATGTTGCCAAAGTTTGAGATTGTGCGCTGGTTGGGTTCCAGCACGTAAACGCGTTCAATCGCGTCCCACAGCCGGCGTTCTTCTTTGAAGTCGATTCGGTAGCGCCGCTCGTTGCCTTCAATCAGCACGCGGAAGAAGCTGAAGAGAAATCGCATGTTCTCTTTGGTCCGGGGTAGTGAAAAGGGGTTGATAGTGAAATCGCGAGCTTCCTGGCCGACGTTCAGATAGGAGCCGCCAAAAATCGTCGTGAGCGACTGGAAGCTGCCGCCAATGTCAAAGATGAACGTCAGTGGCGCGTACTTCTGGGCGTTCTGGAGCAGAAAATTACAAAAATAACTTTTCCCACTACCCGTCATTCCGAGAATTAGTGTGTGGGCTACTTCGCCGTTATGCAGGTTGAGGAAGTATGGCGCCTGGTTGTCGGTTTCGAGTGCCGCTAGGTATTCCGTTCCCAGATGCGCGTTGGTCTTTTCGCCGGGAAGGATCGTGAACAGAAATGATAAGTCTGCGTAATTCGAGTTCAACAGATACAGCTTGCGCAGGTTGAAGGCGTAGTTGCCCGGAATGGTAGCGAAGAATGCGTTTAGCTGGTTATAAGTTTCGGCGAAGAGATTGCCGTCCGCGTTGGTGAAGACGCCTGTGAATTGAGCAACGAGCGGATCGAGTTCCGCCTGCGACTGACCGTACAGTACGATTGTCAGCGAGAAGTCGCCCAACGCTTGACCGTCACCCAGGGCTCGAAGACAATCGCCGAGATTATCGATGTCAGCCTGCTTCGATTCATCTACCAGCACGTCGCGCGGATTCGTCCGCGCGGGGTCACTACTCATCTGAGAGACGAACCCCGTCTTCGACATATTGAAATGGCGGCGTCTCTTGTTCACTTCTTTACGCGCCTTGTCCGTGGCGAGCGGCGTCCACTCCGTGACGACATAGAAGCAGGCGGGGATCTTCAGTAGCGCGTCGAGCACAAGCGGGCGCGTTTCGATGATAGCCTTCATCGTCAGCGCACGGACGAAATGATCTCCGACGCGAAGATGGTCGCGCTCTGCTTCGATATCGGAGTTGACCACCTGATAGTCGAGAAATTGGGTAGACTGCGGTTTGCCGGCAACACGCCAGTCGTCATAGTTCAGCAGGCGACGGAAAAATGTGAACTGCCGTTGTTGATTCAGACTCTCGATCTGCATGAAGTCTTCAAGCTGGCAAGCGAAGGCTTCCACCTGCTGTTCGAGCCGCCGAACATCGCGCTCGATATGAGTGCGTAACAGCGTCTTCATGCCGTTATTCGTAAACTGCGTTCTGAGCTCTTCTATGGCGCCAGAGGGGTCATGGAAGAGACGGGTTAGTGCCGCGCCAACTCCAGTCTGTGACCGGCTTCCTTCGAGAAGAATGCAGTAGAAGATTTCGACTTGATAAAGACGCTCGCGCTTCGCCTCAAAGAATTGCCTGCGCTGATCGATTGCCGCTGCTACAACGGGTCGTCGTACTCGGCAAACGGAATGTCGGGGCAGTTAGATTTGAAGAGGTATTGATAAATATTGATAAATATGGAAGCCGGGACCAAAAGCTTTCAGCGCGGCTTCCAACCGCTTCACTGCGTATTCCTGCTCCGAGCGATCGAGGCTTTCATAGTCACACGCCGGGAACACCGAGAACCATGCCTACATCGCCGGTCTTCGTGAGGAACGTCGTGTCGTTCCAGAAGCCGTAGAGATTAACGTGGTCGTTCAGAGCCGCGCTTTCTTTCCACGGCTTGATGATCTTGTCGAGTCGCAACATCAGACCACCTCCACACGAGGCACTTGCTGCTTCGCGGCGTCGTAGCGCAGCTTGTACCGTTCGGACTTGGCGAAGATGCGAAGAAACGCCGGGTCGCTGTTCGTCACCCAATGACCGAAGGCGAATCCGCCGACGAAGACGGCGATACCCGCCAGAATCGAATTGAAGAGATTGAATGCTCCCACGGCGCCGACGCACACGAAATAGAACAGCGTTCGCTCCACCCCACGTACGTGAGTGGCTTATGCAGGCTCTTGAACACTCGATTTGTGCGCTGCTTCTGCTGCGGTTTGTCCGACATAGTTCCTCGTCTCGGGGATGACTGGCTAGGATCAAAATTTGGCTGTGGGCCTGCTATACGCCCCAGAGCCAACTGAGGACATTCGCCGCCATGACGGCAATACCGGTTCCCGCCGCGACTCCGGCGAGCGTCTTCTTCGCGCCAGGTTCACCGTGCGCGAAGGCATAGCCGCCGATCACGATGGCGATCAGGGTTGCGACCTTGGCCACGGTTCCCGTGAAGAGGGTTTGTAGGGAGGTGAAACCGGTGTCGAAGGGACTGCCTTGAGCGTGAGCTGCAAGCGGCACGATCAGGAGAAATCCAAGAATTGAGAGCTTAGGGAATGCGAAGCAAATCGGCCGATCAGTCTGTTTGGTAGACCGAGCCGAATGAGGAGCCGAATGCGACATGAGAACCTCCGGGAGTGACCTGAAATTGGGCTGATGTGTTGGTCACCCTAGCGGGTCGATGAAGGTTTCGTCCAATGACTCTTCAGTACAACGTTATGCCTGCAGCTCATAACCTCGGCTTCCATGCTAGGTCCACAACCGTGAAGCTCGGTTGTCGGCGATTCTCCAACACGGCACAAATCTCTGTGAATTTCAGCATGATTCGGTACGAGAATCGTGGTCAGCAGTGTTGGGAATTTGCGCGAGTGGCATGTCCTCGATTTATGCTGCGTGGCTTTCGGGCTGGAATATTGACGAACTGCTAGGCTGGTTTTATTGGAGGGGACGGGGGCTGCGGATGCTCCACGCGAGTGTGGTCCGACTGTGGTCCTATAACTGTGCTTTGGTGTCTTTTCAATGACTTTCTGTCGTTCCCGGCGCCGTCAAGTCGTTGAAATGCACTGCTGTCGTTTATTCTGTTGGGCTCATAACCCAAAGGTCGGTGGTTCAAATCCACCCCCCGCAACCAACCGAATACGCCCGTCTGCGGGAACGCCGAATATCGGCGCAAGTGGATCGGTACCAAGCAAATCCCACGTGCCCTCGGCAATGTAGTACCAGCCTTCCCCATCTTCGGTGGGGAACTTGCGGATCGCGCTCAAGTGGCTGTGCAACTGCTGCTTCGCTATGGGGCGGTTCTCGTTAAGAGCCTCGGAGAGCTTTTCGGTCCCCTCGCTGACTGCTGGCCAGCGGCCCCGGGCGATTTGACGCTACACGATGTCGCCGCCGATGGCACGGCCATCATTGCCATCGATGATCGCGAGCGCAAGATATTTTTTTTGGAGGCCTAGGGAACGAAGATAGAGCGCTCACGTGGCTTGACCGAGCTGTGCTCGTTGCTTTGTCTCCGGGACGGCGAACAAGTGGTATTTTCATGAAGGCGGAAAAGGGGGCGGGTCCCTAGGCGTGATCTTCCTGCGCAAAACGGACGGCACCGCTGCTGTACGCCTGGGCGAAGGTTACGCCGTCGCTTTTTCGCCGGATCAGAAATGGGTGCTGGCTCTCACTCCGAGCGACCCTCCCCGTTACTGGCTCATTCCCACCGGGGCAGGGGAAGTCACAGAATTGAAAATGCTGGGAGTCGAGCACATCGTGTTACAGGGCTTCTCAACTGATAGTCATCGAGTTGTGATGATTTGCCAACGAACCAGGAAAGCAGGCGCGTGAGTTTCTGTTTGACCCAGCTACTGGCAAACTGCAACCACTCACGCCGGAAGGTGTCCGCGCGCTCCGACATGCCCGATGGGAAGTTCTTGATCGTACGCGGTGACAAAAATATTCCTGAAATTTTTCCGCTCGAAACTGGATCGCCGGCCCGCGAAATAAAAGGATGGCAGGAGAAAGATCTCCCGATTCAGGTAGCAGCGGACGGAAATACAGTATTGGTTGCTGCCTACAATGGCATGTCAGCGGCCATCTATCGTGTTGGTGTGGACAATGCAAGCCGGCAACTAGTGAAGACGCTGCAAATGAATGATACCGCCGGCGGGTTTGGTATCACCCGCGTCGTGACCACCGCCGATGGCCCATACTTTGCCTACAACACGCTACGCCAGTTGTCAGAACTGTACCTGTTACAGGGACTGAACTAAGTTCATCGGATTCCCGCCCTGCCACACGAAACACCGATTAGAAAGTCCACTTAGCTGAAATCTGTAGTTGACGCGGGTTGAACATAGTCCGTGGTGTGCCAAACAACCGACTCGGCGCCGGGGCAGTCGCCACGGGACCGAGCGAGGTGATCTCTGCCGGACAGCTTACCTGCCCGCGTTGAATGGCGAGCGAAGCGGCATCGTTGTAGTGTTTTGGTACTGGGCCGTTGAGGGCGTTGGTGCCGCCGCAGAAATCCGGTGTGCCGCCACCGTAGACCGAAGTGACCTCATTAATGTTCTGGCGATTGAAGACGTCGAAGGCGTCGAAGGCCAACAGAAGCTGCTTATGTTCACCGAACTTAAAGGAGCGCGACGCACGAAGATCAAAATCATAAAAGTGGTCGCCATAGTAAGCATTGCGCGGCGACCAGCCCACGCGGTCAGTCACAGGGTTGGTGTCACCGTTGATGTCATTGCCGACGAACATCGTGAAAGGCCGTGGGGTTTGCAGGGACACGATCATGCTGAACTCAAAGTTTCTCAGGATGCTGCTCTGCGGTGTGTCTGCGGTAAAGTTACCCACAAACCGGTGGCGAATATCCTGCACGGAATTGGCGCGTTCCAAAGCGCGATCATAGAGGTCTTCCGGAGTACTTACAAAGGTCGTGAACGTGCCGTCGTCGCGGGTATGCGAGTAAGTGTAGTTCGCGTTGAAGCGCAAATACTGTCCTAACTTGTCGGTGACCGAAATTGTACCGCCGTCATATTCCGCGTTTCCGGAACCGTCAAGGAAGTACATGAGGCCCGCGTTGTTATACAGAACTCCGCTAAACGCATCCTTCCCGTCGAATGTCTTGTTACCGGGGAAAGGACCGGTCGGCGTAATCGGTGGGCCAGGTATCGCGACAGCAGGAGGACAAAACGTAGCGTCATTGGCTAATCCAGCGGAGGGACATACGTTCAGGTTCTCCGGACGGATTTGCTTGTGAGCGCGGAGGAACAAATAGCCAACGCTCAGAACTAATCCTTTGCCGATCTCCTGATCGATCTGCAGACTTGCCTGCTGGGAGTAAGCCAGCCGCATATTGCGGTCAATACCGCCGCCGCTGTTGGTGACAAAGCTGCCACCTGGTGGCAGGGTTGGATCCTGGCCGGGACCAGGGCCAGTGTTGAAATTGGGCGGAGTCTGGCCGGTCAGAAGAAGAGTTTTTGCCGCTTGCGACGGCGTCGGCACGGTTGATCCATCGGGATAGGGCAAAGGACAAGCCGAACCCGGCCCTGCGCAGGGGTTACCCGGGTTAGGAGCATCGAAGCTGAGCTGGTTCAGCGCCCAGGTTGCGGTTGAGTTCCCTTGCCTTACCCAAGGCTGCGCCGCGTTTGGAATCACGACTTCGCGTTGCGGGTAGGTGACAAAGAAGAACGTCATGTTGTAGTGATCGTCGAAGACTCCGTACCCGGCGCGAATCACCGTATGCTTCCCAGGTGAATATGCCAGCCCGATGCGCGGTTGAAACCCACGGTGGTCGGGGTTAACAATCTGCGAAAGTCCAAGCTCCTCATCCCAACGCAAGCCATAGTTGACGGTTAGTTTCGGGTTGAGCCGCCATTGGTCCTGAAAGAACAAGCCGAAATAGCTGTGGTTGAGGTTGAAGCTGAAATCCTGAGGATCAACGTAGGCATTTTGAAAACTCGTGGGAATCACCGGAGGCAAACTGCCCGCTTGAATGGGGCCAGTGCCGAGCGGAGCTCCCCAGAAAACGATGGGCACACCGTTGAGAGGATCGTTTGGATTCGGGCCCGGTCCGCTTGGCGGAGCCGTTCCTGTGGGGCACGGCGGGCCGGGTACGGCGGGCACATCGGCCGTCGGATTAACGTAGTTGGCGAAGTCCACCATGCAGTTGTCGCCTGGCAAAACGATGCGCATGGGCGTAAAACCCGGCCAGATCACGAAATTTTGAATGAAGTTCGCGTCGACGCCAGCCTTCAGGTAATGAGTGCCCTTGATCCAGGCAATACTGTCGGAAATCTGTTGCCGGCTTTCATTGAGCGCATCGAATGTACCGAAGTTGTGGCCGAACGAAAGCTCGTTGGGCAAGTCGAGATTCGGCTGGCCGGTGGTCGCGGGAAAGTTATAGTGGCGTCTCGCGTACTGCACGAGAAATGTATTCACCACATTGGGTTTGACCAGCGTATTCACGGTGCCAACTAACGATTGATCGCGCAGGAAGGTGTTATGCCCGTCGCTGGGCACACCGATCCCGCCGCCGTCGAGTGTGTCCCCAACCAGCACGTTCTTATCCCGGGCGTCGATCACTCCGTAGTGGATGGTGAGCCGGTTGTTCGTGTTGATTTGCTCATCGAAGCGGGCAAACCCGTTGTCGTTATCCAGCGTCTTGAGAGTGTTCAGATCTTCCGGCGGCAGGCCCACGGCAATTTTAGCTGCATCGAATACGGCCAAATTACCGATCAAAGTACTCGGAAAAGTCGGCGACTCTCCGAGCCTTTGCCCCTCGTAATTTGCAAAGAAGAAAGTCTTGTCCTTTCGGAGCAGCCCGCTCAGTGTGCCTCCGAACTGGCCACGGCGATACTGATCGTATTGCGCGGTTTGCAGAAGAGAGCGCGAATTGGCAGCTTTGTTGCCAAGATAGCCGTAGAGCGAACCATGCAAGTCATTGGTACCTGACTTTGTAACCACGTTGACGATTCCGCCCAGGGCGCGCCCATACTCAGCTCCGAAGCTGTTGTTCACGACTCGAAATTCACTCACGGCTTCCTGCGACGGAGTGGCCCGCTGCGAACCTGTGCCTTCGTCGATGTAGTCTGCGCCGTCGACGGTGACGGCGTTGCTCAAGTCGCGCATGCCTCCGAAGGAGATGCGCGTGATATCCGGCTCGGTGAAGGTGGATTGAATGCTGGTTCTGCCGGTCGCGACACCCGGCGTGAGCAACGCGAAATCTACGAATTGCCGACCGTTTACCGGGAGCGATTGAATCTGCGGTGCATCGATCACCTGGCTGATCTCGGTGCGGCTGGTTTCCACTGGAGGCGCCTCAGTCGTTACCGTGACGGATTCGCCGACGCCTGCGACTTTCAAAGTTACGTCGAGGGTCGCGGTCTGGCCGACCGTCAAAGTGAAGCCGGTTTCTACAGACTTGCCGAAGCCCGTAGCCTGCACGGTAAGCTCGTACTGACCCGGGGGAAGATTGGGGACCACATAGTAGCCCGAGCTGTTGGTGGTGGCTGCGTAGCTTTGATTGGTGCCGAGGTTGCGCGCACTGACCGAGGCTCCGACGATGATCCGGCCGCTGGTATCCAAGACGGTGCCGTTCAACTGAGCAAAGCTCAGCGTTGCTTGTCCGAAGGCGTGAGGGACCAGACAAACCGCCGTTAACACCACCAACCAAACGTTCAACGTGGAACGTTACCTCATGACTTTTCCCTCTTCAAAGCTTGGTTGAACCTATCACCAACGGAGCAATTGCTAATCCCAAAGCAAAACCGCGGAGCCCAAGAGCTATGCTGTTGCCTGCGAACTTGCGTCTCCGAGATATACAGTGTATTTAGTCACGGCTTACGCTCAACAACGCTGGGCCGCGATTAGACAGAAATACGCCCAAATCGGAACGCCACTATGGATGGTGAGCATCGTTTGAAAGGAAACAACTGTCCAATACATCTTTGGTAGGATGGTCATACCAAATGGGTATGGCACAAATTCCCGGACCTAATAGCCCTGTCCGTTAGGCGCGCATCTCTCTCAACCTAGCCTCACCGAGAAAATTGTGGCGAGCCGCCGTGCGATTCCGGGTGCTGATCAGTCTCGCGGAGAAACAAGGCAACCATAAACACGACTGCACTTCCAGCCGCCGCCATCCACATGCCCAACGACAGGCCGTATTTTTCCGAGAGATTGCCCACAACGATTGGAGCTGCCGTGGCGCCAAAGATTTCGCCAACCAGAGTGGCGAGACCTATCGAGGTAGCGCGGAACTGAGGTGGAACGCTCTCCGTCGGAACCAGCACCATCAGAAGGCTCGCCATTCCCTGACCCGAATTCGTAACGAATACAATGGCCGCCAACAGGAACGGATACACATAAAAAATCGGCACTAAAAACGCGAGAGGGATGAAGGCCGACATGGCCGCTGAGACCAAGAGAACCGGCTTGCGACCGACTCGATCAGAGAGCGAGGGCAGCAGAAAGCCAAGGAAAAAACTGCCCAGCCCGGTGGCTCCTAGCAACAGGCCGGCTGTAGTCGCAGGCTGGTGCGCGACCTCCGTGATGTAGAGCGGCGCGAATACATTCAGCGCGAACAGCCAGGACATGAAACCGGTCGCTCCCAGACAGCAGAGCCACATGTTGCGAAAACGCAAGAGGGAAACATAATCCCGCAACGTCGGTTTTTCATGGCTCTCGTTTTCCTCATGAGCCGGCTCTTTCACAAATTTCCAGATCAAGGCTCCCATCAGGAAACCAGGAACGCCAGCGAGGAAAAATGCGGAACGCCATCCCCAGCGCGCCGCCACTTGCGTGGTCAACACAGGCGCTGCTGCCAGGCCTACGAGCGCGGCGGCACTCACCACAAATCCGATGTTTCGCCCGCGCCGCTGCACGGCCGATGATTCTTCGATCAAGGCTGTCATGATCGACCAGGTTGGTCCTTCCGCCAGGCCCATCAGACCTCGAATCCACAGCAGGTGATGAAAGCTGTGCGCCAGTCCCGTCATCCAGGAAAGGATCGAGAAAATAAATACAGCAGGGATCAGCACTCGTTTGCGGCCGACGCGATCCGATAGCGCGCCAAAGAAAAACGTGGAACCCGCCCACGTGATGGCCAACACCGAGGCCAGCGTACCGATCTGCGCGTGGCTGAGGTGGAGTTCTGGAGCGAAATAGGGCGCAAGATAGAGGGGTGACATGCGATCGAGAAAGACCGTGCCCCAGGTGAAGAACAGAATTGCGACCAGCGTGCGCTCATAACGCTTCGAGGAATTCATGCCGCTGCATCATAGCAAACGATTTTCAGACTCGAACGATCGCACGATTTTCTGTTTTGGCATTCCGTTCCGGCGTGATCTTTCACCGTAGCGGCTACCTCAGTTGTTTCGAACGAAGGTAGACGGAAAGAGAATTCACCAACGACCGGTTACAGACCGTCTTAACTCTTGTCGTGTTCCAACCCAAACGAATTCCAAGTCAAACGAAGAGCTTCTTGTTCACCGGGATGCCGTGCTCTCGGCAGTAGGTCAGATAGTGATCGATGAACCAGAAAACATCCAGCGTCTCAAGCAGGCTGTCGCTATCGTCATAGAACTCGAGCGAACCATTGAGCCAGAAAATCGTTTTCATCCCTTCGTCTGAAACCAACGTGTGGGTTGCGCCGGGACTTTCCTGTACGTAGCTGCCGGGACGCGCGACCCAGTCATACTCCAAATAGCGCCAACTGCCTTCCACGGTGTAGCCGAATACGCGTCCCAGATGGCGATGCCGGCCCAAAATACCGCCCTCTTTCACCCACAAAACGTTGGCATACATGTTGCTTCGCACGTCGAACGCCAGGTGGCGGATGGCGCAATTTCCCTTGAACGGAACCCACGGCGATTCGCTTTCATCGGCGCCAATGTGAATGTCTGGAAAAGCGTAGTCCCTTACCACTGCGTCAATACTCGTCTTCGCTGCGTCTGCGATTGTCATAAGCTCCTCGTGGAAACTCACCAAATTTCCGTGATAACCTGCGATGTCGCAATCGCGGAAGTTAGCACAATTCAATGCTAGAGCGCGAGTTTTTAATCTGTTGCCCAGCGCTTATGGGATTTCGGTTCACTTCAGGAGTGTTCCAACCCTTCACCAACCTCCCAATCGAGCGATTTTCAACTGTTTCGGTGAATCAACTCGCTAACTCCGCTTTGAGTAGTGATATAACTTCCGCGTCGGAGTGATATGTCAGAGAGCGATGGCGAACACATGGTGAGCACGGTAAGAGATGTTACCTATCGGTTCTGCGCGAATTGGGGATGACGGCGATCTTCGGGAATCCGGGATCCACAGAATTACCGTTCCTGCGCGACATGCCAGCCGATTTCAAATATGTCCTCGCGCTGCACGAACGCGTTGCCGCAGGCATGGCGATCGGCTATGCCATCGGCCGGCGAGATGCAGCGTTCGTGAATTTGCATTCGATCGCCAGCGTGGGCAATGGACTTTCGGCGCTCATCGATGCCCACTATTGCCATGCTCCGCTGGTGGTGACGGCGGGACAACAGGATCGCCGCCATGTGCTGGCCGAACCATTCTTGGTAAGCCGTGCCGCGGATGTGGTGAAGCCCTATGTCAAATGGGCTTACGAGCCACTGTGCGCGCAAGATGTGCCTGCGGCAATAGCTCGGGGATATTATCTTGCGACGCAGCCGCCAATGGGCCCGGTCTTCATTTCCATCCCCACGGACGACTGGATGCAACCCTGTTCGCCGCTATCAGTCCGCAACGTAACGAAGACCGTTATGCCTGATCCTTCCGCGCTGGACGAAGTAGTTCAGGCACTGGACTCAAGCGCGAATCCAGTCATTGTTGCCGGCACTGAAATCGAGGAAGACGGAGCGTGGAACTCAGTGATCGAACTGGCGGAGCACTTGGATGCAGACGTGTATCAGGATCCCATTCCTCCGCGTTGGACATTCCCACGCACGCACCGCCTTTTTCATGGCGGCCTGCTTCCTGCACAGCAACCGCTTGCCGATCAGCTCTCCGCGTATGACACAGTGCTCGTGTTGGGAGCCCCTGTTTTTCTTTATTACTCGTACGTCCCGGGAAATCCAGTTAGGCCGAGGACAAAGCTGTTTCAGTTAACGAACTCGCCCCAGCGAGCAGCCGCCGCATTAACCGGCAGCAGCATCGTCGGAAACGTCAAAGTAGCCGTTGAATACATCCGCGATCATGCGAAGCCACGATCACCGAATACGACGACCAAACGCACTGCACCTGCCGAGCCTGCGCCGGAGGACCCCATCACGCCCGCTTACCTATTCAGCGTGTTGAATAAAGTGATACCCAAAAACGCGGTGATCTCAGAAGAATGTCCGTCCTCGAAGGGAGACATTGATCGCCACGTCATGCTCAATGAGCCAGTGTCGTTTTATTCCGCACCGAACGGCATTTTGGGATTTGGATTACCCCTTGCAACAGGCTTGCAGTTGGCCCGTCCGGATCGGCGCGTGGTGTGCACGATCGGAGATGGCTCGATTCAATATTCGATTCAAGCGTTGTGGTCCACAGTGCAGCAAAAAGCTCCGATAGTCACGATCGTGCTGCAAAATTCAGACTATTCAGCCCTCAAGGGATTCTGCGATTTTACCCAGGTCGGGCGAAACGTCCCTGGCATGGATATTCCCGACATCGACATTGTGAAAATAGCTCAGGGCTATGGCATGACGGCACGGCAAGTCGATGGCCACGGAGATCTCGATGCTGTCCTGACAGAAGCATTTGCCGCGAAGGGTCCGCGACTTATTTGCGTAAAGGTGGCAAAGGGCGGGCAAAAGTGCATGGGAATGGATCAGTCAGTGAACCCGCCGAAGTATCGCTGAGGGAAGATTTGGTTCAGTTCGCTACAGACTGCTCCGCTCCTAGGCCCGTATTCGCGCGAACCAGCAGTTCGTTGAACTTTGCTTCGGAAGCGGGGTTACGACTTAATAGCGTTCCGACGATCGCAGCCACAAAACTGAGAGGCACACTAAGAAGTCCGGGGTTTTCCAGCGGAAGCCACGCTTGCGCCTGAATCAAATGACGAGCCGCCGCTGCGGCCTCCGGTGCATCAATCCCCATGAATGTTGGGCTGATCAGGATGAAACCAATCGAGGCTAGCAATCCTACAGATAAACCGGCAACCGCTCCCGCGGTGTTAAAGCGTCGCCAGAAAATCGAAAGCAGGATGACGGGAAAGTTTGCGGAGGCCGCGACGGCCATGGCCAGCGTTGCAAGAATACCTGCGTTCGCCGACGGCCCCAGAACAATTGCAATCAGTATGGACATCACTCCAACGCCGAGCGCGGCAATCCGCGCTACTAGCACCGTTTCGCCCGATCTGCGCTCGACGCCGCGATGAACGACGTTCACCCAGAAATCGTGAGCGAAAGAAGTCGAAGCGCTGATCGTTAATCCTGCGACTACCGCCAGAATTGTTGCGAAGGCAACCGCTGAAACCACCGCGAGAAGGAGTTCGCCTCCCAACGCTCGCGCCAGCAGTGGCCCTCCCATATTTGTGCCGCCGTGTACAACAATGTAGTCGGGCCCCACGATGGAAGCCGCGCCCAGCCCGACGACCGAGGTCATCACGAAGAAGCTTCCGATGAGCACCATCGCCCACACAACACTCTCGCGCGCAGTTTTTGCATCGGGCACGGTGTAGAAGCGCATCAAGATATGAGGCAGCCCAGCCGTTCCGAAAAGCAGTGCCAGTCCCAGCGAAATTAGGTCGAGGGGTCCGTGCGGAGGCTTGTAACGCAAGCCGGGTCGAAGGAAATCCATTACCACCAGTTGCCCCTGCTGGTGATAAGTCACACGACTGGCCGCAGAAAAAACTTGCCTAGATTGAAATCAAAATGCACCAGCACCAGTACGACAATCACCACCATGCAACTCGACAACAGCGCCGCCTTTACGATTTGAACCCAAGTTGTCGCCAGCATCCCGCCAAACACAACGTAGATCATCATCAGAACACCGAATCCGGTAACCGCTGTGTTGTAGCTGATGCCTGAGCCTGCAAGGAGCAAGTTCACCAGCGCGCCGGCGCTGACCATATGCGCGATCATGTAACCGGTAATGATGGTCAGCGTGCTGAGAGCCGCCAGAGCCCGCACCGGGCGCTGCCGGAAACGGTAAGCGAGCACATCGCCCATCGTGTACTTGCCGGCATTGCGAAGCGGTTCGGCGATCAGCAAGAGAACTGTCACATAGGCGATGATTCCGCCAACGGAGTAAAGAAAACCATCAAAGCCTTGCAGCGAGATAAGTCCCACGATGCCAAGAAATGCCGCCCCGCTCATGAAGTCTCCCGCAATGGCAAATCCGTTTTGCCATGCGGTGATCTGTCGCCCCGCAGCAAAGTATGCACTGGCTCCGTGAGAGTGCCTCGCAGCCCAAACGGTAATTCCTAACGTGGCGGCGACAAACAGAAAAAAAACAATCAGAGATGCGGGCAATTATCTTTCTCCTCTGATGTGGCCCTCATGCTCCAGCAAATCTTTGACGAGCTTATCGAATCTGGAGGAAGCCCTCAGGTATAGCCAGGCGATGGTCCATCCCACAACGAACTGGGAGAGCGCAAACAGATACGCCACCGTGACGGTTCCGACAACTCGGATAGACATCAGTTGTGGTGCGTAGCCGACAAGGACGGGAAGCAGCAAATAATACGCAAGAAAGAAAATGAAGACCGGAATGATAAAAGACCTCTTGACGGCAAGCAGGTGTTGAAATTGCGTGCTTTTCGCAATGCGAGTCCACTCCACTTCCTTCAGTGGCCGGCTCGAGTTGGACTCCTCCGCAGGATTCATATGGTTTTGGCGCTCAGGGATTGTACACGTCTTCTTCGCGTCCCAAGCCTCCGAGTGTCTCTACCTTTTTCGTTTGATTACGGTACTAAAGAGGTATGGATGCTCCTGATTTTTTTACGACGACTTATCGGTCGCCCAAATCAAGTTTCTGGGCTGGCAGCGGGAGTCTAGATGTGAGGATGTTTTGTTTTACGGAATCTCTGCTCATGGTTCGTAAAGCGGAAAAGAAGTTCGAAAGCATACCCAAAAGGTATAGAATGGCAGACCGTGGAACTCCGTCACGTTCGATATTTTATAGCGGTTGCAGAGTGCCTTAACTTCAGCAAAGCGGCGCAGCAACTCCACATCGCGCAACCGCCCCTCAGCCGCCAGATCCGGCAACTGGAAGAGGACCTTGGTGTTGCCCTCTTTCTGCGCAATAAGAGGAGCGTGGCCTTGACTAAGGAAGGCCGGGTCTTTCTCGAAGAAGCGAGAAAGCTTGTGGCGCAGGCTGGACATGCGATGGAAGCGGCTCGCCACGCTCACGAAGGAGAATGCGGCAGCATCAAGATTGGCATTCCTTCCCGCCTGGGAGGCGTGCTGAGCGCGGCCGTCGCGGAGCACTGTAAGCGCTTCCCTGCCCTGGACGTCCAGCGCAATGACATTTGCTCCAGCCTGCAGAACGAGGCGCTGCGAAACGGAGAAATTGATATTGGCTTCTTCCGTCCCCCAATCGACCATGCTCACCTGGATTGTGAATTGCTGTTCGAAGAGGAGTTTGTCGTCGTTCTTCCGGCGACGCACCGCCTGGCGAGACGCAGATTTTTGAGAGCAAAAGACATTGCGGGCGAAACTTCGATCATTTTTGACCGTAGTTTCTCGAGCTGGCTTTACGACAAAATACTCGGTTTGTACAGTAGGCAGGGCTTGAGGTCACATCTTACCGTCACCCATGTCGAGGACGAAGAAGCGGGCGCGCTGATGGTCGCGGCGGGCAAGGCAATTCTGCTTGGCGTAGGCGCAACCGCGAATCATTCTGTTCCCGGTGTCGATCTGGTGTCCATCCGGCTGAGTGAGCCTGAGGTCAAAATCGAACTTTACATGGCATGGCGCAAAAACGAACAGTCCACCGCGGTATTCTCCTTCCTGGACAGCGTGCGCCGAGTCATGCAGCGCCCCGCATACAGGGACATTGCCTGATTCGAATCCAAACATTTCGATCCTTCCGGGGCAAACAGAGCGTCCGAAGGCTCCTCCAACGTGCTTTCATAACCGGCGGATTGTTGCAGTCGAGCCGCCAAGGAACTTCTAATATATGACCCTCATCCGATTTAACGCCTCGAACACCACCCTGCTATCCTTGATTATCATGATTGTTACTGGAGCTATCGCGACTTCTTCCGCCAACCCCGCGCTCGCCGCAGCCGCGGATTTCGGTCCTTCCAACCCATTCTTTACACCCAGCACGTTGCCTTTTCACGCTCCGCTCTTCAACAAGATTAAGGACGAAGACTTTCAGCCCGCCATCGAGGCTGGCATGGCGGAGCAGCAGACCGAAATTCGGGCCATCGCCGACAATTCTGTTGCACCCACCTTCGACAACACAATCGTGGCGATGGAGAAGGCCGGCCAGCTTCTCGACCGTGTCATGACAGTATTTGACGGAATCACTGGGGCAAATACGAACGACGCTCTTCAGAAGGTGAAGACTCTTGAAGCTCCCAAACTAGCCGCTCACCACGACTTCATTTTTCTCAACACGAAACTTTTCGCTCGCGTCGCTGCCATTTACAAAGAGCGCGCTGCTCTAAAGCTGGACGCCGAATCTCTCCGTCTGGTAGAGCGCTATTACGACAATTTCGTGCATGCCGGAGCCAATCTTTCCGAATTCGACAAGACTGAACTCCGAAGACTGAACGAAGAGATCTCTGCGCTTTCAAACACCTATACTAATAAAATTCTCGCCGCCACTAAACAGGGCGCCTATGCCACGACCGATAAAGCCGCCCTTGCCGGGTTCTCCGATGCTCGTATTGCCTCGGCCGCACAAGCCGCCAAAAACCGCAAAGTCGAAGGTTTTGTCATTCCACTTCAGAACACGACGCAACAGCCTGATCTGGTTTCGCTCAGCGACCGCGCTACCCGGCAGGCGATCTTCGAGCACTCATGGAACCGCACCGAACGCGGCGATGCCAACGACACTCGCGACACCATCGCACATCTGGCGCAGCTGCGCGCGCAGAAGGCAAAATTGCTCGGCTTTCCGAGTTTTGCGGCATGGAAGCTCGAAGATCAGATGGCCAAGACACCTGAAGCCGCTTTGAAGTTCATGGATGCCATTGTTCCTGCCGCCACCGAAAAAGCCGCTCATGAGGCCAAGGACATCCAGGACATCATCGACTCGCAGAAGGGTGGCTTTCAGCTCCAGCCGTGGGATTGGAATTTCTACGCCGACCAGGTTCGCAAAGCTCACTACGATCTCGATGACGCGGAGATAAAACCTTACTTCGAGCTGAACAATGTTTTACAGAATGGCGTCTTCTACGCTGCCACTGAGCTTTATGGCGTCACGTTCAAAGAGCGGCACGACATCCCGGTCTACCAAGCGGACGTGCGGGTATATGAGGTGTTTGACGCCGACGGAAAGCACCTCGCACTTTTCTATTGTGATTATTTCAAACGGGATAACAAGAACGGCGGAGCTTGGATGTCGGAATTCGTAGGCCAGTCCCGCTTACTAGGAAACACTCCGGTTGTCTACAACGTCGCGAACCTTCCCAAGCCCGCCGAAGGCGAGACTGCGCTGATTAGTTTCACCGACGTAGTTACGATGTTCCACGAGTTTGGCCACGCATTGCACGGCATGTTCTCCGATGCCCACTACCCCACTCTCGCCGGAACCTCAACTGCGCGCGACTTCGTAGAGTTCCCCTCGCAGTTCAATGAGCACTGGGCCCTTTATCCATCGATCTTTGCCCACTACGCCAGGCACTACAAGACCGGCGCCCTTATGCCGGAGGAACTAGCCGCGCGGATCAGGAAAGCCGCCACTTTCAACAAAGGCTACGACATGACCGAACTGCTCGCGGCAGCCGAACTCGATATGCAGTGGCATTTCCTCACTCCGCGGGCTCCTCTCCAGAATCCGGATGAGTTCGAAAAGCAGGCGCTCGACAAGACTCACTTGAATGTAAGTTATGTTCCACCGCGTTATCGATCCACATTCTTCAGCCACATCTGGCAAGGAGGTTACAGCGCAGGTTACTACGCCTATCTTTGGACTCAGATGCTCGCTGACGATGCCTACGAATGGTTCAATGAACATGGGGAACTCAGCCGTGCCAACGGAGATCGCTTCCGTACGATGGTTCTATCGCGCGGCAATACGGAGGATCTCGCCAAGATGTACGAGGCGTGGCGCGGCGCGCCGCCAAATTCGAAGGCCATGTTGAAGTATCGTGGCCTGGATGAGTCTCAGGCGAACTAGCTCGACCAGGGCGGGTTGTGACGCCCGCCCGAGTATTTTCAAATTGCCATGACTCGTCAATGGGCAATTTCACAGGATGAAACGAGCTTGACACGTTGGCCGATAAACCAGTCTATGTCACGCCGCGAAATGAAATTGAACAGAAGCTGGTTACGATCTGGGAGCAGACGCTGGGACTAGATCGAGTTGGAATCCATGATGATTTCTTCCGGATCGGCGGCCATTTGCTGCTCGCAACGCGGGTGATCGCTCGAATTACAGATGAATTAGGAGTGGCGGTGCCGTTGAGCCAGCTATTCACAACTTCGACGATTGCTCAGCTCACCGACCTCGTTGCACACTCCCCCGCCACCAAAGCAGTTGCGCCCATTAAGCGGCTGGCGCGACCGATTGCTGTGCCGTAGTACCGGCCATTTATTGGCCAACTCCAACCACGGATTCTTTGCGAGGCTCAATGGCTTGTGACTCCTTAAAGAAGAACTCTATTATCTCAGCTACCTGCTTGGGACGATCATAGAACGAGTAATGCGTCGCTCCCGGCAACTCGATGTGCCTACTAGCAGGAAAAAGCCTAGCTACTACGTTCGACTTTGCTGCCGCAGCCACCTGATCATATTCGCAGCCGATGATAAGAACCGCGACATTTACTCTCGAAGCGTGATCGAGGGTACGATATGAAGCTAAATCAAGAATCTGCTGCGCATACTTAAAGGTGCTAGTCTCGGTGCGAAACGGCGCCAACACGGAGTTACGCAAGTGGATGTTGGTTAGCGACAACACCTGTACAGCATTAGCCTTGGCATCGCAAACGCCGAGGCTTACTTCACTTTCCACTGGCACGGACAGAGACCGTTGAATGGAACTAGTTAGAGCAGGGTGCTCGATCATTCCCTTGCACAACACTTGCAGGTTCCTAGTGTAGGGCGTCTCCAGCTCGGGATGACTAGCGATTTCAATACCGCAGCTAAGAAATACCATGTCTACAACCGGATCGGGCCGACGCAGGTAGAATTCGACAGCAATTTGGGGACCATTACACCAGGCCACCAAGTGACATGACTGGATCTTTTCCTGTTTTACAATTGCCTCGAGATCATCGGCTTGGTCACTTAACCGCAGCAACTCGGAGCCCGAAGTAAGCCCGCGAGTTTCCCAGATGATAATGCGATAACGCTGCATCAATACATCAATCAGGCGATACCAATAGTCGAGTGGTTGTCCCAGCGCGTTGATCAAAACAATGTATTCACCCTGGGCACCGACAACGTAGTAAGTCAGGTCGCTTCCATCTGTTGGAATGGTTCTTTTCTGCATTGTGCCCGGAAGGACCGCAATGCGCTCATCCCGCGCCATTCGTGCCTTTAACTGTTGCTTGTGGATGGAAGACAGAAATGCCACCAGTGTTTCTCGGTCAATCTGCAATTCTGTGGGTAAACTCTTCTCGTGATATCTCGCCACATGCTCGGCCTGTGCAACCTGATTTCCACCCCACTGATGGCATAAAAGGTGGTCAATGGCGTTCAAGTCTTCTTGGTTATGAACTGAGAGCACGCTTAATCCATAAATCTCACCGAGCAGCTCACAAAAGTCAGTCCAGGAGGTCTCCTCGGCGCTGACGATGCAACAAGGAGTATTACTGATTTCGTCTACCGCTGCGATTTGCAACATTAGTTGTGCGGCCTCGTGCATGTTCACCAGATTCACGGTCGCATTCTCGGGAACGTAAATCCGCAATGCCTGAAAGTCGAAATACTCCGGCGAGCGTTCCTGTATTTCGGCAGTCACCTCATCCAGCGCATGAAGCAACCGGTATATCCCCTGTCCAGAGTCATGAACCACGCAACGCGGGCCAACAAGCCATGAGGTCAAGAAAAAACGAGCACCTATATCATGTTCAGCACAAAAGCTGCTAACTAGGCGCTCTTCTTCCGATAATCGCAAGACCTTATCTTGAGCAGGGTTTTCACGTGAGCAGTCGTATATCGATCCCACGTAGTTCAGCACTTTCACTTCCGCAGTCGCAAGCAATGAAAAGGAACGCCTCAGGGAATCAGCTTCACCATCTTTTTCCGTCAGTCCAGGCTTATTTGTGCCACCGAACAACCACACTTCCTCTGCCGTGATATTGCCCTCATGACCGGCTTGCCGCTGGACCAATTTCAATCGCTCTTTCCACGAGTTCGACTCTAGCCTATGATCTTCCGGGATGCGGGACAGGCTTTTCTGAACCACATTCATCACTTCTTCGACAATGCGCGCGTCTAGGTCTTCGAATATCCAAGTGATGACCCGCTGGGTTGATGCCAATAACCCAGCGGTTATTTGGGCGGCTAAGATGGTATTGTTTCCTAAGATGAGGCTGCTTGCCATAGTCAACCACTCCAGTTCATTGACCAAGAAACCAAGTTAGCATATGGCGATCACATGGGCTTTAGTCACAACGAATATCTAGCAGTATTTTGCTTATATATCATCAGCGGGTTGCGTGAAATAGTTTTTGTTGAGCTACGGAAATCGTAAAGGCCGCACCCATCAAGCCTTGGCCTGCTTTTAGGTATCGGAATGGAATGGTATTGAAGAATTCGTGTAGGATACCGACATGTTCAGGGCAGGTTCTTGCCATGCCGACTGGGCAAGCTTGAATCCTCGACCCAAGGGTTACTCCGGCTTAGTTGGACTCCCATCCCAGATGCTCGCTGGCACGAGCACGGTGCCGCGGAACAGCGCACGCGCAGTTCGAATAAGACTTGAGCGCCGTACTTGCAGTCGGTTACTCGTTGTGTCTTCCACCTCAACTTCCAGCGAGAACTCACCGCTGGGGTGCTCAACCGAGATTCGCTTCACTGAGCCTCCGGTTGCAGGCACGATACCGGAGGCGACCGAACCGGGGAGCACGCAAGCCGTCCCAACTGTCACGGCTCCCAACACTCCGATCGCCGCATGACACTTGTGCGGAATGAAAGTACGCGTGCTCAGATCTCCACCGTTGCGCGGAGGCGCAATTAACGTCATCTTGGGAACCACTTTTGAACTTACGTCTCCTAAACCCATACGCTCGCCTGCCAAGAGGCGAATCTCTTCCAGCCGCGATTTAAATTTCTTATCGCTATCGAGTTCGGCAGGACTCTCGTACCCGGATTTTCCAAGATCAGCAGCACGGAGTACGACGACCGGCATGCCGTTATCGATTAGCGTTGCCTCGATCACGCCGATTTCGTCGATAGAGTGCCCGGTCGGCAACAGCGCGCCACAGACCGAGCCAGCTGTGTTCAGAAAATCGATGCGAATTGCCGCGGATGTGCCCGGTACACCCGCGATGGAAGTCTCGCCTTCGTACGCAACCTCACCGCTGGGTGTAGGCACATGAGCCACGGCTACATTTCCGGTGTTGACCATATAAATCTTGACGGGGGTAACCGGATCACGCGACGCAATCAAACTACACTCAATCGCAAAAGGGCCAACACCAGCAAGCATATTGCCGCAGTTCGGCGTCACATCCACGAATGGTCGGTCGATGGAAACCTGCGCAAAGAGGTAATCGACATCGATTTCCGAGCGCGCCGAGCGGGAGACTATCGCTACCTTACTAGTCAGAGGATCGGCGCCACCAATGCCGTCGATCTGGCGAGCGTCGGGCGATCCCATCACGGCGAGCAACACTCGGTCCCTAAGCTGGACATCGTTGGGAAGATCGCTGGCGAGGAAAAAAGGTCCTTTCGAAGTGCCGCCGCGCATCAACGTACTGTGAATCGGAGTCTGGGGAGGCTGACGCATGCGATCTTCTTATCAGTAATTCGTCTTTTAGAAATGTCCTTCAGAAATCGTCTTTCAGCTAGCTTCCCTTCATAAATACTTGATACCAAGCTCCGCAATCTTCGAGCGTAAGCCGTAGATATCCAGTCCCAGCTCTCCGCGGGCAAGCCGCTCTCGAGTCGCCTCTTCTTTGAGAATCCTTTGTTCTGACGCCGCGACCACCTCGCTCGCAACGTCGCGTTTCACAACTACAACTCCATCATCGTCAGCGAGCACTACGTCACCGGCTTCGATGAAGGCACCTCCACACACAACCCCTACATTCACCGACCCCGATGAAGCTTTGACCGTCCCTTGCGAGCTGACGGCACGGCTCCAAACCGGAAACTGCATGTCCGTCAGAGATCGAATGTCGCGACATCCCGCATCGATCACCAATCCCTTCACACCACGCGCGCGCAGGGAAGTTGCCAGCAGTTCGCCAAAATATCCGTCTGTACAAGGCGACGTCGGAGCGACGACGAGGATGCACCCTGGATGGCAAACCTCGACTGCGACGTGAATCATCAGATTATCCCCAGGCGGAAGCGACACGGTAACTGCCGGCCCGGCAATTGCAGCGCCCGGATAGATTGGGCGCATATAGGTGGCGAGCAACCCGCATCGCCCTTGCGCCTCGTGCACGGTCGACACTCCAATTTTCTCCAGCGCTGCTACCACATCCGCTGACGGTTGCTCCACCTGGCGGATCACTACCGGGTTGTTCATTCCAAATCCTCCGTCACCTGCGGAAAGATACGCTGATAGGCCTCGCCGTACTTGATGTTCTTGTTCGAATTGCGTGAGACCTGCACCCCGCGTTGCAACGCCACACGCTCGTAGTATTGCCATAGGTATTCCTGAGCTTTCATTTCTTTGAATGCCGCATATTTTTTCGCCCACACCGGCGTGATGTCGAGGAGAACCTGTGGCTTCCACTCGCATTGCTCGGACTGGTGAGGCTCGAACAGAAAAACGGGCGGTGCGCCGATCACGGGCGTGCCGGGTTCGTGTCCATGCGCCTGGGCAATGATGTGAGCTTCCTGCGCGGCACGCGACACCAGCGGATGATCGAAATTGTATGGATCGTTGAGCGCGTGCGTGAGAACGAACTCCGGGCGAATCTTTCGGTAAAGCCCTGCCAGTTCGAAGAGAATGCTGTCTTCGACCCGTATCGGATAGTCACCGACGTCGAAGAAAATCGTGGTCGCACCGAGAATTTCTGCTGCCCGCGTGGCTTCTTCTTTTCGATTGGACTTCACTTTCTCCATCGTCATTCCCGGCTCGCGCCACAATTTCGCCGATTCGCCACGTTCGCCGAACGAAAGGCAGACCACAACGACTTCCCAGCCACGCTCGGCATACAACGCGATCGCTCCTCCCGCGCGCCAGACGAAGTCTGCGGAGTGCGCGCTGACAACCAGTGCGGTTTTCTTCTCAGCCACGATTTATACCTTTTGAACTTAGATTCTTGATAACTAAACGACGCTTTAGTCCACGCCCTCAAGCTTTTGTAACTACTTCGACTGGAGGCGTACCGTAAGTGTGAAATGATTCAATCGTCTTGAGGCCCCACGCCTGGCCCTTCCGGCGCTCCGCCTCGGTCCAGCGAATTGGTTTCCAGTCCGGCGCCAGAATCAGCCGCGCTCCAGCGTTGCATATCTCCACCCGATTGCCTCCGGGCTCGTACACATATAGAAAAAACGTTTGCTGAATGGCATGCTTGTGCGGGCCCGTTTCGATGTAGACGCCGTTTTCCAGGCAGATATCCGCAGCCAAAAGCACTTCCTCCCGGGAATTAACAGCATACGTCAGATGATGAAAGCGTCCTCTGGTCCCGGTGTGGTCGCGTGTATAGGCAAAATCATAGCTCTTGTTCGTACAGGTCATCCACATAGCGGCTTCTGAGCCGTCATCCAAAACGATTTGTTCGGTCAGTCGAAAGCCAAGATACTTTTCGAAAAACTCGCGGTTGGCCTGGATATCGACGGCCAATCCATTCCAGTGGTCGAGGCGACGGACGTTGATGCCACGCGCCGGAAACCGCTGCGACTGATTTTTCAGCGCCGGCTTCAACTCCGGCGGAGCTTGATACCACTGCGTTTCGTAATAAAGCTCAATCTTGTGCCCGTCGGGGTCTTGAACGAGAAACGCGGGACCATGCGCCAGATCGCCGTCCGTCCACCCGATATCGAAGCCGGATCCTTTCAACGCTGCGACTCGCCTTTCCAGAGCCTGTGGGCTACGCGTGCGATAGGCGACGTGACCCAGCCCCGGCACTTTTGATGCGGTGAGCTTCAATGAGTGGCGTTCATAGTCGTCATATGCATGCAGGTAAACCGAGTCGCCTTCGCGACCGGTCTCTGTCATCCCCATGACATCGACGAAGAATTGCAAGCTCTCCTGTGGTTTTGGAGTCAGCAATTCCAAATGGCCCAGATGAGCCACATCCATGATTGATTCACTGTGCATGGTCACCTCTGCAGCATGGTACGGCTAGTTTCGCCGTAATATGTATGCGATTTTATTTCTCATCGAAAAGCGTTAGCTCGAAAAGTTTAGGTTACTTTTTCGTACCTCAGTATGCCTCACTGCGTCCTCTTGACAACCAATTGTGAAAGTGAGGAAATGCAGCACTACTCTCAGCTCACCGACACGATCTGATGGAAGATATTTCTCCCGATCCGTCGCGCATCGCCAGGATGCTGCACCGCTATTCGATTGAGGTCAACCCCAATCAGCCGAAAGTCGTGGATGCGGCTGCGATTCGGCTCGATCCTGGTACTGAAGTCTTTCTCACCTGGATTCCTAACACAAATCCGATGAATATGGTCGCCCCTGCGGCCAAGCTGCGCAGCGCCGGATTGCTTCCGGTGCCTCATATCGGTGCGCGGCATCTCGTGAGCGTGGCGCAGCTCGAACAGCTTGCCGCGCGTCTCGTGGATGAAGCGGGTGTTGACCGCATTCTCGTCATCGGGGGCGACCGCACTGAGCCTGCCGGTCCCTATGATTCGAGCTTGGCCGTGATGCGGACCGAGGTTTTTCAGAAGCTCGGCGTCACTCGTATCGCGGTAAGCGGCTTTCCCGAAGGCAATCCCAACATCTCTGACATGGTGCTTGATGAAGCGCTTTTAGCGAAAATAGATTTCGCACGCGACAACGGACTTGAACTTTCGATCGTCACGCAGTTCTGCTTCAAGGCCGAACCAATCGTCGAATGGCTGCAGCGCCTTCGCACCCACGGCATCGACATTCCCGTGCGCGTCGGCCTTGCCGGCCCGGCGGGAATATTTACTTTGACCCGCTATGCGCTCCACTGCGGCATCGGCAATTCGCTACGCGTGCTGACCGAACATCCGTCATTCGCGAAGCTACTCACTGAAAATGGTCCCGAGCAGATCATTCAGGGAATCGCGCAAGGTATCGCGGCCAGTGCATATCCAGGAGATTCAGCGCTTCCACTGGGCATCGCGGGGCTGCATTTTTATGTCTTCGGCGGGTTCAACAAAACCCTCGACTGGATACATGTTCGCCAATGAAAAGATAGGGACTCGTAAACGCCCCGCTCGTTCATACTTGGGCCGTGCGCCAGCCTTTCGCATAAGTCTCGCGCGCGACCTTGGAGTAAGGCACCGGACTGACCGTAGCCAGAATTTCGATCTGCTTATGGCGTTCGACGGTCGTTTTCCGCGAACCGCCGCCAGCTTCGCCCCAAACTATTCTGGCTTCGGAGCCGATCTCGACGTTTGGATCCACAACGCCGAGCGATAACATTGACCGCTCGTTGTAGCTGTATCCGCTGAACATCGAGAATCCAACGGGTTTTCCGTCGCTCGTCACTTTGTCGTATGACGCAGAGGCGTAATTCGATAGCGGCAGGTCGATATATTTGTACAGGTCTCCGGGTTCAAACATTGACGCGATCGTCTTGAGGACGTCTTTCGAGTCCCAGGCGAGCGTCACTTTCTTTCGCTGCGGCTTGCTTTGCATCTTCTCGAGCGCTTCTCTTCCGATGAAGTCGTGGTCAAATTTGACGAACGGCCCGTAGCCCAGTGCATACGGCGACAGGTAGTAATCCTCGATATTGTTCGAGTCGAAGCTTCCGCCGAGGGAACCTGTGCCTTCATAGCTCGCTGCCGGCAACCATTGTCGATAGCTCTTCATTTTCTCGCCGGTATAAACGGCGGGAAGAGGAGACGGAATCCATCCCGACTCAAGCGTGTTGGTAGCATATGCCCGCGCTCCGACTTCACGAAGACCAAAATCCCTGCCGGCATCGACAATGGCAGCACGGATTTCCTCGCGCTCCTCGTATGGTCCCCAAACTTCCAAACCGGGCGCGCCCGCCATGCCGTGGCGCAGTGCGCGGACTTTGCGCCCCGCGAGGTTGATGACAGCCATGCGGAAGAATTTGATTTCAGGGACCGGCCCGCCGTTCAGTTTCTCGAGAATCTGCGTGGCATTGGGGCCCTGAATCTGATAGCGGTAGCACGTACGAATGACCGCCTTCGCCTTCGGGTTTGACGGAGACCTGTCATCTTTTTCGATCTTGACGTTGTATCCTCCAGTCTCACTGTGAAATTGAATCCAGTTGGCCACCGGCGCGCGCCCGACAAACACCAGCCGATTTTCTTCGAGATGAAAAAGGATGCCATCGCCAATCACATAACCGTCATAGCTGCAGGGAGCGAACTGTTTGGCGCGGTTGACGGGAAACTTCGCGAAGCTGTTGGTTCCGAGGTGCGAAAGCATCTTGAGAGCGTCGGGACCTTCGACATACACATTCGCCATGTGGTGAGACTGATCAAAAAGAACGGCGGTCTCTCGCCATGCGCGTTGCTCGTCGCGCCAATTGGAATATTCCGAGGGGACGACCGGGTAAACGTAAGCTCCAATCTGCGAATTGCGCAACATCGCCACCGGATTCCCGGCAGCCTGCAACAAGTCCTCCAAGCTTTTCTCTTTCATCCCTTTCTCCTTGTGAGACTTTGGCGAACGGGATTCGCCCGGTACTGGTAAGAAGGTGCAACAGTCGAGGCATCAAGGCAGTCTGTGCAGCCGCCAAAGTACCGATCAGTATATGAAAGGCGCAGGAATTTGCAATACGCCGGGATCGACGGTTAATGCAGGAAACCAAGGCACTTTTGAGACACCATCGCTCGCTGAGACGCGGTCAGAAGCGGCTGTGATGTGCAAGCCATAACCGGAACAGGCGACGGAATCGCAGTCGTGGATCTCACTTCACTCGGTGAGCCGCCGTTACCGTATGGGCGTAAGATTGGTCCAACCATACCAACGGTCGCCATAGATCACGATCGGAAAAGCGGAAGTCGTAATGGGCAGCTCAGTCGGTCCTTACCGCATCCCCAGAGGGTCCCGCACGTTACGCGGAGGGTTTGGCCGTTATCCGTCAGGCCCGAACAAAAGTGATCTCAAGCTCAGTTGCCCTTAGCTGGCCTGCATGATCGACGAAGAGGCCAGTAATCCCGCCGCCAGTTCCAGGTCGTGGAGGTCTTCGCGGCTGAAGTCTCTGGTGAAACGGGGATCGAGGCCTTTGCGGGAGACTTGGACGCGGACAAAGACAGCGGCGGGAAAGTGACCCGACCCCGACGAGCGCTTGAGCGTCCGCAGAACGATAAAGGCAGGGCTCCGGGGAGTCCAATTCATAATTCTTATGGGTGGTATCAGAGAGGTAGATACAGATGAGAGCCATCTTTTTCGCAAGATCCAAAGGCAGGTTAGAGGGAGGGGCGAGGAAGTCTCCGATCAAGATTCCTGGGTCCGGTTCGACAGGATCTAGCGTTAAGCGCAAAGGAGGAGGAAATAAAAGGCTACGAAAACGCCGATGGATAAAGTGGCATGGGCTCCAAGACGACGGCAAGAACTATCAAGACGAAGACGAAGAGGAAGAGAATCAATAGAAAAACTGCGTCGCTCGTGAGGCGCTTTAGCGGATATGCAGGTCCTGTAAGCAGAGCCGGATCACCCAAGCCGTGGTTACTAGGGAGGCGGCGATCAGGCACGCCCAAAACGCGACTCGGTTGACCGGGTAGATATACCCTGCGCTTGCGCGCGTCGTGAATATGAACCAGGTAGGAGGCAACAGGGCGCGCAGCAGGCAGCCTCCTAAGAGCCCCAAAATCCAAACGGACGCAACTTTGATTCCCAATGTCATACTCACAAAAATACTCCCGTGTGCGATCAATCGCAATTCCCCGGTACGCTCGATCCAACTGCCAGGCCTGTGGGCGCACAGACGTTTCCAGCGCCAAAGTTGAAGTAGATATAGTAAAACTCCAGGAACTGGGGGGAACACGGGGCTGCTTTGTAAACCGTACCCACCCCACAGGTCGCCGTCTGGCCTACGCGGCAGTTTTTGCTGTAGGAGCAGACGCTGGCGGAGGTCGGCTGATTCGGGAGGGTGAGGGCCAGCCCCCGGCGGCCGGGATTCAGCAATGCCGGATGAACAGCCATGAGATGCCGCTGGCCAGCACGACAAGCAGGATCCAGTACAGCGGAGAGCCAATGGTTATTGCTGCCGCCGCAAACAGCCCATATGCCACATTTGTGGACCGTCTGACGATGGCAACGTGCACGATTGGATACACCGCCGTAAGGACTACCTCACCGAACACGATGCTTACGCCGGCAAATAAGGCTTTATATATCGTCATTCGCGTCGTCAACTTGTCGGGCCTCAGGGATTGAAGGTGCAGGTCCCAAGTATAACGTTGGGGGAGAAGGAAGCCTCAAGCTGGAAAAACCCAGCGCCGAGAAAGCCACCCAGCCGCGACTAATAGCGTGATCGCCAGCAGCCAAAATAGTGGCGAGTGCAGCGTAATGGCGGACACCAAATCGATATCTATCCCGTCAGCGCCCCTATTCAGGGAGACGACCCAGACAATGGTGAAGACCACCAGGATGCAGGCCGTGGCAAGTACAGCGAGAACGAGTTTTAAAAGCAGCATTTCTGTCTCCTGCCTCACGGATTATAGGTGCAGGCGTAGGGAGGCATAACGACGTTCATCGAATTTATGAATGAGAGGCCGGGTGTGCAGATCCATGGGCCGGCTATGTTAAACCGGATGCATGCGGCGGCACTGATCCAGCTGACGTATGTCGCGGTCCCCACATAGTCGCCACTATTGATGATCCCGACGTTGTAGTCCGGCGGTGTCGTCGCTGTTGTGCAGTTGGTTTTTACTGCGTAGCTACACCGCGTACCTAGAAGGCTCGTGGAGCAAGAAGGTGCTGGCGCGCCGCTCCAGTATGCCTGCGTCAGGGCGCCCTCGACCTGCACGGTAGTCGGGAAGACGCTCGACGCTAACTCGCGGCCTGTGCCGTCCAGCGCGGTTCCGTTCCCGATGGCCTCGCATTCCTGCGAATACCCGTCCTCGATGTAAAAGACATCGCAAAAGGTGGCCTCTTCGGTGGCTTGAATATTGATATAGGTGCCGGGAGGGGCGGTCTGTTGCGCGGTGACCCCGGCGGTGCCGCTTGGAGGACAAGGCCACGTGCCATATCCGGGTACGGAGAGCGATGGGACTGTCAAGTTGAGATGGTAGCTGACGCCGCTGGAACCTGCTGGCCGAACCCGATACATTTGCCCAGACGCCCTTTACCCAGTGGTAGATTGCGCCCGATTGTCCGATTCAACGAGCCTGAAGCAATGCCGCCAGGGGGGCGCAGGTTAGGGTTGCGTGGAGATTCTAGGGCGCCAAGACCCAGCGGCGGCAAAGCCAAATAGCCACTGCAAGTATCGCGAGCGCAAAGAGCCAGTAGAGTGGCGAACGCAGCGTCAGGACAGACACCGCGGTGATATCTATCCCTGTCGCCCCCTGGTTCTTTCCGGCGAACCACTGTCCCGGGGTTCGGGCGACGACCCACCCATAAGTGAACAGCGCTAGGGCGCAGACGGTAGCGAGGACAACGAGCGCGAGCTTTAGAAACACCACTTTTTTCTTCCCTCCTAGTTCTTCACGGGTTGTAGGTGCACGGATAGGGCGGCATCTCGACGCCAATCGAATTTATGAACGAGAGGGGCTTCGAGCAGGCCCAAGGCCCGGCTGTATTAAACCGGATACAACCCGCAGCATTCATCCAACTGACGTAGGTCGCAATCCCTTCATAGTCGCCACTCACGACCGCTGCCATGTTGAGGTCCGGAGGCGAGGCGGCTGCCATGCAATTGTTGTGAACTGCGTAGGTACAGACCTTGTTGGGGGAGCAAGAAGGCGCCGGCGCGCCGTTCCAGTAGGCCTGAGTAAGGGCACCCTCGACCTGCACGGTAATCGGGAAGACGCTCGATGCTAACTCGCGGCCTGTGCCGTCCAGCGCGGTTCCATTCCCGATGGCCTCGCATTCCTGCGAATACCCGTCCTCGATGTAAAAGACATCGCAAAAGGTGGCCTCTTCGGTGGCTTGAATATTGATATAGGTGCCGGGAGGGGCGGTCTGTTGCGCG
>Ga0210390_10000171_pt1 | contig 69525 bp, 65 predicted proteins | sample IncBWH11OmetaG_FD_161050 | JGI IMG/M metagenome (GOLD analysis project Ga0210390, IMG submission 161050) | Forest soil microbial communities from Barre Woods Harvard Forest LTER site, Petersham, Massachusetts, United States - Inc-BW-H-11-O ...
CAAGAGGGCCGTGCTTCCGTCTTCGACGAAGAAACGCTCGGCATTCGATGGAGGCGCTTCTTTGTTGGCTTCGTTATAATTCTTCTCGCCTTGCCCCTTTCAACTCCAGTGTTGCGTGGACCTGGTCGAAGTGAATTACGGATGGCCTGCTTTCAGTGGAGGCTCCGTAAGAGGAAGATCGACGGTGATTGGGAAATGATCCGACAAGGATTCGTCCGGCGCATTGTTCACTTCCTCGAGAGTTCGGGCGAAATGAGGGGCGAACTTGTAGCTTCCTCCTGGTTTGTCGGAGTCGGTGGCGTATCCCTTGACGAAGAACCAATCGAGTTTATATTCGCCTACGAGGCCACCGTAAGTCCGGTCTAAAGCAAATGTATACCTAAACCCCTTCATAGCACGCTGGTTCGAATCGCTTAGTGTTCCGCCCCTGTCATCTGCGCTTCGAGCATCTTCGCCGCGGAAGTCGAAGGTATGACCGTCTTCGAAGTGAAAGTCGTCGAGATCCCCGAACAGCTTTGCCTCTTTCTTGCGCGAGATCAGCGGTACGTCGAAACCGGTTGGATCATTCTTGTTTCGCATCATGTTCACAGGCATGAGCAAGATAGTTGGAGCTCCTGTCGACCACTTGACCGCCGTGACCGCCCACTGGTCAGGATCTTTCAACCGGTTCGTAACGACCTTGGATACGGAAGTCGGTGAAGTATCTGTTCCAGATGTATTGAAGTCACCAGCGAGAATCACCGGATTTTTTTCCGCACGTATCCATCCCAGGATTTCGGTCATCTGTTTCCTGCGGCAATCCGGCTTGCACTTGGTCTCGAGGTGTGGCGCCACGACGGTGACAGCTCCTGTGGGAGATTCCGGAACCGCCAATTCGACTATCAGTGCGGTGCGACCGCCTCGGCGAACCTCGCGCGTAATTCTCTCCATAAAAAGGAGGTTGGCTCCCGTTCGCTTCCCCGCTTCCAGTTTGGAGATTTCTTTCTTCTCCCCAAGGAACCAGTCGTAGCAAACCCGGATCGGGCGGACTGTTGCCTTGAGAATGGGGTATCGGCTAAGGACGGCAGTACCGTGCAAGCCGAGATAACGACTCTTATCGGGTTCGAAGGATTTCTGTATGTCCTCTTGCGCGGCCTTGTCGTCCAGGTTCACTTTCTCAAGGCCCAGATTCAGTGGATCGAGCTCAAGGAACTCGACAGCGTAGGCGTAATTCATGTTGAGCGCCTGCGCGAGTTCCCGGGCAACGTCCCTATAGTTGGTTCGAGTAACTCCGTTGTCCACCTCGTTCACGATGAACAGGTCCGTGGGTCTGAGGATTTCCAGCTGCTTGTTGACCTCGCCCAACTCTTCGGCGGTGAGCGGCTTGGATTTCGGGTTCTTCTTTTCTTCGATGTATTTTCCAAACTTGTCCGGCTCGGTCAGAGCGATTTTGATCCCATCCAGTTGAATGCCGCGTTCGATGTTCCACATGGTTGCGCGGATGAATGGTCCAAGAGTTTCGGAAGAGGGGCGATTCGGCTTTGCACCACTCAAACTTGCTTCATTGCTGATGAATGGCGTGTGGAGAAGCTGGTTCAAACGAGCCGCCAGCTTCGGCTGCGGATCGTCCTTTTTCTCTAACTGCACCAACTCGTCAAAGGTGAGCAGTTCTGGCTTTGATAGGCGCGTGAGTTTTGGCTGGCTCGCACCAATTGGCATCTTTGTTTGGGCCAAACCGAATGGGAGAAACACGAGAATTCCGATGACGACTACAGCGATGCTTGCGTGGCTCCGGACTTTCGACATAGGGGATATGCTCCTAACGCCGCGCTTTCTTCGCGGTCGTTTTTCATAATCGAAAAGAATGCGCGAAGTAGGACCAGTCAGCAACTAGTAAAACTTCCAGTCCAACTGAAACGTCAGCCACGCATGACAGAGGAGCGTTTCCAGCGAAACTGCTAGGGGCGATTCGCGCGATTCGCGGTAACGAATACCGCAGCGGTGGATCAACGAAATTATCAAGGCGGCGATGGTTCGCATCGCGAAGAAAGAGAGATGCAGCCAGCGACGACCGGGCCGGCGCGTCAGAAGCCCGACGATAAGAGTGGGTCCAAACAAGGTGTTCGTAAAACATCTCAGCTGCATGAGCGTGGCCATCGATCACTGTCAGAGCAAGTTTTACCGCAACACAGACGCAAATCCTGAAACCCGCGCCAGGCAAGAATTGCGCCGAGCAAAGCCCCAGAAAGCCGCTATCGGGGCCATCTCGAGCGTTTTACTCAATTTGCTCATTCCCCGGAAAAAATTCGCTGGGAAGGCGCGTGAAGGCGACCGACCGGTCGCGGGTCGAAAAGCTGTAGAGATGTGACACCCCGTCCCCCATCCCGCGCTGATACCAAAGGTGTTGCCCAAGCGCAGCCATCGCCTCTCGCGCCCCTCTCCGGGGTACCCTCATTACTCGTTCACCGCGACACCAACCGTTCGCCAATCGCGCGTCGATCGCTTGCTAATCCTCCGCCAATTTGCTGGCCACCATCGCAAGGTTAGTCGTGGCATATGGTTCCTCGTTTCTTAAGCAGCTGAGAAAAATTGGTACCGTACTGTGACTTTAGACGGGCGCAGGTAAGCACAGAAAGGCGCGGTTTGCCACGCCCGAAAGGGTGCAACTCGTTGCAAATGCAACAAGGGACGGACTTAAGGAAAAAGACGCAGCGGACTCAAAATCCGCCGGGCTTCGGCCCTTGGGGGTTCGACTCCCCCTCCCGGCACCATGATCTACCCTGGTGACTTGCCAGGGCCGGGCCTCTCTTTGTCCTCCTGCTTGCCGACTTTGCCTGTTATCGCGGTTGGTCGAGTCTTCGAAATGAAAATGCTGGAATCAGTCGCGGATATAGACCGAGTGTGCGTCCTTGAGCGGCTGCCTTTCCTGGCGCTGGCTGAGTAGACTGCACGCCATCCAATGGACCTGTCAGATTTGCCAGTATTGCCTGCGTCAGCCGGCTCGTAAACTTTGTGTTCGACTTAGGAACGAGTTGCAAGAATGGGAGCGGGTGGGACGGCATTCGCGGGATGCCACAATTTTCCGCCAACGAGAAAGCGTGTTTGTGGCTGCTGGATTTTTTTCGGAAGAGACATGTTCTGTCAGGGGGAATTATGACGTTGTTTAAGCAATCCGTGGCATGGATGCTGTGCTGGGTCCTGCTCGTTGCAACATCCGTCAGCGCGGCGGGCGCACAGAGTTCTACAGCGCAGGGACAAGCGGCGCACGACGCCGACTTAACTCCGAAGGAACTCGACGATCTTGTCTCCCCGATCGCGCTCTATCCCGATGCCCTGGTCGCGCAGATCCTCGCGGGCGCGACCTATCCCGACCAGATCACAGCGGCTAACGACTGGCTGAAGGCGAATCCGACGTTGAAAGATCAGGCCCTGATGGAAGCTGCCGACAAGCAGGACTGGGATCCTAGTGTGAAAGCGCTGACCCAGTTCCCGTCTGTGCTCGAGAATATGACGATGAATCTGGCGTGGACATCGGCGTTGGGCGAAGCCTCTTATTACCAACAGAAAGATGTGATGGCGGCGATCCAGCGATTGCGGAAACAAGCAAAGTCGGCCGGAAACTTGAAGTCGGGTGAACAGATCAAGGTCGTGCAACAGGACCCGCAGACGATCATCATTCAGCCCGCGAGCCCTACCGTAGTCTACGTGCCGGTGTACAACCCGACCGTGGTGTATGGCACGCCCTATTATCCTCCGGGATACAGCAGCGGCGACTTGGCGGCAGCGGCAATCATCTCGTTTGGCGTCGGTATGATGATCGGAGCGGCGATCAACAACAGTTGTTGCGGATGGGGCTGGCACTCTGGCGGATGGGGCTGTGGATGGCGCGGTGGGACGGTAATCTATCAGCGCAACGTATACGTATCGAGGAGCCCGGTTTATCGAGGCGGGTACCGTCCGGGATATGGTGGTGGATATTACGGCGGGCCCCGCCCCACGCCTTACAACCGCGGCAACTATAACAACGGCAACATTAATACTGGCAATCGCCAAACCAACATCGGCAACGTCAATATCAATACCGGCGGCAACACAAATGTTAACCGGCCGAACGCAAGCACTCGTCCGGCGACCCCGCCGGGGGGCAACACGAATATTAGCCCCCCAAATGCGAACACTCGGCCAGCGCCGAATACTGGCAGTCGGGAAGCATGGAGAAACAGCGGCGGGCAGGCCGGCGGAAACAATGCTCGTCCCACAACAGCAGACCGCGGCTACGGCCAACGTCCCGCGCCTAACACAAATTCCGGAGCGTTCAGCGGATACAACAAGGGCGGCAATGCCCGCGCGGAATCCAGCCGTGGACGCAGCAGCGCAACCGGCGCCGCTGCCAGTGCCCGCCCACAGGCCCGGCCTTCGGGCGGCAGGAAGTAAGCCATGGCTATGAATAGATTTGCAATGCAACTCAAGAGCACGGAGGCGAAGATGCTGAACTCAAGAATTCGGAAATTGTTGATGCTGCTGGCGTGGCTTAGCCTGGCTGCCTTCGCCCAGGAGAGCGGGCAGAAAACTTTCGCTTCACCATCGGAGGCGGCAAAGGCTCTCTATGACGCTGCCAAGTCCAATGACGCCGGCGCTCTGGAGGCTGTGCTTGGGGCGTCATCTGAGCCGGTGCTGACTTCTGGTGACGCGGTGCAGGACAATAATGCTCGCGAAACATTCGTCGCGAGATTCGAGCAGATGAACCGTATCGTCCGGGAGAGCGACGGCAGCCGCGTCGTCTATATTGGCGCGGACAATTGGCCGTTCCCGATCTCGTTGAAGGAGGCGAACGGCAAGTGGTACTTCGACACGATTTCAGGCAAGCAGGAAATTCTTTTCCGCCGCATCGGCAAGAACGAATTTGCTGCCATGCGGGTGATGAATGCGCTGGCCGACGCGCAAGCCGATTACCACAACCGCTTCGGGCAATATACCGACAAGTGGGTGAGCAGCGAAGGCAAACAGGACGGGCTCTACTGGAAGGCCGCTGAAGGCGAACCCGAGAGCCCGATTGGGCCGCTCGTGGCATACGCAGCAGCCCAGGGCTACACCAAGAGCGAGAGTCCCGAACCCTTCCATGGATACTTCTTCCGCATGCTGACCGCTCAGGGCGCAAATGCCAAGGGTGGTGCGACGAACTACGTTGTGGATGGAAAGATGACCGGTGGATTCGCTTTCGTCGCCTATCCGTCTGAATATCACAGCTCCGGCGTGATGACTTTCCTCATCGACCAGAATGGCCTCATCCACGAAAAAGACCTCGGTACGAAAACGGCAGATCTGGCAAAGGCGATGACTACCTTCGATCCAGATAAAACGTGGATTGAAGTCCCGGCCGATGAGGGCGAAGCCGACGCCGAGTAAAGGGTGCCCGGATGGGGCGCCCGAAGTGCCCTTCGGTGATGAAGTCGCAGACCGCGATCTGCTACAACATCGGCGCGTGCCGCGAAGTCAGTGCCCGGATCGCCTCGAAGTGATGCACCGGGTCGAAAGGAAGCACTCCATATCCCAGGCGGAGCGGAGGAAACAGTACGTTGCTGAAAACTGCCCGCATAGAGAACCTACCCACTGCCATCGAGCCCTTGCAGCGCCGGAATCGGTCGTCCCGAGTAGCGATGCTCGCTGCCACAGTCATTTTCAAAGATCATCGCACCGTCTTCCGCGACCACTCAAGCAGGCGCAGACGCCGAGCCAGGCTCTTGGTGGTTCCCAAAGGAAATTGGTGGCCAGGTGTGACGGCTAAGCCGTCGTGATCCATGATCGAATAATCGCCATGCCTCCGCAGAGCCGGATCCGCGCATCAAAGGGCTGACATGAGCTTTACTGCAGGCAAGCGTTGCGCTCCGACCCTGATTATCCTAGCGCTGGTCACCATCGTGGCCTTCCTGGTGTTCCTGGCAACTGCCAAGAGCCATGCTCCCCGCCCCAAAGTTAACGCCCCTCTCCACTCCCCGAACTGAGAATCGGCGCCAGCGGTGTGAGAGCCCGGAAGTTGGTGTAGTGACACCAAAAGGACCGCGATGTGACCCGCCTGATATGCACTCTTTGGCTCAAGTCCGCATCACAATGCCGTCACCCTCAAGGAGGTACCTGTGGCCGCCTGAAAAAATAAATGGGTCGCAAGCGTGAGCACAGATTCCACCCGTCCCTCCGGGATTGTTTACCAGGAGCGCCAAGAGGATTGGTTTAGCTGCGGATTGATCTCGAGGCGTGACTAGTGTAGGTACAATACCGCATATAGAGGGGCGCGGGCGGGCGATGTCCTTATGCGTTTAACATTTGCAGATACATCCCAGACTCCGACTGGTTTCCGGAATCCGAGATAAATGTCGCATCAACCTCAACCTATTGTATGGCCCGGCCGGCCTTATCCCCTGGGATCCACTTGGGACGGCGAGGGGGTCAACTTCGCTCTTTACTCTGAGCACGCAGAGAAGGTGGAACTCTGTCTGTTTGATATCTCCGGCAAGCGTGAGACTCTTCGCGTTCCGCTTCCTGAACAAACTGACATGGTCTGGCATGGCTACCTGCCAGAAGTTCGTCCTGGTCAACTGTACGGATACCGGGTGTATGGTCCTTATGCGCCGGAGCAAGGCCATCGTTTCAATCATCACAAACTATTGCTTGACCCGTATGGCAAGCAGATCCAGGGAACCATTCGTTGGAGCGACTCTCATTTCGGATACAGAGTCGGGCACAAACAGGAGGATCTGTCCTTCGACCGGCGCGACGATGTCGCGGGAATGCCGAAGAGTCGGGTCATAGATTCGGCGTTCACCTGGGGCGCCGATGCGCCGCCGAGAATCCCCTGGCATGAAACCGTTATTTACGAACTCCACGTAAAAGGGTTCACCATGTGCCACCCTGACGTGCCCGCTTATTTGCGTGGGACGTATGCGGGTCTAGCCACAGCTCCTGTCATCGACTACCTCACGCGCCTGGGAGTGACCTCGATCGAACTCATGCCGGTACACAGCTTCATAGACGATCGGCAACTTGTGGAACGCGGCCTCCGCAACTACTGGGGTTATAACTCGATCGGATTTCTTGCGCTTGAACCGCGCTACATGGCGACCAACTCGATCAGCGAATTCAAGACGATGGTCAAAACTCTGCACTCGGCGGGGCTGGAAGTGATTCTCGATGTCGTCTACAACCACACGGCCGAGGGCAACCATCTTGGCCCAACCCTATCGCTGAAGGGCATCGACAACAGCACCTATTACCGCCTGGTGCCTGATAATCGGCGCTACTACAACGACTACACCGGAACCGGAAACACGCTGAACATGCAGCACCCGCGGGTCCTGCAACTGATCATGGACAGTTTGCGTTACTGGGTTCTCGAGATGCACGTGGACGGCTTCCGCTTTGATCTCGCCGCCACTCTCGCCCGCGAATTGCATGAAGTGGATCGCCTGGGCGCATTCCTCGACATCATTCATCAGGATCCTGTGCTCTCGCAGGTAAAGCTCATTGCGGAACCCTGGGACCTCGGCGAAGGCGGGTATCAGGTGGGAAACTTTCCCGTAGGTTGGGCGGAATGGAACGATCGCTACCGGGACACGGAGCGCGCGTATTGGAAGGGTGACGAGGGACAGTTGGGAGACCTGGCTTATCGCATCACTGGTTCGAGCGACCTCTACGCGCACAGCGGCCGTCGTCCCTACGCCAGTGTAAATTTCGTTACTGCGCACGACGGCTTCACCTTGCAGGATCTCGTCAGCTTCAACGAAAAACACAATGAAGCCAATGGCGAAGGCAATCGCGACGGCAACAACGACAATCGCAGCTGGAACTGTGGCGTGGAAGGTCCGACTGACAACCCCGACATCCAGGCGCTGCGCGCCCAGCAAAAGCGGAATTTGCTGGCAACCCTCCTCTTATCTCAAGGCGTGCCCATGATGTCTGCGGGAGATGAAATCGGGCATACGCAAATGGGAAACAACAATGCTTACTGCCAGGACAATCCGACCAGTTGGCTGAACTGGAATTTGCAGCCGCAAGACCGTGACTTGCTGGTGTTCGTTCAGCGCATGATCAATCTTCGCAAGCGCCATCCGGTATTCCATCGCCGGCGTTTTTTTCAGGGTCGGCCGATTAAAGGCGCAAATGTAAAAGATGTGCTCTGGCTCAACCCCGGCGGCAACGAGATGAGCGAAGACGAATGGCGCGACCGCTCGCTTCACTGCCTGGGAATGTTTCTATCCGGCCAAGGACTGGATGAGACGGATGAACGCGGCCGCAAGCTTAGTGACGAAAACTTCCTCCTGCTGCTCAATGCTTACCACGAAGATATGGCATTCACCTTGCCGGCGTTCCGGCCCGGAGCGCGCTGGACTGCATGGATGGACAGCTCTCGCGAAGGCGGCTTGCGCTCCGTCGAAGCGTACGACGCCGGCACAGCCTATCCCCTGCAGGCGCGCTCTATGGTGGTCTTGATGGAACGGCGCGGGAATGGCAAGAAAGAAGAGTCGAATGAAGCGCCGTTATGACATGCCGTTCGGCGCCGAATTGCGTGACGACGGAAGTGTTCACTTTCGCCTCTGGGCACCATCCGCGCGCAAGGTCGAACTTAGCTTTGCCAGAGAGAAAAGGTCCGCTTGCCTTCCTTTGGAGCAATGCGATAAGGGCTGGTTTGAGTTAACCACCGAGGCGGCAGGACCCGGGACTCAATATTATTTCCGGATTGATGATGTGCGGGATGTTCCCGATCCCGCTTCCCGGTTTCAACCGCGCGATGTGCACGGACCCAGCGAAGTCATTGATCCCGGCGCCTTCGAGTGGCACGATGGCGCCTGGCTTGGCCGCCGATGGGAAGAAGCTGTCATTTATGAATTGCATGTCGGAGCGTTTTCGCAGTCTGGGACTTTCGACGCTGTGCGCGAGCGGCTCGACTACTTTGCGAATCTAGGAATTACCGCCGTGGAGTTGATGCCGGTCGCTGACTTTCCCGGCAAGCGCAATTGGGGTTACGACGGGGTGTTTCTGTTCGCGCCCGATAGCATATACGGCCGCCCCGAAGATCTCAAGCGCTTGATTGAAAGCGCCCACGACCGCGGAATCATGATGCTGCTGGATGTTGTCTACAACCACTTTGGTCCGGAGGGAAATTATATCGGCTCTTACGCGCCTCAATTTTTCACTGATCGGCATCATACGCCTTGGGGCAACGGCATCAATTTCGACGGCCCCGATAGCCGAGTCGTTCGCGACTTCTTGATCCACAATGCACTCTACTGGCTCACTGAATATCACTTTGACGGATTGCGTCTGGACGCGGTTCACGCGATAACTGACGACTCTACATCGCACATCCTCACGGAATTGGCCGACGCGGTGCGCGCTTCCATTCCTCCCGATCGCCACGTTCACCTCATACTGGAAAACGATTCGAATCAGGCCCGTTACCTTCAACGTTCAAAGCCCTGCCGTACCCAGAGGTACACGGCGCAATGGAACGACGACATCCACCATGCGCTCCACGTGCTGATCACCGGTGAGAAGGATGGATACTATTCGGACTATGCTGAAAATCCGATCGACCAGTTAGGCCGTTGTCTCGTCGACGGATTTGCTTACCAGGGCGAGGCCTCCTCCTATAGAAATGGCGACACGCGGGGCGAACCAACCAAAGGTTTGCCGCTCACAGCGTTTGTCTCCTTCCTTCAGAATCACGACCAGATCGGAAACCGTGCATTTGGGGAGCGGATCATTAAGATTGCGGATGCCCGCGCTGTGCGCGCAGCAGCGTCAATCCTCTTGCTCGCTCCTTCTCCCCCGTTGATATTCATGGGCGAAGAGTTCGGGGCCGAAACGCCGTTTCTCTTTTTCTGCGATTTCGAGAAAGATCTGGCTGCTGCTGTTACGGCGGGCCGGCGAAATGAGTTTGCTGGTTTTGCCAGGTTCAATGATCCTGCGGAACGGGAACGTATCCCCGACCCCACTTCCGCGGCCACCTTCGAGGCTTCATGGCTTTGCTGGGGAGTTACAGATCTACCGCGGCATCGAAACTGGCTGCGATTTTATTCCACCTTATTAAAGCTACGGTGCCAGTACATCGTTCCCCGCATTTTCAACGCATGTGCCATCAATGCGGAGTACGACGTTCGTGGAGATCACGGCCTCGTCACGTATTGGAATTTTCCAGATCATTCGCAGCTCGTGTTGATGGCAAATTTGGGAGCGGATTCCATTTCCGGCCTGACTCCCCCGCCTTTCCAAGTTATCTATGCCAGCGACGAGGTGAGTCCTGACGCTGTGGAGCGAGGGACGCTGCCTCCCTGGTCGGTCGCGTGGTTTCTAAAGTCATGAAGCAACGTCCACACATCCCGCGCGCGACCTATCGCCTGCAACTCAATCGTGAATTCACGTTCGCACAGGCCACGTCGATAGTTCCCTATCTTTCCGCACTTGGCATCAGTCACTGCTACGTTTCGCCATGCTTGAAGGCTCGTGCCGGCAGTATGCACGGGTACGACATCGTGGACCACAACTCGCTGAACCCCGAGATCGGAAGCCCCGAAGACTTCGACCGGTTTGTGACTACTCTTCATGAACACGGCATGGGATTAATTCTCGACATCGTGCCTAACCACATGGGTGTGATGGGCAGTGACAATGCATGGTGGCTGGACGTTCTCGAAAATGGCGAGTCTTCCGTCTATGCCAGTTTTTTCGACGTTGACTGGCATCCGATAAAAGCCGAGCTCCACGGAAAGGTCCTGATTCCGGTTCTCCACGATCATTATGGCGTCGTCTTGGAGAGTGGCGAACTCAAACTTGCTTTCGACAATGAGCGTGGCGCGTTCGACGTCTTCTACCGCGATCATCGGTTTCCTGTAGATCCCCGGGAGTACCCTCGCATCCTGCAACACTGCACAGACGGGCTCAGCGCGAAACTCGGCGAGCAGAATCCGGATCTACTCGAGTTTCAGAGTTTGATTACCGGGTTCAGCCACCTTCCGGCAAGGCACGAGATCGGCTCCGACCGCATCGCTGAGCGCAATCGTGACAAAGAAATCCATAAGCGACGGTTGGCGGAGTTGTGCCTGCGGTCACAGGATATTGCTGCCTGCATCCATGGAGCCGTCGCCGCGATCAATGGCACTCCTGCTGATCCGGCGAGCTTCGAAGAACTCCATGAACTCATAAAAGCGCAAACATTCCGCCTCGCCAACTGGAGAGTCGCTTCTGACGACATCAACTACAGGCGGTTTTTCGATACCAACGATCTGGCCGGCGTCTGCGTGGAAAACGAGGCTGTCTTTGAAGCTACCCACCGCCTGGTTCTTAGTTTGATCGCAAGCGGCAAGGTGGATGGCTTGCGTATTGACCATCCGGACGGACTGTACGATCCAAGTGAATACTTCGAACGGCTCAAACGTAGCCTGGCAGCCACCGCGAAGAATTCGACGCGCTACGTGGTCATCGAGAAAATCCTCACCGGCGCTGAACGGCTGCCCGTCGACTGGCCAGTCTGCGGCACCACCGGCTACGACTTCGCAAATCTCGTCAACGGAGTATTTGTGGATCCAGATGCCGCGGTCAGTATGGATCGCATTTACCGAAACTTTGTCGACGACGAAATCGATCTCAATGACCTAACCTACCGTTGCCGAAAGCTGATCATGCGCGTTGCCCTGGCGAGCGAACTGAGCGTACTTTCCAGTCAGCTTGCTCGTATCGCGCTCGCTAAACGGCACACCTGCGACTTCACTCTCAACAGCCTTCGCGATGCCCTGATGGAAGTGGTGGCGAGCTTTCCCGTATACCGCACCTACGTCAGCTCGTCGGGCGTTTCTGATGCGGATGCGCGCTACATCCGCGGCGCCGTCGCTTCCGCTAAATGGAGAAGTCCGGCGGCAGACACCAGCATCTTCGATTTCGTGGGCCAGGTACTGCTCACCAGTATCGCCGAAGGACAGGATACTGCTTACCGGAATGCAGTGACGACGTTCGCGATGAAATTCCAGCAGTTCACCAGCCCTGTAATGGCGAAAGGGATCGAGGATACGGCTTTTTACCGCTATAACCGCCTGGTTTCGCTGAACGATGTTGGAAGCGACCTTCATCGGTTCGGAACCACAACGTCTGAGTTTCACTTTGCCAACCAGGAGCGCCTGGGTTATTGGCCGCACACCATGCTGGCTACCAGTACGCACGACTCCAAGCGCTCAGAGGATGTGCGCGCGCGAATCAATATGCTGTCAGAAATCCCGGGACTGTGGAGACTTCGAGTGCGAGAGTGGAAGCGATTCAATCGTAACCATAAGCGCCTGGTGAACGGCAGACCCGCCCCTTCACCGAATGACGAATATTTGCTCTATCAGACTTTGGTCGGCGCCTGGCCATCGGAGCCTTTAAGCGATGTGAACGAACGGGAACATTTCAGCGAGCGCATTGAAAACTATATGTTGAAGGCGATCCGTGAGGCCAAGCAGAACACCAGTTGGATCAATCGAAATGCGGAATACGAAACTGCAGTCTCGTTGTTCTTGGGGAGGTTGCTTAAACCAGATCCTCAAAACCGGTTCCTCAACGACTTTCTGCCCTTTCAACAACGTGTCGCTCGCGCCGGATTGTGGAATAGTCTCGCACAGACGCTTCTTAAGCTGACGTGTCCGGGTGTACCTGACATCTACCAAGGCAACGAGTTGTGGGACTTTAGTCTGGTCGATCCGGATAACCGGCGGCCGGTTGACTACTTCCGCCGCCAGCAAATGTTCCAGGACGTTCGTAAGTCGGGAAACGACGATGCCGGATCGAGCCTAAGCAACATGTTGGAGACTCCCGAGGACGGCCGGCTCAAGTTGTTTATGATCTGGAAGACTCTCAGCTTACGTCAACAACAATCCGATCTTTTTCACGAGGGAGAATACGTGCCGTTAGCGGTTGAAGGCGCGAAAGCCAATCACGTGGTCGCGTTCGCTCGAAAGTCTGAAACCACAAATGTGCTGGTTGTTGTTCCCCGCTTGGTCGGGGGCTTACTTAACGACAACACCAATCTCCCACCGATCGGACCCGGAATCTGGGAGGGCACTCACGTTCGCCTCCCATTCTGCAGCTGTTCCAAACAGTATCGGAACGCATTCACTGGAGCGGTGTTGGCTCCGGAGAAAGCTGAGGGCTGCGCAAGTATACCGGTCTCCGAGGTCCTGGCGGAGTTTCCCGTTGCACTTTGTATATTGGGCTAGAGGTGGATGCGTCGCACATCAAGGAGATGACCTGCAAGTCAAATATCCAGTCGACCTCCATTCCCGCCGAATCATCGGTTTTTCCCCCGCCGAGGTCGTAAATGTGGCCCACACGCTATTTCGGTGCAGGCCTCACAGTTTGCCCTTCACCGATCACTCAAGCCGTTCGTGCGCCCATGACGAAATGCAAAACCAGAGAGATCAGAGCAAACACCAACAACAGGTGAATTAACCCTCCAGCAACATGGAACACTGTGAAACCGCCGATCCAAGCGATCAACAAAATTACAAATAATACTGTCCAGATGCTCATATCTGCCTCCGCAGTCGGACACCATGGCCCGCGAGTTGCATGAGATGAAAGGGGGACCGGAACAGTTGCTTATCGCACTCTGAAAACAACTAAGCGGGAAGGATCGCTTGGTCGTCAAAACACAATCGATGACCTTCGGCGCGAGCGTCCACGCAAACCCGGAAGGCGGAGCCGCAACGCACTCGTCAACCATCGCAGTAGGGCATCATCCGAAAAGCCACCTTCGTGGATTTCGTTTTATGTTCCTAGCTGGAAAATGAGGAGTAACTTGTTGCGGACAAGTCACTCCTCATCGACACACTCCGTACGTTCTGAGCGTTTCCTCCGTGAGACCCTAGCTACTCTTCCGAGCCGCTCGCAACCCGAGCGAAGAAGCCAGCGACAGAAGACCCAACAGTCCAATCAAGGGCAACTGACTTCCGGTCTTCGGCAATGCTGCTGGAGCGGCCTGTGCCACTTGCACCGGAACCGCCACTTCCTCGACGACCAGGATCGGGACGTCTGCCGGCGGCGCCGGTGGTGGCGGCGGCATCTGGCCGGTTAGTTTCGCTTGCTGCGTAACCACCGTCTGGGGTACTTCAACGACCTTGGTGGCGCTGACTATCATTCCCTTCTGCAGGCCCCAGGCATCGAGACTCTGTCCGTTAACGTTGAACTTCTGACCTTTGGGAATCTTGAACTGCTGGTTCTTCCCGTCATCCATGGTCAGGATTACGCTAAGTGGCGGATTGACCTGCCACACTTTTCCCGTAACCGACTGCACTGTTGTAATGGTTTCGGGAGTTGTAGTGGTGGTAATCGTTTTCTCGACCTTCATGCCCACTTGCAAGTCGTGGACGCCGAGTTGCTTCCCGTCAACCGTAACCCTTGCGCTGTCCGGCACGTTGTCAAAATGGCGAAGGGAACCATCTTCCATCTTGACCACGACGCTATTGCCCTGGACGAATACAATTTCGCCTCTTTGGACCTTGGTGACGACCTGGGGTGTCTGGGCGGTTGTACTGGTTTTTGTTTCCACCTGCGCGCTCACGCTCAAGGCAAAGGCCAGGCAAACAGCCCCCGTCACGAGCGCCAGCCATGCACGTGTCCAATTTGATGTTAACTTCATCGCGTTTTCTCCTTGTAGGCTTTCAAAGCCGTGAATTTAGAATCCTTCAGCTTCTATCTGTTCGAAACACTTCATCTTGCGTCTGACGGTCAAAAGTTGTTGGCTTGGACTGCGTCTGCCCACCGGCGTGCGCGTTCGCCGGTGCAGGATCGGCAACAGATGCCTGAATGATGTAACGTTTCGGGGCGCTGCCGACGAAATAGAACGGATAACATGTGATGAGGGTCAGCGACGCGCGCGCCCGTGGCTGAAGCACTGAGACATCGCTCGGGTCGACGATGACAATGCGGTCGATGACGTATGTCTGCGTCCGCCCCGGTGTAACCACTTCAAGCGTGTCTCCCAGAACGATGTCCTTCAACCCACGGAAGAACCCATCGCGATGTCCCGCAATGGCCACGTTGCCGTCTTCACCCGGATAGGCCGTATCGGCGACGTGCCCAACTCCCCGGTTCAGGGTCAGGTCGTCGGTTCCTTCCAGGACCGCGACTTCGACGTGAATTTTAGGTATCCGGAGAATGGCAATGGCGGGTGGAAAATGAGCCGCCAGACTCTCCTGATAACCCTTAATCCGTTGCTCCGCCCACAGGGTGAAGTCTGGAGTCCCGCTGGGCAATGGCATCGCATGTGCGCCCGCCGAAGCCGGTTGCTGAGCCTTAAACCTCTGCAACTCCGCACCTGACAGAACGGTCTGGTCGATACGAGATGCCCCATAAAGGACGAGCATCAGCACCCCGAAGATCAGCAGGAGACGCTCGAGTTTGCGTAACCAACCCATTCTGTTTCCCTTGGACGTGCTTAGCGCCGCCTGTGCGGAAGCATCCTCGGTAACGAGAGTAGATGGAACTACTACCAGTGTGTAACTGTCATTACTGACAGTCGATCCGGAACTGTAGCAGCCGACTGGAGCAGGGTGGCACAGGTATTCACGAACGCCCAACGGACCTTGTTGTCCGAGTGGATTAGGTCTTCGCCCGTCAGCGGCCTGCTCGGCGTGGTGGCTTCCTGCCCTAGCCCGGTTCATGTAGCAAGCTCCCAGACACAAAGACTTTGTTGCAGAGCACTGCATGGATGGCGGAGAGCAGGTCCAGGTTCAGCCGCGACTTTACGACATAAGCCGAGCCCCCCGCTCCCATTGCGGCGTTGAGGTAATCTTTGTCTTCATGCACCGTCAGAAAGACGATTTTGGCGCTACACCCCGAATCTCGCAGTTGCCGAGCGATGTCGATCCCGCTCAGTTCTCCCATGGAAATATCCAGGATGACGACTTCCGGCCTGAGCCGGGAGTATTCGCGAACGACACCTGCCCCGTCAGATATAGCGGCGACCACTTTATAGTTCTGCTGTTTTTCCAGCATCCTACCGACGTGGGTGAGGACGGCGGCGTTGTCGTCGGCGAGGAGTATCGTCGTTCTCGGCACAAGCCTTCCTTCGAGGGTTGGCGCTGTGGAATTGCGCTCCGACAGTCGCATTCAAGCGGTCGCGTTTGTTGAGACGCTCATGCCAATGGTCCAACCTTCGCGGCGATACTATTCGGCCTCGGGAGCCCCGGCTACTGTCAAAACTGACGGGGGCGAGGACTTGGTTCCATTTCGGGAATCCGCGTTTTCCAGCCACTCGGCTGCAGTGGTTTGGTTTGCCGCCTTGGAATAATAACGTTTACAGCGTATACTTAATGAGATCACTGTGGTCACACTCCAGCACTAGCTAAAGGATCCCCGAACAATGAAGAGATGGTCAGTTAACGCAGGCCTACTGTGCCTGTTCACAGGCCTTTGCCTACCGGCGATGGCGGCAACCGCAACCTTCCAGATAATTTCCGACCCTGTTTCCGGCGCATGGGCGAACTATGCCCTTTCCGGCGATGGCACGGTCATGGCTGCAAACTATGGCGGTGAGATTTACCGCTGGACCGCGGCGGGCGGATTTCAGGATCTCGGCCCTGGTGATCCTTTTTCAAGCTCGATCGGAATCTCGCGCGACGGCTCGACCATCATTAGCGGCCACATCGGCGCGGACGTCACGTTCACCAGCCCGGCCCTCTGGACCTCGAGTGGCGTGGTTGATTTGGGCCACCCTCAAAATGGTTGCACCAAGGTTGGCAACAGCTGGGGAAGCGGTTACGGAGTCAGTGGCGATGGCAAGGTAGCCGTCGGACTCGCCTGGACTTGCACCGCTGCGGAAGGTTTTGAGTGGACGGAAAAGACTGGCAACGTCTCTCTAGGGCATCCGGCCGGCAACCATAGCAGCCGGGCCAGCGCCATCTCCGCGAATGCGAAGACGATCGTCGGATTTTGGGAGGACCCCACAGGCCCGCGCCGTCCGGTGCGCTGGGTGGGCGGGAAACACGATTTATTTCTGGGCAGCAAGACGCTCGGCGAGGCCGCCGCTGTGAACAGCGACGGTACACAGATCGCAGGGCAGTCTTACAACGCGAGCGGAAATGGTGTAGCGTTCTTTTATTCCGATAAGAGAGGGCTGCACTCAATCGGCACAATCAAGCATACTGCGACGGATCAAAGCTTCGCGAATGGTATCTCGGATGACGGACGAGTTGTAGGTTGGAGCGGCGATCCGTTCGGCGCCGGAATCGAAGCCTTTTTCTGGACCTCTCATGCCGGCATAAGAAAGCTCGCAACAATGCTGCAAAATCTCGGTGCCAATATCCCCGCAGGCATGACCCTGACCACTGCGGTGAGCATTTCCGCCGACGGCAGCACCATGGTCGGCCAGTATGCTAATGGCCAGAATTTCGGCAACTGGATAGCGCACATTACCAGGTAAGTAGTTAGAACGAATTTCGGGAAGGACTGGGGGCGTAGTGTTCGATTTCTACGCTTGCCAGTCCGGTTGCTCTTGAGGTTGATGACTGGCAATCCAGGCGGTCACGCAACTTGCACGCGAGCCGTTCAAGTACTGGGCGAGCGCGTTCGTAAACTGCCGAAATAATCTCGGATCGGTCGGCCTTATGCCCGCTAATCAGCGGCGGGCTCTGCAGCCCTGCGAACAAGCTTCGTTCTGGCCGGAGCGCTCCCGACTACCTGGGTGCCGAGGGACGGCTTCGACCAAATCGAGAATTCCCCGCCCACGGACCGCAGGCGCTCCCGCATGCTGACCAATCCGAGGCCGTGGGTATTTCGCATATGCTCTGGATTGAATCCAACTCCATCATCCGAAACGCGCAACTGAACCACACTCGATTGGCAGGTCAATTCCACTTTCACATGATGGGCATGGCTGTGTTTGACCACATTACGCAGCGATTCCTGTACCGTCCGGAACAGGCTGAGAGAGGTGTTTTCTGCCAGGTCCTTCGGTAAATCCCGCACTACGCATTCCACTTCAACCTTGTATTGACGGGAAATCTCATTGCAGAGTTCACGTACTGTCGTCGCCAGCCCCAGGTACTGTAGCTTCGACGGATGCAACTGATGGGACATGTGCTGGATGTCGGTGGCGATCTCATTGATCAGTTGCCAGATCTCATGTAGTTGCTTTTTCTGTGACGGATCGCGATTCGCTGATGAGGCTTGTTCAAACTCCTGGACCCCGTTCGCCAACAGCGCCAACCTCTGGTTGATGTCGTCGTGCAACTCGCGCGCAACCCGCGCCCGCTCCTCCTCCTCGGCTTGGATGAGCCGGCCGCTGAGTTCGACGAGGGCAGCTTTTGCTTCCCTCTGCTCGGTGACGTCGACGCAGTAGCCTACGTATCCGGCAAAAGTACCGTCGTCAAGGAAACGAGGCACGCCCTGATCGAGCATCCAGCGATACTGGCCATCGTTCCGCCGCATACGATACTCGCTCGTGAATTTCTGCTTCTCCTCGAAGGCATGAGCATAATCCTCCAGGCGCTGATTCACGTCGTCGGGATGGATATTGTCTGTCCACCCTGTTTGCAACTGCTGTTGTATAGTGCGTCCGGTGAATTTCAACCACTCCCTATTGAAGTCGGTGGCGAGTTTATCCACACCGGACAACCAAATCAACATCGGCGCCGAATCCGCCATCAAGCGGAACCGCTTCTCAGACTTCTTCAGTTCCTCTTCCGCCCGCTTCCGTTCGGTGATATCGCGCGCAATTTTGGAGGAGCCGATGACTCGGCCTGTCGCCTCTCTTAGTGGAGATATGGTCAGCGACACATTGATTTTCTTACCCTCTTTCGTCACCCTGACCGTTTCGTAATGCTCAACCTTCTCCCCGGCTCGGGTGTTTTTCAGGATGGTTTGCTCTTCTTCCCGTAGTTCGGGCGGAACAAGAATAGTGACTGGCTGGCCCACCGCCTCCACTTCACTGAATCCGAAGATACGCTGCGCACCCCGGTTCCAGGTCATGATGATCCCGTCAAGGTTCTTGGAAATGATCGCGTCATCGGAAGATTCCACAATGGAAGCGAGCCTGAATCGAGCCTCCACCGCTTGCTTGCGCTCGGTAATATCCTGAACCGTGCCGCGCAAAAACGTCACACGGCCAGTGGCGTCGCGCACGGCGACCCCGCGGATGGTGACCCAGCGGTTGCTGCCGTCTGTACGCACGATTTCCAAGTCGAGATCCTGAAACGCGCCGGTTTGCTTAGCCTCCTTCGTGGCAGAGCTCAGCTGGTCCCAGCTTTCGGGAGTGAAGAGCTGTGCTAGTCCTTCGAAAGCGGGCGGAGCGGATCCCGGATTAAGTCCGTGGATGCGGTAAAGCTCTTCCGACCACGTAATGGTGTTATTCTTCACCTCCCACTGCCAGTTGCCGACTCGCGCGAGACGCTGCGCTTCCGCGAGTTCTTCCTCTTTTCGACGCAGTATTTCTTGGGCGTGCTTGCGCCTGGCTATATTTCGGAGCAGCAAAACGATGAGCAGAGTCTCGATCAACAGAAGTGCGGACAGTCCCAGGATTCGCCACCGGTAGAGTTCCCATGGCGAATATTCCCAGTAGCGAACCTCGCTTTCCTTAGGAATCTGATTTTCGGGAATTCCCCAGCGGTGCAGTTGACGCCAGTCGATCACGTAGTGCTGGAAGTCACCGGTTGCAACTGGAATGTTTTCGGCCTTGGCTCCCTTCAAAATTCGCACGCCATCGTTTCCCAGGATCTGCCCGACCTCGCCCAGATCCGCTACGCTGCCGCCCACTACTCCCCTGCCGACGACGGAAGAGAACGTTCCGTAGATCGGTCGGTTCGCCGCCTTGGAGATAGCCGGGAGAATACGTGCAGGAATAAATTGCTCGCCGTGGGAGTCAGTTATGAAATCGAGGAATAAGATGACACTGTCTGGCGGTACTTGCGCCAGCCGAGGTCCCAAGTCTGAGAACCCCAGATCGGTCAAGTATTCAAACTCCAGATTCTTCTCATACTCGCCGAACTGCTCGCGCGCTAACTGGAGATCGAGCTTCTCGGCGTCTGAGGAGCCCGAGACCACAATCACGTGGGAGGTGCCGGGATTCTGCCGCAACGCCAACTGAAGTGTAAGCAGGGAATTCACCTTCCGGATGACTCCCGTTCTCCCCGGTTTTGGCTTAATCCAGCTCGAAGGATCCCTAGGATTGACTACAAAAAACAACAATGCCGCATCCGGGAATAACTTCCCTCGAACCTGCTCCGCAAGCGCGACGGTTTCTTCGTTGATGGCGATCACCAAGTCGAAGGTCTGTCCGCGGTACTTGTCGAGGAGATAGGAAGCCGTAGCTTGCGTGCGAGATGGGTCTGAGAAAGATGAAGATCGGTCGAAATATTCAAAGGCAAAGTGAACTGGCTTGTCGGAACCATCAAGAATGTGGGTCTCAGCCTGCTCGATCATGGCGGCGACGTCGGGCAAGTCCGGATCTTCAGAGGAAAGCAAAAGCACGCCCGTTTGCAGTCGAGGAGGGCGGGGAGCGTGGGCCGCGCGGGCATGCTTCGCGGCCCCGCTGGGCAGTACTATGGCAAGCCAAAGAACGCAGACCAACGCTGGCCGGAATGCACCGCCGCCGGCGTCAGACCATCGGTGATTTTGAGTTGCAGACGTACCAATACACTTTCGCTTCGATCAAATTCGCGAACCGAGGGAAATCCACCCACAGAGACAAGGCCACAGATTTATTGCTGACCTTTCCGGCAAAAAAGCGCCGAGAATCTCCCTCCCGTTGCGTTGTGCTGAATCGTTCGCCGATCGGACGACGGCTACCATAGTGCGATGAGATCAGCGGCGCCGGTACTGTTAGTGTTGACAGTTCGCACCGCAACCACACGCGACTAGCATGTCATTTCCAGGAAGCACCAAAACCGGTGCGTAGGATAACCCTGCGAAAATGTTTTTGCAATGAATACATCGACGATCTTGGAGTACTAGCGATTCCGAACAGGCACGGGAAATCAGATTTCGCGGTACCCCATGCCCGGACCGATACTAGGGTGGATTGTCACGGGACGTGACATGCGATTTGCCTTCAGCTTCCTGTTATTTGCGGGGTTTGCGGGATGCGCACTGTCGGCGCTTTGGGCGCAGGACCTTGCTCCGAGAGCCTACATCATCACCCCGGTTCATTCGAACGCGGTGACATTAACCTATTCTTTTTATGATGGGAGTGTCCTCTTCGATGGCGCGGCACCGATTACCGATTCCTCCGCCCGGGTCAGCGTACCCGTCTTCAGCCTCTATCATTCCCTGCGCTTATTTGGACGCTCGGCCAACATCACCGCATCGTTGCCCTACGGAGTCGGGAACTTTCAAGGGAAAGTGGTTGGCACCAATAGGTCGCTTTACCGGTCTGGACTGCTGGATTCTACCTTCCGTTTCGCGGTTAATGTGCATGGGGGGCCGGCCATGGAAGCGCCAGAAATGGTTAAGTGGCGCCAGAAGCTTCTAGTCGGCTTAAGCCTGAAGGCGGTGGCTCCGACCGGTCAATATGACCCGACGAAACTGATCAACTTCGGCACTAACCGCTGGGCCTTCAAACCAGAAGTTGGCCTATCTCGACGATGGGGGCACTGGCTGCTGGACACCTACGGTGGGGTATGGTTCTACACCACGAACCACGACTATTTTTCGCCCAACCAGAAAGCTATCAACATCCAAACGCAGGGTCCAATTGGCTCGTTCGAGGGGCACCTCAGCTACGATGTAAAGCCTCGTTTTTGGGCGTCGCTTGACGGCAATTTCTGGGTGGGTGGGAGTACCAGCGTGAATGGCGTGGAAAATCCTAATACTCTGCAGCGAAACTCCCGCATCGGAGGGACAGTCTCCATACCCGTAAGCAAACACCAGTCTCTGAAGTGCAGCTACAGCAACGGCGCCTACACCCATTTTGGCGGCGACTTCAACAACCTGTCGCTTGCCTGGCAGTACTCCTGGCTGGGACGGCCAAATTAGGAAACCATGGCCGGCACAGTGTGTTTTAAAGCGCTCCCTCACTCTGCATTCTTGTCACGACCAGCTTGACCAGCCCCTGGACAGCTTTGTGGACGTTGGAGGGATTCATGGTATCGGTGACCCCGGTCCAAACCAGTTGTCCATCCGGCGGGGACGTGACGTAGAGGTTGGTTTCAATGCGCACCTTCTTTTCTTGCTGCAGGTAGCCCGGCGAGTAGACTACCGGGTACAGCGTGCCGTAGTAACCGTAAAACGTGTTGTAGTAAGGATAGGGCACGGCGTAGGCTACGCCGGGAATGTAGGTAACAGTATTGTCCACCTTGATCAGCCGCGAAACCACCACCGCTTCGATCTGGTTCGCCCGGATCTGTTCTCTCAATGTGGTGATGTCGAGCTTGGTTCCCGGCGGGCGGAGAAGAATGTTATTCCCTGGAACCGCATCGAAACCGGCGCCTGCGAGCTGCGCCGCCAGTGCGTCTTCAAAATCGACACGGACCTCCGTCCTGTCGCTGAGACCCAAAGCCAACACCCGATGAAATTTCTTTTCGGAAGAGTAGCTCGGGTTCTTCCAGCTCATCACCAGCTTGCTGGACTTGCCGAAGGCCAGCATACCTGCAGCGAGAATCATCACGATAGCCAAGACTTTGCGCGTCACGAATAACCTCGGTTCTGGTTTACGGGAGCCACGGCTTCATGTCACCTGTCGAAAGTGACAGTTGACGAACTGCCACCCGAGCGGTTCGACTGAGCACGCCAGTAACTCGACGCTGTAAAGCACAACTTGAGTTTGGAGGTAACAACATGGACGCTCCCAATCGCACCCTGAAGCAAAAAGCCTACCAGGGATTGAAAGAGTATTTAATTATTTCCTTCTATCTGTGGGTGGTTTTTGCCCTGTTCGTTTTATACAAGTCGGTCATCCTCGCCGAGCAGCATATCAGTTTTGCCGCGAATGGATTCGCCCTGATCAATGCGTTGGCCCTGGGGAAGATCATGCTGATTGCTCAAGAACTTCATTACGGGGAGCATTACAGCGATGCGCCGCTCATCTACCCGACGCTCTTTAAGTCTGCCGCGTTCGCCGTCATTTTGGGTTGTTTCAAAATTCTCGAAGAAGCTGGCGTCGGGTGGTATCACGGGCGGTCTTTCCGCGAAAGTATGATGGGGATCGGTGGTGGCTCACTCGGGGGAATACTCTCTTTGATGGCAATTCTGGCCGTCCTTCTCATTCCCTTCTTCGGATTCACCGAGCTACGCAGAGTCCTTGGCGCGGAAGAGTTGAGGAAGCTTCTTTTCACCTCGCGCTATCCCGCCGGCAGCTCGTCGCAAACACACGTCGCCTGACGTCACTTATGTTTCTCGTGGTGAAGAGCCAACTCTTCTGTCCCTTCCATTTCGTGGTTCTCGAACTCAGCCAGCAGCCCTTCGTCCGTCAAATCAAGAGGGTTGGAGTGCTCCCAGTCGTGGTGAGCTATTTTCGTCAGCCGTTCAACCACATCATCGTCTCGCACCTCGATGGCTAACTCTCTCCGGCTGTCAAAACTGCCCGGCGCGAGATTAATCGATCCGACGATCGCGCGAGCATGGTCAGCGAGGAGCATTTTGGCGTGAAGCTTAAGATGTTTCAATTTGTGAATCTTGATGCCGACATCATCCATGATGCGCATCCCTCCGACGGCTTCCACAAGCTTCTCCTTCTTGAGCTTGTGAGGGGGACGGGCCATGACGTGGATTTTCACTCCGCGGCGCACAGCCCGGACCAGGCGCTCGACAATCACCGCGTCCTGATAACGCTCGTTCTGAAGAAAGATAGAATCCTTCGCCTCGTCAATAAACTGCGCTATGCGGTCTCGACCGTTGCCGCAGCACCAAATGAGGTGGGAATGTTCGTCTCCCTTGAAGGTTTTTCGCGCCCAGTCCGCTTCGAAGCATTCGATGATTTCCGCTACTTCGTGGGCATGCGAGGTCACAATGGCGTAATCGCGGGTTTCGGTCAGGTTCTTGGTTTCCCAGTTCAGAGACTTCACGAACGCTGTCGCATCATCCACCACCATCGACTTCTCGTGGGTGACGTCATACTCGGGGTTGCTGTCGATGACCTCAATACCGCCGGCTTCGAGCTTCTTGCGGGACTCCTGGTTTTCCGATTCGCCACTGCGCCTGGCGGGATTCAGCATGATCCGTACTTTCAAGCCCCGCTTCCTGGCGGCAATCACGGCCTTCAAAAGTGACGGATCGGAGAAAATGAACATCTTGACGCGCAGCGATTTGGTCGCACCGTCGATGGCATCGAGAATCGGCTTGGCGGAATCGTCGGGCAGCACAATTAAAGAACGGGACATACATTCTCCTTGAAATCACCGCGAACTATGCCACAGCCGCCGGAGCCGCTGGTGCTGTGTTGAACTGGATTCGATAGAGTTCCGCATATACGCCATCGCGAGCCAGTAACTCGTCATGACTGCCCTGTTCCGCGACGACTCCACCTTTGAGGACGATGATCTTATCGGCATCACGAATCGTGCTGAGCCGGTGCGCGATCGTAATTACGGTTCGTCCCTTCATCAGTCGCTCCAGGGCCTCGATGACTAATTTCTCCGACTCGGTGTCGAGGGCGGCCGTGGGCTCATCCAGGATGAGAATCGGGTTATCGCGAATGATGGCCCGAGCAATCCCGATACGCTGCCGCTGGCCACCGGATAGGGTTTCTCCGCGCTCGCCGATCATGGTGTCGTACCCGTGAGGCATGCGCGCGATGAACTCGTCGGCGTTAGCCAATTTCGCGGCTTCCAGGACTTGTTCTTCGGTCACTCCCTTCTTGCCGTAAGCGATGTTTTCGCGCACCGATCCTTCGAAGAGCCCGGGTTCCTGAAGCACGTAGCCGATCTGGTTTCGCAGTTCGTGAAACTTGTAGTCACGGATATCCACGCCGTCGATTTTGACTGCACCGGCGGTCGCGTCGTAAAACCGCGGAATCAGACTTACGATAGTGGACTTGCCACAGCCCGTCGGCCCCACAACTCCCACCATTTGCCCCGCCCCGATGCGGAAACTGACGTCGGTCAGCACAGGAGCATCGGCGTCGTAGGAAAAAGCCACATGATCGAATTCGATTTCTCCCGCGAGTGCTTGCGGTTCGCGTGCATTAGGGCGCTCGGGAATAATGGTGTCGGCATCAAGAATTCCCCGGATGCGCTCCACAGCGACTGCCGCCTGAGCAATAGCGTTGGTCATCGTGGCCAAATCCTGCACAGGCTTGAAGAATTTGCTCAGATAGGAGAGAAAAACCGTCAATGCTCCTACTGTCATGACTCCGGCAAGAATGAGCGCTGAACCTCGCCAGAGCACGACGGCGGTGCAGAGTGAAACCGTAATCGCCACGATGGGTGAGAGTAGCGCTTTCAACCGGCGGGCTTTGAGCGAAGCATCCACGGTCGACTGGCTGACGTCGGCAAGTTCTTTTTCCGCGAGATCCTGTCTCCCAAAGGCCTTCACTACACGCATCGACTGGAGCCCCTGCTCAACGACCGTGACGACCTTGCTTTGCTGCTTGCGCACCTCGTGGGTTGCCTTCTTGACCGCTTTATTGAATCTCGAAACCAGGAGAAGCATGAACGGGGTCACGGCAATTGCGATCAACGTGAAATCCCAGTTGAGCTGCAACATAATGAAGAGCATGCCCAGGATGGTAAACATGTCCACAACAATGCCAAGCGTGGAAGAAGAGGCGAAAGCTTGGATCGTCTGAACGTCGGAGGTGATCGTGCTCAAAAGTGTCCCGGTTTGGTGGCTGTCGTAATAACTGAGCGACAGTTGCTGAAGATGATGGTAAGTCCGCATACGCAAGTCGTTGGCCACCCACTGGCCCACGCTGGTGGTGTAGTAGTTCGCGACATATGATGCAATCGCGCCGAACACGGCGATGAGCACAACCGCCATGGCAGCCGCAACCGCGATCTGCATTTTGCCGCTGCCGCTCAAGATAGGCCGCAGAAAGTCGTCGAGCCACGACGCGAGCCTGTGAGAACCAACTACGTTGTCGAGGATGATTTTCAGCGGCCACGGTCCCGCAACACTCATCGCGGTTTGGACGAGCATGGCCATGAGAATGACGAAGAGAGTACCCCGGTAGGGGCGAACGAGGCTACGGATTAGGCGCAACAATCGGATGCCTCCCGACTAACGCAGCACAACTGTCCTTCATCTAAACTCGAGCGCTTACTTCGGCCACTGCTTGAACATCTTCTGGACGGCTTTTGCCACCATCTGCGAATTCTTGTTGCCGTTGTTTGACAGCGTGTTTTGCGCAATCCCACGCCACACCAAAGACTGACTCTTCGCGTCATACAGGTCGACGATCAATGTTCCGACAACATTTTGCTCGGGAGTTATGCTGCCCATACCGCCGCCGATCCCGCGCATGCCCCACGCGCTGTAGGAAGTTTGTTGTTGCAGGCCACCATTGGCGGTGAGAATCAAGTCTGGTTTTTGGTTCTCCTGAACAAGCTGAAAGCCCTTGCCCTGCATCGCAGTGTTTATATCCTGTTGCGCTTCTTGCGCCAGGATGGAGTTCTGAATTTTGTTCTGGTTCTCGGAGCCCCATGCGTACGTGTGGTATTGCGTGAAATCCTGGCTGTGGTTGTAGTTCACTGAGACCTGCTGCCCTGCAACGATCGTTGAAATCAAGCAGATCGCAAGTGCACAAATTGTTAGTCTGGTTTTCATAAACAAATCCTCTCTTCCCTCGAATCGCCGTCGCCGTTCAGCTACTCCTAACACCGCCGATCCACTGTGAGGGCGGCGTACTAAATTATTTCCAGAGTTTCACTCCCGCCAGTCGCGCCGGTTTCTGGCCGAAGTGTTCGACTTCCAACTGGTCGTCCTTGGTGAATTTGACCTTGCAAGCGCCATATAAGAGCCCCTCCCCTTCGCCCTTATCGTTGACGTCCAAAACCAGCATGCCAAATTCGTAACCCTTCGACCGTGGCGCATTGCGGGCCTCGTAGAACCCAATGGGACGGTCGCCAAACATCACAATCCTGCGACCCTTCGCAGTGGGATGCTGACGGACAACGGGAACCGCCCAGCCCACACTGGCCGTGGTGGCGACCCTGCCTTTCTCTTTCATCTTCTGAATCGCCGACAGGAGCGCGTCCGAACCCTTGGTTTTCAGAGTGCTCGCGAGGTCCTCTACTTCCTGATTGCTGGAATAGTCAGTGATGTAAATGTTCAGCGGCACACTCTTGCCGCCAAACATCCCAGCCTGTCCGATCGCGGTCGCCATAAACTGTTCCGTTTTTTGCTTGCCGTCCTCTTGTCCTCCGGCCACGGTCGGAAGCAGGGCAGTGACTAAAAAGCACATGCAGCAGGTAGCGGTTAACAACCGTGAGGGCGTTTCGAATTTCTTGTTCGTGTGACTGGTGCTCATCGCATCTCCTTTCGTGATTCAGGTTAGCGGTTCGAGGAACGCCGGGCGACTGTCAATAATGCCAGTTCAAAGATTAACCATCGGAAGAGACCAGTCGCGCAGTGGTGCACGCGAACCCGTGCATTAATCGACGGACACCGCGACCAGCGTGGAACAGGAAACTCCCGTGTTGAACGTTACCTGCGCGAACGTATTGATCGGAAATTGGCTGCGCTCGTCTCCGCAGAAGTTGACGGAGGTAGGCCGAACGTTGTTAAGGAAGGTGACAAACGTAATCGTAATCCAGGTTCCAGCGCCATTATTAACGAATCCAACTTCGACCGCGCTGATGGTGCCGCTAATCCTTCCGGAGTTTCCGGGATTAGAGACAAAACCGACGAAGACCTGCCCGCAACCGGCCAGCAGAACCGAAAGCAACAGAAGCGGAATGAGCAAAAGCCGCGACACGCCTGGCTTCTCCGTCAAGAAAGAGTTCAGTCGGTATAAGTTTAAGCGCTCCCCTTGCCCGCTCAACTGTGAGTTTTGACAGTCTTCTGCGGGCGTTCATTTGGCGAACTGTAAGTAGTGACAGTTCTTCGGACACTGTTCTTCATCTAGTGTCGAGAGTCCACAGATTCGCGAACAGTGCATGGAGGGGAGAATGAAAAAAAGCCGATGCTGTTTCTGGGCCTGGCTCATCGTGGCGGCCCTTGTAACAACAGGCTTTGCCCAGAAAGTAAAAGTCGGATACGACAAGAGCGCCGAGTTTTCGAAGTACAAGACCTACACTTGGGCCAAACCACAGACCCAGCCCACGAGACCGCTGCTGTATGAAACCGTGGTAGGCACGATCGACGATCAACTTAAGGCCAAAGGTTTCGAGCGAATCGACAAGAACGGCGATCTCACCCTCATCGCCGCGGGCGGGATCGGGTTCGGAAACAACCTGGGTGTCGGAACGCCAATCCTGTCGACTTACGATGGGCCGCCTCCAAACATGAATGCCACAATGTGGACGGGCGCGGACGGTTCGGCCGCGCTCTTGGCGACAACCGTGGCGCAAGGAACTCTCATCTTGGAATTTGTCGACCGCAGCCAGAACAAAGCAATCTGGAACGGGACGGTCGCGCAAAACCTTGACCCCGAGCAAAAGGAGAAGTCGCTGGATCTCGTGGAAAAAGCGATCGTCAAGTTGCTCAAGGGATTTCCACCCAAGGCTTCGTCGAAGTGATACACACTTTCGCACTCGGCGGTGCACCATTAGGGGTTCATAATTAGCCAGGACTCTCCGGATGGCTCAAATGTCCAGTCTCCCGCCTGAACATGTCCGTCACGGCGCGCTGGCGGTTCTCACGCGCATCCTTGCGGCCTTTCTTGTCGTTGTCATCAACTTATGGGCCGCCGCCGCCCTCTACTTCGACTTGCCGCTCGCAGCGCTGCGCACGGCGGCGGCGTTCATGTACCTAGTACTCGTCATCGGGTTGCTCATCTTCTTAAAGGCCCGGTGGCGCGGGATCGTCCTCAGCATCGGGGCCTTCGTAGTCGTTCTGGTGGGATGGCTCTCCCTTAAGCCTTCAAACGACCGTGACTGGCAGCCTGACGTCGCTGAAACCGCCTGGGCCGAGATTAACGGCAATCAGGTCGTCATCCATAACCTTCGCAATTGCGACTACCGCTCTGAGTTCGATTACACGCCGCACTGGGAAACTCGCACTGTCGATCTTTCTAATCTTCGCGGCATCGACATCTTCATAACCTACTGGGGTTCCCCCTGGATCGCTCATCCCATTGTCAGCTTTGACTTCGGCGAACAAGGACACGTATCTCTGTCCATCGAAACTCGCAAGGAAGTCGGCAGGACTTATTCCGCCATTCGCGGATTCTTCCGTTACTACGAGTTGATCTACACCATCAGCGACGAGCGTGACGTGGTTCGCCTCCGCACTAACTTCCGCCACGGTGAAGACGTTTACCTCTTCCACACCCGCGCCACGCCCGAACAGGCTCGCGTCATCTTCCTCGATTACCTCGCCGGAGCCAATCGTTTGCGCGACCATCCCGAGTGGTACAACGCACTGACCAACAACTGCACCACGAACATCGTCCCCTACGTCGCCGACGCCCGAAAGACCAAGCCTAGGTTTGATTACCGCATCCTGCTCAACGGCAAAGCCGACGAGATGATGTTTGAACGAGGAGACATTGCCACGGACAACCTGCCACTGGCAGAACTTAAGGAAAAAGCCCACATCAATCCCGCCGCCCAAGCCGCTGACAATTCCCCAGATTTCTCCCGCCGTGTCCGCATAGGACGTCCCGGGTTCTCTGATTCGAAACCGGGAAATTAGATAATTCCTGAAACAGGGCAGGGTTGCCGAGCTCAGCAGCGAGATTCTCACGGATCCGATATCAGAATCTGTTGTTACTCGACCGCGGTCCAACTGGGATCGGGATCGAACTCCGTCAGTGCGGCTGCTGTTTCGGCTGTGGTCTTTCCCATGTCCTTCTGGAACAGCACGCCATCCTGGTTGATGATGAATGTCATGATGCCAGAGTTACCGTACTCAGCCGGATAAGCAACGAAAGCGAATCCACCGACCATCTTCCCGTTGACCACGTAGTCCCTGGCACCATCCTGTGCATGACTGCCTTGCCGCGTCAGCATATGGAAGTTGTAGCCATGGAAAGGAGCGTGCGAGTTTGGCTTTGCACGATATCCTTCGTCGGTCGCGAACGCCACCAAGGGTCCGAGCGGGCTTTGGGGCTGACCTTCCGGCGACTCCCAGTACAGGCCGTTCTGCTTGCCCGTGTCACTGATGAACTTTAAGGCAAATTGTTTCGTGCTTCCGAAGTATTCGGCCTCGGCGTCGGCTAGCGCGGCACAAACGTCGATGACTGCCAGTTCATTCCGGCCAACTCGGCGCGCCAGAATCTCATCCTTTCCTGCAGCCGTGTCGAAGAACCATTGCCCGCCGCCATTTTTCTTCAGCGGGATCGGGAAGGGAAAATTGTCTGCGCCAACCAGCAGGATTTGAGCGCCGTCCGGCATTCTGCGCCATCGGTGCATTACTCCATAGCCCGCTACGAATGCGTCGACCATGGTCTTGTCCTGCACGGCATCGCCGGAGGAGATAATCTGTTTCGATTCCGGACCGAAAATCGCCACGATCGCGTTTTGATCTCCCGACTTTGCCGCTTCCAACAGCGCGTTGCCCGCATCGTCAGGCGAAGCAAATACTCGGGGCGAAGCGTTGTCAGACTTGTTGCAGGCCGCAAATGAAATGATTAGCGACAGAACCAGCAACCGCGTCGTAACAGCAATTCTGTAGGTTTTGAGCGACATGATAATCCTCCAAAACATGAACTCTAAGACGATCTACCAACGCAGCCTGCGAGACCTCGTTCGCGGCTGTTCACCTCCGAAAACCACCGCCGCCTCCACCGCGGCCGCCCCAGCCACCACCACCGCCGCCGCTTGACCAGCCACGAGAACTCGCCGCCCTGGAATCCCAGCCTCCGCCGCCACCACCGCTGAAGGCCGATGACCCGCCGCTTTTTTGCTCTCCTCCATAGCCGTGAGAAGCGGCAGAATTGTAAGTAGAGCCGCTGGGTTTCTGGACGTTGTTCCAGCTTCCGCTCTTATTAGTTTGCCAACCGCTGCCGGTGTTCTTGTACTGGTTGCCATTTGCCGTCGCATACTTGTCGCCATTCGCGCTCTGGCCCACGGCACCGCTGTTGTACTGACCCGAGGCTCCATAAGCCTTGCCACCATTCGAGGTTTGCACTGACCCCGTGGTTCCTTGAGCGGTCGTCTGATGCTGGCTATACGCAGTGTTGCCGTTTTTCGAAACGGTCGAACTCCCCCAGCTTCCGTTAGCATTGGAACCTTGCGCAGTCGCGCCGTAGGCTCCGGTTCTTGGGTTGTACGCTTGTGCTGCGCTTGCGCTACCGTAGGCGTTCGAGGCCGACGCACCGCGTGCGTAAGTTCCGGTGGACGGGTTGTAGGCTTGGCCAGCACTTCGAGTGCCGTAAGGGGTTGCGACTGTTCCGCCTCGCGCGTAAGTCCCGGTGGAAGGATTATAGGCAGTGCCCACCCGCGCGGCGCCGTAGTAGCCGCCGTGCCAGGCGCTGTTCCCGTAGTACGCCCCGCCGCGATACACAACCGCGGTGGTGCTGTGCCAGCCACAGTTCCAACTGCTGTAGCCCCAGCCGCAACATCCGTTGCTCATCATGGCTCCAACCGCGATTCCTGCTCCGAACGCAAGGATGCCGACCGCCGCAACAGTACCGGCGCTGTAGCCAGGGGTTACGTACGGCGTGCCGTAAATGACCGTTGGGTTGTACTGCGGCACGTACACCACCTGCGGATTCGCGGACTGAATCACGATGGTTTGCGGCGCCTGTTGCACGACCACAATCTGCGAGCCAGATTTCAGGTTGCCGGCAGCTTGTGCTTTTGCGCGCAGCACCTGAATGGCGGTCATGACATCGGCGGCTTGGGTGTGATATGCCTCTCCCAACGCCGAAGTCCAACTGAGGTTCTTCGCCATATTGTCGAGCACCGAGGGAAATTGGCTAAGCGCCTTTACACTGGGATCCCACGTCTGAGCATCCACAGCCTGCATCAGAGTTGCGCCGGTGAGATTACTGTTCTGGTGAAGCCAGTCATCGGCAAAAGCAACCTGATCGGGAAAGGTCGACGCTGCAAGAACCTGGGCTACCAGGGCGTCCGGGTACAGCGCGATCGGTGCCGCCAGCTGTTGCAACTCATCCGCAGACAGCGGCGCACCCTGTCCCGAATATCCTCCCTGCTGCTGAGCTCCGGCTTCCAATGGCGCTGCCCCAATGACCAGCAAAAGTGATAGCGTCGTTGACAGAAGTTGTTTCGCGAATGTTCTGATCATTTTTCTTCTCCACTTCTTTTCTCCACGCAGCCGGCTGTTAAACTGTCCGTTATTCGCTGCCGGTTATGACGAGTTTGGTTTCGACCGAACCACACATCCCGTAAATGGCGCCCGAAACACAGGCTCCGGCGGAGTACTTGTAGCAGCCTTTCTTTTTCACCACCGTCGAGACCGCACGGTCGGAACCGCCAATGATGGCTCCCGTGGGTTCAAAGGGAGAGTCCGGGCCAAAGTCCACGACAAAACCCGTATTCTTGGACACGCTCTTCCAGGTAACCGTGGTCCCGACCTTCACACAGAAAGGCACGTTCGCTTTCGCTTTTGGAATACTCGGGGTGGCCGAAGCTTCAGCAGCAGTTCGCTTGATATCCACCACGCAGGGAGCGGAACTGGATCCGCATGTGTTCTCGGCGTTGCAAATACTCTGGGGATTTGGCTCGGAGCAAAGATACTTGTCGGGTCCGCGCTGTGCTTCCTGTGCCACCAGGAACAAGGACAGCAAAAGGAACATCGCCAACATCGCGAGGTTCTGGATCGCAAAGATGCGTCGAGTCTTCATAAAACGCCTCCCGCCTAGTTGACGCCAGGCGTACCTTTCCAATCGAGAACGTCGATAAGTTTCCAAGCGTTCTCCCTCAAGTCGTACTGCAACTGGCCTTGCTTATCGATAATCAGCTGCGCCGCGGGAAAGACGGTTCCGGTGCTCTTGTTCTTGTCGGTGTCGTTCAATTCGAATTCGCCGGCAGTGAGGTTGAAGGACTGGGACTGGCTGTCAAAAAAGGCTTCGCCGAATCGGATCTGGCGATTGGTGACGAACACTATTTTTCTTCCGGTTGGTGTGTTGGTCATGCGGATGTAGCTGACGTCGTAGCCGAGCGTTCCTGTGATCGAGCAGTGCCCCACAGCCCTCATCTTGGAAAGCGCATTGACCAGCCCTTGATTTTGACCCTTCTCGAAAGACTGGATCAGGATCTGTCTGTCCTCCGGAGTGGAGAACTCGAAAATGTCCAGGGTCACGCCGATGACTTGTCCCATTTGTGTTCCAGTGCCCATGGCAGTCGCTTCGATGGTCTCCGGCTTCGGTCCGCGGGAGAAAACGAGAACGCTTGCGAGCATCAGCAGACAAATCAGCAGCAAGCCGCTAATGGAAATCTTGTATATTTTCAGAATCTTAATTTGTCGCATTTTCTTTTTCCTTCCTCTCAAAGCAACCAGACATGCGTTGCACGGCTGCCGAGTTGACGAACCCGATTGAGGTTCGGCTGAAGACAATCACGTCGCCACAATCCTCGGTGAGAGGTCGAGGTCTGGCAACTGTCAGTTTTGCCAGACTTGGACTGAGCCTCTTTCTTCGTGCCTCGCCGACCCAGAAAGGCGACTGGCACGTCTTTTGACCGAGTTCTTAAAATTTCCAGCCCAGGCTGGAGGTAGAGCCGTAGTCGCTGTTGGGCAGGTTTTGCGGCGGTCGGCTGTCGTAGTTGAGATAGTAGCCAAGTCTCCAGTACAGATCCTTGGCCAGCCTCAATTTCAACGACGTATTGAGGTCAAAACGTACGCGTCCGAGATCTGTCAGGCTGGGGTAGACGCGGGCGTCCACGAGGATGTTAGTCGTTTTGAAGCGGAAGAAATTAATTTGAGTTCCCAGGATCGCTTCGGCGCTATCTCCTGTGCGGCCAACCGTTGCCTCTGCAGAGTATTGTTCGCGGTTCCAATCCGCGCCTCCAAACGCAGTAATGAGGGTGTTATTCGTATAACTAAACAAGTGTCCCACGGCGCCCCCAAGGGTCGTGCGCAGGTTGAGTTGCTGCTCATCGCTCTGCAGGAAACCCGCGAGTCCCATATAAAAGTTGCGCGGTGAATACAACTGCCTGGTGACACCCAGGCGGGCATCGTTTCGAAGATCGGAAATGTCCCCTCCACCACTGAAGCTGGATTCAAAATCCGCCGCCGCTGACCATTTCGTTCGTTCGAAAATTGCATTCGATTGAAAGTTGTATTGCGTGCGGTTCTGCTGTTTGGAGTAATTGAGGCCGGCGTCCATTTCGCCGTGCAGGTTCTGCCAGAGGCTGGTATCGGTCCTCTCGATCTCGACCACTTGCTTGCCTGAAAAAACCTGGCTCGTGGACGGGCCCGTCACCTGCACTTTTAGCGCTTCCGGCGGCTTCCCCTCTGCCACACTCTGCAGGGTACCCGTATAGCGCTTTCCCGCGGTATCCGCCACCACAAAACTCTGCGGGCTTTCGACGCGGGCAATCTTGGACCAGTCCATCGCAACCGTGCCCTCGACGTAGTCGAGTCTGACGTACAAATAACCCTTTTCGAGCTTGATGATCTCGCAGGTAATGCGGTCGCCATTGTTGAACTGGAGAACGTCTTTCCTCTCTCGTGCAGAGCTAACTCCACTCGCAGTCACGAGGAGCAATGCCAGTAAGAGGTAACGTGGAAACATACGTCGATGAGGGACACTTGTGTCTTGCATTCTTCCACCTCTAGCGCTCAGCGGGGTTGGAACCTGGCGCCTACGGGCACACGAAAATCGTTTTGACACACTCACACACAAAATAATTGAGATTATCCCAGCTCACACCTGTCAGATTTGCCGGTTGACGTCTATGAACGGATGGCTAAACTAGGCGACCGAGAGCGCGAAGATGAGAGAACAGCTGTTGATTGCTCCGGTCCGGGGACACTTACTTTGTCCAAGGCGATGGCTGAAAATAGCTTTCCCGCTTCTCGTCGCCTGTGTCTCCGCTCAAGCGCAATCGGTCCAATTCCTGCCGGAGGTTGATGCCTACCTCAAGCTAAACTCAATGGTTCGGTCTTATTTCCAGGCCAAAGACGACCGGGACGGTGGCGACCCAACCCAAGCCACGCTGGGACCGAGCATCCAGTTGTACCTCAAGCCCCTGGTCAAGCTGAAAGACATCACGGCCTTCGATCTGGACGATGCGAAACAAAGACCTCTGGTGCTTGAGGCCGGATACCGATACATCACGGCTCCGAATGCGGCACCAGAAAATCGGTTTTTGACGTCCGTGACTTTTCACCTTCCGGTGACGGCTCGATTTCTGATCACCGACAGAAACCGCGCAGACCTCGACTGGAAAGACGGCAAGTTTTCCTGGCGCTATCGCAATAAGCTAACCGCCGAAAGGACCTTCGCGATTTATTCCTATCACTTAATACCCTATGCCGCCGTCGAGCCCTACTACGAGAGCCAGTACGAGAAGTGGAGCACGACGTCCATTTTTGCCGGTTGCCTGCTTCCTGTAGGAAAGCACGTGGAGTTCAATCCCTATTATGAGCACGACAACAACACCGGCAAGCACCCGAATCAGCAAGTGAACTATGTTGGCCTTGCGCTGTACCTTTACTTTTCAGTGCAAAAAAAATGAATCGAGCGAGTCGCAAGTCCTATCGGGCTTCCAGTTTCTGCGTTTGTTTCTGGCTCTTCTTGCGAAGCTTTCGTTCTATATCAGGGCCAAATTCGGAAAAAACAGCTCCTGCCGTCCCGAATATCATGCCGATCCCGGCACGGGAGAATACTAATCCGATGCCCCGATCTTCCGCAGGGTAATACAAATTGGAAACACCTCCCGCTGCAATTCTTCCCACCGAATTGGACCAATTGAAGGCGCTGCGCCCTGAGTCTGTGCGCGTCACGACTGCGCTTGCGAGCGAGTGACCCAGCCGCTTCTTGAAACTGCCTTGTCCCTCGCGGAAGTATCTGGGGTCTTCGCGTAGGAGTGTGGGAAAAGCAAACGTGCTCATAAACTCGCCGATTCCGAAATCCGCGAGCGATGCGCCGTAGCGTTTCGCATATCCCGACACACCTTGGCCGTAGGCTGGGAAATCGTTCATCGCCTGCGCGATTCCGGCCTGAAGTGCGGTGCCCACAAACGTAAATGGATCGGTAACATTTTGCGTGAATATGCGGAACTTACCCCGTGGACTAAGGGGAGCAGCATTCTTGTCGTTTGTGATGCCAAAGGTTCGTACTACGCCGAAGACGCGTTCACTATCAGGGGGGGCGGCTTCAATGGCCGTTTTTGAACCTGTCGGAGTGGAAGAGGATTGGGTTCCCGCTTCCTGCGCTTCACGACCAGGGGCCTCTTGCGCCGAGCCAACAGAGATCAGCGCGAACCATAGCGGCAAGAGCACAAGCAATTTTAGACTCATAGAATGCTTCTGATAATCGGCCATTGCAGTCCCGAGAGCTCTTATCAAGCCGGGCGCGGCTCCAGGTCGAGGTATTTAATGAGGACTACCTCATTGCCTTGTTCGTTGTAGACGAGCTGATCGACGAGGCGCTGCGCCAGCAAAACACCGAACCCACCAGGACGCATCCCCTGCGCGTCGCGAATCTCGAGGTGGCGCACCGGATCATCTGTTGGATTGGCTATAGCGGCGTGAGGAATCTCGTCCAACGTAAATCCCTCGCCCGGATCGCTGATGCGGCACTTCACCATGTGGCGGGCGCGTACATAAGAGATCTCGACTTGCTGGTCGGGATCAAGACGCCCGCCGTGCTCGATCGCATTAATCAGCATCTCCCGGAAAGCCATACCCACCGCGCCTCTTTCGCGGCCAGGCAGCTCGGCGATTTCATCAAAGAATTGAATCACCCGATCGGCAGTTTTCAGATCGCAGCGAGCGAGGATGCGAATCCATTCCGGGGTGGCCGAAATTACGTCGATGCCGTCATCCCAGCAGGGTTCCTCGATTGCAAGCTGGATCATCACGGCGAGCGCATCTGGCGAAAATGGCTTGGAAAAATAACTGAAAGCATGTTCGCGCATCGAGGTGATTACGTCCGCAGGCGTGCTTTCGTCGGCCAAAATGATCAAACGCGTATGAGGACGGATGCACCGTATCTTGCGAAGCAGTTCGATGTCCTCCCTCCCAGAGGTCTGCTCGCTGGTCAGAATCAGGTCGAAACCCTTCCTTTGAGCGAGGACGAGCGCCTCCGCGTTGTCGGTCGCGTGCTGGATCGCCCATCCACCGGGGACGAGGATTTCCCGCAGCCGAGCCTCAATCTGCGAATCTCCACCTACCATCAGTACAGTGCGAACCGGGAAGGGGCGCATTTCAATGGTTGGAAGGGCACTCATTTGGAACCACCGGGGTCCTGCCGTCGCCATATCACAGCAAGCCTTGCTCAGGTTAGACGGCGGCACCGTGCGCGGAAAACTGGCAGAAGTTACAGGTTGCCCAAAAGACTTCGACGGTGTATGAGGTAAACCATGTCTGAGGCGTTTGACTCAGTCCGAAGCAAAACGCTGCCTATCGATGCGATCACTAGTCCGTTTGTGCGCTTCGCAAAGATGGAGGCGGCCGGCGGTATTCTGCTGCTGGCCAGCACCATCGGAGCCCTTGTCTGGGCCAACTCCCGCTGGGAGCAGAGCTACCAGGCGATTTGGCATGCGCAGGCGGCTTTGGGCTTTGGCCCGTTCTTCTTATCCGAAAGCCGTCACGAATGGATCAATGACGGCCTCATGTCGGTTTTCTTTTTCCTGGTTGGACTTGAAATCAAGCGTGAGGTCCTGATCGGGGAGTTGTCTTCCCTCCGGCAAGCGGCCTTTCCGTTCATTGCCGCGCTTGGCGGCACGATTGTCCCGGCACTGATCTACGCGGTGGTGGCTCATGGCAGCAATGCTGAAAAAGGGTGGGGTATCCCAATGGCAACTGATATCGCATTCGCCTTGGGCGTTCTTGCCTTGCTCGGTAACCGTGTTCCCCTCTCGCTCAAGGTCTTTGTCACTGCACTCGCCATCGTGGACGACATTATCGCGGTACTGGTCATCGCGATTTTCTATACCGCGCAGATTCACTACTTCAGCCTTGCGGCCGGGCTCGCACTGGTTGCGGTCTCCTTCGGGGCCAATCTGCTGGGCATTCGTAAGCCCGCCGTGTACGCCGTCATTGGCCTTTGCGTTTGGGTCGCGGTGCTGCGGTCGGGCGTGCACGCCACAGTGGCAGGAGTCCTGCTGGCGTTTACAATTCCCGCCCGAACCTACCTGGATCGAGATCACTTCCTGAATCGATGCCGCCGGCTGTTGGACCGGTTCGAAGCCGCGGCCCCCAATTCCCATGAAGCCCACTCTGCAATTCACACGCTGGAACTCCAGTGCGAACTGGTCGAGTCGCCATTGCACCGCATTGAGCACCTGCTTCAGCCCTGGGTAAGCTTTCTCATCATGCCGTTATTCGCGCTAGCCAATGCAGGAGTGCGCATATGGGGGAATGCCACGGCTGCCGTTCGGCACCCGGTCAGCCTGGGGGTGGCTCTTGGTTTGTTCTTCGGGAAACCCCTGGGCATATGGCTTTTTGCCCGGTTGTCGGCTCTTGTTCGTCTGGCGACACCACCTGCGGAAGTATCCTGGGTTAGGGTCTTCGGAGCCAGTTGGCTTTGCGGAATCGGTTTCACCATGTCACTGTTCATCGCGACCTTAGCGTTTGGCGAGGGGCCACTGCTCGCAATGTCGAAGATTGGCACGCTGGCCGGGTCGCTGGGAGCGGGACTTTGTGGCAGCATCTTTCTGCTTCGCCGCACCAAAACCGATCCGGCTTTCCCGGAGCCTGCCGAATCGTCGACCTGACCGACGAAGCGGGCGCTCAATTGCTCGAATCTGGCTGGGTTGATCCGGCTTGATTGATCTCACACTGGCATAACTGACAGTCGGTTGGACCCGACCCCCACTTTATTCTGCTTATGGTTCAACACCGTCAGGGGTTGATTCGTCCTGGCAAACTCAAGGTGAATCCCATGTCGTCTCGAATCCCAATCGTATGTTTCCTGGCAGCCATCGTCTGCGGTTCTGCTCTCGCAGTTCCACAAGAGTCCGCCCCCGCTCCGAAGCGACCGAAGATTGGCCTCGTACTCGAAGGAGGCGGCGCCCTCGGTCTCGCTCATATCGGGGTGCTGCAGTGGCTGGAAGAACATCACATTCCGATCAGCTATGTGGCGGGGACCAGCATGGGTGGGTTGGTCGGCGGCTTCTATGCTACGGGAAACTCTCCCGCCGAAATCCGCGACCTGACGCACGAGATTGATTGGAACGAGGTGATCTCGGGGCAGATCCCTTTCCGCGACCTCTCCTACCGACGTAAAGAGGACGCCATTGATTATCCCAATTCCCTTGAATTCGGCATAAAGAAAGGCGTGCAATTCCCCGAGGGCTTCAATTCGGGACAGCAAGTGGGCTTGCTCCTGGATCGAGTCTCTCTTCCCTATTCGGAGATGCAAAGCTTCAACGATCTTCCCACGCCATTCGCTTGCGTGGCAACCGACCTGGTTACCGCTAAGCGACACGTCTTTCGTGATGGTTCGCTGGCGCAAGCCTTGCGCTCAACTATGTCGCTCCCTGGGATATTCAGTCCGGTACGAACAAGTGACGCCATCTACGTCGATGGTGGACTGCTCGACAACCTTCCGGTCGATGTCGCCAAGGACATGGGAGCGGATCTTGTCATTGCCATTCAGTTGCAAAACAGAGACCTGAAACCAACTGCGTCGCTCTCGTCGCTGGGGGTGTTGGGCGAATCTATTTCCGTGGTGGTCGCGGCCAACGAACTCCGAAGCATGGAGCAGGCGGACATTCTTATTTCAGTTCCGCTCACTGATTACAGCTCGATGGACTACCAAAAGGAAAATGCCCTGGTTGAGAGAGGATATCAGGCAGCGGCAAGCAAGGCGGCCGTGCTCTCTGCATTCAGCGTCGATGATGCCGCTTGGCAGGAGTATCTGGCGCAGCGCCACTCGCGCCGGAGAGAACCAGCTATTCCCCAATTCGTGCAGATCGAGGGCACTCAGCCGGCAGTTGCCCAGGAAATCGAGCGTCTGATGGCCGCCAATGCGGGAAAGCCGGTGGACACCGCCTCTCTGGACAGTCAACTCACTAAGCTCGTCGGGAACGGGCGATTCTCTCGCGCCGGGTATCGTATGGTTGAGAAAGACAATCAACAAGTGCTTCTGATCCGGACCGACGAGAAGGAATATGGTCCGCCCATCGTGCGCCCTCTGATTGTGATCGACGGCTCTCAGTACACCAACGTGCAATTGATACTGGGCGCCCGCATCACATATTTCGATCTGGGCAGTCCTGGCTCAGAGTGGCGAAATGACATCTCCATCGGCTCCCAATATGGAGTGCAATCCGAGTTTTATCGTCCATTCGGGGAAAGCCTTCACTGGTTCGTGTCCCCTCGGGCATTTGCGACCAATAGCAGCGCTTACTACTACAAGGGAAACACACTCCTTGCCGAGTATCGTAATCGGCTGGACGGCGGCGCGTTTGACGCCGGATATACGTTCAATCAGACGAGCGAGCTACGCGTTGGCTATGAGATCGCAGAGCAGAGGTTTTCCCCTTCGCAGGGAGCCGCGACATTCGGGACTCTGCAGGGCCGAGTTGGAATCTCATCCCTTCGTTACAATTTCGTGAACCAGGATAACGCGACCGTTCCGAGGAGCGGTGCCGACCTGCACTTCAGGACTCAGTGGGATGACGCTAGTCCGGGCGCACCGTCCGGTTTCCCCTTGTCAGAAATACAAATGACGCTGTTCAAGCGAGTGAGCAAGCCGTCTTCCGTGTTTTTCGGGGCGAATGGCGGTACCACCTTCACTTATCACCAGACCGGAGTTCCGCCATTTTCGCTTGGTGGCAACCAGAACCTCGTCGCCTACGGCGCGAACGAATTCCTGACCAATCAGTATTTCTTGTTCAAAGCTGGCTACATTCGCCAACTCCTGGCGCTGCCACCGATCCTGGGAGGCAACCTCTACTTTGTCGGCGCATTTGAAGCCGCCAAGGTTTACGACGTTGCGGATGTCTCCTCGGTGCCTGGCGATGGTTACGCCGGGGTCATTGTAAACACCATTTTTGGGCCGGTCCTGGTTGGCGGCGCTTACGGCGCCACCGGCCATCACAAAGTGTTTTTCCGGTTAGGCCGAGTCTTTTGACAGGGCTCCAACCGCCGCCAAGTGATGACTGTCACGGCACGTGCCGATGTGTGCTGGACAGTGTTCCGTGGGCATGGTATGTTTATCAGCCTCAGAAGAGACCGTTCCTGCTGTGTAGGTCTGAACATGCTAGAAACCCGCGCACTCCACGTTCTAGCAGCGAGCATCCTCGCCCTGCTATCGCAACGGTGGCAAGTGCTGTGAGGAGGCTGAGACAATGATCAATCGTTCCCGCGTTCTGATTGCCGATGATCACAATCTGGTGGCGGAGTTGTGCAAGCGGCTTCTTGAAAGCGAATTTGATGTGGTCGGAATCGTGAGCAACGGCCGCGCTCTGGTGCGGGCGGCAGGAGAATTGAAGCCGGACGCCATCGTGCTCGATATCGCCATGCCTGTGCTCAATGGATTGGACGCGGGCCGGCAGATAAAAGAGATGTTGCCCGCGGTCAAGCTGGTTTATCTGACTATGAATCCAGATGCTGATGTAGCAGCGGAAGCGTTTCGTTGCGGAGCCTCCGGGTACCTGCTCAAGACCTGCGCCGCAGCGGAGATGGTGACAGCGATGCGCGAAGTGCTGCGCGGCAAGTCGTATATGTCGCGAGCCCTGCCGCGAGACACCGTCAACTTCATGCGGCGCCAGGATAAGAAACGGGTCGAGGAAGATGATCGCCTTACGGAGCGCCAGCGCGAAGTGCTGCAGTTGCTGGCGGAGGGCAAAGTCATGAAAGAAGTGGGCGGCATCCTGAACATGACCACCCGGACGGTGGCCTACCACAAGTACCGCATCATGGAAGTGCTGGGCGCCAAAAGCAACGCCGAACTGGTCAAGTACGCCATTCGCAACCACATGGTGGCGGCGTAGCCACTGGTTGTCTGGCGTTGGCCCTGCCCTTCAGTCGCCGGAGTTAGAATCGAACGCCGGAGTGAGGGGATCGCCCCTTTGTCCGGGGCGAACGATAAAAGGGCTTCGGTGGGAGCCCGGCAATCCGCTTCCGACAAATTGCCTGCCCTGACAAACCGCTTCCACGGCGGCCAACAACTCGCTGCCGGCATGCGCTTTAATCACGTAGCCCATCGCCCCAACGCTGAGGGCTTCTCGCACAACATCGGGAGAGGATTCCTGGCTCACGAACAGTATTTTGGATTCGGGTGCGAGCTTGCGAATTCGTCGAGCGGCTTCGATTCCATTCAGGGTTGGAAGCCCGATGTCCAGCACGATCAGATCGGGGTTCAGTTCCTTTGCTTTCTGAACCGCCTCCAATCCATCCGTTACTTCGCCAATGACCTGAAAGTCGGATCTTTCGTCAAAAATGGAGGAGACAAACTGCCGGAAGGGCGCGAAATCCTCTACCACGAGTATTCGAAATAATGGCATGCTGAAACCCGGTTTCTCCAGTCGAATTCGATGTTCTTTATCCAGGAACGAGATTGAGCTCTTTCTTCTCACCATCATCCTTACTTCAGAGAGAGTTGTAAATTACCCAAAGGTGCCGCTCTCGCCGCCATCCGTGCCATGTTTTACGCAGGCCTGATTGAGATGCACTTTCGACTTAACGTGTTCAAATCGTTTTCGTGCCTCTGGTACTTTTACCAGTATCGGCTGGAAAAATGCCTTCGTAAGATGCTTCTCGGTCGTGTGTGTGCGAACGAGTCAGGGGACAGCGTCCCACCAGACGGTGCCAAGCAGATTGCGGTTCAGGGCAGCAAGCTCTAGGATGGGACGAATCAAGTTTCAACTTGAATGTGACGGTGGCACGAAGCTGACCGTCGCGGTGCAGAGCTCGAATTACCAGAAACTCCAGGAGGAAGAACTATGCGTAAGCGCAAGATGCTACTTGTGGCTTTGGTCTTATTGCTTGGGATAGCGATAGGTTGTTCCAAGCGCCCCAGCGACCAGCAAATCCAAACCGACATTCAAGCAAAAGCGGCCAGTGATCCTGACACCAAGGATTCCGATATCAGTGTGGCAGCCAAGGACGGAAAAGTTACGCTGAGCGGCAAGGTTAAGACTCCAGCAGCCCAGCAGAAGTTAGAGCAGATCGCTCGGGAAGAGCCCGGAGCTGCCGGCGTTGATGATCAGACCGCGGTCCAGCCTGACGCGACTGCCGCGCCCGCGCCCGCCCAGGCGATGGCGCCGCCTCCGCCCCCACCGGTGGAGAAACCGAAACCTCAGCCCATTGTCGTGCCGGCGGGAACTACGCTTACGGTCACGGTGAGCCAGGCTTTGAGCTCCAAAACAAGTCAGACGGGGCAAACCTTTCTCGCCACAATAGCGCAACCGGTGAGTGTTGGAGGCAGAACAGCAATCCCCGCGGGATCAACGGTCAGTGGCACGGTCGTAACGGCTAAGTCAAAAGGCAAGATTAAGGGTCAAGGCGAACTGAGCCTCGCGCTCACCAGCGTCACCGTCAAAGGGCAAACCTACAACATCCAGACCGGTGTAGTGGACCAGACGGTCAAAGGGAAAGGCAAGAGAACCGCTGTCGCGACCGGCGGGGGAGCAGCCGGAGGCGCATTGATCGGAGGGATCGCGGGCGGAGGCAAGGGAGCAGGTATCGGTGCTCTGGCGGGCGCTGGTGTCGGGTTGTTGGGAGGGACGTTGACCGGAAACCAGCAGATTGAAATCCCGGCTGAGTCGGCGCTGAGCTTCCGCTTGTCCGCGCCCTTGACGCTGCCGCCGCCGGGCGAATAATCTGATTGCAGGCTTTGATCGGTTAACCGACATTCACGCGAAGAACTATCCGCAGGCGGAGTTGATGTGTGTCTTTTCACGGCGTGGCCGCCGTTGCTGCCGGCGCTGGTCGGCTCGTGCTCGGAACGCGCCAGTTCATTACTAAGGGCGGCAAGATTTACAAAAATCTCACACGATAGCGCTGCAGCTGGCTCAGACGCAGCGACCTTTGCTTTTCTGTCGCGGTCCCTGGCAGATAAATCGCTTGGTCCAAAGGTGAAGAAACTCCAACGGTTTACGCCTTGGTTCCCCTTTTGGGCCTGCATTCTCGCGTCTGACCCGGCTGTCAGTTTTACCAGTATGCAGGCCGGAGACGGTCCCGTAGGATTTCTTCGTAACCCGCTCCTGGTTTACCAATCGAGAGAAATCGGGCTCGTGCAAGTTTAGGAACAAACAGCTAACGAAAGGGACAATCTCATGAAGCAACATCGTGGATGGATCGTAACCTGCACCGCATTGCTGTGCGTCCTCTGTGCCGGATTGGCATATGGCGCGTCGAACGGCGAGAAAGTCGAGATCAAGGGACTGATTACCGGGCGAGACGGAGAAAATCTGATTGTAAAGAATAGTAAAACACAAGCGAACGTCACGGTTGTGTTGACCGACACCACCAAGGTTCAAATACCGAAAGGACTTTTCAAACTTCGGCATTCGGAGCAGGCAGTGACCGCTCTGATCCCAGGCCTGAAAGTTGAAGTTGAAGGTACTGGCGACGAAAGCCGAGTCGTAGCCAAAGAGATTGAGTTCTCGAAGGATGATTTGCGTTTGGCCGAGACCATCCAGGCGGGTCTGAACCCGACGGCGCAGCAGGTTGCGACCAACCAGCAGGACATTGCCACCAATAAGAGTAATATCGCCGCCAACCAGCAGGACATCGCAGCCAACAAGGTACAGACGGCGGCCAACAAACAACAGATTGACTCCAACCAGGCTCAGATCGCGGCTAACCAGCAGGAAAATGCGGCTGCTGCCAAGCGCTTTAACGAGCTTTCGGAGTATGACACCAAGGGCACCGCAACTGTCCACTTTGCCGTGGGAAGCTCCAAGATTCCTGCGAGCGATCAAGCGGCGTTGACGACGCTGGGGCAAAGCGTGGTTGGCCAAACTGGCTACATCGTTGAAGTAATGGGCTATGCGGATTCATCGGGCAGTGCCGCGATGAACGAGCAGTTGAGCATGGATCGGGCCCAGGCGGTCGTTTCATTTCTACTGCAGAATTGCAAGATACCTCTGCGGCACATCGTGGCCCCGGGAGCGATGGGCGAAGCTGATCCTGCAGCCCCCAACGAGACCGCGAGCGGACGGGCAGAAAACCGTCGCGTGGATGTCAAAGTGTTGGTGAATCGCGGAGTAGCTGGGGGAGCGTAGACAGCTTCGCTTATCCTGAAAACTTCGCGATGCATGCGGCGTCACTGATGTGCAAGCAGGCGGAGTTGTGCTAGCGGCTGGAGTATTGCAACTTGGGGAAACGATAGCCACTGCGTTGCGTACTCGGCGGAAATGGATTGTTCTTTTGCCCGGCCTTGATTGAGATTGTTTCTTCGACAGTCAACGTCGATCGAGGCCGGACTAGCATTTCTTGTGCGGGGTGGAGAAATGTTTTCATCCGATGAACTCGTTTTTGCCTGGCCCATCGGAAAGGCTTTGGTAATCGTGGTCGTTGCCTTCGGTATCCTCGTCTACGCCGCATGGGCGGGGACGAAAAGGACGTTGCGGAGTAGTGGGAACCACAGATTCCGGCCTCTGCAAATGCCGAGTCGCCGGTCGATTCGCGCTGCCACGTTGCACGGTTCAGATGACGCCAAGGCTAGTTAGTTCTCCGTACCGTTCTCCATCGGCGTCTTGACTTCTGACTTTTGCATTTTTCGCAATACCCGCAAGTTCGATGCCCTGAACAGCGCTACTTCTGTTTGTCGACCCTGTTAGTTCTGTCAGTATCCCCACCCGCACTTGCCTGCTAGTTTTGCTAGTCGTCACTACATGTGCGGAGTTCGACCCAAATGCTCTTTCCAATTAAGAGTTCCAGAAAAACTCTTGTCATCGCACTTTTCTTTCTGGCTATGGTTCCCCTGGTTCGAGCCCAGGACAGCAAAGACCTCGATAACTACAGATGGCGAGTGGAAGGGAACTGGTGGTTTTCCAGTCCATCCGGCTATTTCGGCGCAAGGGGCAACAACAGCTATTTTGACATCAATCACGATTTCGGCTTCGGCAGCTATTCTACATTCACCGGCAAGATCGATTGGCGATTTAAGCGGAAGCACCATCTGCTGTTCTCCGTTGCTCCCGTCAACAACACACGGACGGTAACCATCAACCGGACAATCGATTTTCAGGGACAGACGTTCGACCTCGGCGCCTCAGTCTCCGCCCAACTCAAGTCCCTCACCTTTGCCCCAGGGTACCAGTACGACATCATACGGCGCGACCACGGGTACCTGGGACTCGAGATCGACTTCAACCTGCTCGACACCACGGCTACGCTCAAGGCGGCGGCAAGTGTGAACGGGTTGGGGGCGAGTCAGTCGGCTTCGAAATCGTTTTTCGCTCCGCTGCCCGCATTCGGCCCCACTGCGCGCTGGTATCCGCTGCACAAATCTAACCGGCTTTCCCTGGAAGGTGCGTTCACCGGGATGTCCTTCTTCGGCTACGGGAACTTCATAAGGACGCGGGCCAACGTGGGAGTGGGCCTGACAGACCACTTGGCATTGCGGGCGGGCTACTCGTTGGGAAGCCGTCTGAGTGTTCACGGAACCAGCGACCAGATCGCGATCCAGCTCACCCAGAAAGGCCCGACGGCAGGAATCGAATATTCCTGGGGCGAGGCTCCTGCGAAGAAAGTGCGCGAGCCCAGTTCCGAACCGAGCGACTGGCACGTGGACTGGGTCCCGTTCTATCTGTGGTTCAGCGGACTCCAGGGAAGTGTGGGAGCGGGCGGATATGTAGCTCCGGTAAGCGTAAGCTTCTCCGATGTCTTCTCCCAACTGAACATCGGGTACATGAGCATCCTGGATACGCGACGGAAAAAGATCGGCTTGTTGACCGATCTGGTTTTTATCGATGTTTCCTCGGACCAGAAAGCTACACCGGTCGGGAATTTGTACTCCGGCTTCACCGCGAATGCCGAGACGTTCTTCCTCGATCCTGAGGCTTATTATCGCCTGATCGAGAAGGATCAGGATTCCGTGGACGTGGTAGCTGGCGCTCGCTTCTGGCGTCTGGACAATAGTCTCAATCTCATGCAGGGTACCTTGTCGGCAGCTTCAGTCGGCCAAACTCAAAGCTGGGTGGATCCCGTACTCGGCACCCGATTCCGCATCGGTCTCCCCAAAAACTTCTTTGCCGACCTGAAGGGCGATGCCGGCGGGTTTGGCGTCGGCTCACAACTGACATACCAGATCTACAGCGGAATCGGAAAAGAGCTTAAGCAGAAATATTCGCTCCTGCTCGGTTACCGGTACATGTATGTGGATTACAAGAATGGCGGATTTCTGTACGACATCCACATGAACGGACTGCTGGCAGGCTTTAACGTTCGCTTCAAATGAGGCGACCGAACGACAGTGCGCTTTTACCAGAAATCGCCCGTCGATTTCAATGACAGGATCCGTCATCCTGAAACTGGCCGCTCGCGGCCATGGAAGCCAGCGCACGCGCGCAGCTAAGAATTTTCTGATCCAAAGGATCATCCTTCAGCGCGTCTGGTGAGATGTAGTTCATGTTCTTGCGTGCCGCCAAAATTTTATCGCTCAATTTCTGCATGTTGTCGAACTCGTTGCTGAGCAGTTGAAAAGCGTCTCGATCGGAATCGGTGGACACTGCTACCGACGCCAATCTGAGATTAGTGGCGGCTTGGCCTCGATAACCCGCTACGAATTCATCCGACACCGGGTATCCATTTTGAACAGCGTTAACCAGCGCGCCACGCCATTCCCTGATGACAGTCATTTCTTCGATACCCGCCTTCAAGAATTCCTTCGAAAACCCTGGATTTGCGGGCTGGCTCGCCGGAGTCGGGGTCGTCGGGGTGCCGGCAGTGGAAGCAGGCAGGGTCAAGGTAATCTGATTGCCCTTGAAGCCGAGGGAGCCATTGATGAGTCGCGCCAGCGCTTCGACATCCACGTAGGATTTGCCGTTTATCTGAACCACCGGCACTTGCCCGGACTGGCCGCTGACAATGAGTGTCCCGTTCGGCTGCGCCGCCTGCGACAAAGCCAGCGCGGGGACAGCCACAAACGCCGACAGCATCAACAGTGCACGTAATCGCTTGTCTGTCATGAGGCCCACCTCAGCTTCCTAATAGTGTGTTCGACAAAATATGCCATGGAGAGGCTATCTCGCACGACTGTCTCTTTTGCCAGTGGGCAACAGCCGCAGCCGAGTTGTAGCCTGCCAGTTGAGCAGATCGCGAGGGCTAACTGAGTACCTTGCTCTGGCCGGAGGATTGAAATGGCACAACTAACGAGTTCGACTCTAAAGAATTGCAGGCGTGGGTTCGGTAGCCTGCTGCTAATTAGTTTGCTGATACTCGCCAGCAGTTACAGTCTCGCTGCGGATAAGAACAAGACAGAGACCATTCGGGCCACCGCCATGGGAACCGGCACTCAGATGGGACAAAACGTTAATGTAAGGTTGATTATCTTCAACTACTCCACTCCCGAGGATAAGCAAACCCTGCTCCAGGCATTTCAGCAGGGCCAGAGTCAAGGGTTAGCGAACGCCCTTAGCAAGATGAAAGCCGTGGGCCACTGCGATATGGCGGGCACGATGGGTTACGATGTCAGCTTCATCCGCTCGATTGACACTCCAACCGGGCGGCAGATCCGTTTCATCACCAATCGCCAACTCAGAAACATTGAAGTTGCCACCAACAGTCAGACCCAGGCTTACGACTTAACGGCAGGTGAGATCAACGTCGACAACAATAAGAAGAAGAGCAACGGGTTCATCTATCCGGCTGCCCAGCTCATAATCGATAAACAAGGGGAGTTTCAATTCGTCCTCAATCAGAATTCATGGAACTTGATCAACATCATGGATTACAAATGAACGGCCCTGAGGTCACCAGGCTGCTGAGGACGAAGAGCGGAAGCTAGAGCCCCGAAGATCCGAATGCCAGTTTCGAATCTGCGCCGACGGGCGCATGGTCCTTTTGTAACTTTCAACTTAAGCACGCCTGATAAGAGGACTTTTCCTTCTTTCAAGATGGAGAGTACAAGAAGCGGACGATCCGGTTCCTGCTCCAACATTGATCGTTGAGTTCTGCGCAAACCGGATACAACTGTCCCCATCCCACGGCCAACACGATCCGCTCGCCGCTGGGAAAGCGCGAGATTGAACACCAGTTCGCCTCTTGACGACGCGTACCCCTCGACGTAGAAGCGAACGTTTGGATGATCCTTCAACCATCGCACGTTGGCATCCAGGACGCCGGGGTCCGTCGCGTCGTTTGAATCATCCCAGGCGAAAGTGATCTGGTGGACATTATTGTTGAAGGCTTCCTCCTCGGGACCGAACAGGGCCAGTTTTGGCCGTGACCAGTGATCGACCCAAAAGGCAATATCAGCGGACGAGTCTGCAGAACCCTGTTGCGCAAAGATCGTTTGACTGCTTAAAAGGAACATACTGGCAACGATAAAAACCAAGCGGCATTTCATGGGTTGACTTCCGTTCCAGTTTTCGATGAACCGTGTTGGGGTTCGAGCCTACATGGAAATGAGTCTAGGACTTGAACGCCGAGGAGAATACTGTCAACTGTGACAGGGGCGGGCAGCAAAAGACTGTTTCTTTTGCCAGTGATATTATTTTCATCCATCAATGAAAATCCGGGCATGGCGGGATCAGGAAACATGGTCTCGACAGAAAGGAACTAGAGCATATGGCTAATCTGTTTGAGTCAAGAAAAGACAGCTCAGGAGACGACCTGCGGCAAGCTTGTTCTGCTGAAAACAAGATTGAAGCTCAGACCTCGAACCAGGATTCCTCAAGGCGCCGGTTCCTCCAGTTGGCCGCGACTGGAACGGCGGCCGGCTTGGCTGCAGTGGCCGGGATGGAGTTCACCCCTGCCACGGCTCTAGCGCAGAGCAATCTCAGTCCGGATGCCGCGCTGCAACAATTACTGGATGGCAACCGGCGCTTCACTGCGGATCGTCCAACATCGTTCGAACAGGATCTTGCGATCCTTAAGCAAAACACAATGGAAAAGCAGGAGCCCTTCGCGGCGGTGCTCTCTTGTGCCGATTCTCGGGTTCCCGTCGAACTGGTCTTCGATCAGAGCATCGGTCATATCTTTGTGAACCGGCTTGCGGGAAATGTCGCCACCTCGGAGATCATCGCCAGTCTCGAATATGGCGCGATCGTGCTAGGTACAAAAGTGATCGTAGTGATGGGGCATGGCAATTGTGGAGCGATAAAGGCGACGATTCAAGCCAAGGAGGTTCCCGGACAGATCAGCGCGCTCTATCCGCATATCCAGCCAGCGGTAGATCAGGCTGGACCAGATCCGGAGGCAGCAACCAAGGCGAATGCCAAGATCCAAGCGAGCCTTCTCCGGAAATCCTCTACGGTCATCGCCGGTTTGATAAAGGAAAGCAAGCTGAAGGTTGTCGCAGCTTATTACGACGTCGCTAGCGGCGGCGTGACGCTATTGGAGTAAATCGAGCCAGGACGAAATGGCTTCCTAGGCTCGAGGGAAGGTGAATATCCAGTATGCGCTGATGAGCAGCAGAACCAATGCAACCGCCACAACCGCGACCCGCGGTCCAAAGATCTCGAAGCGTTGGCTGAGAGCGGTCAGCAGCAGCACGGTAGCCAGGAGCACGGTGACCTTCACGTAGTTGTCGCCGGTCTCGCGCATACTCACACCTTTCTCGAAGTAGTCTTTCGAGTCTTGCGCGAGCTTGGTCGACTCATCTGTGTTCGCATTCCTGAACTCTGCCATGAAGATGGGGCCGGGTGGCGCTGACGGATTGTGGATCGGGTCGAGCTTCAGCCAGGCGGCGAACGCCGTGGCGTATTCGGGTCGAAATCGGCGCTGGTAGAACGTGGCCAGCTTGTCCTTGCTGGCCACCGTTGCCGCCACCCAACCGTTGAACGTTGTAATGTCGTAAAGAACGTCCTGGCCCGCCAGCGTGGCTTTCTCCTGCGAGGCCACCGCAGTACGAGTGGCAAGGTTGTACTGCCGGGCCGAGAGGGCATCCCACTTCGATGCCTGATAGCCGCTCCACGCGGTGGCGACCGCAACCGTTGCGAGTACGACCGCTTCTACGATTTCGATCCATCGCGCCCGGTGGTCGGTCGGAGGCGCGTGATGGTGGCCTTCCTCGTGAATTTTGTGAGCGAACTCGACGTTTGAGGTTGCTTCGGCCATCGGTTGTGTCTCCCCTTGTGGGTCGGAAGAATGTGGCGTGAACTGATCGATGACAGCAGCCTGGCCAGCGCAGAACACGCGGTTACGCACCAGCATTATCGATGGTTCCACGCGCCGTGCAACTGTCAATTGCAACAGGTGCGCAAGAAACCGTACGATCGGCAATGCCGCCGGACTCCTTCAGCGCCTGTCCCTGTCCAACAACCAGACTTTCTGAATCATCCCGAACAGAAAGGCGGTGGTCAGCCCGAACAGTAACGATCCGTTCAGCGCCTCGATCGCTCCCATCAGCTGCCATCGGCCCTCCAGAAACACACCCGCGTGCCCGTAGCTGGTCAGTGCGCTGAGCGAATAGAGCATCGCTGACTTGTACCCAGACTGCGCGCCGAGAAACTGGTAGGCGAAAGCCCAGATGGATGCCTCTAAGGCGTGCAGGCTCGTGGCCAACAAGGTCGTTGTGCCCATCACCACCGCGAACACAGCTGTGGGATGGTGGCGGGCCATCATGTGGCTAAACGCCTGAACCGCTCTCTGACTGATGAGCGCAAGACCAAAAACATGGACGACCACGGTCAGTATGATCAATGGCAGGCCCCACGCCCAGTCGGCGCCCCAGATCACCGGGACAACAATGCAGAAGCTAGAAGCGGCTTGGGCAACTGTCATGAAGGGCCACCATTTCGTTTCGGTCCCCCTATTGCATCACCAGCGGAACAGCTGTCTCTACTTTTTTAATGGGAGGCGGGCTCCACTTTCCCGTCAGCGCTTCCGACTGCGGCGAATAGAGTCGCATGGTCAGATTGAACGGCCCCTTCGGCGCGGGAAGCCAGTTGGCTTCCTTGTCCTTGCCCGGGCTGTCGCTTTGAAAGTGAAGATCGAGCGAGCCATCAGCGTTGTACTTGAACGGCATCCAACTGCTCACGGCAAAACGGTTCAGGACGTTCGCCACCTGGAAGCCGTCTGAGTCGTAGAGTGTGATGGACCAGAATGCGCGGACTGGTGGCGTGCCACCCTTCTCGAAGTGAATCGTGTACTGGTTTGCCCCGTCCAAGGGTTTCCCACTTTCGTCGCCGAGATTTAAAGGATAAATTGCATCCTCGGGCAGGTTCGCCCCCAGGCCAACTTGCGCCACTATGGCCCGCTTCAGGTAGTAATTCCCGTAGACGCCCATAGTGTCGGTATTCATCGACCAGTAGTTCACCACCTTCGCAATGGTCGGCACTTTCCATTTCATAAGCGCTTGGGCTTCTGCCGGCGCTGCCTCCACACCCTTGCGCACGGCAGGATCAAGTCTGGAAATATCAAAGCCCTTGCCGGGCTCAATGCCGATGCGTTTCATCTGCGCGACGATGGGCTCGTCGGTGATGTGGGGCGGGTGCAGCTTCAAAAGTTCAGCCGCATAGGCAAAGTAAGCTCCCGCAGGCATGGTGTCCACCTGCACCTTCGGCGGTGTTTTCATGTCCACCGCGGGATCAATCTTTGCCTCCACCGGCTTCGGCGGCTTGCCCCATCCGGACAGCGGAGTGACTTTCAGACCAGCCTGGATTTTGTGAACAGCTTCATAGTCTGGCGGACCATCCGTCTTAGTCCGGCCGATGATCCAAACATACGGAGTCGGCGCGGCAATGCGCGTGAATCCGACCGGAATGCTCCCGTTCCACCCCGGCGGAGTGACGAGGAAGTTGGCGGCCTGGGTTCCAGTGGTGCGCCAGCCCGGCGACGCAAACACATCTGTCCACATGTCAATCATCGGCAGGAGGTAGTAGCGGCCGTTGGTGTCGGGTGCGGAAACAATCAGCGGTTCTCGGGTAAGATCGAGCCACGCAATGGAATACAGCGTGTCAAAGTTTGAGCGGACAACTCCCTTGAAATCCGCTGGCGGATAAGCGGGGATGCTGACGAACATGTTCATCGGCCCTTTGCCAAATTCTTTGCCGGGTTCGATGTTTGTAAACTGCTTCCGGGTAATGTCCATCGAGATGAGCGCATAGAAATAGATATAGGCATCCACCGCGATGGCGCGCGCCTGATCCTCGGTCAAGGCGGGAGTCGAATCGGCCGCTGAGGTCTGGGCCAAGGCGGGCACGCCGAACCAAAGCGGCAGAGCGAGGCAAATCGTTACCAGCCCAACGGTGATACTCTTCGAGAACTGTCTCATTTCCGCTCTCCTTTTCTGCTGCCTCAGCAAGACCGCGCAGTTGAAACTAGCAGGCGACTTACGATTTTGTGAGTGCTTCCCTTCTTGCGAAACTGTCTCAATTAAGAGTCGCGGCCGCCTGAGTCACTTCTGTGTTTGTTGCGCTTCCAACTGTTTCAGTTTTTGCTGCATCATCATTTTCTGTTGCTCCTTGCTCAGCTTGGGAAATAGCAATGCGAAGGTTGCCCGAACGCCCCAAGGTGAAGCTCCCGGAGGATGCACGGCGTTGCCGTAAGCCTGAACGTTGATATTCACCGGCTGAAATCCAAGTTTCATAATTCTCCCGACGCCGCCACCAAATGGCACAGTCCACACGCTTCCGCTGGTCGCGGGCGAGTTCCAGTTGGCGGTGACGATCGGTTGCGTGGTCAGATACCAACCCTTTTTCATGTTGTAGTTGACAAAGTACTGCAGCAACATCTGATTGATCGACGGGCGGCTGCCTGAACCAGCGACCGACCAGATGTTGTTGACCAGCACGCCCAACACAAAATGGCCTGGCATCGCAAGCGCCACGATGTTGGGTCCCAGAGCAAGCTTCCCCTGTCCTAGGTACTGGCTGGTCGCAGTCGGTATTTGGATGATCGGTCCCGCGCCCCAAATCACTTTGTGCGGTTTCCTCGGTGAGAGTAAGAAAGTCGGCTGCATGTCGCCCAGCCCGGAAACGCCAATTTGAGGCAAGGGAGAAGGCGCAGGAAGGGGCTGGTAAACGATGGGAGTAATCCAGCGAATGATCAGGTTCCAGTCGTCATTCACTTTCAACGGAATCACCGGCTGAATGTTCAGCACGTCCTGCGTACGGTATCCCGGATTAATTCCTACGTTGTTGTTATTCTGCACGGGAACGCTGATGAGGCTGGCGACGGGATTCTGCGCCGCTTTTCTCAACGCGTCGGTATTGGCCGCTGCCGCTGGAGTCTGCTCCGTGGCAACTTGAGTTCCTTCCGGTGCGACGGGCGTTTCCTGAGTTCCCGCCGGTCCAAAGGGCGTATCTTGCGCAACCAGCGATGCAGTTAACAGGAGGACGATCGCCAGCGCCAGGAGGCCTCGATTGACGAAACCCAGCCAGGCACCAGCGGTTATAGTGCGTTTCATGATGAAAATTCCTCGCCTCTTTTTCCGGCGTTCGCGTTCAGAACAGATACCTGCCACTGTCGACTCGCTCGTCCCTCTCTGCATCAGCGAGCCTTCAACCACGCTCACACGTGCTGATAGTTCGAGTTCGCAATGGCGATGTTCAACTGCTTGCTGACGCCGTCGAGAACCATATTGGAGATGTGGTTCGTCCCATCCGGCAGCGCGCTGAACTGCACTGTCAGGTTCATGGCATCTTTCGGATCGCTCATGTAGGAAGCAATCTGAATGGAAGCCAGGGCCTTCTGCACTTTGTCGAAGACCAGGGTCATTGAATCCCCTTGCTTCAGGTAGTTGTGGATGACAAGTTGAACTTGAGTGGGAGCGCCCGCGGTCGGGCCCAGGGTGATGTTCCCTCCAGCGTAGGCCTTCTGAAGCAGGTCCTTGTCCGGCGGCACATACTGCTGCGCCAAAGCTTTCATCTGGTCCGCGTAGTCCTTGTACTCCTCCTTCTTCTTCGCGACCACGTGCTGTTTCAATCGTCCTCCGCTCGGCGCGGCTGCCTCGGCGGGCGGGTCGAGCGAAGTCTTCTGTGGCTTCCCGTCCGGCCCGAGGCGCACCTGGAAGTGCTCCTGCTTTTTCTGTTCGCCCTTCAAGCTGATCGTGACCACCTCCACCCAGGTGTAGGACATCATCGCCTGCTTGTTCTTTGCCATTGCCTCTTTGAGGTCCGCGACGCGTTGCTGCAGTTCCGGACTCTGTGCGTTTGCGGAGCGAAAGAATCCTGCGCCGGTCAAAAGTCCGAGAAGGGTCAGTAGCGTGATACTCAAAATACGTCGTGCCATGGTTTTCATAAGTGTCCTCTCGATGTTTCTGAAATCGCACGGACTTCGCCGTGCGTGTGACGAATTTAGTAGTGCGTGACCCAGCGGGGCCAAAACACTTCGCGCTCGTTCGCTAGTGCACCACGAGTCCGGATCAGTGCCAACTGTCACTAGTTACAGGAGGGCCGTTTGTCATGAAGACGTCGAAGGCCGCTTCCACGCGGCGCGAGCGAAGAGAAGCGCCAGCACACCGTGGAGCACGACAACCGGCCACAACAGAATTCCGGAGAACCCGCGAGCCACGCCGAGATAAGCAAGGTACGCCGCTACCAGCGAGTTGTAAGTCAGCATTGCAAGGACGGATTGAACTCGGGTCCCGCCATTGTCCGAGCCCGGCCAGCAGGCTACTCCCAACGACAACAGCCCGAACCCGGCGACACGCCCGAGAATGAACCCTGTTCCGCTAACGTCCGCGCCCAACAGCAGATGAACGAAGACAAGCGGAGAAAGGATCAAGACAAGGCCCGCCGCCACTTCGAGGACTGCCCCCAGAATAAGCAAGGTCCCATCCGCCATCGCACTCGCCTCCGCGCGTTTGCCTGGAGCTCACTTCTTCGGAATGGCGGACAGATGGACCACGGCCGCCGCCGCCGTCAGCTTCACCTCTTGCTTTTCATCGTTTAGCCCAGAGGTTAGGTCCGGCAACACTGAAGGGTCGTCGCGCCGGGCCAGGGCGTCGTAGGCCGCCGCTCTCACCAGCGTGTTCTTGTCTGCGGTTGCCGCCACCAACGCCTTTCCAGTACGCGGATCCGGATCCTTCGCCAGAATCTTGATGGAGGCCGCCTTCACGATCGGTTCTTTGGTTTCACTAGCATGAATCATCTGATAGGCCTGCAGACCGTATGCTCCAAATGGCACGAATCCGATCCCCTGTTCGAAAGCCATGGCTTCCATTTGCTTGGGATTCCGTAGCAACTGGTCGAGTTCTTTCTCCTGGCCGCCAATCAGACTTTCGCCCGACTTGCGTTGGCCCGTGAGCACGGCATAGTAGACCTCGTATCCCTTTTCGTCCCCAAGCTGGATCAGGGATTTTGCCGCCGCCATTACCACCGCACCCTCAGTGTCACTTTTTGCCGCCGCCTCCAATCGCGGGATTGAACTCTTGGATTTCATGGAACCGAGTGACAAAGCAGCCGCCCCGCGCACATCCGGATCTTTGTCCTGCAGGCCCTGTTCCGCTATGCCCACGGCTTTGGCATCGCCGGGAATCAATTGCAACACTCGCATGGTGGCGATGCGCTGCTCGCTGCTGTTGTCGGCGGCGCCAGCCTGCAAGATGCTCCAAGCCTGATCGGGCGGCGACTGGGCAGCAGTGGGGACTGGGGTCAGCAAGCAAAAAGCCCCGATGAACGCGATTATCGTCAGTGTCCGAATTTTCCATTTTGAATCGCTGGTAATTCGCATTGCTTCCTCCTTAATCAGAAATCGGCCGCAGCAGGCGGCTCTTGCGAGCCGCCCGTCGTGAAGGTCATTCCGCTAGTTGCTGGGGCCTTTTGCCGCCGCCTCGGCCTCGGCCATCCTTTTCCCCATCTCCGCTTTGATTGCATCGAGGTTGAAGCTTGCGCCTCGCTGCATCGGCGGGAACTCGAGGAATGTTTGGAGCTCCTTGCCTACTACCTGCTGGACGAACACGAAGCGCCAGAATTGGTATTTGAACCACTCGAAGTATGCCTGCGCCCCGTCTTTCGTCCCATTGTTGGGCCAACCGGTGCGCTCGAAGGGATCTAGACGCAGGTTGGTGATGTAAGGCACGTCGGGATGGGTCTTTTCACCGAGCCAGCCTTGGGGTTGGTCGATGAAGCGGAATTTGTAATCGTCGATGCGCACCGCCCCGACCGTGCTTTCGCCGAGGTAGAAGATTTCATGACGCGCAGACGGGCCTTTACCGGTGATGGCGTCCATCTGGTTGTAACCGTCCAGATGGTTCTTATAAGTCCGTCCAGCAATCGTTTTGCCCTTCAGCAACTCGGTGGTGATGTTCGGATTACCAGCCGCGGCAACGAAGGTGGGTAACCAGTCCATGCCGGAGAAGATGCCGTTCTGCACCGAGTCCGCCGGAACATGGCCGGGCCAGCGCAGCAGGCAAGGCACGCGGAAGCCGCCCTCGAGGACGGTTCCCTTGGACTGCGCGAATGGCGTCTGACCGCCGTCGGGCCAGGTGAAGACTTCAGTGCCATTGTCGGTGGTGAAGACCACGATCGTGTTATCGTCAACGCCGATGTCCTTCAGTTTCTGCATCACCAGGCCGATGTCGTCGTCCAGTTGTGCCATGCCGGCTTCTTCTTCCGACCATCCATTTTCGGAGTTGCGCATCGCTTCATACTTCGGAGAAAGGTGAGTCACGATGTGCATGCGGGTTGGGTTGAGCCAGACGAAGAATGGCTTGTTGTCGGCCTTGGCTTTGTCGATGAACTTGAGCGAAAGGTCACGAATCTCGTCATCCACCGTCTCCATCCGCTTGGGATAGAGCGTGCCGGCATCCTCGATTTTCTGTTTGCCGATTTTGCCCCAGCGAGGCATGTCGGTCTGATCATCATTGTCGGTGCTCCAGCAATGAACCATGTTGCGCGGACCGACGACATTCAGCAGATTCTGCGGATAGTTGGGATGCGCCGGGTCTTCCATGGCATCGAGGTGATACAGATAGCCAAAGAATTCGTCGAAGCCGTGAACGCAGGGCAAGAACTCATTCTTATCGCCCAAATGGTTCTTGCCGAATTGACCAGTGGCATAGCCCATGGACTTGAGGATCGTGGCGATCGTGACCGCTTCCGCTGGGAGTCCGGTGGGGGCGCCTGCCTGACCAACGGTGGTCATGCCGGTGCGGATGGGCAGTTCGCCGGTGATGAAGTTTGCACGGCCCGCCGTGCAACTCGCCTCGGCATAATAATCGGTGAAGAGCATGCCTTCCTTGGCAAGCTTGTCGAGGTTCGGTGTCTTGCCCGCCATCAAGCCGCGATGGTAAGCGCCGATGTTCCACATGCCAATGTCGTCACCCATGATGACGACGATGTTGGGTTTGCCGGAGTTTGATTGTTGTGCCAGCAGTTGAGTCCCTGCGGCTAATAGCAAGAGCGGAACTAGCCACAACATTCGTTTTCGATGCAACATTTTTATCCTCCTTTACAAAGTCTTCATCTTCGACGGGGAACGCGGGCCCCGCCTTTTTGGGTGCGGAGGCCCACGAATTGAATCAACATTTAGTTACTTGCCCGCACCCGCGACACCTGCCTGGATGGCTTCGAGGAACCGGGTCACGCTCAGTGAGCCGGATACTTGACTGGGCGGGTACTCCTTAAACGTTACGAGGAACTGTCCAACAATCTGTACGGCAGGAACCATCGTCCACAGCTTGTCGCCCCACCATCGACCATAGAGCATCGATTCACTTTGATAACGCTCCCACGGATCAGCTCGCAAATTGGTTACCAGCGGAAGGTTCGTCGATTCCTCCCTGCCGGTAAAGAGGTTGCCCTCGATGGTTTTAAAGCTGATCTTCCAGGCGTTGTAACGCAAGGCAGTAAGGTCACCGTTGTCGGTAAAGTAAAAGAACTCGTGACGCGGCCCTTCGGCGACATCACCCTTGAAGAACGGCAGGAAGTTATAGCCATCGAGGTGGTTTTTGAACGTTTTGTCGCCCACCTTGGTGCCCTTCAAAAGCTTTTCCGTTATATCCGGATCACCCGCGGCGGCCAGCAGCGTCGGCATCCAGTCCTCGGCCGCCATGATGTCGTTGACGATGGTGCCGGGCTTAATGACGCCGGGCCATTTCACCAACATGGGAACGCGGAATCCGCCCTCGTAAGTGGTGCCCTTTTCACCGCGGAAAGGATGGTTGCCGCCATCCGGCCAGCTGAAAATTTCCGCGCCATTGTCGCTGGTGAACAGCACGATGGTGTTGCCGGCGACGCCGAGGTCGTCAATCTTCTTGAGCAATTCGCCAACTTCCCAGTCCAGTTCCATCATGGCATCGGCGTATAGACCAAAGCCGCTCTTGTCCTGCCATTTCGGAGCAAGATGAGTCCAGACATGGGTGCGGGTGGAGTTGTGCCATAGGAAAAATGGTTTGCCAGCCTTTACCGAGCGATCCATGAAGTCGTTGGAGCGGCGGACGAGTTCAGCGTCGATATCTTCCATGTTGGTCTTGGCAGTCGGGTCCATGTTCGGATGTGGCGGCAGCGGGCCGCCGTCCGCGATGGTCTGCTTGCCGATCCTGCCCCAGCGCGGATCCGTAGTCGGATCGTCAACACTTGTGGCTTTGCAATCCACAATATTGCGTGGTCCGAATCGTTCCCGGAAAGCGGCACCCTTCGGATAGTCCCCTTGGTACGGCTCCTCCATGGCGTTAAGGTGATAGAGGATGCCGTAGAATTCGTCGAAGCCGTGGACCGTGGGCAGGTACTCATTGCGGTCGCCGAGATGGTTCTTCCCGATCTGCGCCGCGACGTAACCGTAAGGCTTGAGTAATTGGGCGATCGTCGGGTCCTTGTCTTGCAGTCCTTGTTTGGCGGCCGGCATACCCACTTTTAAGAGACCGGTACGGAACGGCGTCTGACCGAGAATGAAGGCCGCTCGTCCCGCCGTGCAGGATTGCTGCGCGTAGTAATCGGTAAACAGCGCACCTTCATTAGCGATCCGGTCAATATTGGGCGTTCGGCCGCCCATCATCCCACGGTGGTAAGCGCTGATGTTCCAGATGCCAACATCGTCCGACATGATAACGAGGATGTTGGGCGGTTTGGCCTGCGCCAGAGCCGTTCCGGCTCCAAAGAGAAGCATCGAAGTAGCGGTCAGCAGGATTACAAACTTAATCAGGTCGTTTCGTTTCATGTTTTTCCTCTCGATTTATTTCGTCGTGTTCTGAGTGTTTCCGGCCCGTCATCGCCGCTTACTTGGTTGCTGGTACAAAAATGGTTTTCCAGTCGTCCTTCATGCTCACGACAGTCCAGCCCCGGGCGTTAGCTTCGTCGAGACCTTTGTCGAGGCGTCCAACGGACGACTGGCGGTCGTAGGCCCACTCGCGTTTGGCGTCGGTATGGTGGACGTAGAGGCAGAAGCGTGCGCCGGAACCGGCAGCAGTCCGTTGGAGCATCTGCAGGTCGCCGTCAGAGTTCCCGAAGGCCGCGATGGGTCGGCGGCCGATGAACTGGTGAATACCTACCGGTTTACCCTCCTTGTCGTCGACGAATTGGATCTCAGGCAGTTTCACGAGCACGGGTTTGCCGTCGCGCAATTCGAAGTTCACCTTGCCGGTACTGCCGACGACTTGCTCTGGTGGAATGCGGCCCGCCAAGACTCCGCACAACGGGAGAACGGCGCGCGAAACATTCCGCCAGGCTTTCATCGGTCCCTCTGTTGTTTTTCCGCGGAGAAAGTTGATTGGTTCGTTCTGTTGCGCATCAGCGCAAGGTCGCAGGCGCTAATGTTGCTGATGCCGATGTCGTCACCCCAAATAACCAGGATGTTGGGTTTCTGGGCCTGTGCCGAAGCCGGCAGCACGGCTCCGATGACGCCGAGCAGAATAGCCGTCGAAACAATTGCAAAGCATCTCATCGTATTCAATTCTTCTCGTTGAATCGGCTTCAATACGGATTGATCCGAGAACCGCAGTCCCCGGGGCATCGCCCCACAGTGCGTGCGAGGTTAGCGGGTCAAGTTCATGGCAACAACTGTCAGAAGTGACAGCATTAGAATCCGAACGCAGATGCTCGGTCAGTTTCTGCGGGCCTGTCAGCTTTGACAGTTGTCTGCCAAGCGCGGGATTTGTAGCATTGCGCGTCAATCTTCGCAAACGTATTCGTGTCCAAGGCACACTCGCGCATGAAAGAAAAAAAGAAGAAGCGAAAAAAAGGTCAGCTTACGCGAACGCATTCGACACTGCGGCGCTCGCTGTGGATCTCGAGTGCACTCGCGGTCGTCTTCGCGACGGTGGCGTTTGCCGTGTTGCGTTCGTCGCGCCTTTCACCCGCCGGCAAAGTAGAGGCGAGCCAACCCATGCCCGACGCCGCTGCGGGCGCGGCTTTCGGTCCGACGATTCCCAATACAACTAAGGCTCCCGCGCCGTCGCCGCAGGGAATGGTTTGGATTTCCGGCGGCGAATTCTCCATGGGCGCAATGGATCCACCAGCCACGACTGATGCTGGCATGCACGCGGCGGTCGACGCGCGACCAATCCATCGCGTTTACGTGGACGGCTTCTGGATGGACAAGACCGACGTGACCAACGAAGAGTTTGCGCGGTTCGTCAAGGCGACAGGTTATGTAACCATCGCGGAGCGCACGCCGACGGCGGAAGATTTTCCTGGCGCTCCGCCCGAAAATCTGATCGCAGGCAGCATCGTTTTTTCTCCGCCTGATCACGCCGTGCCGCTCGACAACCATTATCAGTGGTGGGCGTATGTAAAAGGAGCGAACTGGCGTCATCCGGAAGGGCCGAAGAGCGACCTCAAGGGACGCGAGAAATATCCAGTCGTGCAAGTGGCTTACCCGGACGCATTAGCTTACGCCAAGTGGGCCGGCAAACGTTTGCCCACAGAATCCGAGTGGGAATTCGCGGCGCGCGGCGGCCTCGCCGGAAAAATATATCCGTGGGGCGACGAATTCCAGCCCCACGGAAAATGGATGGCCAACACTCACCAGGGACACTTCCCGAACACCGATTCCGGCGACGATGGTTACGTTGGGATCTCTCCGGTCGCAAAGTTTCCGCCGAATGCTTACGGGCTTTATGACATGGCCGGCAACGTGTGGCAGTGGACCAGCGACTGGTATCGCCCCGACTACTACCAGCAACTAGCGGCGGCGGGAGGCGTGACCCGAAATCCGCAAGGGCCAGACACTCCCTTCGATCCCGCAGAACCGAACGACAAGAAGAAAGTTCATCGCGGCGGATCGTTCCTTTGCACCGACCAGTATTGCTCGCGCTACGTCGTAGGCACGCGGGGCAAGGGTGAAGTTACTACCGGCACCAATCATCTTGGCTTTCGATGCGTGAAGGCGGGGCGGTAACAACTTTTCCAAAGGTATGCGGCGGCTTAGCACTTGAGAAGTGTTCCACGTGGAACATCACATTTATGTATGTACCAGAATATATGTATATGGAAGGGTAAGTAGCCTCCGTTTCTTGAAGTTAGGGCGAGAGGATCGACTTGCAGAGAGGTCGGGAAAGTTCCTGTCCCCGGTTTTCTACACCAGAGCCCACTCGAAGCATTATTCGACAAGACGTGGCGGCCTGGTGAAATCGAACTCGATGAATAGAGAAAACTCAAGCAAAGAAAGGGCAACGTAAAATGAAAACCATATTCGCCGTGTTCGCCCTCTTAGTCGGCGGGGCCATCGCGTTACCAGCAGGGGCGCAGGAAGTGCTCCCGTTTCCGCCCACGCCGTCCGCCTCCACAGCCGGGCTGACGATGCAGGACTCCATTTACAAGAAACGCGTTGACCCGAAGCACATGCCCACCGACGCGCCCAACGTCCTGATCATCCTCATGGACGATGTCGGTCCCGGCCAAGCCTCAACCTATGGCGGCGAGATCAACACGCCGACGCTCACGCGCATCGCGCAGCTCGGCATCTCCTACAATGCTTTTCACTCCACGGCCATGTGCTCGCCGACCCGTGCCGCGTTGCTGACAGGACGCAACCACACGCGCGTCGCCAACGGACAGATCGCCGAACTGGCCAACGACTTTGACGGTTTCGCCGGCAGGATCCCGAAGTCCGCGGCCACCGTGGCCGAGGTGCTCAAGGATTACGGTTACAACACCGCCGCCTGGGGCAAGTGGCACAACACGCCCTCCGAGCTGACGACCTCGAAGGGCCCGTTCGACGCCTGGCCAACCGGCTACGGCTTCGAATATTTCTATGGCTTCCTCGCGGGCGAGGCTTCGCAGTATGAGCCGCGCCTGGTGCGCAACACAACGGTCTTGGACCCGCACGAATATGAGCATCCCGGCTATCACCTCTCCGAAGATATCGCTAACGACGCCATCAAATGGCTGCGCGAGCAGCAGGCCTTCACTCCTGACAAGCCGTTCTTTATGTACTGGGCGCCGGGGGCCGCGCACGGCCCGCACCAGGTTCCCAAGGAATGGGCCGACAAGTATAAAGGCAAGTTCGACGACGGCTGGGACAAGTATCGCGAGCGCGTATTCAAACGCGCCAAAGACATGGGATGGATTCCACCGAATACGCAACTCACCCCACGTCCCGCGACGCTGGCCTCGTGGGATTCCATTCCACAAGACGAAAAGCCTTTCCAGCGCCGCTTGATGGAAGTCTACGCAGGGTTTGCCGAACACGCTGACTACCACGCCGGCCGCGTCATTGACGAAATCGAGAAAGAAGGAAAACTCAACAACACCCTCATCTTCTACATCTGGGGGGACAACGGTGCGTCAGCTGAAGGTCAGAACGGTACCATCTCCGAACTGCTCGCGCAGAACGGTATTCCAAGCACCATCCAGCAGCACATCAAGGCGCTGAACGAACTCGGTGGGCTGGAGATGCTTGGCTCACCGAAGACCGACAACATGTATCACGCTGGCTGGGCCTGGGCGGGCGGAGCGCCTTACAAATCCACAAAACTCGTGGCCGCGCATTTCGGCGGCACACGCCAGCCAATGGCCGTTTCGTGGCCGGCAAAGATCAAGCACGACAACACCCCGCGCCCGCAATTCCATCACGTCATCGATGTCGTCCCGACGATCTATGAAGTGGTGGGCATCGCCCCGCCGCGCGTGGTCAACGGCATCGATCAGATGTCAATTGATGGTGTGAGTATGGCCTACACGTTTGCCGATGCGACCGCGAAGGGACGCAAGACTACGCAGTTCTTCGACATCATGGGCAGCCGCGGCATTTACCACGACGGCTGGTTTGCCGACACCTTCGGCCCCCGCATTCCGTGGGTGCCGGGATTGCCCAAGGGCATCGCCACTTGGGATCCAGACAATGACGTGTGGGAACTGTACAACCTCAACGAAGACTGGAGCCAGGCCAACGACCTCGCCGCGAAGTTGCCGGAACGGGTCGCCTACATGAAGAACCTCTTCTTGCTCGAGTCCGCCAAGAACCAGAACCTGCCAATTGGCGGCGGTCTGTGGACGCCAGTATTCCACCCGGAAGACGCGCCCTCCACGCCCTATACCGAATGGACTTTCAGCGGCGCAATCACCGGGATGCCGGAGTTCACCGCACCCAAGCTCGGGAAATTCAACAACACTGTCAGCATGGAAGTAGAAGTGCCGGCGAACGCCAATGGTGTCCTCTACGCTCTCGGCGGATTTTCTGGCGGCCTTTCCTTATACGTGATAAATGGCGAGCTCCGCTACGAATACAACCTGTTCGAGATTGACCGGACGCACATCAAGGCGAAAGACAAGCTGCCGACCGGCAAGGTGAAGATCGAAGTCGAGTCAACGCTGGCCGCGCCTAAACCCGGCTCCCCGCTGGATGTCACGCTGAAGGTCAATGGTCAGGTCGTGGCGCAAGGCCGGGTGCCCATCACCGCCGCGCTCGCCTTCACTGCCAACGACTGCTTCGACATCGGCAGCGACCTTGGCTCGCCGGTGTCGCTCGACTATTTCGATCAGGCACCGTTTGCCTTCAATGGGAAGATCGTCACGACGAGGGTTTCGTATCCGAAAAAATAGACTCAAGTACGACGGCGGTTGAACGCGGAAGAACAAGAGCAAATCGAAAAGGCCATCAAAGGGGTGGCAGCGGAGTAAGCGCGACACTGACAGTTTTGCCAGTTAGAAAAGAACCTTGCAGCTTGCAATATCGCTGCTTCCGTAGCTTTGGGGAGTCGTTATGCCAAGGAGGTGAATGCAGATCACTTTAGGAGAATCCATGAGAAGAAACAAAAGGCTGCACGCAATCGGATGCGCTCTAGTGGTGGCATGGATGGGCGTCGCGGGGCCTGTTTTGGCGCAAGAGAGCGTTGCGCGGAACAAGAAACCTAACATCGTCTTCATGCTCACGGACAACCTCGGCTACGGTGAACTGGGCTCCTACGGTGGCGGCATCCTTCGCGGTGCGGCCACGCCGCGCATTGACCGGCTCGCTAGCGAAGGCATGCGGCTGCTCAACTTCAACGTCGAGGCACAGTGCACGCCCTCGCGGTCGGCGCTTATGACGGGCCGCTTCTCTATCCGCTCGGGAACGTACGAAGTCCCGATCGGCGGCGCCCCGGACGGGTTGACACTGTGGGAGGTCACCATCGCGAAGCTGTTGTCGGACCAGGGCTACGCCACCGGTATGTGGGGCAAGTGGCATCTCGGCAGTCTCGAAAACCGGTTTCCCACACATTTTGGATTCGATGAGTGGTACGGCATCCCGCGCACCTACGACGAGGCCATGTGGCCGTCGCTGAACGAAACCAACGGAATGTGGCCGTCGGTCGGCAACAAGCAGGGCTGGAACGCGAACCTCGTCCATCCCGAACACATCTACGAAGCGCGCAAGGGAGAGAAGGCCAAACAGATCGCCGAGCTCAACATCGATCGCCGCCGAACCATGGAAGCCGAGATAACGAGCCGCGCCGTGGAGTTCATCAAACGCAATGCGAGTGCGGGCAAGCCGTTCTACGCTTATGTTTCGTTTTCGTTGGTCCACATGCCCACGCTGCCGAACCTCGACTTCGCCGGCAAGACGGGCAACGGCGACTGGGCCGACTGCCTGGCAGAGATGGACTACCGCACCGGGCAAATTCTGGATGCCATCAAGCAAGCGGGCATCGAAGACAACACCATCGTCGTCTTCACCAGCGACAACGGCCCGGAGGCGACGCATCCGTGGGAGGGCGACAGCGGACCGTGGCGCGGTACCTACTTCACGGCCATGGAAGCCTCGCTGCGAGCGCCGTTCATCATCCGCTGGCCGGGCAAAGTGCCAGCGGGCAATGTCAACAACGAGATCGTCCACATCGTGGACATTTACCCGACGCTCGCCCGCGTAGCGGGTGCGGAAGTCCCGAAGGATCGCCCGATTGACGGCGTCGATCAGCTGGATTTCTTCCTGGGCAAACAGGAGCACTCCAACCGCGAAGGCTTCCCCGCCTACGTGGCTGACCGCCTGTCCGCCGTCAAATGGCGGAACTGGAAGATGCACCTGATCTGGCAGGAAAACATGTACGACCCGCCGCAAAGACTGCCGGTGCCGAAGCTCGTCAATCTCCTGACCGACCTGAAGGAGGAGCGCGACGTGGGCGTATACAACTCCTGGGTCGCGGAGCCGATGATGAAGATCCTCGTCGACTTCCAGCAAAGCCTGCAGAAATATCCGCCGATTAAAAGCGGTACACCGGATCCATATGTTCCGCCGAACTAAATGGGAAAGAAATGCGGTCGGTTCGCGCGATTGATGGGCCGTCCGCGATCATCCAGGTTAGGCATGGAGTCGCACCGAAACAAAACTCAGTTAGAGGATGGAGGACTGATATGCAAACGATGAGCAGCAGATGGTTCGCGATATTCGCAATTGGTTTTTGTTTTGGGTGCACAGCCATTGCACAGCAGGGACCGCCTGACCAGGCGGCGGCAGCTTCCGGGCCTGCGTGGTCGCCAGCGCAGAACATCGGGCTCTTCGCTTTCCCGAAGAACAACCAAAGCGCAGACCAACAATTGAAAGACGAGGCGGAATGCTTCGGGGCGGCCAAGCAGCGGACTGGGATCGACGCCCAGGCTCCGCCGCCCACAGGTTTGAGCGAAGAAGAGAAGAAGGCTGCCCAGCAGCAAGCGGCTGAGAACGCTCAACAGGTAAAAGGCACGCGGGCTCGCGGGGCGGCGCGCGGCGCAGCTGGAGGAGCCGCGATTGGTGCCATCGCCGGTGATGCTGGCAAGGGCGCTGGCATCGGCGCAGTCGCGGGGACAATGAAAGGTGGCATGGCCCAACGTTCCGCCAATGCTCAGTCCAAGCAGCAAGCGGCGGGACAGACCGCCGCAGCCCAAAAGAAGGCGGAAGAGGAACTGCTGCGTCAACATCAGGAAGGGATCGACACCTTTCAGCGGGCCTTCATCGCGTGCATGGACGCGCGCAATTACTCGGTGAAGTAGCAAACGCGGGAATTTGAGCAGGATGCTAGCGAAAGAATTTGCGTTTCCTGTAAAAAATGACAGGTACTGCACACTCAAAATTCTGTTTCACTGAGGTTCTTCCTGCCTTGGAGGATCGTGCGGAGAAACCATGGGACGAAATTCGAAGCTGCCGGCATTAGCGATTGCGATCGCGAGCTGAGAAAGAGAGAACGGTATGTCTTCACAAATCAAACCTCGAGTTCTTGTGATCGCGCTCGTCGTCGTGGGATTGGCTTCGCCTTTGCTCGGACAACAGAAAGGGCAATGGGTGCCCGGACAGTTTGGCCTCAACGCCGGGGTGATTCCTGATCCGGGTGTCACCTACGCAAATTTGGCGCTCAATTACTCCTCCACTCAATTGAACGACTCCAACGGAAACAGCGTTCCAGGCATTAACGGTACCTATTCGTTCTGGGTGGATGAGAACATTATCTATTACGTGCCGAACCACAAGTTCCTCGGCGGGTATTTCATGCCCTATATCACACTGAACTACGCGAACGGTGAAGTGGTGGCTAACATAACCGGGACCAGCCTCAGCAGCGGAGGGGGTGGAGCGGGTTTTGCCGATATGTACGTCCAGCCGGTGAATATGGGTTGGCATTTTGGCAAACGAGTTGACTTCGTCGCCGGCTACGCCTTTACAGCCCCAACCGGCAGTTACACGGCGGGAGCGAGCAACAACGTGGGTTCGGGATATTGGGGGAACGATATCACGTCGGGCACCACGCTCTACATCACCAAGAACCAGGGGACCACGGCAAACTTTGCCACCGCCTGGGAAATCCACGGGCAAAAAACGGTGGCCAGCATCCCGGCGGGTTCGACCAGCAAAATAACGCCCGGCCAGGCCTTCACCGATGAGTGGGGAATCGGACAGGTTCTTCCCCTAAAAAAAGATATGAGCCAACTGGCCCAACTCGGATTGGTCGGATACGACCAATGGCAGGTTTCGAGTAACAGCGGCACTTATCTGCTGGCCGGAATCCCTGTCGATGCGAGCAAAGTTCCGTACTACTCGGTCCATGCAATTGGTGTTCAGGCCAATTACATTCTTCCGGCGAAGAATTTCTTGGCCTTCTTTAAGTATTACGACGAGTATTCGGCCAAGGCTCGTCCGGAGGGGCGCACGATCGTATTCGGCTTTTCCTACACGCTCAAGATTCCGAAGGCGCCCAAGCCGACTGCAAAGCCGTAACAGCAGAGCCGAACCTACGACTTCAGCACCGTCTTCAGGAGAGCTTCCACGCCGTTCCACGTGATCTGCACTCCGATGCAGAGCAGCACGAAGGCAACGATTCGCCGGATACCGTGCGCTGTTGGGGGTGAGATTCGTGCAGTGATCTTTGGGGCATAGCGGTAGCTCAGAAAGACGCTCAGGCTCAAAGCCACGACCGCCAGCAAAATCCCCAGATGACCCATGACATCGGCGAACAAAGTCTGCTTGGTAATGTGTGCGGTCAGGGTCAGTGTCACCACGATGCAGCCCGGTCCAACGGTGATGGGGAAAGTTAGCGGATAGAAAACCTTCTGCTGCAGGGATTCCAGGCTGACCTTCGCGACCGGTGCCGAGTCCGGATTGGCGCCAGATTCCTGTTGATTGAGCAGGCTCCATCCCATGCTGGCGAGGACGAGTCCTCCGGCGACCTGCACCACGGGAAGTGAAATCCCAAAGAACTCAAGAAGGCCGGTTCCCACCAACTCAATCACCAGCAGGAAGAGCATGGTGCTGATCGCAATTTTGCGCGCCAGATCGCGATAAACGGATGCGGACGCGTCTCCCACACAACCTACGAACACCAAGGCCGATCCCAGCGGGTTGACCAGCGGAAGGAGCGCGCTGAATGCCAGCGCGAAGGACTTGACCAGATACATAGACCGTTCGTTCCTTAAAAGACGCAGTCAATAGTAATGGAATACGCGCTCGGCTGCGCGGGGACTGTCACTTCGG